>Ga0335072_10004169_pt1 | contig 21571 bp, 10 predicted proteins | sample Lox_Sample_21_FD_206725 | JGI IMG/M metagenome (GOLD analysis project Ga0335072, IMG submission 206725) | Soil microbial communities from Loxahatchee National Wildlife Refuge, Florida, United States - Lox_Sample_2.1 | ecosystem: Environmental > Terrestrial > Soil > Wetlands | place: USA...
GGGGGCATCGAGTCCACCCAGGGCCTGCTGGACGGCCTCCTCAACATCGCCCGCGTCGCGCAGGAGTGGGGCGTGCGCCGGGTGGGCCTCGCAAGCACGATCGGGGTCTACGGCGGCATCGAGACCGGCCGCCCGCTGACCGAGGACCTGCCGGTGCGGCTCACCGCTCCGCACCCGATCCCGCGGTCCAAGAAAATCGGCGAGCTCCTCGCCGAGCAGCTCGCCGAGGCGACCGGCACCGAGATCATCAGCCTGCGGATCTCCGGCACCTGGGGACCACTCGGCCACGAGGACCCGTTCTTCGCGGCGCCCGCGCTCATCCACGCCGCGGCCAGCGGCAAGCCCCTTGACCTGTCCAGCCTGCTCGCCCAGCCGCACCTCGAAGACGGCCTCGACCTGTGCTACGTCAAGGACACCGGCCGCGCGATCGCGCTGCTCCAGACCGCCGGCCACCTCCAGCACCGCACCTACAACGTCGCGTCGGGCCGCCTGACCACCAACGCGGACGTCATCACGGCGATCCACGCGACCGTCCCTGAAGCCGACCTCGAGCTCCCGGCAGGCACCGGCCACTCAATACCGGCCCTGGACATCACCCGGCTCCACGACGACACCGGGTACGAGCCCGAATACGACACGGCCCGCGCGGCAGCCGACTACATCGCCTGGCTTCGGGCCGGCCACGAACGCTGACCGCCGTCGCGGCTGGGCCTGTCGGGCTGCCCGCCTCAGCCGAATAGGCTCGCGCCGACAGCAAACGACAGGCGCGGGAAGGGCAGCCAGCCGTTCCCGCGCCTTCGTGTTCCCGCTACGCCAGGGAGGCCCGCCACGCCCACGACGCGATGTCAGGCGGTGACTGGAACCGCCTGGGACCCGGGTGTCCGGTCGGGCACGCCGAGACGGAGGTGCTCGCTGTGGTAGACGGCCTCGTCCAGCAGTCGGGCGACGTGGTCGTCGTAGAGGGCGTAGACGGTGGCCTTCCCTTGCCGGGTGCCGACGACCAGGCCCAGGTGGCGAAGCATGCGCAGCTGGTGAGAGACCGCGGACTGCTCCATGCCGACGTCGGCGGCCAGCTGGGTGACCGAGCAGGACTCGCGGCGCAGTCTGGCCAGGATCATCAGCCTGCTCGGGGCGGCCAGCGCCTGCATGGTCTGCGCGACCGCAGCCGCCGACGCGGCGTCTAGCTCGGCCGGAGGCGCCTGCCGCTCCGGCTGCTGCCCTGTCGTGTGGCCCATGCCCTCATGCTACTTTACTGTTGATATGAATACCTGTTCATTTGATCCTGAAATATCGGCATGGACCGGCTAGGCGCGAGGAGACCCACGTGACCACCGTGCTCGACAGCGCCCGCTCCGGCGCGGCCCCGGAGGCTACCGCACCGCGAGGGGGCGCCGGGTGGTCCCTGCCCGAGGTGCGATGGGCGGCTGCGGCGACGGTGCTGTTCGCGGCGGGGCTCGCTGCCCGGCTGGCCCACGGCCCGGCCTGGCTGTGGTGGTCCTTCTTCCTTGCCTGCTACGCGGCGGGCGGCTGGGAGCCGGGACTGGCCGGGCTGCGGGCGCTGCGGGAGAAGGCCCTGGACGTGGACCTGCTGATGGTGGCGGCGGCGATCGGCGCGGCGGCGATCGGCCAGGTCCTGGACGGCGGGCTGCTCATCGTGATCTTCGCGACCTCCGGGGCGCTTGAGGCCGTCGCGACCCACCGCACCACCCAGGCGGTGCGCGGCCTCCTGACCCTGGCTCCCGACCGGGCGGCACGGCTCGGGGCCGACGGCAGCGAGGAGGTCATCGACGCGACGCTGCTGCAGGCCGGGGACATGATCATGGTTCGGCCTGGCGAGCGGATCGCCGGTGACGGGCAGGTGGCGGGCGGCGCGAGCGAGGTGGACCAGGCCACCATCACCGGGGAGCCGCTGCCCGCAGCCAAGCTGCCGGGCGACGAGGTGTTCGCCGGAACCCTGAACGGGACCGGGACGCTCACCGTCCGCATCAGCCGGGCCACGGCCGACACGGTGATAGCGCGGATCGTGGTCATGGCGCAGGAGGCATCGGCGACCAAGGCCCGCACCCAGCTTTTCATCGAGCGGGTCGAGCAGCGCTACTCGGCCGCGATGGTCGCGGCCACTGCCGCGCTGCTGGCCGTCCCGCTGCTGGCCGGGGAGGCGTTCCAGGCGGCACTGCTGCGGGCGATGACATTCATGATCGTTGCCTCCCCGTGCGCGGTGGTGCTGGCCACCATGCCGCCCCTGCTGGCTGCCATCGCCAGTGCCAGCCGCCATGGCGTGCTGGTCAAGTCGGCCGTCGCCATGGAAGAGGCCGCCGCCACCAGCGTCGTCGCGCTCGACAAGACCGGCACCCTGACCGAGGGCGCCCCCCGGCTGGCCGTCATCCGGGTGCTGCCCGCCGCCGGGCTCACCGAGCAGGAAGCCCTTGCCCTGGCCGCCGCCGCAGAGGGCCCCTCGGAGCACCCACTGGGCCGCGCGATCACCGCCGCCGCCGGGGACGCTGGCCTGGCAGTCCAGCCCGCCTCGGGGTTCGCCGCGCTTCCCGGCCGGGGGATCACGGCCACCGTCGGCGGGCGTCACGTGGAGATCGGCAGCCCGGCCTGGCTGCCCGCGCAGGCCGGCAGCGCTGTGGCCAGCCTGGTCGCCGGGCTGGAGGAGGACGGGCAGACCGCGGCGGTCATGCGCCTCGACGGCGAGCCGGTCGCCGTCCTCGGCGTCGCGGACCGGATGCGGCCCGCCGCGACGACCACTGTCGCCCGGATCACTCGCCTCACTGGCACCGCGCCGGTGCTGCTGACCGGCGACAACCAGCGCGCCGCGGCCCGGCTCGCCGCCCAGGCCGGCATCACCGACGTCCGCGCCGACCTGCTGCCCGGGGACAAGGTCCGCGCCGTGAAGGACCTGCAGGCGACCGGACGCAAGGTGCTGCTGGTCGGTGACGGGGTCAACGACGCCCCGGCGCTCGCCGCCGCCACCACAGGGGCCGCCATGGGCCAGGCCGGGTCCGACCTAGCCCTGGACACCGCCGACATCGTCATCATGCGTGATGACCTGGCCACCATCCCGGCGATCATCGCCCTGTCGCGCCACGCCCGCCGGGTGATCACCGCCAACCTGGTCATCGCCGCCGTCATCATCGCCGGGCTGGCCACCTGGGACCTGGCCGGCCACCTGCCGCTTCCCCTCGGCGTCCTGGGCCACGAAGGGTCCACCGTCATCGTCGGCCTTAACGGCCTGCGGCTGCTCCACCCCAGGGCCTGGACCCGGGCGGCCGGCTGACGGCGGGCGAGTACCCGGCCCCGGCAGGCGCGGGCACCGCCTCGCCACGGTAACAGGGCGCTCGCCCTGATCCCTGGTCAAGCTTGGTCATTCCCCTGGCAGGGCCGCTGGGCCGCGAGATCGCGTGGCGCCGGCCAGCCACCGGGTACCGGCGTGCTGGGTGGCGGAATGGGCCAGCACCGAGGCCAGCACGGCGTACACGGTAACCTCGGCGATGAGCGCGCGATGCGGTACGACGGTGGCCAGCACGAGCAGCGCGTACACCAGTGAGGCGACGGCCTTGGGGCCGAACCAGGCGGCGAAGGCCCTCTCCCGCCGCGGCATGGCCAGGCCGAGGAACGAGACGCCGATGGCGGCGGGCCGCGCCACGGCCAGCGTGGCGGCGATAAACACCGCCAGCCGCCACCAGGAGGCACCAGGGCCGACGGTCGCGGCCAGCGCCCCGATGACCACGTAGGCCACGACCTGCAGCACTGAGCTGATCCCGGTGGCCAGGTCGTCCAGCCCGCCGGGCAGCTGGCGGGAGGAGACGGCCAGCGCGATGGCGGCCACGAACACCGCCAGGAAGCCGTTCCCGCCGCTAAGGCCAGCCAGCCCGAAAGCCGCCAGGGCCACCCCGACGACGGTGACGGCATGCTGGCCTCTGGTCGTGCCGCCCGCGGGCAGCCGGGACAGCCCCCAGCCGGCCACCCAGGCCACCAGCAGCCCCACCACCACGCCCCACGCGGATCCCCCGGCCAGCGTGACGGCCCGCGCGGCGGCGGCACCAGGGCCATGGGCGCCGCCGGCCAGGCAGGCGAAGAACAGCACGTACGGGCTGGCGATCGCGTCGTTCAGCCCCGACTCCAGGTTCAGCAGGTGCCGCAGCCTGGCCGGAACCCCCTTCGAGGTGACCACCGCCGCGGAGACCACCGGGCCGGTCGGGCTGAGCACCGAGCCAAGCAGGAACGCCTCAGCCGAGCTCAGCTGCGGGAACAGCACCCTGGCCAGCACCCCGACCACGCCCAGGGTCAGCGGCATGGTGAACGCCAGCGCCCGCACCGGGCCCCGCCAGCAGCGACGCAAGAGCTCCCGCTCAACCACCAGCCCGTCGGCGAGCAGCGTGACCAGCAGGGCCAGCCCGGCAAGCCACAACACGACTCCCGACCCCGGCGCGACCCGGAGTCCTCCGGCGCAGCCACCCACCAGCCCGGCCGCCACCGCAAGGACCGGGACGCCGACCGCCTTGTCGCACAGGTATCCCGACAAGCCAGACAAGACGGCCACGGCCCCGCCGAACAACGCCAGCGCCGCGTCAAACCCGACCGACACACCGCCCCCTTCCGGCCTCGCCAGGGTTAGATCACGCCCGCGGCGATGGCGATGCCGACGGCGATCAGCACGATGGCGCCGATCAGCTCGCCTCGCTGACCGGCCCGGGTGCCGATCCGGCTGCCCAGTTCCAGGCCGAGCAGGGACAACGCCACGCTGACCGCTCCGATCACGACTGCCGCCACCGGCAGGCTGACCCGGTAGGCCCCCAGGGCGAACCCCACGGCCAGGTTGTCCACGCTCAGCGCCAGCCCCGTGGCCAGCATCCGCCCCAGCGACGCCCGGACCGGCACGACGCCAGGGCCGTCGTAATTGTGGTCCTTCTCCCGCCAGGACTGGGCCAGGCCGTACAGCCCGGTCGCGATCAGCAGCCCAGCCCCGGTCCAGTGCGCCGCACCGCCTAGCATGGCGGCCAGCCCGTGGCCGATCAGCAGCCCGGCGACCGGCATCCCGGCCTCGAAGGCTCCGAAAACCAGCCCCACCCGCAGCCTCGTACGGGCATCCACCCCGGTCACCCCGATGCCGATGGAGGCGGCGAAGTTGGACAGGCCCAGCGACACGGCCACCAGGAGCAGGGCAAGCATGAACGCCACGCTACCGGCCACGTCATCATTGCGGCCCGACCTAGTAGCACCAGGCCTTGCGGGTTCAGTCAGCGCCTTCCGCTGACGTGGCTGGTCAGCTCCCGCCGTCGCGGATCGCGCGCACTTCATCGCCGGTGAGCTCGATGCCCGCCGCCGCGATGTTCTCCGCGGCATGCCCGGCCGAGCCGGTGCCCGGAATCGGAAGCATCACCGGGGAACTAGCCAGCATCCAGGCGAGCACCACCTGGTGCTCGGTCGCACCCAGCCGCCGGGCGGCGTTCAGCACGCCGACGTTCTTCCGCGCCTCCTGCACCGGCGCCCACGGCAGGAACACCATCGACTCCTGCTCGCACAAGTCCAGCACCTGCTGCGAGGAACGGTCGGTCACGTTGTACCTGTTCTGCACCGAGACCACGTTGACGATCCGCTGGGCCTCCCGCAACTGCTCCTGCGACACGTTCGACACGCCAACGTGCCGGACCTTCCCCTCCTTCTGCAGCTCGGCAACGGCACCCACAGACTCCGCGAACGGGACGTTCGGGTCCGGGACGTGGAACTGGTACAACGGGATTTGCTCCAGGCGAAGCCGGCGCAGGCTTTCCTCGCACACGCTGCGCAGGTGCTCCGGGCGTCCGTCAGGGGTCCAGCGATTAGGGCCGGACCGGGCATAACCACCCTTGGTCGCGATGACAAGATCGTCCGGGTAAGGGTAAAACGCTTCCGCGATCAGGTTCTCGCTGACCTCCGGACCATATGAGTCGGCCGTGTCGATGAAGTTCACGCCCAGCTCGACCGCGCGCCGCAGTGCCTTGATGGCCTCACCGCGATCGGGCGGGTCGCCCCACACTCCCTGACCGGTGATCCGCATCGCGCCGAACCCCAGGCGATTGACGGTCAGGTCGCCGCCAAGGTCGATGGTGCCCGCCGCAGCGGCGGTTGACTGCTCGATCATGCTGTCGCCTCCTACCCTTCCCCTTGTTCCCTCCCGCCAGCCTGCCATACCCTGCACGACGCGCGAGGTAGTCCCCCGCAGTCACCCTCCGGGGCGAGCCAGGAAGCATGATGGCGGTCACCGGAGCCTCAGGATCGCGCGAGTCGACACTGTTGCCTTGCGAGCGAGCCGCGTTATTACCAGGACGGTCTGCGGAGTTGCCCTGCGAGACGTCGCTGCCAAGGGTGATTCTTGTCTTTATGGTGATGTGGGCGGACAAGGTGAGCCGGTGCACGACTACCCGCTAGAGGAGCTGGGTCCCCGGGCCTTCGAGCAGCTGGCGGTCGCGCTATCGCTTAGAGTGCTCGGCCCTGGCGTGGAGGCGTTCGGATCTGGGCCAGACGGTGGACGGGAGGCGACCTACACCGGGTCGGTGAACTGGTCATCGGCTCTCGGATTCGGCACCGGGACGTGGGACGGATATGTCGTGATCCAGGTCAAGCAGTGCGAGTCCCCGCGGGACCCGCAGTCAAACGCGGCCTGGCTCAGGCAGCAGATCGAGCACGAGCTCGGGTCATGGACAAGCGAGGAGAGCAAGCGCGGCCAGTTTCCTCAGTACGTCATCTTCGTGACCAACGTCCGCCTGTCCAGCACGTCAGGCTCTGGCGGGATCGACAGCATCAACGAGCTCATGCGCAGGCGGGTGCACGGCGGCGTTGCAGGCAAGCCCCGAGGTGGCCCGCTGGGGAAGCGGGGAATGCACGACTGGAAAATCTGGCACCGGGACCAGCTCAACGCCCTGCTGACCGTCGAGGACGGGATCCGCAACGCGTTCCCGGCGATGCTTACCGCCGGTGACGTGATGGCCCGGCTCGGTTCGCTGCCGGGAGCCCTGGATCCAGCCGAGCTGCACTCGGTGCTCATCGCCCATGCGCGAAACACGCTCCTGACGGAGAGGTGGGTGAACCTCAGCGAGGCCGGAGGCACCTCTCGCCAGTCGGTCGAGACCGTAATCATCGACCTGAGCGCTGACGGGCCAGACGGGCAGGAAATGACGGTGCTGAGCGAGATCCTCGCCCGAGGCGATGGCGTGCTCAGGGCCTCGATGGCGCGCGAAGGCGAGCAGAGGCACATGGTCCTCACTGGCAGCCCGGGCAACGGCAAGAGCACCATCAGCCGGTTCATCACCCAGGTCTACCGGGCGTGGTTCATGTCCCGGGACGTCCAAGGCGGGATGGCGCGAGATGTCATAGACGGCACTAATAGGGCCATTGACCGTCTTGGCCTTCACCGGCCAGCGAACCGGAGGTGGCCAGTCCGGGTCGATCTCGCCGAGCTCGCTGACGGGCTCGGGCCAGACGGCGGGAAGTCGCTGCTGCGGTGGCTCTGCGAGAAGGTCTCACTTCGCGCGGAGGCTGACATCACGCCGGCCGGGCTGAGGCAGTGGCTGCGCGCGTGGCCGTGGCTGCTCGTCCTGGACGGGCTGGACGAGGTCACTTCCCTGGATGCGCGTCGCCGTGTTGTTGATGAGATCGGGGCCTTCGTCGACATGGCCGACGAGGAGGACACGGACCTGCTGGTCATCATCACCACAAGGCCCACCGGCTACACCGAGCGGATAGCGCCGGCGCACTTTGCCCAGTTTGACCTGCGCTACCTGGACAGTGATACCGCGGCCAGCTACGGGCGGTTGGTCACATCCCGCCGACTGGCCGACGACCTGGACCGCCGTGACCAGGTACTCGCCCGGTTCGAGAGGCATCTGTCCGACCCGGCCATGGCACGGCTGATGAAGACGCCACTGCAGGTCCTCATCATGTCCGTTATCCTGGAGCGTGTCGGCAACCTGCCGCCCGACCGCTATCAGCTCTTCTGGCGCTACTACGAGACGGTCTACGACCGCGAGGCCGCCAAGAACACCACGCTGGCGCCGCTGCTGACACAGCACCGCCGCTCAATCACCGAGCTCCATGAAGCCGTGGGGTTTGCCCTTCAGGTACGCGGGGAGGCAGAAGGCGACTCGCAGGCCCTCCTCCCGCTGCCGGACTTGCAGGCCCTGGCCGAGGGCCGCCTGCTGGACCTAGGGCACGAGCCGGGATCGGCCACCCACGCCCTGGCCGAGGACATGGTTACTGCGGCGATGAAGCGCCTGGTGCTGTTGGTGCCCGCCGAGCACGACACTGTGGCCTTCGAGATTCGCAGCCTTCAAGAGCTGATGGCTGGCCGGGCGCTCAGCACCGGTACCGACGAGGAGATCCAGGAGCGACTACACCTCACCGCCCCAAGCCCGCACTGGCGCAACTCATGGGTCTTCGCGGCTGGCCGCGCGTTCACCGAAGGCGCCGACAGCCGCCGTGACCTCATCGTCACCATCACCGAGACCACCGACAAGCGGCCCGGCTGGCCCGGATGGCTATGCCCGGTCGGCCCGGAGCTCGCCGCCGACCTGCTCGACGACGGACTGGCGGCCACCACCCCGAAATGGCAGCGGCGGCTCATCGACGTAGCGCTCCGCGCTCTGACGGGGCCGGCCCCGCGCGACGAGCACAGCCTGGCCCGGGGCCTGACGGCCGCCGCGACAGGCAACAACCTGCTGCACATACGGAACGCCCTGAAGGAGGCACTCGCCGGGACTCCGCGGTCACGAGCGACAGCCCACGCGGTCATCGAAGCAGGAGAATTCGGATCGCCGCTTCCCGACGTGGACACGCCGCCCGAGCAGGAAGTCGACATATCAGGTCGAACTCGGGGCAAGCCGACCACAGTGGCAAAGCTCCTCGCGCCCAAGCTGTCTTCGATATCGGCATCCACCGCCACGATGGACAAGGTGGAACGTAGCCTTACTGAGCTATCCGGGCTGAGTCTCTACCCCGGAGGCGCGAGCCTTATCGCCCTCTTTTTGGCAAACGGAACTGGTCAGCAATGGAATTGCACGCTTGAAGCCCTCCGGGATCAAGATGCATCCTTGGTCCTCGAACTGCTCTGCGGCGACCTCGACACAAACCTCTGGCACGCACAAGAAGCCCTCGCAGGAGCCGTATGGCCAGGCCTGTCGCGAACCCCGGTCAGCATCACGTTGGCGATGCCTACTGCCTTGCCCCATTGAATGCGAAATTCCGGCCAGGGTTGCCCAGGGACTAGCCGGACCTCGACGAGCGCTGGGGCAGCTGGGCTTCAAGGGTGTAGCACCAGGCCTTGCGCAGATCCGTCAGAACTGGAGCGGTGAGTCGGCCTGTAGGCCGGGTTCAGTCAGCACCTTCTGCTGACCTGCGAGGATGCGGCGATTCTGGGCCTGAGCAGGCGTTCTGCCTCTTGCTGGTTCTCGTCAGTTCAGCCGGTTTCTCTGCGTCTGGCGGAACTGGAGCGGAACTGGGACTCCCGCCTGGGAGGAATCCGGTCAAATGACGGGACCAGACCGCATCTCCCGGCGAGCGTGGGAGGCCGCATCGAACTGCCGGATCTCAACCACTAACACCTCAGGCGCCAGAGCATGGCACGTCACTCCGCGTGTCTGCGGCCTCGGAGGAATCCTGCTCGTCCGCCGGATCGCTGTCGCTGAGCAATACCACCCCATTGGCGACGGCAAGCAGGTACAAGGCCGCATGGAGCACAAGGGCAACGTGATGGCGTGGCGGACAGTCGCAGAGGCCGTGACCTACATTGTTGCGCAGGTTGAGGCCGTTCTCCCCGTCCGTTAGCAGGAGCTCGAACGAGCGCTGCCAGTTCGCATCGAACCCGGCGGACGGCATTTCGGAGATCAGCGATCCGAGTTGGCTCACGCCGCCGGGTGTCTTACCCCTCGCGACGTTCACTATGGCCACGCCGCGGTCTCGCTCGATCTCCCGCAGCAGGGCCTCGACCCGGGGCAGGGCCAGGTGGATCGCAGCATCGTCTTCGCCCGCCCAGTAGTGCATGAACGCGCGCACGAGCATCCGCGTCCTCGACTCGGTCCCGAGCAACCTGTGCGCGAGGACGGCCGTCAGGGCGTCTTCGTCGGGAGCGAATCGTTCGCGGATACGGTCGAGCTGTGCGCTCACCGCGAGGCCGCTGCGCTCCAGGTACAAGAGCTGGTACATGGCCGACATGCCGGCAAGCCCGTCGCCCTGCGGCGGAGAGACCGGGACGGGGCCTGCCGGGTTGATGCTGCCCCGGGCTAGGGATGCCGCAAGCGGCACGGTTGGTGCTATGAGCTGGGCAGCCTGCTCAGCGAGTGCGATGTCACCCGCTGGTGCCCGGGTTCCGGCAATCCTCCACAGGGCCTCGGCCAGGTTTGCCGCTTGGTCAACTGGAGCGCGTGCGGCGTCGAGTTCCTCGGGCAGCAACTGCACTTGGATGGGCGCCATGGGAACCATCCCCAGGCTGGCTCGTGGCGTGGCTTGCATCTTCCTGGTTGCCTCGGCAGCTAGGTCGCTCAGGCCCGTGTTGCGCGCGTAGACGGCGGCGTCGTTGAGGGTCGTCAAGCGCACCATCGCAGGCGAGGCTTCAGCGCTGGTGATCATGTCGGCCACGATCTGGCGATCAATGTTCGCCCGATCGGCCGGGTCGCCATAGGTCGAGCGCAGCAGCTTCAGTGTGCTAAGCCTCAGGGGCAGGTAAGCGGCCCCGCTCGGGCAGGCGGCATGCGTCCTGACGAGAAGACTCTGCACCGCGTCGGCCGCAAGGCCACGGGACCTCAGAGGCTCTACCAGTGAGAAGATCAGTCCGATCGGCGCCGGCTGCTCGCTGAGCATATCCTCGGCCAGGCCGAGCATGTCCTGTACCACTGCTCCCGCCAGTTCGCGTTGATTCATGCTCACGGTGAGGGCGAGCGCCCGGGTAAGCGACTGGGCCGCCCGCAGCTGTCCCCTGGTCCTGTCGTCCGAAGCGCGGTACGCCACCACCGCCTCGCGGTACGCGGCCACGGCAGCCTGAACGTGTTGATGGCGCGAGCCCGCGCCCGCCTCGGCCAGCAGGTCGTGCAGCCGGGCGCGCAGCGCTGCACTGCTAAGACCGCGGGCGTAGGCGTCCCAGATATCCAGCACTTCAGGGGCAACCCCGGTCAGCACCCGGGGCCACGAATCTGGCCCGGGCCCGGCGAAATCGCCCTGGAAGGTCCCGTCCGGAAGCAGGCGAAAGCAGAGCGCAGCCAGGATGGCGTCCGCATGGGCACGATCGTAGGACCCCCCTGGCAAGACAGCCAGTTCCCGAGTAAGCGCCTCACGCGCTTGCGACTCGCTGAGGTAGCCCACGGTCGCGCGATCTACTGCAACCGCCACCATCTGATCTAGATCCGCCACCTGACCGCCTTCCCCTGTAGCCCCGCCAGTGATTATGAGCCTCGCCGGCATCAATGTGCTACGGATTTTCCATCACGCCGTCAAGAATCGTCAGGGGCATGAACCAGCGCGCGCCTCTGGTCGCCCGAGACCGACTCGGTTGCCCGAGCGCGACTCGAACGCGCGCGACCTACCGCATTAGGAGGAATATTGTTCCCGAAAGCGGGCACGCCTGGCATTTGTGCTTAGCCTCGCCGACCTACGCATATAGCAGAGGATGAATTCTTCTCTAAAAACAATCGTACCAATATGCACCGGATCATGCCGTCTTATTCGTGGGCTTCTTGTGGGGGCCGGGCCTGGCGGCCCGGACTTGTGGGATCCCTGTGGGGCGCGGGCGGCTGCCCCGGGGTGCCGGACCCTGCCTTCCACCAGGCGTCGTGAGGCCACGATGGGTAGCCGAGCCGATCCTCGGTGCGGATGGTGCGCTACTGCGAGGAGAGCACCATCATGACCGCAGCCAGGGCCTGCACGCGCGGCGTAAGGCACCCCCGGTGCGGCGCGACGGCCGCCACGTGGGGCATGATCGGACAACTCAGCAAACCAACTGGCTATCTGCTCATTGGCGTGCTTTCTCGTCCCCATGCTAGATCGTGACCGGGTGCCGCTGACGGCCGAGTCGTCACGCCCCATCGACCTGCTTTTCAATAGGCAGCCGCGATACTCCCCTTCTGAGGACCCCGGTACGCTTATTGATAATAAGCGGGGAGTTCCCTATGATCTTACGGCGATTCTCCTTATTTTCGATGTAGTCACGATAATTATATACAGCGATCCAGCAAGTTTCGAACTCTTTGAGCACTGAGATCGCCAGTTCAAAGGCGAACATCGGCTGAAGTTCGTTGGCGATGTATTCCTCCGCTATCCGACGGGCCTCCTCCTTATTCACGGCACACCCGTGACCATGAAAGCGTAGCCGCTGTAACCTTCAAAGCTTGCCTCTTCTCCGAAGTTTTGGTAATCCGTATATGTGATGTTACCGTTCTCATTCTGAGCATTGAATACGTGACTACCCGCATAATCACCGTTCTCATCTCTCCATTCAGCATACACTATACCCTTGGCTCCATCACCCAGTCCCCTGAGGATCGTCTCGATGCCCCCTGGCCCCGAGACCCCTTCGAAATGGCTGTCATAAAGCATTTCCATATCGTACGTGTCCATTCTACCCTCGTCCCCATCCTCCCCGCCCAGGATATTCCTCGCAACCGCAGGGTAGCCACGCGATGTTGCATCACCAGCGATTGAGCATGCAACACAATTCCGCGTTCCGCCGAATGCATTAACATCCGACGCCTTAAAAGGCGACTCGGGTGATTCCCCTGGCAGGGGAGCGGATGAGACGGAGAGATCTCCAATCAGAATAATTGCGTCCCCGCCAGCCAGCCCTCCACTGGACATCGCCTTGCCCAGGGTGCCCCATGGGCCAATGTCATACCGAAATCCCTGCGGGCACGCATGAGGATTCTGATAGCAAATTTCATCCCATGCCGCTATCTCCACGTTGAGGTTGGCCGGCTTGAAGTTTGGGTGGGCTGACAGGTAGTTCTGATAGGCCGTGGACATGGTGGTGTAGTACGGGTCGCTGGTCTGGACGATGACATGCGGCGTAATAGGCACGTACATGTTGCCGTCATTGCCGTTGTCAGCGTCGGCGGAAGGGATCCCGTTGGGGTCGCTGCTGTTTGGCGCGCCAGGGGCGGCTACTCCGGGTGGCGGCAGCGCGGTGTGGCAGTCCCCGATGTATGCGCAAGGGGGAGGCGACGGCTGCGGATCGCAGCCGCCGTCACAGACCGGGATCGCTCCACTGGGGTCGGACATGCTGGCTGGGTCGTCGGCGGAGTAGGCGTAGGCGTTGAGGTCCTGCGGGTCGCCGGGGTTGAGGATCGGGTCGGGTGAGATGAAGGACCCTGTTGCGGGGTTGTACTCGCGGGCGCCGAGGTTTTCCAGGCTGGTGGAGGTGTCGGTGGTGCCGCCGACGAAGCCCTGGGTGCCGGGCCAGGTGGCTGCGGGGGTGCCGATTGTGTTGCCGTAGGGGTCGTAGTACCGGTTGGTAGGTGTCAGTGATGTGCTGTCGATCGCGAGGGTGGCGGTGCCTTGCTGGTTGCCGGCCAGGTACTCGACGTTCCCGGCAGAGGTGCGGGCGGCAATAGTGACGCCGCCGATGGCGTAGTAGCGGGTGCTGTTGTAGGTGGTGGTCCCGCTGGTGGTCTTGGTGAGCTGCTCGCCGGGCAGGTACAGGGTCGCGGTGCCGGCCGCGCTGTCGGCCTGCTGGAGCAGGTTGCCGTCGGCGTCGTAGGTGTAGGAGGTGGTTCCCGCGCTGGTGCCGCCGGTGGTGGTGACCGCGGACAACTGGCCCTGGTCGCTCCAGCTCAGCGCCTGGCTGGTACCGGGGGCGGTGATTGAGGTCAGGTCCCCGGCCTGGTCGTAGGCGTAGGAGGTGGTGGGGGTGGTGAAGCCGGCCGGGCCGGTTCCGGTGACGGCGTTGGGCGGCTGGGCGGCTGAGCCGGAGGGCTGGTAGGCGGTGGAGCCGGGGCTCGGGAAGTCCTGCTGGGTGGTGGTGGTCGTGCCGGCGGCGCTGGTGGAGGTGATGGAGCCGAGGTCGCCGGACAGGTCGTAGCTGTACTGCTCCCAGTAGGGAGCGGCCGCTGAGGCCTCCGATGCCTGGGTAGTGGTGCCGCCGTTCGGGCCCGTGGTGGCGCATCCGGAGGATGGCAGGGTGCCCTGGGACCAGGCGGCGGTGAGCCGGCCGAGGTAGTCGTAGGTGAAGCACTGGACCTGGGATGGCCCGCCGGACGGGGTGTCGGCCTCGTCCTGGATGAGCCCGGCGTTGTCGTACGTGTAGCTCATGTTGTCGAGGGTGACCGGGCTGCTGCCGGCCTGGACCTCGCTGGAGTCCAGGCGGCCGGTGTACAGGTCCCAGTTGTCGTAGATCTCGACGGGGTCGTCGGTGGTCCCGAGCGCGTACTCCTGTGGCTGGCCCAGCTCGGTGTAGGTCATGGCCGCGACGTAGTCCCATATGCCGGCCATGTCGGCGGGCTCGTCGGCGGCGTCGTAGCCGATGGAGACTGCCTCTGACGGCAGGCCGCCGACGGCCGGGTAACTGATGGTGGACAGCTGGTTGCCGTAGGGGGTGTAGCCGTAGGTCTCCTTGTAGCTGCCGGCCCAGGGGCCGGTGCCGCTGATCTTCAGCTGCTCGCCCTGCGGCAGGCCGAGGGAGTTGTAGCCGGTGACCGACTCGGTGTAGGAGGTGCCGCTGGTGCCTCCGGTGTAGGAGATTGACTGGTACGGCTGCCCTGCGGCCAGGGTGTCATAGGTCCATGCGGCGACCTCGTCCGAGCCGGCCTCGGCGGCCCCGCCGGTGGTGTCGTACTCGGCGGTCTTGCGGCCGTCGGGGTCGTAGGTGTAGCTGGTGGTCGTGCTGCCGCCGCTGCCCGCGCCCAGGCGGGTCACCGACGTCAGGTTGCCGTCAGGGTCGTAGGTGCTGGTGGTGTCCCCGGCGTCAGGGTCGGCCGCGGATGTCTGCTGGCCCAGCAGGTTGTAGCCGTAGGTCCAGGTGTCCTTGCCGGCCGGGTCGGTGATGGTCGCCTGCTGCCCGGACGGGGTGTAGGTGTAGGCGGTCTCGTCCCACCCCGACGATCCGGGGGAGGACGCGGTGCCGGGTGCGGGCGGCGTGGCCGGCGGGGCAGCCGCGTGGTACTGGTACAGGTAGCTGGTCTTGCCGATGCCGTTGACGTACGTGGTGGTCGCGGTGCCCCCGGCCGGCGGGGTGACGGTGGTGTAGTCGCCGCCGTAGCTGGTGTCGGTCTCCCACAGCTCCGTGGCCAGGCTGTCGGTGATCTGCCGGGTAACCCGGCCGTCGCCGTCGTAGACGTAGGCGGTCTGGTTGGGCACCGCGCCATCTGCCGCCGCCACCAGCTGCCCTGACAGGACACTGGTCTGGCTGGCCGGGTTGGCGGTGTAGGGGTTGGACTGGACCGTGACCCACCCGTCGGAGTTGTAGTACGTGTCGGTGATGTTCCGCTTGCCATCGACGGTCTGTGCCTGGGTCTCGATCTGCCGGCCGAGCGAGTCATACAGGGTCTCGGACGGCAGGTAGTTCCCGGCGGCGTCGATCGTGTTGGTGGTGACGACTGACGGCTCGGTGCCAGGAGGGCTGTAGGTGTATGTCTCGTCGGCCAGCTCGCCGGAGTGCCCCGGGGTCCAGACGGCGGTGATGCGGCCGAGGCCGTCGTAGGTCTTCGTGGTGACCAGGCCGGACGGGGTAGTGACCGTGAGCGGCAGGTCGCGGGCCGGGTCGTAGGTGGTGGTCGTCCCGGCCCCGAGGTCCATCGGGTCGGTCACCTTGATGGAGGTGGGCTCCGCGCCGGTGGCCGGGGTGTAGGTAATGGTGGTCGGGCTGGCGATGTTGCCCGTCTTGCCCGCGGCGATCGCCGCGATCGCGTCAGCGTCCAGGGAGGTCAGCACCCGGCCGTACTGGTCGTAGGTGTCCTGCGACTGCGGGGTGAACACCGGTGTAGCCCCGCTGTAGGAGGTCGCGTTCAGGATCTCGGTCGCGTTGCCCGTGGTCGGCGGGGTGGTGTCCGAGCTGGCCCCGTCGTAGTAGGTGCGGGTGTCCGAGATCAGCTCTGACTGGGCCGGGGTGCCGGAGACGGGGCAGCTGGCCGGGGGGACTGAGGTGACGATGACCTCTTGCGGCAGGGTCAGGATCGTCCCGGACGGCGGGTAGCTGGTCTGGGTGCAGGTGTCCTCGGTGGCGTCGCCGGCGACGCCGTTGTCGGAGGCGTCGGGGACGCTCTCGGCGGAGGTGACCCGCCCCAGGGAGTCGTGGGTGTAGGTGGTGTCGGCTTCCCGGTAGCCGCCAGAGGCCAGCGCGGTGAAGGCCTGCGTTTTCGCTGTCCCGGTCATGTAGGCGTTCAGGGCGGGCAGCGGGGAGGGCTGGGACTGCGTCGCGGTCGCCGCCGACGTCCACGGGGTGGTCACGGTGGATGACACGACCGCTCCCCCGGCCCCGTCATACGTGGTCTGCTGGAACTGGTCCCCGTCGAGCTGGTCGGAGTCGGTCACTGTCGCGATCGTGGTGCCGCCGACCTTGGCGGTCAGCGACGCCGACGTCGCTGGGTTCCCGGTTCCCTGGTAGTCGCCGTTCATGCCCTGGAAGTAGGTATCGGCCGTCTCGGTGACCGGGTCCCCGTAAGCGGCGTTGCCGGTCTCCGTCGTTACCGTCTGGAAGCCGCGCCACTCATCCCACGTGCGCTGGCCCGACCGGGACAGCGCATCATCGTCGTAATGCCACGCTGCCCCGGAGTAGGAGTAGCTTGTCAGCACGGGAACGACGCCGCCGGTGGTGTCCTGCTGGCTCACGGAGGACACGACGTACTTGTTGAACCAGTCCTCCCGCGCGGTCCCGCCCGGCGGGGTCCAGTAGGCCGGGTAGCACAGCAGCGTGTTGGCGTCGTCGGCCGGGAATGACCCGGACGTGCACGACGACGGCGGCGTGTCGTAGGTGACCTTGATGACCCCGCCGGTCTCGGTCGTGACGCTCCCGATCCGGTTGCGCGGGATCATCGAGTAGCCGTCTTGCAGGTTCGCCGCCGTCGCGACCCGGTTGTCCATCCCCTCCCCGGTGCTGCCGAACGTCACCGGCCCGACCGGGGTGGCGGAGCCGTCCTCACCGGTGTGGGTGATCGAGTCCAGCCACAGCGGGGCCGGGGACGTCGCCCCGGTCGACAGGTACTCCTGCTTCAGCGCCCACGAGTCCACCGCGGCCTGCGCGCCGCCCTCCAGCGTGCTGGTCGTGATCGTGGTCAGCTGGTACTTGTCCCAGAACGTCGGCGAGGCCACGCCGCAGGTCGCCCCCGACGAGCACGCCAGGTCCTGGCTCGAGCCGGTCGGCACGTCGGTACGGGTGGCGGGCGAGGTGAAGTTCACCTCCGCCGCCGGGGTGCCGTATCCGCTAGCGGACCGCAGCCCGTACTGGACCTGCTTCAGCACCCCGCCCTGGGTGTAGGCCGAGGCCAACGGGGCGGTCGTGCCGTTGTCCTGCGCGTAGTAGTTCGTCTCGGACTGGTAGTAGTAGGCCATCGCGTCGCCGTGCGGGTCGGTCACCCAGTCCAGGTTCCACCGCCACGCCTGGTTGCAGACCGACTTGGAGAACGTCGCGTTGTAGCACGGCTGCCCGGAGGCGGTCGCGTACACCGGCACCGTGAACACGCTGCCGGTCGTCGCGTCCCCCGACGCGTACCCGGGCAGCTCGTTCCGGCCGAACCAGTAGGAGGTCCCGTCCGGGGCGGTCACTACCCAGTAGTCATCGTCATAGGTGCCGTTGGCCCCGGTCCCGGTGGTGTAGGTGACCTGGTAGCCGTTGTCCGCCTCCGCGTGCCACCCGTTTACCGGGTCGTCGACCAGGGTGGTCGTCACCCCGCCCAGCGACAGGGTCGTCACGTCGTCGGAGGACCAGCACTCATCCCCGGTCTGCGTGGACCCCGCCGGGTTCTGCTCGCATGACTGGTAGTCCCGCTCGATGTAGCCCGGCTCGTAATCCCAGCCGTCCCCGATCCACGACGCCTGGTCGTTGGTCGAGGACGTCAGCCCGTCCACCGCCTGGGAGTCGTAGTCCAGGCTGACCGACGGCTCCAGGCCGCCCGGCACCGGCGGCACCGAGATCGGGTAGGAGTACGTAAAGGCGCCCGATGACCCTCCGGCGCTCCACTCGCCTTCCTCCGACAGCGGGGTCGCGGTGTAGTCCCCGCCCGACCCCGACGGCGACGTCGTCGCCCCCAGCAGCACCGCTGGCGACGCCGCTGCGGTACCGGGGCTGCCGCCAGCGGGCGGCGCCGCCCCGGGGAGTGTCACGTTGACGCCCAGGCTTGTGTGCTGGACGTCATCGGATGATGCCAGTGGCGTCTGGCGGCGGCACGACGGGACGGCTGGCGTGGTCAGCGCGCAGGCGGGAAGCTCGACTAGGTGCAGCCGCGAGGCGAAGTCCCCGCCGTCCGCGTACGCGAACGACGAGTAATCCAGGCTCACGTGCACCGCCCGGCCCTCAGTCCCGGCACCCGCCTGGGCGACGGTGAAGACCACCCCGCTGATCCCCGCCTTGGCCGCCGTCTGCCGGGATGCCATGGTGACCCGCACGTCCCCGGCCCCGCTGCCAGGTGCTGCGGAGCGGGCGGTAGCAGCCTGAGATTCGGATCCCTTCGCCATTGCCGGGCCGACCCATACCGGGAGCGACCCGGCACGCGACGAGCCTGCCGATGGCGCGGCCATCGCAGCCGTCCTGGCCGCTGCCGATACGTTGGCCTTCACCCCGGCAGTGGCAGTCCCTGAGCCGGCGATGGCGTCCGCGCTGCCCCGGGCGGCAGCCGGCCCCGCAACCGTCACCGTGTCAGTTCCGGCGGCCGGCCAGGTGGTCCGGGGCATGTGCCAGGCCTTGCCCTGCGGGACCTTGACCGGGTGCGAGGGCACGACGTGAACCGGCACCGGCTTGGTGGCCGGGGCCGGCAGCAGGTGCGCCGGGCCTGCGGCCGCCGCCGGGGGCGTGACGGCCGCCAGGGGAACCAGCAGTGCCGCCATCCCGGTCAGCCCGGCCACGCGGAACCGTCGCGCAAGCCGCGAGCCCTTGCGGCGGGTCCTGGCCGCGAGCATCCACCTCATGGGAAACGCCCCTTCACACGACCCGCCAGCCGTGGTGCCGGCGAGGTAAGCCAACTGGAGTCAGAACGAAGACGAGGACTTCTTGCACGTCACGCGACGAGCGAGAGGCCAGGGCCGCGAGCAGCGGTCCTGGCCAGGGCGGGGCTAGGTGGGCGGGAGCACGAGGGTCGGTGGCGCGGCGGGACCGCAGGTGTTGTCCCACCAGGTGGCGAGGTCCGCGTACCCGGTGAAGGACAGGTTGGCGCCGTCGCCGGCGCCGTCATCGGCTTTCAGTACGCCCTGGGTGCCTGTCTCCGCCCCCGTGCCAGACTCAGTGACGGCGGTGGCGAAGTCAGCTTCACTTGCCAGGCCGGACTGGGAGATGCCGCTGTTGACAGCGATCCGGCCGCCATCCGCGGTCAAGTCGCAGGTGTCGCCGGCGGCGCTGCTGGAGTAGCCGGCGCATGGCGTGAGCGAGTCGATGAATACCTCCCCGACGCCGAAGTGGTTCAGGATGCCGGCCGTGTCGTTGAGCGCGTCGGTTACGCCGGTGACAGCGGTGGCGGCGCCGTCGCTGGCCAGGATGTCCTGCAGGCCGGCGTTGATGATGACCGTGCCGAGGTCCGGCTCGGCCAGCACGTCGTGGTCCAGCCGGTACTCCAGCGCCAGCCCGCCCGCCCCGGCCTGGCTGGCCGCGTCCTTCAGCAGCATGTTGTCCTCGACCGAGGTGTCTACCACGCCGAAGCCCGGCGTGGCACCCTGGGCGACGAGCTGCCCGGCTAGCCGCTGGCTCGGGTCGTTGCCCGCGTCCGGCGGGATGTCGGTGTTGTCCGGCCCGTCGATGATCCCCCCGTCCCCGGTGACGACGATCGTCGGCTCGCCCGGCAGCGCGGGGGCCTGCGATGTCACCTCGGGCGTGGTGACGTCCAGGCCGGTCAGCAGCGGCACCGTGTTGGTGGCGTAGCCGCCGCTGCCGGTGAACGGGGCCCCCGACTGGCTGCCGGCCTCATCCGGCGTGCTGGACGGGGCGAACCAGCTCATCGCGCCGCTGGGGTCGTTGTTGAGCGGCAGGTCCGAGATCGAGGGGGTCTGCAGGTACAGGCTGACCAGGATCCCCTGCCCTGGCGCCACCGCGAACGGCAGCGGGACCGGGTCACTGTAGATGTCCCCGCCCTCCGGGACCGTCACCGACGCCGACCCGCCGAAGGTCAGCGGGGTCGGTGCCGCCGATGCTGCTGGCGAGGGAGGCGTCCCGGCCGCCTCCGGGGCAATGGTGGCCGCTCCGATCGCGAGCGGCCCAGAGCCGTCTTCTGACCAGTAGCCGGGATCGGACAGCCGGATCCGCACGTCAGAGCCCGCCGCCGCGGCAACGCCGGGCGACACCGCGATCCGCACCGTCTGGCTGCCCCACGTGTCCCCGGACGGCGGGTCGTAGGCGTTCTCGATCGAGGATGCGTACGCGCCCGTCCACGCCTGGCCGGCGGGCGATGCCGGCTGGCCGCCGCCGGCCTGCGGCGTGGCCGTGGTGGTGTTGCGGAACGACATCCCGAAGATGTGCAGGGCCGGCTGCGACAGGCCGGTGCCGACATCGGGCAGCTCTACCGATGACACCTGGCAGGCGGGGTCGGTCGGCACAGCGAAGGCGTAGATCTTCGGGTTGTCCTTACTGATATCCGGAGCCGGGTAGACGTCCCGCCATTGCATCTCCAGGGCGGCGATGTCCGATGGCCCGGCGACCCAGTCTGGCACGGTCAGCTCATAGGGCTGGGTGACGCCGGCCGGGCAGCCGGGCGCGTAGTTGACCTCTCCGCTGGCGGGGACGCAGGCCCCGTTGTCGTCGAAGTCGGGGGTCAGGTTGCAGTCCGACCCGACGGCCGGGTACCCGGCCGGGGTGACGGGGGCTGTCAGGTCGGTGCTCAGGGCCTGCGAGTCGCTTGACCCCGAGCCGACGCTGCCGGTGATCTCCGCGTCGCCGTAGGTGCCCGTGGCCAGGAATACCAGCGCGCTGCCCTGTGCGTCATCAGCCCCGAGGAGCTCGTGGGCTGACAGCAGGTTGTCCGGGCCGCTGGTGGTCGTCCCGAAGTCCGGCAGCGTGAACGTCGCCCCGTCGACGGTCACGGTCTTGCCCGGCTCCCAGCCGGCGGCCTTCATCAGGCCCTCGTCCAGGGTGCTGCCCTGCCCGTCGCCGTTGGCCCCGTCGGCGTTGCCCGGCTCCCTGGAGATCATCGTGTTCCCGAAGGAGTGAGAGGTGTCGTCCTCCGCGGCCGTGAGGTTCTGCTGGAGGCTGTCGCCCGCGGTGTCGAACGTGACCTCCGGGTCGGTCATCACCGAGTAGGTGGTGGCCTGGCCTGAGGGGGCGCCGTTGGTCGTGCCCGAGACGTTGCCGCCCGCGTCGATCTCCACCACCCATATGTTGTGCGGGCCCGGCGAGGGCTCGCTTGGCAGCGTCAGCGTGGCCTTGCCGCCGCTGATCTGCGAGCACTTCGGCTCTGCCTGGGCCGTCGAGCACAGGCGC
>Ga0335072_10004170_pt1 | contig 21569 bp, 18 predicted proteins | sample Lox_Sample_21_FD_206725 | JGI IMG/M metagenome (GOLD analysis project Ga0335072, IMG submission 206725) | Soil microbial communities from Loxahatchee National Wildlife Refuge, Florida, United States - Lox_Sample_2.1 | ecosystem: Environmental > Terrestrial > Soil > Wetlands | place: USA...
GGTCGGCGTCAGGGAATCAGGCCCAGCTCACGTGCCCGCGCTACAGCCTCGGTACGGTTGCCCGCGCCGAGCTTGCCCAGGATGTGCCCGACATGCTTCTTGACGGTGTCGAGGGTCACCACGAGCTCGCGGGCGATGCCCTGATTCGACCGGCCCGCCGCCATCATCCTCAGCACCTCCAGCTCGCGGCTGGTCAGCGGATCGATGATGCCGGACTGGCCGGGATCATCCGGCGGCTGCCCGGAGGCAAAGGCCCGTTGCAGCCGGGCCAGGCAACCGAGCGGTATGCCGGCGGCTAGCTGGCCGGTGCGCCTGATCGCGATGAGCCGGCCGAGGAGCGCGGCCATCGGCGGGCCCTCGTCGGCGAAAACCCGCACGTATCCCCGCGAGCAGGCGAGTGCCAGCGCCGCGGCGAGCGCCGCGATCGCGCCTGCTTCGTCACCGGTGGCGGCCAGCGCGAGCGCCCGCAGCGCGCCAGTCTCGATGAGGCTGCCACCCCGGCTCTGGGCCTCCGCCGCGGCGTGCAGCCGGTCCAGCAGCGCGAGCGCCAGGCCGGCGCGGTCCTGGGCCAGCAGCAGCCGGGCCAGCACCAGGTGCCCGGGCTCGCGTGCGTAGTCTGGTTCGTCGTCCGGGCCGAGCCCGTTCTCCTGCGAGAACCGGGCCACTGCCGCTAGGTCGCCCTGGGCCAGCAGCAGCCGGGCCCGCTGGGCGGGCACGGGGTTGAGCATGCCTGCCGGACCTGGTGAGGCCTGTTCGGCCTCGGTGATCGCCTCCAGCGCCCCGGCCGGATCACCGCCGACCTGCCGGATCATCGCCAGGGTGGCCAGGCCGTCGGCCAGCGGGGGGGTGTAGACGAACTGGCGGCACAGCGCGATGCCCTTGGTGACATCACGCAGAGCCGCGTCGAGGTCGTCTTGCTGATAAGCCACGTCGGCCAGGCCCACGTACGCCGGCCCCGCAGCAGCCAGAGGCGTCCGGCCCGGTCGAGCCGTACTCTCCAGCACCTGCTGGCAGGTTCGGGTCACCGCATCCAGCCGCCCCTGGCCTCGCTGAACCTGGATGAGCTCGTGGCAGGTCCAGGCGGTCATGGTGGGCTGCCCGGCATCGCCCCACCCGGCGATGCGCGGCATGAAGGCGCGTTCGGCGGCCGAGAGCCGACCGCGCAGCCACTCGGCCCCGGCCAGCAATCCCTGGGCGCTGTAGTTCAGCATCCACTCGTCCTCGCCGGTCTCGGCCAACGCCCGCGACGCCAGCGCGGCGGATGCCTCGGCGTCACCGCGCAGCTTGGCCACATAGCTCCGGAGCAGTGTCGTCAGTGCGGGGACATTGGCTAGCCTGCTGGCGGCACGGCCGACGGTGGGCTCGAACGGCTCCTGGGCCGCGTGCTCGGACGTGCCGCTGGCGGCCCGCTCGGCCGCGCCGAGGAGCGGCTCCACCTCCCCGGCCTGGCCACTGGTCGCGGCCATGAGCGCCTGGGCCAGCAGCAGCCGGACCCGGCCCCGGACCACATCGGCGGGCAGCATGGCCAGCCACCGCTGAATCGTCGCCATCTGGCCGCACAGGAAATAGATGTCGTCGAAGTGCTGCTCGATCAGCCGGGCCGCCCAGGCTACGTGCCCGGCCTCGACCGCGTGCCGGATCGCGTCTTCGGCCAGCCCGTGCTCCGTGTACCAGGCGGCCGCGTTGCGGTGCAGCTGCCGTGCCCGGGCTGGCTGCTCGGAGTGCAGGCGGGCGCGAAGCAGGCCGGCGAACAGGTGATGGTAGCGCCACCAGCTGCGCACCTCATCCAGCGGGATCACGAACAGGCCCGCCCGTTCCGCCTCCTCGAGCAGTGCCTGGCTGCCCTCGCGGCCCGTGACAGCGTCGCACAAGGGGCCGCTGAGCCGGTCCAGCACCGACGTCTCGAGCAGGAATACCCGCAGCTGTTCATCCTGCCGCTCGAGCACCTCTTCGGCCAGGTAGTCCAGGACATACCGGTGGCTCCCGGTGAACGCGGCCACGAAAGCGGCCGGGTCGTCCTGGCCGCGCAGTGACAGCGCGGCCAGCTGCAATCCGGCGGCCCAGCCCTCGGTCCTGGCCGCCAGCGCCGCCACCGACGCATCCGGGAGGGCGGACACCGCATGCTGGAGCAACTCCGCTGCCTCCGCCGGCCTGAACCGCAAGTCGGCCTCGCGTATCTCGGTCAGCTGGCCGCGCGCTCGCAGCCGGGCCAGCCTCAGCGGCGGATCACTGCGGCTCGCCAGCACCACGCACAGCCCGGCTGGCCGGTGCTCGACCAGGAACGCCAGCGACTCGCGCACCTGATCGGAGCCGATCACGTGGTAATCGTCAAGGACGAGTACGGCGTCATCTGCGGCCAGATCATTGATCAGCGCCGTGACCAGGCCCTGGAACGACGACGGCGCGGGCGGTCCGAGCAGCGGAGCCAGCCGTTCGCCGATTCCGGGGTGGGCCCCGTCGAGCGCGGCCACCGCGTGGCGCCAGAACCGGGCCGGGTCGTTATCCCCCGCGTCCAGCGAAAGCCAGGCGACCGGGCGTCTGCAGCCCCGGGCCCAGTCCGCCAGCAGCACCGTCTTGCCGTATCCGGCTGGGGCGCAGACCAGGATCACACCCCTCGCCAGACCCTCGTCGAGCTGTGCGGTCAACCGGAGCCGCGGTACCAGGCCCGGGCGCGGCCTCGGGATGTGCAACTTGGTGGCCAGCAGGAAATGCCGCTCGGATGGGGCCGCCACGAGCTGCTCGGTCATGGTTAGCCTGCTCTGCGCCTCCGGTCACGACAGCATGCCCCTTGATCACTTCCCGGGGGACCGTGACGCAAACGGACGGGAAGTAGTGCCCGGTGCCGCCGCGAAAGATTCCACCCCGGCAGGCACTTTCGGGTGACGCTCTGCCCCGGCCCGGCTCCCTAGCGTGCTGAGCAAGAGGACGGCGCGCGAGGAAGGTGCAGATGACCGTGGCCGAGGTCGGAATTGACCCGAACGGGCCGGGCTCGACGAACCCGTCAACCGTGAGCGTGACCCGGTGAGCGCCATGGCCGGGCCAGCGTGCTATGAGATCCGCGTCGACGGGGTCCTGGATCGTTGCTGGACCGCCTGGTTCGGGGGCCTGGCGGTCCATAGCGACGGCCGCGAGACGGTCATTTCGGGCGAGATAGCCGATCAGGCGGCCCTGCACGGGCTGCTGGACCGGATCGGCGATCTCGGGCTGGTCCTGACCTTGGTGCGCCGGCTCGAACCGGGATAACCGGTGGCGGACTGTTGACGCTGACCAGCACCGGCCAGGGCTCCGGGCTGGATGGCCTGGTTCGACGCGAACGGCGTCGACCGAAGGTGTGCTGGTCGGAGGGTCTTTGCCGGTGTGATGGTCGGCACTAGAGTGACCCTAGGACCTGGATCGTGCGATGGCTGGCTCCGGCAGGACAGAGCCGGCTGCTGGAACACCACCGAGAAGTTCACCGATGGCTGAGATGGCGGCAGGCGCTCACGTAGACAGATCCCGGCTCGGGCGGGATGACCTGCTGGCGACCAAACTGCACGTGCCACGCCCGCAGTCCGGGCTGGTCGCGCGTCCCCGGCTTGCGGCCCAACTCGACCAAGGGCTGAAACGCGGGTTGGTGCTGGTGGCCGCGCCTGCTGGTTACGGCAAATCGGTCCTTCTGTCGGGCTGGGTGCTGGGCCAGGCTCAGCCTGTGGCCTGGCTGTCGCTCGATGAGGGGGATAACGATGCGGTCCGGTTCTGGCGTCATGTGCTAGCTGCTGTCGACATGGTGCGCCCGGGCGTGGCCGACCGGGTGGGCCCGCTGGGCGGGCCGCCGCCGCCACCGACCCACGACGCATTGGTCAGTGCCCTGATCAATGAGGTCGTGGCGGAACCGGACCAGCCAGACGTGCTTCTGGTCCTCGACGACTACCACCTGATCAGTTCGGATAGCGTGCACGCGTCGGTCAGGTTCCTGCTTGAGCACCGGCCGCCCCAGCTGCGCATCGTGCTGCTCGGCCGGTCAGATCCGCCGCTGGGTTTGGCCCGGTACCGGGTCCGCGGAGAGCTGGGTGAGGTGCGGGCCGCTGATCTCCGGTTCACCGCGGAGGAGGCGGCGGAACTGCTCCGCCAGGTCTCGGCCGACATCGACGTCTCGGTGGCGACGGCATTGGCCGAACGGACCGAAGGCTGGGCGGCCGGGCTGCAGCTGGCCGCCCTGTCGCTGCGCAGCCAGCCCGATATGGCCCGCTTCGTGGCCGCGTTCACCGGCAGTCACAGGTTCGTCCTTGACTACCTGACGGAGGAGGTCCTCGAACGGCAGCGCCCTGAACTCCGGGACTTCCTCCTGGAGACGTCGGTGCTTGAGCGCCTCAGCGGTTCGCTGTGCGACGCCGTTACCCAGCGCGACGACAGTCAGAACCTGCTTGAAGAGGCGGACCGGTCAGGGCTGTTCGTCATCCAGCTCGACGACGTACGCGGCTGGTGGCGCTATCACCACCTGTTTGCCGATCTTCTGCGGGCCAGGCTGGATCCGCAGCGGGGCCGGCGTCTGCACCGCAACGCAGCGGCGTGGTACCAGCAGCGCGTGCTGCCCGACGAGGCGGTCCGGCATGCCCTGGCCGCGGGCGAGCCGGAGTGGGCGGCGCGGCTGGTCGAACAGCACTTCGACTCGGTGTTCAACCTGCGGGGCGAACAGGCCACCATCCAGAGCTGGCTCCCGGCCCTGCCCGCGGACCTGGTCCGCTCCCGTCCCCGGCTGCTGCTGGCCCAGGCACAGATGGCGAGCATGCGTGGTGATCTGGCAGTGGTGGAGCCCCTGCTGGATGCCGCTGAGCAGGTGATCGGCCAGGCCGACCAGGAGCCGTTCGAGCCGAGCGTGGGACCTGAGGGCAGCCTCCTGGTGAACGCCAGGGCCATGCTGGCGCTGCAGCGAAGCTACGCGGCCCAGCTGCGGGGTGACGCTGAAGCCACCGCCGCCCTGACCCACGAAGCCAGGAAGTACCTGAATCAGAACGAGTTGATGCTCGCATCGGCCGTTCAGGGCTTCCTGGCCATGACCGAGTGGCTGCGCGGTCGGCTGGCCGCGGCCGAGGAGGCCTTCGAGTCGAGCATCGGCTGGTGGCGCCGGGAGGGTCAGGTCACCACCACGGCCTGGGGGTACTACTGCATAGCCCGCCTGCAGCGAGGCCAGGGACGGCTCGATGCCGCGGCCCAGACGTGCGAGCAGGCTCTGGAAGCGGCGGGCCAGCCGGGGCAGCGGCTGCGGCCGGCCGCCGGGCCCGCGCTCATCGGCCTGGCCGAGGTTGCCTACCAGCACGGCAACCTTGGCCCGGCGCTGGATGACGTAACCCGGGGGATAACGCTGTGCCGTCAGTTTGTGCACACTCCGCCGCTCGCTGCCGGGCTGATGGTACTGGCCTGGATCCGCCACGCGTCTGGCGACCAGGCCGGAGCCGACGATGCCATCACGGAAGCGGAGTCGTTTTCCCCGGGCCCGGCCGGGTTGCTGAATCCGGTGCCGGCGCAGCGCGCGCGGCTGCTGCTGGCCCAAGGTAAGACGGACCGGGTGGCGCGATGGGCCGCTGACTGCGGGCTCGGACCGGACGACCCGATCGAGTACCCTCGCGAGCCGGGCCACCTGGTCCTGGCCAGGCTGCTCACGCAGGATCACCCCGAACAGGCGCTGGCCTTGCTCGACCGTCTGGAGGCCGCCGCAGCAACCCAGCGCCGCACCGGAAGCCTCATCGAGATTCACGCCCTGCGTGCCCTGGCCCTGGCCGCCGCCGGTCAGGACGCGCGCGCTACGGCCGCCTTGACCACGGCGCTCCAGCTCGGCTGGCCCCAGAGATTTGTACGAGTCTTCGCCGACGAGGGACCGCCGATGGCCGCGCTGCTGAGCCGGCTGGTCGCGGCCCAGCGGTCCGACCAGTCCGCCGCCGGGATACCGCTCGGCTTCCTGACCCGGGTCGTGCGCGCTTGCGGAGCACCGGCGGCACAGGCCGATTCCTGGCCGCGCCCGGCAAGAGTGCCAGGACTAGTCGAATCGCTTACCGCTCGCGAGCTGGAGATCCTGCGGCTGCTCGCCGCTGGCCGGCCAAACCAGGCCATCGCGGAAGAACTGTTCGTCACCCTCGACACCGTCAAGAAGCACGTCACCCACGTGCTGAGCAAGATCGGCGCCGCTAACCGCACCGAAGCCGTAGCCCGCGCCCGGGAACTAGGCCTCCTTCCCTGACCGACGCGCGCGGGTTCAGCGGCCGACAGCCCTGGGCGGCCCATGGCCCGTTCGGAAAACGTGTTGCTCGTCCTGGATACAGTAGACAACGTGACGCGACCGCAGGACGCTCTGCTCGGCGAGGGGGAGACACCCCGCGCGCGGTGAGCCCGCGCGTCCTTCCCCCATGACCCCCGGCCTGGTGCGCTTCCTCGTGCGCGGCCGGTGCGGTGACGCGGCGGGACGCAGTTCCTGTTCCTGCGATCCGCTCGGAGTCAAGTCCGTTGTTCACACATTCGCTGCTGCCCGCGCGCGCCCGGAAGCGCTGCGCGCATTACCTGTTCGCCGCCGGCTTGTTCGCCATCCTCGGCTTCCACGTCGGCGTCTGGGCCGTCCAGCTCGCGTGGCTGTCGGCCGGCCTGGGCCTGGACCCGGCGGCTCTTGGCGCCGCCATCACGGTCGCCGCCGCAGCCGGCCTGGTCACCTTGTTCGCCGGCGGGCGGCTGGCCGACCGGGTGGGCCGGCGTCCGGTCCTGGTGATCGGCTTTGCCGGTACCGGGACCGCGTTCGTGCTGCTGGCCCTGGCCAGCAGCATCGCCACCCTGATCCCCGCTGTCCTGCTCTACGGGCTGTCGATCAGCTTCGTCGACCTGGGCGCCAACACCGTCGGCTCGTCTTACGAGCAGGCCTACGCGGTCACGGCTATGACCGGCCTGCACGCCTGGTTCAGCGCGGGCGCGCTCATCGGCGCGATCGGCAGCGCCGCCGCCCTCGCCGCCGGGGTGAGCTACCGCGGCGTCTATCTCGCCCTCGCCATCGTCATGGCGGCCGGGCTGGCGGCTGCGCCGTTCGCGGCCATCCCCGCGCCGCCTTCATCATCAGCCCGCTCACCATTGGCCTGCTCGCCCAGGCCACGAACCTGCGGTTCGCGCTGGCCCTGCTGGTCGTGACGAGCCTGGCCATCGCGAGTCTCGCGACCCGATGGCCGACGGCATCGATCCCGCCCGGCTGAGGCGCTGCCGACGATGCCGGCCGGTGCGATGAGACCGCCGCGCCGTGCGGGTCATACCACCGTCCGTTCGGTCAAAAGACATTCATTCCGAACGGACGGTGATTCGCCCGCCGCACACGCACGGGCCCGGCGGGTTCACGGCGCGGGCGGCCGTCATGATCCGTGGACATCGGTCGGCTCGCCCGCGCCGCCGGGATTCGAATCACCGGTGACGGCCCTGATCAAGAAAACTGGCCGCCCCGGGTCGCCGGCGGCTGTTTGGAGCTGAAGAGCTCGGGGAAGGGGAAATCGGTCCGGCCTGGGCAATGGAATGGCCGGATCATGGCGGCGCCGGGGTGAAGCGGCAGGCCGGCTCGCGATGGTTCCTTCAGCGGCGATGCGGAGGATCGCGGAGGCGCAGAACAGTGCAGGTCACCGATGGTTGATTCGCCGGTGGCGGCCCCGGAGCAGGATGTCTTGCTGGCGACCAAGCTGCACTTCCCGGGGCCGCGGCCGGACCTGGTAGCGCGGCAGCGGCTGACGGCACGCCTGGATGAGGGCCTGGCGGGGGGGCTGGTGCTGGTCTGCGCTCCGGCCGGGTACGGCAAGACGGTGCTGCTGGCGGACTGGGCCCGGCGCGCCGGGCACCCGGTCGCGTGGCTCTCGCTGGACGCGGGAGACAACGACCCGGCCCGGTTCTGGCGCCACGCGGTGGCCGCGCTGGACCGGGCCCGCCCCGGGACCGGCGAACGCGTCGCCCCGCTGCTCGGGCCGCCCGCCCCGTCGTCGTTCCAGGGCCTGGTCACAGCGCTGATCAACGACCTGGCCGGAGAGGAGGAGGCCCGGCTCGTCCTCGACGATTACCACGTGATCCGCTCGCCGCAGGTGCACGAGTCGCTCGCGTTCCTGGCCGAGCACCGGCCGACTGGAATAGGCGTGGTGCTGGCCAGCCGCAGCGACCCGCCGCTGCCGCTGGCGCGGCTGCGGGCCCGCGGCCAGCTGACCGAGATACGCGAGACGGAACTGCGGTTCACCCCCGCAGAGGCCGCCGAGCTGCTCCAGCACGCGGCATCGGCTCTCCCGCATGCGTCGGTGGCGGCACTGACGGCCCGGACCGAGGGCTGGGCGGCCGGGCTGCAGCTGGCCGCACTGTCCCTGCGCGGACACGATGATGCCGCCGCTTTCGTGGCCGCGTTTACCGGCAGCCACCGCTACGTCCTGGACTACCTGGCCGAAGAGGTACTCGAGCAGCAAAACCAGCAGCTGCGCTCCTTCCTGCTGGAGACGTCGGTCCTCGAGCGACTCAGCGGCCCGCTGTGCGACGCCGTCACCGGCCGCGAGGGCAGCCAGGCGCTGCTAGAGCAGGCCGAGCGGGCGGGCCTGTTCCTAATCCCGCTAGATGAGGTGCGCGGCTGGTGGCGCTATCACCACCTGTTCGCCGACCTGCTCCGCGCCCGCCTGCAGGAAAAGCACCCCGGCCGCATAGCACAGCTGCACCGCAACGCCGCGGCCTGGTACGCCGGGCACGGGCTGGCCGATGACGCCATCGGCCATGCGGCCGCCGCCGGCGAGATGCTCTGGGCGGCCCGGATCACCGAGCAGCACTACGACATGGTCTACAACATCCGCGGCGAGGCCGCGACGATCCACCGATGGATGTCGGCCCTCCCCGCCGACGTGGTCAGGTCCCGCCCCCGGCTGCTGCTGGCGCAGGCCCTCATGGCCGCCACCAGCGGCCACATCGGCGCCGTGGAACCGCTCCTGAACGCAGTTGAGTGCGCGCCCCAGGGCTGGGCCGATGAGCGGTTCGAGCCGACGGCTGGTGTCGCGGCCAGCCACCTGATCAATGTCCCGGCCACGACCACGCTCATTCGCGGCTATCTGGCCCAGCTCCACGGCGATGCCGAGGCCACGGCCGTGTTCGCCGCGCAGGCCCTGGCCCAGAGCCAACCAGACGAACGGATGCTGAGCGCCACTGCGCACGGGTTCCTGGCCGTGGCCGAATGGCTGCGTGGCCGACTCACCGAGGCCGAACGCGCCTTCGCGTCCAGCGTCACGGGGTGGCGCGAGGCCGGACAGCTGACCCACGCCGCATGGGGATATTACTCACTGGCCCTGCTCCGGCGCGCCCAGGGGCGCCTTGACGCGGCCGCCCTGACCTGCCAGCGCGCGCTGGACATCCTCGTCACCACCGGCCGACCGCCGCCAGCCGCCGGACCCGGCTACGTAGGCCTGGCCGACATCGCCTACCAGCGGGACGAACTCGACAGCGCGCTGCGGTACGCCACCGAGGGCATCGCGCTGTGCCGCCAGTTCGTCTACACCCCGCCGCTGGCCAACGGCCTCGCTACCCTGGCGATGATCCGGCAAGCCACCGGTGACCCGGCCGGGGCGCGAGAGGCGATCACCGAGGCCGAACAGGCCTCACCAGGCCCGCCGGGTATGCTCAATCCAGTCCCTGCCCAGCGGGCCCGGCTACTCCTGGCCCAGGGCAACCTGGCTGCAGCGGCCCGTTTCCCGCAGGAGAACGGCCTCGGCCCGGACGATGAGCCAGAGTACGCCCGCGAGCCCGGCTACCTGGCGCTGGCCAGGGTCCTGCTGGCCCAGGACCAGCCCGGGCAGGCGCTGGCGCTGCTGGACCGGCTGCACGCCGCGGCCGCCGCCCAGGACCGGACCGGCAGCCTCATCGAGACCGGCGCACTGCGGGCGCTGGCCCTGGCCGCCACCGGCAATGGAGCAGACGCGGTCACGGCCCTCGCCGAGGCCATCCTGCTCGGCTGCCCGCAGGGCCACATACGGGTCTTCGCCGACGAGGGCCTGCCCATGGCCGCGCTGCTCGGCCAGCTCATCGCGGCTCAGCGCACGGGCGCGGCGGCCGCCGAGGTCCCGCTCGGCCACCTGGCCCGGCTGCAGCGGGCCTTCGACGCCGGGCGGCTCGGGCCTGATCCCGTTCCTGGCGGCATCGTCGACCCGCTGACCAGCCGCGAGCTGGAGGTGCTGAAGATGCTGGCGGCGGGCCAGTCCAACCAGGCCATCGCCGACCAGCTCGTGGTCACCCTGGACACCGTTAAAAAACATGTCGGCCACGTCCTGGCCAAGCTCGGCGCGGCCAACCGCACCGAGGCCGTCGCCCGGGCCCGTGAGCTGAGCCTGATCCCCTGACCAGCAGTATGACCGTATGGGGGCGGTACCCGGTCGGCCTGGCCCGCCGGTCTCAGTAATCAGGCCACCCGCTGGCGTGATACCACTGGTCAGGCCAGCAGCGCCAGTTGCTGGCGGATGCCGTCGAGGAAAAGCTGCAGGCCGTAGCCGAACCGCTCGGCGGGATCGGCGGTGAAAGCCGTGGCGGCGAGCTTGTTCTCGACCCCGTCCACTGTCAGCTTCGGCTCCCAGACGCCGCGCTCGGTTAGCTCGATCTGTGCTTGTTCTTCGATGGTGTGGCCGAGCACGTAGTGGAACGCGGCAAAGGCGGCCCAGCCGGCCCGGTCGGGCGGCAGCCCTGCGGCCTGGAGGATCTCGATGATCATGTTGCCGAGCAAGATGGTGTTGGGCTCGGCCACGTAGGTGCCGGCCATGACCCTCGCGCCATCGCGGTGGGACAGGAGCATCTGGCGTAGCCGCCAGCCTGCAGCCGCGAGCTGCTCGTCCCACGACCCGGCCGGCAGATCGGCGGCGAAGTCTTCCAGGAACCGGTCGGCCATCGCGTCGAGCAGGGCCTGCTTGCCCGCGAAGTGCCAGTAAAGGGCTCCGGCCTGCACGCCCAGGCGGGTGGCGAGCTTGCGCATCGTCAGCGCGTCCAGCCCGTCGGCGTCGAGCAGGGCTATCGCCACCTCTACCACGCGCTCGCGGCGCAACCGCATCCGACTCGCTCCTCATCCTCGCGCCGGCCTGTCCGGCTCGCTTGATCCCCAGGCTAGCTTAATTCACTTGAACTTGTTCAACTTGAACTTGTTCAATTGGTTCGGAACCAAAGAGATCTTCCCAAAGGAGTCGCTGTCATGTCCCACCCCAGAACCGCCGCTGCGCCGACGGCCCCGGCCGAGCCGGCCGTCCGGCCGCACGTGCCGCCCGGCGCGATCCTGGCCATCGCGTGCATAGCCAATTTCATGGTCATCCTCGACACGTCGATCGTGAACGTCGCCCTGCCGGCCATGAAGACCGCTCTCGGGCTCTCGGCGGCCGACCAGCAGTGGGTGGTCGATGCCTACCTGATCACCTTCGGCGGGTTCCTGCTCCTCGCGGCCCGGGCCGGCGACCTGTTCGGCCGCAAGGGCGTGTTCCAGGCCGGCCTGATGGTCTTTACCGCGGCCAGCCTGGCTGGCGGCCTGGCCCAGGATCCCTGGCTGCTGATCGCGGCCCGCGTCCTGCAGGGCATCGGTGCCTCCGCCTTGGCCTCGTCGAGCCTGAGCCTGATCACCGCCAGCCACCCCGAAGGCCCGGTCCGCACCCACGCACTGTCCCTCTGGGCCGCGGTTGGCTCTTCGGCCGGCGCCGTGGGGGTCGTGCTGGGCGGGCTCCTCACCACCGAGCTTTCCTGGCGTTACGTGCTGTTCATCAATGTCCCCATCGGCGTCGTGCTGCTCATCGCCGCCGCGGCCAGCCTGATGCCGTCACCGCCCGGGCGCGACTGGGCCGGCCTCGACCTGCCGGGCGCGGTCACCGTCACCGTCGGGGTCAGCTCCCTGGTCTTCGGCGTCTCCCAGGCCACCAGTAAGGGGTGGGGATCGACCCCCGTCATCGCCGCCCTGGCCGCCGCCGTAGCCCTCCTGGCCGCCTTCGGAATGATCGAGGCTCGCAGCGCGGCCCCGCTCGTCCCGCTCAGCATCCTCAGGCAGCGCAGCCTGGCCGTGGGCAATACCGTCATGGCCTGCCTGGGTATGGTCATGACCAGCGGCTTTTTCTTCCTGTCCCTCTACCTCCAGCAGATCCTCGGTTACAGCGCGCTGCGGACCGGGGTGGCCATCGTCCCTATGACTGTGCTGCTGGCAGCCGGCCCGCTAGCAGCCAAGCGGCTCCTGCCGCGCTTCGGCCCCCGCTTCCTGACCCTCGCGGGCGGGATTCTCACCACGGCCGGGGTGGCTTGGATGTCCCTGCTCCCTGACCACTCCGACTACCCTGCCGGCATCCTCGGGCCCATGCTGGTCACTGCAGCCGGCATCGGGCTCATGCTGCTCCCCCTCGCCGCATCCGCCACGGCCGGTATCGAGACTCGCTACGCCGGGCTCGCCTCCGGCCTGTTCAACACGGCTCGCCAGCTCGGCGGCGCCATCGGCCTGGCCGTGCTCGTCACCATCGCCGCCACCGCCACCCGCCACAGCCAGCTGGCCAGTCCTGCGGCCGCCACCGTCCACGGCTACCGCATCGCCCTGCTGATCTGCGCAGCCGTCAGCCTGGCCTCGGTCCTCGTTGCCTTGCTCCTGCCCGCCCCGGCCAAGACCGCCCCGGCAACCCGCACCGCGCGCCCATCGCGTACCGCCGCCGGAAGGAGGTGACCGCCAGGCACTACGACCAACAGCACCCAGTTCGGATAACGAGGATTCTCCTGGAAGGAACATCATGAGCTCAGCGCTTGAAACCCTTCGCCGTGACTTCGGCGGCGACATCATCGAACCGGGCGGAGCGGAGTACGAATCGGCTAGTCCCACGCTCCTGGCCTCGGGTAATCCGGCGCATGTCCTGCGGCCCGGGAACGTCGGCGACGTGCAAGCAGGGGTCAGATTCGCTGCCAGCGCGGGCCACTTGCTGTCCGTGCGAGGCGGCGGCCATAGCTTCGCGGGCTTCGGCACCAACGACGGCGGCGTCGTGATCGACCTCAGCCAGCTCGCGAACGTGGAAATCATCGACAAGGAACGCCGCCTGGTGAGGATCGGCGGCGGCGCCACCTGGGGTCAGGTCGCGGCGGCCTTGGACCCGCATGGCCTGGCGATCTCCTCGGGCGATACCAAGAGCGTCGGCGTCGGCGGGCTGACGTTGACCGGTGGCATCGGCTGGAAGGCCAGGAAGTACGGTCTGGCCCTGGACAACGTGGCCGCCGCAGAGGTGGTCACCGCCAACGGACAGGTCGTGCACGCGAGCGCGGAGCAGAACCCGGAGCTGTTCTGGGCGATACGCGGTGGCGGCGGCAATTTCGGGATCGTGACCGCCTTCGAGTTCATAGCACACCCGACGACAGAGGTCTTCTACGGCAAGATCGCCTTCCCGGCACCGGAGGCGGCCACCGTGCTCCAGGGATGGGCGGACTACCTCCGCGCCGCCCCCGAAGCGCTTACATCCACCGTCGACTTCGCCAATCCATCCCGCGGGCCCGAAGCACCGGTCGAGATCCATGTCACCGTCGACGGCGACGACCCGGAACTCGCCGCCCAGGCAATCGACCCGATCCGCCGGCTCGGCACGGTGATCGATAACGATGTCGCGCCGACGCCCTATGCGGACACCCTCGTGGACGGCACGACCCCGCCGCCCGGCATTCAGTTTGTAATCCGAAGCGCCTTTGTCGACAAGGAATCGGTGTCCGAGGTCCTGCAGATCCTGGCTGAGGTCAGAGCATCGGAGCGGTCACCGTTCATCACCGTTCGCAGTGTCGGCGGCGCGGTATCCCGAGTCCCTGACGACGCCACCGCCTACGCGCATCGCCAGGCGGAGCTGATGTTCGTGACGACCACCGCGGGTCCGAAGCCGGTCGTCGAGGCCGCCCGTCCCGCTCTGGAAGCAATCTGGGCGCGGCTCGCACCTCACGTCAACGGCGCCTACGCAAACTTCCTCGCTTCTGCCGCCGAGGAGGACGTGGCCGCGATCTACCCGACGGAGACCTATCAGCGGCTCGCGGCGGTCAAGCGTCAGTACGACCCCGGCAATCTGTTCGCCCGCAACCACAACATCCGGCCTCAGCAAGCCTCGGCCGACAGGCGAAACGGCGGCTGACCGGCACTTCGGCGCCCGGCGCCTGCTGGAAGATTCCACCCGGCATGTCCACTTTGGGGTGACGTCGGCGGCTGTCTGGCCCCCTAGCGTGCGAAGGACGCAAACGCACACCACTCATCGGGAGGAAAGCAATGGCCGCTCTCAGGCCCGACCGAGCCAAGACCGGTGCCGACGCCGCCATCACCGGCATACCCGAGACGCACGGAACCCCCTGGCCGGGCCGGTACGAGATCGACATCAGTTACTCGGCCGTCGCGTTCAGCACCCGGCACCTGTTCGGGCTCGCGCCGGTTCGCGGCAGCTTCGCGATCCGGGCCGGGACGGTCGAGGTCGCTGAGCCGCCGGCCGGCTCGACTGTCTACGTGCGAATCGACCCCGCGAGCTTCCGCACCGGGAACGGGCAGCGGGACGACAAGGTCCGTTCGGAGCGTCTCCTCGACGTGATCCAGTATCCGGTCATCACGTTCCGTTCCGACGGCCTGGACGGTCCGGCCTTGACCGGCACGCTGACCGTGCGCAATGTCACCGTGCCGGTCACCCTGTCGATCGAGCGGATCACGCTGACACCGGGATCGTTCAACGCCCGCGCGAGCACGCGCATCGACCGGACCGAGTTCGGCGTGACCGCATACCGCGGGATGGCCGGACGGTACCTCGACATGACCATCGAGGTGCAGTGCGTACGCACATGACCGCGACCGCGGGCGCCGCAGGAACTCTCATCGCCATCCGCCGCTTCCGCTGGAACCCCCAACCCGAATGACCGCTGCTCTATATGGAGGTAGGCCAATGTGTCCCCACCTACCCGCGTGCCCGCCGGCTGACCGCCCTGACCGGGACGCCGCCCGCACCGTGGCCTTTCACCCCGAGCAGGGGTGGAGCCTGCTCTGCAACGGCGTGATCGTGTTCGACGACCTGGGCGAGATCCTGCCCGGCGGCCTGGTCACTCCTCCTCCGCAGCGTATGGCGCGCTCGCGGCTTCCCGCGGCGGCGTGACCGACCCGCACAGCACTTCCGTGCCCTCGCCGCCGCGGAAGATTCCACCCCGCATGTCCACTTTCGGGTGACGCCCGGCATGCCGGGCCTTCATTACCTTCGGCTCACAGACCTGCCCCGGCGTCGATGACATCGGCGTTAGCGGCAAGTCCTATCTGAAGGAGGCCGCACATGAAACAGATCCAGAAGGCCAAGCGCCATCGCGGATCGGCCAGTGGGCAGGAGCCGCTGGCCGTCGACCCGCGCGACCCGGACATCGTGCACGCTCACCGGATCGCCCGTCGCAGCCGTCCTGGTGCCGGCCGGACGCGATCCGCCAGCCACGACCCGGCCGCGCCGGTCCCCGGGCGGTAGCAGGTCATGGCCAGCTCCCTGGTCTTGCTGACCAGTCAGGCAATGGCACTGGATGATCCGCTGCCGTGCCGCCGCGAGAACCCGCAGCTGTGGTTCTCGGACCTGCCGGCCGACCTAGAACTCGCCAAGGCACACTGCCAGCCCTGCCCGATCCGCCCTATCTGCCTGGACGGCGCGGTCGAACGCCGCGAACCGTACGGGGTCTGGGGCGGCGAGATCTTCGCCCAGGGCGCGATCATCACGGAGAAAAGGCCTCGCGGCCGGCCGCCCGGCAAGCTGCGGCCCGTTATCGCAGCTGGCGCACGCAGGATCGTCTCACCCCTGAGGTGAGCCAAACACCGCTGAGCAGGCAGCCCAGGCGGGTTGGGTGAAGCCCGGCGCGCCCGCGGACGCGGACGGCAAGCCAGGACGGTAAGCGGGTCCCCTGCGAGCGAGACGCTCGCCAGGTGTCCCAAGGCTAGGACCGAAGCACCACGGCCCGTTCGGAAATAAAAGGATCTTTCCTCAACGACCCTGCTGCCCGCAGCGGTCATGCTAACAGCGCCGCCCAGCCTGAAATCCGGGGCCCTGATCGCGGCGGCACCATCGTGCCGCCGAAGTCTGCAGCAAAGATTCCACCCGCTGTGTCCACCTTCGGGTGACGCCGATCTGGTCCCCGCGTTCGTAGCGTGCAGATCCACGGACCTCAACCGAAGGACGGCACATGGGCGTGAACTCGCGCTACGAGATCCGGGTCAAGGGCGTTCTTGACCAGCGGTGGACCGCCTGGTTCGAGGACCTCCAGATCACCAGCGACGGGCAGGAGAGCGTCATCAGCGGCCCGGTCGCCGACCAGGCCGCCCTGCACGGGCTGCTGACCAAGGTACGCGACCTCGGGCTGTTCCTGATCTCGGTCCGCTACCTCGACCCCGACTAACCAACGCGCGTCGCCGGCCGACCGGCCGCGCAGCAACCATCAGGAGGAACTCCATGCACCCGGTCGTCATGCAACAACTCGCCGCCGACCATATCCGGGAGCTGATCACCGAAGCCGAGAACGCGCAGCGGTGTCGGCAGGCGCGTCGCATCCAGCGGCGCGGACAACCCGTCCTGCTGACGCGGTCCACCGGGCTGCCCGCTCAGCAGCACCAGTCCCGGCTGAGCCCGGGACCCTCGTTGCCGCCGGCCCCCAGGAGCCCAGTCGGGCCGAGCGCGGACGACCGGCCGGTCAGCACGGCCGGGAGCCGCCAGCCATGACCGCCTCGAGAACAGGTCCGCGGGCGCGGTGACGGCGGTGTCGGCGATCAGCACCGGGTCGGTGCGGATTCACCCCGAACACGCATACGGCAGCAGGAAAGCACTGTACTGGTGGCTGCTGACCTCCCGGCGGTGGATGCCGCCGCGGCCGATCAACGTCTACGTCATCGAGCACACCCGCGGGCTGGTCCTGTTCGACACCGGGCAGGACCGCGCCTCGGTCACCGATGAGGAGTACTTTCCCGGCGGCTTCACCGGCTACCTGTATGGCCGCCTGGCCCGGTTCGACATTGGCCAGCAGGACACGCTCACCGTCCAGCCGGCTGGGCTCGGATACGCACCGCGGGATGTCAGCACCGCGATCCTGTCCCACCTACACCAAGACCACATCGGCGGGCTGGCGGAACTGACCGGGACCAGCCTGCTCGTGTCGGCGTCCGAATGGGCCGAGCTGTCCAGGCCAGGACCGGAACCGCCGCGAGCTCGCCGCGAGCACCCGCAAGGTCCTGGCCCTGGCCGAACAGCATCCAGGCCTGGTCATCCTGGCCGCCCACGACCCGACAGCCGCCCAGCGGCTGCTTGAGAGCTGACACCGCAAGGGAGAACCATATGCGTCCGTCGATCACGCAACGACCGGCCGCCGAGGTGGATGACGCGCCACGAGCAGATCAGGTCGGCCACGCCGACCAGCCAGGACGAGAGGAGGACGCTGCCATGTCAACCGCCACGACTCCGGCCGCCGGGCGGCGGCCGGCCTTCCGGGCGGCGAGCCCGCTGTTGTTCGACGTGGCGGTGCCCGTCGGCCTGTACTATCTGCTGAGCGCGACGGGCGTGGCAGACACGCCAGCCCTAATCGTGAGCGGGCTGGTCCCCTTCGCCCGCTCGGTGTACGGCGTGCTCCGGGCCGGGAAGGCCGACTACCTGGCGGTGATGATGGCGGCCCTGTTCGTCCTCAGCCTGATCCTGGTCGCCTTCACCGGGAGCCCGAAGTTCTTGCTCGTGAAGGAGTCCTTCGGCACCGCGCTCATCGGCCTGTGGTCCCTCGCCAGCGCGTGGACAGCCCGGCCGATGACCTTCTATACGGCCCGGCCGATCCTGACCAAAGGCCGGCCCGCGGCGCTGCGCAGCTGGGATCACCTAGCCGACAGCTCGGCCGAGTTCCGCTCCATCCAGCGCCGCCTGGCCATCTTCTGGGGCGTCGGGCTGCTGATCGAGGCAGCTGTGCGGGTCGGCATCGCCGAGCACTACTCCGTACACACCGCGGCCGGGCTCGTCAACGTCGCCGCCGTGATCATCATCGTGGCCCTGTGCATGCTGACCGGCCCGTTCGGCGGCTTGCGTCTGCACCGCCTCCTCGCCGCCGAGCTAGCCGCCGACGGACCCACAAGGCCGGCGTCATGAGCGGCGCGCTCACGTTCGGGGTGTACCCGTTCGGACTGGCCGGCGGTCCCGACGGGGTCGCCGCTGGAGCAGCCGATGACTTCGGCCAGATCCGGCGGCTGCTCCGCATCCTGCAGGGCGACGGTGCGGAGCTGCTGGTCCGGACGTACGTGGCCTGGTCCGGTGCCAACAGCACGGACACGGCGCTCGGCCAGATCGCCGACCTCGTCGGCACCAGGCTGCGCTGGGATCTGGTCCTGGCCTACCGCGACCGGCAGACCGACATCGCCGCGTGGACGGAGTTCGTCAGCCGGGTTGTGGTCGAATTCGCCACGGACCTGGCCGCCCTCCAGGTCACCGGCGAGGCGAATCTCACCGGCATCCCCGACGCAGGCGACGGCGCCTATCCCGGAGCGGCCGAGGCGCTCGTCCACGGCATGTCCGCCGCGGCGACCGCCAAGCGGCAGCGCGCGCTGAAGGTACCGATCGGCTTCGCGGTCGTCCCGGAGCGTGAACCCGCCGCGGGCACATTCTGGCCCGCCGTGGCGGCGCTGGGCGGCTCCCTGTTCCAGGCTTGCGTCGATTACGTGGGCATCGACATGTACCCGGACGTGTTTGGCGGCCGGATCCTGCAGGCGGACCTGGACCCGGCGGTCGATGCGATCCTGCGCACCTTGCGCCATAAAGCGCTGCCGCTGGCCGGAATCGACGGCTCGACCCCCATCCGGGTCTGCGAGAACGGCTGGCCCACCGGGCCAGGTCGCCCCGAATACCGGCAAGCAGAGGTACTCGACACCGTGCTGCGCGCCGTCCATGCCCGCCGCCACGAGCTCAACGTCACTCACTGGGAGCTGTTCGCCCTCCGCGATGCCGACAGCACGCGCGCCGACCCCTTCCACCAGTTCGGTGTCGTGCGCGACGACTACTGCCCCAAACCGGCGTTCGAGCGACTGCGCCAGACCTTCGCCGAGCTCCGATGAGGGTTGGGTAATGGACGCCGATGTGGTCATCGTGGGGGCTGGCCCGGCCGGCCTGATGCTGGCCGGAGAGCTGTGCCTGGCTGGAGTGCGGCCGCTGGTACTGGAGCGGCGGCCGCGGCTGCGAGAAACCCCCAAGGCCAGCGGTTTCAACGGGCAGATCGTGGAACTGCTGCGCTACCGGGGCCTGCTTAGCCAGGTCGAAGCGGCCAGCGGCCGTCCTGTTCTCACGGCTCCTGCGGCCCCGTTCGGCGGGATGCACCTGGACTTCTCACACCTGGCGGATTCCCCGATACCGGTGGTGCATCTCCCGCAACCGCGCCTCGAGCGCCTGCTCGCCGAACGCGCCCGCGAACTCGGCGCGGACATACGCCGCGGATACGAGGTGGCCGGGGTAAGCCAGGACGACGCCACGGTGGCCGCGGATGTGCGCGGCCCGGACGGGCCCTGCCGGGTGACTGCTCGGTACCTGGCCGGCTGCGATGGCGCGCACAGCAAGGTCCGCGACACAGCCGGGATCCCGTTCCCGGGCACCACCTATCCAGAGGTCAACCGGCTGGCCCAGGTCACCGTGCCCGCATCGGTGACCAGGCTGGGCAACGGCGACCTGGACGTCCCCGGGCTGGGCCGGATCCGCGCGGGTTTCACCCGGACAGATCGCGGCGTGTTCGGGTTCGGGTCGCTCACGGACGGAGGGCTACTTATGCAGACCACCGAAGACGAGCCCGCCGAAGTCAGCGATGACGCGCCGATGACCCTGACCGAGTTCCAGGCCAGCATCCGCCGCGTGCTCGGCGCGGATCTTCCGCTGGGAGAAGTGACCCGGCTGTCGCGCTACGGGTTCCAGGCCCGGCAGGCCGAACGGTACCGCGAAGGGCGGATCCTGCTGGCCGGCGATGCGGCTCATCAGTTTCCCGCCACGGGCATAGGCATCAACGTCGGCATGCTCGACGCAGTCAACCTGGCCTGGAAGCTGGCCGCCGTCATCGCCGGCTGGGCGCCGCCCGGGCTACTGGACACCTACCACCGCGAGCGCCACTTCGCCGGGGCGCGGGCCTTGCTGCAGACCCAGGCTCAAGTAGCACTGCGGCGCGGGCACGACCCAGCCGCCCGGGCACTCCGGGAACTCTTCACCGAACTGCTCGCCGACGAGCAGCCGTTGCGTCGCCTCGGAGCGCTGATCGGAGGCACCGGCATCCGCTACCCGATGCCCGGCCCCAGCCCGCACCCGCTGGCGGGCACCTTCGCACCCGACCTCACCCTGGACGCCGGTCAGGGCACCACCAGCGTCGCGGATCTCATGCGCCCCGCCCGGCCCGTTCTCCTCGACCTCGCGGGTCGCGCGGACCTCCGCGAGACCGCCCGGGACTGGCAGCATCGCATCGACATCCGCACCGCCAGAACCGGTCACCGGCCAGCCGACGCCCTGCTGATCCGCCCGGACGCCCATATCGCCTGGGCCGCTGCCAGCGACGAACCCGCTGGCACCGCCGCGCCCGCGTTGCGAGAAGCGCTCTCTCGCTGGTTCGGCACACCCCGGAACGCGCCGCCGCCCGCTGCCAGCCGGCCCTCCTGATCAGCCGGCCGACCATCCCAGGAGCGCGCCGTTCGCGGAGTCCCGCGCCCGTCTAGCTGAAGCGCCAAGCCATAGGTATAAGCACGTATCGCGACCACGTGGGTGGTGGCTCTATCCGGTCGGCCTATTACCCCTTCTGAGATCGTTAGACCCCACCTGGGCGCGTCCAGACTATCCGACCTGTTTCCGATTATTGCCTGTAAGCTGGGAGCCCCGTTACGGAATCGAACCGTAGACCTTCTCCTTACCATCTCTAGCTGTGCAGTTCCCGCGACCCAGGAACAACCCCTGACCAGGCAATACGCTGGCACAGGCTAGCAGGGACCAGCCGGGATCAGCGCCGTCAGGCACCGTCTTGCCACTCAAACTGCCACTCAGGTTCAGCATTCCTCCGACCGGGATTCACCGGCCGCTTGCAGAGCTTCATCCTATCCGGGCACATCTCTCAAAGCCTGCTTCGCAATGCAAGAACGCCAGATACCGGCCTCCTCCAGAGATCATCATGTCGGCGCAGCACTGGAGTTCGGCTACCACGCGGGCGTAAAGGGTGTTCAGGCGGCACGAGCGAGAACGGGCGATCTGTGAACGTCCGGGCGCTACGACTCGCTGATCATCCTGCACTCGTAATCGGTGATCGGCGTGCTCCGGCCCACGCTGTTCGGTCACGGCGTGTGAGGGATTTTCAACCCCTACCGACACCGTCGTGGCAGGACCGGTCTGCAGGTATCACCTGCCAAGCTGCACGATAGCTCACAGGTTCGAATGAAACGGTGGACGACCTTGCGAATGACCTGCCTGACTGGTGGCCGTTCCCCGTGCAGTGCTGCCACGAGCATCCCTGGTCACTCGGCTACGTCATCGTCTCCTACGTGCCATGCCCGTGCCGACGGGCATCTCCGGGCACATCGTGGTCCGCTGCACGACAGACGGCTGCCGCTCAGC
>Ga0335072_10004171_pt1 | contig 21569 bp, 24 predicted proteins | sample Lox_Sample_21_FD_206725 | JGI IMG/M metagenome (GOLD analysis project Ga0335072, IMG submission 206725) | Soil microbial communities from Loxahatchee National Wildlife Refuge, Florida, United States - Lox_Sample_2.1 | ecosystem: Environmental > Terrestrial > Soil > Wetlands | place: USA...
CACAGGGCGTCGGGATGCTGCTCACACGCAGCAAGGCAGGCGAACTCACGGACCGCATCGGCGCCCGGCCGATCGTGCTCGCCGGCGTCCTGCTCACCATCGTCGGCACGGTCGCCTACACCCAAGTCGGCGTAGACACCAACGAGATACTCCTCGGCCTCAGCCTCGTCGTGCGAGGCGCCGGCCTCGGCGCCGTGACCATCCCCGTCATGGCCGCCGCGTACCTCGGGCTGCGACCCGACCAGGTACCCCACGCCACCAGTGTCACCCGCATCGCGCAACAGCTAGGCGGCGCGTTCGGCACGGCCATCCTCGCTATGATCCTCGAGACCCAGCTCCACGCGCACCAGGCTGCGGGCCTCGCTGGCCAGGCCACCGCGTTCGGCAACACCTTCTGGTGGTCACTTGGCTTCACGGCCATCGCCATCATTCCCGCCCTCGCCCTGCCACACCAGCACCACGACTCCACCCATCACGAAGCTGAGCAACACTCCACCCAGAGCCATCCGGGGGAATGACCCGCAACGGAACTGCCCAGCTCTGACGGCGTGGGGGGTCCACGCTGAGGCCAGCGGCCTTCTGTTGCCCACACAACTGCGGATCATCGGGCGGTGGCCGCCTCACATCCACGACCGGCACGCCGCAAGATCACGATGTGTCGCTGGAGTACTAAGCGGCCCTGGGCGGAGCTTGCGGCCCCTCCCGGTCCGTTTCCGCGGACGACCGGACGGTCTTCCGCGGCGCCCTGCCAGTGAACAAGGTGACAGTCAGACCGGTCGCGTAAGCGGTAAGCGCGAGCAGCGGCAGCCGTCCGCCAGGGGCGAATCCGGCGATGGCGAGCCTGGTCAGGCCGAGCATCACGGCGCCGAAGCCGAGCGTCAGCAGCGCCGGCGACCACCGCCCGGCAGGCCCGAGCCCGGCCGGAAGGTGGAGCATCGGGCGCTCGGCCCAGGTGACGGCCATGACAACCGCCGCCAGCACCAGCGTAAGCAGGGCGAACCAGGCCGGCCGCAGCTCCCACCACTGCCCGGTCCCGACGGGCGGCTGCGCCAGCACGCCAGCCGGGTAGAACGCCGCGGCGATGACGATGACCGGCACCATGTGCCACAGGTACACGGTCATGACCGTCGTGTTCAGGCGCGAGACCCCCCGCCACAGCCGCGGCCTGCTGAGCAGCAGCCGCGACACCACCGGTTCGGCCGCCAGCACGAGCCCGGCCTGGGCGGCGGCGAACGCCAGCAGCGCAACCGAAGGCGGCCCGGTGTTGCCGATCCGCTCACCCGCGCCGACCATGTCCACCGGGAACGGCCCCACCGTCACCAGGAGAGCCAGGGCGGCTGCGCCGCACGCGGCCAGCGCGTACGGCCGCCACCGCGGGCGGGTCAGCCTGCCGTCCTGCCAGGCAAAGCCCCACTGGTGCATCGAGCCCCACACCAGCAGGTAGTTGCCGTAGCCGATCACGTGCAGGCGCGGGCCGAGCACGGCGGCGTCCACCGCGGCCGCCCCGGCGGCCATGACGGCAGGAACCGTCAGGCCCCACCGCCGGTGCGCGGCGAGCAGCAGCGGGGTCAGCGCAATCAGCAGCAGGTAGACGGGCAGGAACCACAACTGCAGCGCCACGAGCCAGCCGGCCTCGGCGATCTCGGCCGGACTCGCGCCGGCCGCCCGCGCCGCCGCGACAGCCAGGACCGCGACCACGAGATACACCGTGGTGGGCCACAGCAGCCGCATGGCCCGGTCGCGTGCCCACCGGGTCCAGCTCTGCCCGCGTGCCCGGTGCGCCGTCCAGGACAGGGCGTTGACATAGCCGCCGACCAGGAAGAAGACCGGCATCACATGGAGCAGCCAGGTGACCCACCGTCCCCAGCCGACGTAGTTCAGCGCGTCGAGCCCGGACAGCTGCCCGTTCCGGTAGGTGACGTCGGTCAGCAGCCAGTGGCCGTAAACCACCCCGCCGATGGCGGTGACCCGCAGCAGGTCCGCGTAGCGATTGCGTTCCATCCCGGCGAACTCCTCAGCCAGCCCTGCGGCCGGTGGGCGCGCAAGGCAGGGTCCGCGGCTTGGCGGACCCAGTCTTCAGCGTCCTGGCGGCCGGGCCTAGTTTCCAGGGACGCAGGTCCCGCGGACCCGGCCATCCGGCCGTTTCCGGATCGGGCAGTATCGCCGATGGGACCTTGGTCCCTGGTTCACCGCCTGGCTGCCGCGATGGAATGAGAGCCCCGCACACCCCGAGGTGCTCATCGCCATGACGTTCGCCAGCCAGATACGGGAGCACCAGGCGCGTTGCCAGCCGCACCTGGCCAAGCTGCAGATGCTGACGCCCGGCGAAGCCGCCGCGGCGCACCAGGGAACGGTCGCCGCGGTACGCCTGGAGACCAGCGCGATCCTCGCCGAGGCGGAGGCCGCCATACGCGCCACGCTCGCCGCAACGGCTGGCAGCCGCAAATCGGAAACAGAAACGTTCCTGCTGGTCCGGCTGAACCGGCTCGCCGCCGCGGCCGACGATGCGGTCACTGCGGCCGGCGGCGAGGACGGCCCCCATCTCCACCGTCACGTGCGCAGATTCGACGCGCTGACGTCCGCGATCTGGGCAGTGCAGCACGCCGTATACAGTCACGGGCCACCGCATCCGGCCCGCTAACCGTCCTGTTCAGGGAAGCTGAAGGCATGGCCCGGCTGGCGGGCTAGTCAAAATCATCTTCCCGAACGAATCGTGGCGCCTGCCCAGGGATCTGACCGGACCTCCGGTCCAGCGGGCCAGCGCGGGCAATCCCGCGGTTCAGTCTGCGCGGCCGCCGGGATCGGGACCAAGGGCCCTCCACCTCACCGCATCGCCGGGGCACGATGGTGGTGATAGTTAGTTGCAGGTAAGCAATAGGAGGCCTGATGAGGGCAGCGCACAGCGGCCTCCAGCGGAGTCGGCCACCTGCTCTGGCTTCCGCTCCTGCCGGGTTCGCGGGGCGGGGCGGCGTGGATCGCTACCGGTGGGCCGCGCTGTCGAACACCACGCTGAGCATGACCGGGTCCTTCGCAGGTCACGTCTGGACGTGTGCCGCTGTCGGCCGTGGGCGCTCCGAAGGGGGCTGATGCCATGAAGGCCTGGTTCAGGCGCGTGAGGTCCGCCGGACTGACCCGGCTGGATGATGAACTGCCCCGGTTCAGCAGCCCGCTGTGGGCGGCCAGCCGCGCCTGCTGCTGCCCGGGCAGGCCGGTCGTCACGGTCATCATTCCGCCGGCCGCGAGTCGCCCGTACCCGGTTGACCTCCTGCTGTGCGGCCACCACTTCCGGGTCAGCCAGGCCGCCTTGCAGGCTGCAGGCGCCGCGGTCTACGACGACACAGGCTCGCTGATCATGTCCGGATCCGGTGAGCCTCAGGCTGGCCGCCGCGAGCCCGCAGGAAGATGCTGACCGCGGCGGGCGCTATCAACCGTTACTTGTCACTGAGCGACGGCGAACGCCGATCTCAGCTAATCGCGTCCGCCACTGATGACAATCGCTTGGCCGCCGGTGACCTTCGTCTCTGGATGCCCGCATGCGGCCACGCCCACGCTGACACTGACAGAACGACTCGCCGGCCTGTTGGCAGGCGAGCAGGCCTGATGGGAGTCTTTCAGATGGAGACCCTGATCATCGTCATCGCCGTAGTGCTGGTCCTGGTCGTGTTCGCGCTGGCGGTGCGGATCGTCCGGCAGTACGAGCAGGGAGTGCTGTTCCGGCTGGGGCGGCTCCGCGGCTCGCGGGCGCCAGGGCTGCGGCTGATCATCCCGTTCGTCGATGTGCTGCACAAGGTGTCGCTGCGGATCGTCACGATGCCGATCCAGTCGCAGGGCATCATCACGCGCGACAACGTCAGCGTGGACGTATCGGCGGTCGCCTACTTCCGGGTGGTCGACGCAGTGAAGTCGGTGCTGGCGATCGAGAACGTGCAGGCGGCGATCGACCAGATCGCCCAGACCACGCTGCGCAAGGTCGTCGGCCAGCACACCCTGGATCAGACCCTGGCCGAGACCGACACGATCAACCTGGACATCCGCAAGATCCTCGACGCCGCCACCATCGACTGGGGCGTGGAGGTGACCTTGGTTGAGCTCAAGGACATACAGCTGCCCGACAGCATGAAGCGCGCCATGGCCCGCCAGGCCGAGGCCGAGCGGGAAAAGCGAGCCAAGATCATCAACGCGGAGGGGGAGTCGCTGGCCGCCGCCGCCCTGGGCGATGCTTCCGACACGATGATGGCTCACCCGCTCGCCCTGCAGCTGCGCAACCTGCAGAGCCTGGTCGAGATCGGCGTCGACAAGAACACCACCGTCGTGTTCCCGGCCCCGCTGATGAGCACGATCGAGGAACTCGGCGCGTTCCTCAACCGCGAGGAGGACGCCGCCCGCACCGGGAGCACTCGGCAGCCCTCAACCGTGAGCCAGGCTCGCGAGCCGGGGGAACCGGTCGTGGTGGCCAACGGCCAGTACGGCGCTCAAAGCCAGCTCGCTGATCGCCCGTCTTCCTGATCAGCCTCCCGATGGGTTCAAGAGCGAACAGCGAACTACGTACTGGCTGTCGCCGCAATGACCTGCCCTGAGGAAAGGTGGTGACAGCCATGGCGATAAGCAGGCATTGGGTGGTTGACACGCTGCGCCGTGTCGCCAAATACAACCGGCTGCTGGAAATCGCCGCAGCCCACCCGAGCCTGCACTACGGCGTACCCGGGCCGCTGGCTGCCTGACCCGGGCCGGCAGACGGATCGCCGTAACTCCGTGTAGTTTCCGCGGATCACTAGAACGGGGCAAGGGGCGTGCTGCGTGCAGTGCTGGCTGACCGAGCCGAGCAGGGCGGCGGCGAACCCGCCGTGTCCGCGGCTGCCTACGACCAGGAGGTCCGCGCCGCGGGCAGCTCGCAGCAGCACGTCGGCGGGGTGTCCCTCGGCGACGCGGGGGCTGACCACAACGTCCGGCGCGACACCGCTGACCTCGGCAAGCGCCTCGACGAGGGTCTTTTCCGCAGTGCGTTCCAAATCGACAGCCCAGTCGGAGGTCGGCGCCATGCCATAGCCGGTCGGGTACCACCATGCGGTCACCGCCTCCACCACGGCGCCTGTCCGCTCCGCTTGGCGGACAGCCCAGCGCAGCGCCGCCTTCGACGATGGCGATCCGTCCACTCCGACGACGATGCGCGGCGTGCGGTGATCTTGCGTGGTGGTCATCGCTGACTTCCTCCTTGTGGGTGCTTGGCGAGGATTTCCTGCAGCCGGGCGATGAAGGCGAGCGATTCGCTGTGCCTACGCTGCCAGACGTTGCGGCCGAAGATCAGCCCGGTCGCTCCGGCATCCAGTGACCGCTGGGCCTTCTCCAGCATCACCTCGTCGCCAGCCTGCTCTCCGCCGGAAACCAGCAGCAGGGTGCGGTTGGCCGACCGGACCACCGCTTCGATGGCCTGCTGGGAGGAGAATTCCGCGTCGTAGGCGCGGGGCACGCCGGCCCGCTTCTCGGGGTGCGGGAAGTTCACCTTGACCACGTCCGCTCCGAGCTCGCTGGCTGTGCGTGCCGCGTAGTCGACGGCGTAGAAGGAATCCTTGCCGCCCTTGGCCTCGATCGCTGCCCCGCGCGGGTAGGCCCACACGATCAGTGGCATGCCGAGCCGCCGGGCGTCATCGCGGACCTGCCGGAACTGGGCGAAGTCGGCCTCCGCCGCAGGCGTCCCGACATACAGCGTGTACCCGACCGCGTCCGCGCCCAGCCGGACGGCGTCGGCCACGGCTGCGTGCAGCGGTGACAGCGCCTCGGCGTCGGATGGGATGTCGGTCTTCCCGTTCAGCTTCAGGATCAGCGGCACCTCGCCCGCATAATCCCAGTAGAACTTCTCCGCCAGGCCGATCTGGATGGCGATGCCGTTGAACCCGCCCTCGACCGCGAGTCTGGCGATATAGGCCGGGTCGGTGGCCTCGGGATTGGCGAAGAAGTCCCGCGGGCCATGCTCGAGACCCTGATCGTAGGGCAGGAACAGCGCCGTCCCGTTGCGTAGGCCGAACTGATACAGGATCCTGTGCAACCGCGCCTTCTTCCCGGCATTGAGTCCAAGCTCACCGATATCCGACCACGGGCGCATGCCAACCCACCTCCTGACAGCGGCGGTCGCGCCGACCCGGATGGGCCGCTCCGGCACGCCGGAAACGTCCTACTGCACTGCCAGGCTCGCCGTATGCCCTTGCAGGACGGCAGAGTCTTACGACCCCCGCGTGCCGGCCGAAGGACCCGACGCGCGCCCAGCCTGCGGCGGCGTGATTGACCCATCTTCTCCACCGGCCTGATAGGACGCGCAGGGTGTCGATCGGGACGGGGGCCAGACGCTGGGCTCCCACCTGGCAGTGCGCGTCGGCGCCTTCGTCTGCGGTGAACTCCGGGAGCGTCTTGTGTCAGGTCAGGTAGTCGAACAGCTGCCGGGCCCGGCCGCCGGAGAACGGTTCGCTGGCGGCGCATCGTAAATCGGCGCCGGGCAGGCGATCCTGTTAGCGACCCCCGTCTCACAGTCGGTAAGGCACGCCGCCAAGCTCGGACGTGGCGATTACAGCTTGCTTCTACGGGTCGACGACGCCGATGAGGAACCAGCCCAATGCACCAGCGAGACAAAGCTCCTGCCGTACCGCTGGGGCCGTGCAGGCGAGTTTGCCGCCAACCCGGGCTGCCGGGATGTCTTTCGGGCCGTTGGTCCCTAGGTCGCGGGCATTCCGGTGTGAAAGATGAACGAGACGGCCGCAGTCGATCCTGGCTTGGAGTGGGCTGATGATGCGCTCAGGCGACAGGTTGCCGGGTTGTACCCGGCCGCCTACCAGATGACTCGCAGCCCTGCCGGCGCCGAGGACCCGGTACTGGAGACAATCGCGAAGGCGTTCGCGGCCACGACCCGGTTCCGGCCCGGTACGAACCTGAACGCGTGGCTGCAGCGCACCAGGGCTAACACCTTCATCAGCTGTTGCCGTAAAGGCCAGCATGAGCCGCCACCGATGCCCGCAAGGGCCGGCCAACGGCTGGCCTCCGCCAGGTCTGACGGCAGGGCTGGTTCGAGTTCGGCCGAAGACCACGTGGTCGCTCGCCCGATCGATGCCGATCTGGTGGCGGCAATGCTCGCGCTGCCGTGCCGCCAGCGGATCACCGTCTACCTCGCCGATGTCAAAGGTTTCAGCTACGAGGAGATCTCAGACCTGACTGGCATCCCGGTCGACAGTGTGAAGTCGTGTCTGCACTGGGGCCGCATCACGCTCTTGGCCACGCTCGCCGCGCGTGCGTCCCTTAACACCTCAGGCCAGATGGGCAATACATGAAGCACCGGCGACCACCTTTTCACTCCTGGGGAGCGAGGGCGATGAACTTACCGCGCTATGCACCCGCCGAGCTGGTCATCGAGCACGCCACGTCACCGTCGCCATCAAGGGTGGGCCGGGCTCTCAGCATGTCGTGCCGCTCGCGGCTTGGCGGGTGGACCGACCATACAGCCCACGGCAGCCGAACCACGTGGGAGCGCCGGAATTCCTCGAGTTCCCCTCCTGGGCAGCGGCCAGGCGTCCGGGGACTCCTTGCCTGCGGACGGCGGCGCGGCAGGCCGCGGGGAGCGTCGCAGACATCCTCCAGACGCTGCCTGTCGGCGTGGCCGCGATCCGCGTACGCGGCTGCCGCCCAGCTTCGCTTTCCGCTGCGCATGCAAGTGGCGAAACGGGAAGAACAGCCAGCTCCGTGCAGTGACTGCACTGGGCAGTCCGAGATCCCGAGGGCCTATGCATCCTGCGACACGGGGCTTACGCTTGCTGATGTCCGCCTTCGTGGCTCCTGGTCGCGGCAGGCCGGACGGGGCTGTTCCAGACCCTGACGGCGCCGCGCACGAGTGTTGGAATACACAAATCAGGCACCAGGAGTGCGACATGACACCTGACGGGCTCGGGGCTGATCCCGCTCCCGCGAGAACGCCCCCGCAGCCCGGGTCCAGTGAATACCCCCAGGACCCGGGGTATGGCAGCGATGTCGGCTCGCTCGGCCAGGCGATCGTTCACCGGTTGTTCTCAGCCGGGCTAGACCTGAGTTTCGCGGTCATGGTGACTGCTGACGGGCCGGTCGCAGACCGGCTGCAGCACGCCATCGCCGAACTCGATCAGGCGATCGCTGAAGTGCGGCACCTGATGTTCGCCCTTTCTAGGTCAGCCGACGGCCCGCGACTCGACGGCGGTCCGTCCTGAACAGCCTGCTGGCAGTCATTCGGAACCGTCTGGCAGAGATGCCGCGGAGTGGAGCCAGCAATCTTGTCGGCGACGATTTCGTCGCCACTTGACGCCTGCGATCACTTGCGCGGTTCGCGGCTCATCCGGCGGTAGTGGTGCGTTATCGCAGCAGACAGATCCTGATCCAGCCCAGCGCATGTGACGCGATCCTTCGACGCCGGCCAGTTTCAGGTCATGATCGCAGGCGTAGTCGAGCATCAGCGCAAAGGCGTCCTTGATGGCCAGGTGCAGACGCTTGCCAGCCCGCCGTCGGGGCCTGCTCGGTGACGATCCGGCCTCTGCGTTTGTGGCCGCTGGGTGGCCATCTCGTGATGGTGGAACGCACTCGTGCGGATCGGGCTGGCATCTCATGATCGTTCGGCCGCGCTGGCTAAGGCGGTGGCGTGAGCCTGGTGTCCTGCTCCCGGGTGCCCCCGTCTGCGCTCGGCGGCATTGTCTGGGGGGCGGTGTTCCCCAGGGCGGTGAAGGAAAGCCGCCGGGCGACCACGTCGGCGGCGACCTCCGAGATCGGCCTGGATTCGACGTAGGCGCGGGCGCGCAAGGCCACCAGTGCCTCGGTGATGGGGACCGCCATCTGTACCGAGATCATTCCGGCGGCCTGATGAACCTCAGCGCGTCGCCCGGTGAACCCCCGCCCGACCAGCTCGACCGCACCCGGAGCAAGCGCGCCGCGGTCATCGAGGGCCAGCATCAGCACCGCGTCAGCGTAGAGCAGCCACACGCTCAGCTCGTCGGCGCTCGGCCTGCCCGGGCGCTCCCGGTACAGAGATAGCACCCCCACCCGGGCGGCGCCTGAACATACCGGGATCGCAAAGATCGCCGTCAACCCGCGCGCCTGCGCCGCCGGCGCAAGCTCCGGCCAGCGGGTCAGCACCCAGCTGTTCGTCATGTTGTCGGCGAACACCGGCCCGTCGCCTTTCATTGCCTCGACGCTTGGGCCCTCCCCGAGAGTTGCCTGCAGCTCCTCCAGCTCACCGCTGCGCGTATCGGTAGCAAATACCGGCTCAGGTGCTTCGCAGGCTGACGGCATTGACAGTGCCGCCCCAGCCCCGGCCGCCCGGGCGCATGCCACGATCGCGTGCGGGACAGACATCGCAGCGTTTTCCCGGCGGGCCTGCGCGGCAATGGACAGCCACACCCCAATGGAACCTTGCGTCACAGCAGTTTCCTCCCCTCCGGGCGGAGATGCTGACACCTTCCTGCGAGCAGGCCGTATGGGCGGAGAGGCCGCCGTCCCTATCCGCCGGGACAAACGTCCTGTCTCGGACCGTCCGCACTGAGTGTCCAAGATGGATCTGGACGGGTCGCTGCCCACAAGGCTTCAGCTCCCTGACCTTGGTGCCTGCAGGACATCCTGGAACCCCGTAACGCTATACTGTTGCAACCGCCGGGCCATCTTGCCGGTTGCGCTGAGCGGATCTCCCTGGCAGGCGGCGGTACAGCGGGTGTCAGAGGAGCTGGGCTGTGGCGCGGGAAGACCAGCGGAGGGCGCGCATCGTCGCCGCGGTTGCCGGACGCGGTGGCAGCATCCGCGTCGATGAGCTGATGCGGCGGATCTGCCTCCTGGCGGTCAATGAGATGGGAGCTTCGGGCTGCACGCTGGCCCTGATTGCCGGTACAGAGCCGCTGGGTATGCTCGCTAGTGCCGGACGGCACTCCAGCACGATCACCGAGCTGCAGTTCGAACTCGGTGAAGGCCCCTGCATGGATGCCTACGAATCTGGGGTCCCGGTCTTGCTACCAGACCTCCCCGCCGACGGCGCGCTCAGCTGGCCCGTGTACACGGCAGCTGCCGCCGAGCGAGGCGTGCGCGCAGAGTTCTGCTTTCCCCTTGGCGTCGGAATGAACAGCATCGGCGTGTTCGACCTCTGCCGTGACGAGCGCGGCGTGCTCAGCCACGAGCAGCTGGCGGACGCGCGTGTCGCGGCGGACATCGCGCGCGACGCGATGCTGTATCTGCAGGAGCCACCAGGTCACCCTGCTCTCGCGCTGCTGCTTGAGAGCGTCGGCATGGACCGGCTCGTGGTTCACCAAGCTACGGGGATGATCGCGGCGCAATTGGATGAGACACCGTCTGACGCGCTCGCCCGACTGCGAGCCGGCGCGTTCGAGAGCGGGCGTTCTATTTACGACATCGCGCAGGACGTCGTCGAACGGCGGGTGAGATTCGGTGAGTGAGGTCAGCAGGACGCCGGACGACGGGCGAGAAGGCTCACTCGACGACAACAACGGGGATGAAGTGCGCCGCCGCGAACGCCTGCTCGCCCGAGCGTTCGTGCGTCTCGCGGATACCCTGTCCGACGAGTTCGACGTTGTCGAATTCCTGCACGGTCTGTCGGTCGACTCGGTGGAGATCATCGGGGCCGAAGCTGCCAGTGTGATGCTGGCCGACACGCGCGGCGGACTGCGGCTAGTCGCGTCCTCGCAGGAGCGGATGCGGCTGCTGGAGTTGTTCGAGATCCAAAGCGCGCAAGGCCCGTGCCTGGATGCGTTCGGCTCCGGGCAGCCTGTGCAAGCGAGCGCCGCTGAGAGCCGCAGCCGGTGGCCCGTTTTCGCGCCGCAGGCATCGGAGGCCGGATTCCAGGCCATGTGCGCGGTCCCGTTGCGGGCGCGAACGGACACCATTGGTGCGCTGAACCTCTTCCGCGGTAACGATGAACCATTCAGCGACACGGAGCTGGAGATCGCGCGAGCCATGGCCCAGGTCGCCACGATCGCTCTCATCCAGGAGCGGGCGATCCGCGAGCGGAGCATGCTAGTCGAGCAACTGCAGGCGGCGCTGCGCAGCCGCGTCGTCATCGAGCAGGCGAAGGGCATGCTCGCCGAGCACCTCTCGACGTCCGTAGACGGAGCGTTCCAGCTACTGAACAAGTACGCACGAGATCACAATCGTCGGCTGACCGACGTCGCCCGCGACGTCGTCAACCGGAGGGTGCCGCACGATGCGCTAGCCAGACGGCCCGGGCAATGATCGGGCGAGTTCACGATAAATGCCGCTGCAAGGGCTCGGCGAGCGGATTGGGGAGGCGGGTGTGAGCAGACTCGCGTTCAGTTGAAGACGTGCTGTGAGCGAGGATGGGAAGACCCCGCCGGGAACCGGGCAGACAGCCCCGGCGGACAGCAAGATAAGCCGATGACAGCCAAGGAGGGCCGATGGCCGCCACGGACCGGCGAGTGCGGGAGACCTTTATCGAGCTGACCGATACCTTGGTGACCGACTTCAACATTCTCGAGTTCCTGGAGCGGCTCGCCGACCGTTGCACCGAACTGCTCGGCGTGGGCGCGAGCGGAGTCCTGCTGGCCGACCAGGATGGTGTGCTAGACCTCATGGCGGCATCCACCAAGAATGCCCGGTTGCTTGTGCGGTATCAGCTGCAGAACGCTGAAGGCCCTGGCCTAGACGCCTACCGTTTGGGCCGCCAGGTCCAGCGCGCCGACCTCGCCGATTCCGATCCGCGCTGGCCACGGTTCGCCTTCGCCGCCCGCGCTGCCGGGTTCGCCGCCGTGCACGCACTGCCAATGCGGCTGCGCGAGCAGGCGGTCGGTGCGCTCAACCTGTTCAGCGCCGCCCCCGGACCGCTCGATGAGAAGACCGTCACACTCGCCCAGGCTCTGGCCGACGCTGCCACCATCGGCATCGTGCACCAGCGTGCCCTGGCCCGCCAGGAAATCCTCGCCAGGCAGTTGCAGGCCGCGCTCAGCAGCCGGATCGTGATCGAGCAGGCCAAAGGTTTTCTCGCCGAACGCCTCGGCGTCAGCGTGGAAGCTGCTTTCGCCACACTGCGCAGCTTCGCCCGCGACCACAACCGTAAGCTCGCTGACGTCGCCGCCGAGGTCATCGATGGCCGCCTGGACCTGGCTGAGTGACGGAACAATCTCGAATGCCGCGCTTGTCCGGCACCGTGACCCGGCCGTCCAACTTCAGCCCGGGCTGACTCGACGATGCCCACGGCACCTTCGAGGAAGCGACATGGGCCAGGCAGGCGTGATCGTGAAGCGCTCGTACGGTGAGGGACTTAGTCGAACCTCACCGCCGCGGAAGGTGACGCAAGGAGGCCCGCGAGCCGGTGATGACCAGGCCGTCCTGACCGCTGCAAACACCCACCTGCTGCGGGTCTTCACTGCTGAGTTGCTGATCGCCCGGCGTTGCGGGCAGCAGGGGGCGGCGATCGAAGCGATGCTCTCGCAAAAGCAGACCACCGCGATACGCGGCCAGGCGGCAAAGCACGCCGGGGCTGTCCGGACTACGCCACGCTGATTGGGGACCTTCGTCCCTGGCCCGCTGAGCCTCCCGTCCGTCATTGTTTGACCGCTTACGCGACGGGCCGCTGTGGCCTGTGAAACGTGCTAGCTGATAGGGAGGGCGTCATGGCAGGAGACGTGCAGTCCCGCCAGACGGTGGAGCTCACCGCAGCTGAGTCCTGGCAGCTACTGGAAGGCGTATCGCTCGGCCGGATCGTGTTCACCCAGCACGCGATGCCCGCGATCCGCCCGGTCAACCATCTGGTTGACGATGAGACGATTATCGTCCGATCGCATCTTGGTTCGGCGATCGTGGCGCGCGCGAGCGATAAGGACGGTGCGGTCGTCTGCTACGAGGCCGACCAACTGGACCCGGTTCGGCATACCGGATGGAGCGTGATAGCGACTGGGATGGCCCGGCTGGTGCGCGACCGCGCAGCCGTCACCCGTTATGAGAAGCTGCTGGAGCCATGGGTGATCGGCCAGATGGATTACATCATCTCGATCAAGCCCCAGATCATCAGCGGGATCCGCCTGGTCGGCTGGTGCCGATAGTGCGGAGGGAGACCCTGCTGTGATGCGGGTGGAGCGTTTGGTGTAACAGCTGCCAGGGTGGGCGCTGGCGGTCGGGTGCGTGGTTCCCCGAGGCCGTCCTGACCTTCCGCCCCGCATCTTATAGCGATGACCGGTACGGCGGGCCCCGAGTGCCCGGGAATGTGAGCCCAAGGGCCAGTACCTATGTACGACTAAGCGGGCCTGACCGACCCTGACGAGGGTACGGCCGCCGAGTCCGCCAGCGTTCGGATAACAGACAGCGACGTCGGCACTGGCGCAGATTGAGCCGTGCGGGCTGGTTGGTGCCGGGAATTCGACACAGTTTGATCCGGCATTGCACCAGTACTCGCGACCGTTGCTCGCGATTCTGTAAGCGTCAGGCTTGGGGAAGTACCGGGCGGCGTTCCCCGTGGATCATGTACCGGTTGCCATGGCCGAGGCTGCGGGCGGCCAGTCGCGTCGGTCAGGTCGTCGGGGTCGCCGCCGAGGTCGGCGTCCATGCGTGAGCCGGAAGTGGTCCGAGAGACGACTGCAGTGCGGGCGGTCCGCTCGTCTTCACGCCGGTACCCGATCCTAGTAAAGCCGCCCGGTCTTTGTCGGAAACCCCGTCCTGCCCGGTCGCGGTACCAGTCGCCGTCCGCCAACCGGCGAGCCTGCCTTTGCCGAGTCAGCCTGGCTGATCACCGCGCCTGTTGATCGCCGGGACGTGCCGTGCATCCGTGGCTGGAGGCACGACAGACTTGGCGCCGTGTTGTCCACTTTGGTGGGTGTCCTGGCACGCTGTGGGGTCGACGGTCCGCCGGGCCTCTAGTAAAGGACTGCCACGATGCGCCCTCGGCGGCAGGCGTGTGCAGCGCCGCGTCCGGCCTCTGAGAGCAGGTCGCCCTCAGGGCGACCCAGGTCGGCCCGGGTCGGGGTGCGGGACGACCTGGCAGATAGGCTGTGTGGCCTGCCGCTGATCGAGCTGCTCCTGCAAGCGGCAGTGTCCAGTCATTCCGAACGTGCCGTGGCGTCTCCGGCAGCTAGTCTCCTGTCCTGGGACGTCACGCATACGTGCGCTAGCGGCGCGGCGCGGGGCCGGTAACCCGCGCCTCGGGAGGTCGCTCAAGGCCGAGGGCTGGGACTTCGGCGGCGTCGGCCGGTGCAGGACGACGTGCGTGCAGCGCCAGTTCAACTTCTGTTCTGAGGATGTCGGTCGATCGGTCGATAAGCGCGGCGCGCAGGCGTACGTGCTTGTCGGAAATGCCGAGGCGCTCGACTTTCCCCTGCATCGGTCCCGCCCTGGCCGGAAGGCGGGATTCCTCAGGAGATGACGCCCGGGCCGGGCTCACCTTGGCGGGGAAAGCGAGATCGCCGGTTGTGTACGTCTTCGGCTCGTGCGCCGAGCGCGCCATGGAGAGGTAGACCGACGGGGCGCCGGCTGCCCGGGCTACCGCATCGAGGACCGTCGCTGCGCGGCGGGCCGCCCGCGCCGTGGCCTGGTAGCTGTCCAGCAGCCGGTCGACCGCCTGCTGGCCTGCCGGAACGTAGCGCTCGAGTGCCTTCTCCCAGCCCGGAAGGGTCAGCGGTGACTGGTAGAGCCTGCCTCCCCGCGCGGCACCGAAGATGGCTTGGACATCGCTGTCGGCGGCCTGGGCGAGACCGTCGACAGCGTGATGCGCGGCGGTGATGACGGCAACTAGCGCCGGGCCGTCCGCGACCAGGTCGCCTGGATCGCGCGGCGGAGCGCGATGGGCGAAGCGCGGGGTCCAGGCAGGGTTGGCGAAGGCAAGCCGTCCGGCGCGGACGAGCATGTCGCTGACATCCGGAACGATCGGGGACACCCGTCCCTGAGCGTCGGTTGTTACGATGTCCCACGCCTCGGCCGCAATGAGCCAGTGGCGGCGGACGTCGCCCACGACGACAGAGGCATCGTAGACCAGGCCAGCCAGCTCAGCTGCGACTCCGAAGTGCCGGGCTCCCTCCGAGGCTGAGCGCAAGATGATGCCGCATGCGTCGTGCGTAATCGCCGCCGCGGTCGCGGTCCAGTGCCACGAGGCGGCGGTCATCAGCGGGGACCACTGCGCGTCTGCGGCGAACTTTCGTGCGCCTATCCGCAGTCGTTCGGCGCTGACCGCGATACCCTCGCACAGTTGCGGGACGGTCTCGCCCGCGTAGGGTGCCAAGCGGCTGGGCATGGCGTGCACCGGGACCGCAGCCAGCAGCTGCCGGTCGCTTGCCGTGACCGGGGTGCGCTCGGCCGCCCATCTGATGGTCAGATCGGCAGCCATCAGGCGGCGTCGCACCGCGTTGAGGTTCTCGCGGATCGGGTACGGCATCTTCGGCCGTGGCCGGGCGATGGACAGCTGGTCTGCCACGGGGGAGAAGAGGCAACACCAGCTTCCAAGTTCGTTGAGCAGGGCCTGGTTCACCTGGGGCGAGCAGACCGCGGCCGACCAGCTTGACGACGGCGCGCCGCCCGGGAAATGGGTTTGCAGCAGGTCCCGGCCGGCGGCGAGGAGCCGGGCCGCCTGGCCAAGCTGGATGGCCAGCGTGTGCTGAGGCTGCGGATCGCGGTGACCGAAGTACCCGGTCACATGGGCCAGGTTCTCCTCAGCGTGCCGCAGGGCCGCGCGCACCTCGTCCGCTGCCTGCCTCCAGGCGTTCGTCAGCGGGCCGCGGTCGGCGGCCATGCCGCCCTTGTCGGCGACGTCATCGGCGAAGCGAGCCATGGCTGCCACCAGCGGTGCGCTTGCAGCAGAGTGGCTGCCAGCTCCCTGCGGTTCGGCCGCTCGCCGATCCCGGGTCCCGCGGCGGACTCGCTCAGCGCGCTGGCCGCCAACTGCAGGAGGTCGCCCAGCACGACCGGTGTCATCAGTCGCCCAGCAGATCCTGGAGGGCGTCGGCTTCGCGGGCCGCGTCCCGGCACGCACCGGCGTCACCTTCGGCGCGAGCGTGATCCGCCACTGCTGTCAGGCAGGTGGCCACCTCCCCGGCCAGGCAGGCCAGATCTGCGGCAAGGCTCACCACATCGGTTCCCGGCGGCACGGTGCATGCCGCAGGTTGTGCGACCTCAGTGAATGAGGGGGCGCCCGCGAGGATGTTACGGCCTTGCACCGCGATCGTGGCCGCCATCGCGTACGCGGCGAACAGTCTGTCATCACTGGGCGCGCATGACCGGCTCGCCGAGCGCACCAGCTCGAACGCCTCCCAACTCGCCCCGATCGTGTCGGCGACGCCGGAAGCCGCGCTGAGTCGCTCCCGCGCCGCGACGATGTCGTCCAGCATCCGTCCCCCTGTCCGATAGGGCGCCCGGCGGTGCCCGAAGCCCATCTCCTCTTCACTTCAGCTTACATCTGATTGAATGGAATCACAGCTATGAAGCAGTCCGCACGTGGCATGTCCTGTTAGCGTCCTTGTCACCCGCATCTTGCGCCACCGGTTGCCCTTTCGGGGGAGCGACAACCGCTGTCGGCGCGTTGCGACCTCACTGCGGCTCAATGAGTGCGTTATGGTATGCGGTCGGCGGCGGTTCTTGAAGTCAGCACCGTCGGAAGGCCGTCTCAGCTATCCCCGAACGTCCCGGCGAACACCTCGGCCAGGATGACTTGGAGCAGCACACCCCACGACAATGAGCACACCAACGCCGCCTAGGTCGCCCGCCGCCGGATCAGCCAGATCGCCCAGATGCCGAGGAGCACGGAGAGCGCCAGCAGCCATCCGCCCTCGATCAGCTGGAAGGGCCAGAACCAGCTGCCGGGCTGGTAGGTCGCGACCAGGCTGAAGCCGTGCGCCAGGAGGTAGTGAACAGGGTCGAAGTTCTGTGGGGTGGACGGGCCGGGCTGGAAGACTCCGGAGGTCACGACACGCACGTCGACCGGGCGGAGGGCGGTACTCAGGGCGGGCAGGCCAGCGGGCTTGCCGTGCAGCGCCCACCACTGGCTGATGACCTGGGCGGGCGGCCCGATGTTCGGGTTCGTGGTCTGGAGCGCCCCGCGGTAGTGCGGGCGAAGGAACAGCGCCGTGACGAGGGCGAGCCCTGAGTACGCCGCGAGCGTGGCGAACATCGCGGGCAGGACCCGGCGGATCAGCACGCCCGCGAGCACGCCGATCGCGAAGGCGGCGAGCGTCCAGGCAGCGAACGCGATGCCCCGCAGGTCGAAGAACAGCGAGTAGAGCGGGCTGTAGCCGTAGCCCTTCATGCCCAGGAGCGGTCCGTAGGCCCACGAGAACATGATGCTGAACGCCAGGGCCGCGACCGCTACTACCAAGGCGAGCGACACGAGTGTCGCTGTAGCCCACCGGGTGCGGCCGAAGCCCTGGGTGAATACGTAGCGGAATGTCCCGGTCTCGAAGACGCCCGCGAGTAGCGGTGCTCCCGCGAACGCGCCGATCAGTGCCGGGACCGCCTGGAGGAGGGCCGTAACGATTCCCGCGGTGGCGGAGTAGTCGTCGGAGAAGTTGGTGGCGACCTGCTGACACCCTCCAGTGCCTGGCGGGCGGCAGGAGGTGACCGCGGCGTAGGCGTGGTGAAGCTGAACACCCTCGATGACCACGAGGATTGCCGCGGCCGCCAGCAGCGTGAGGACACCTGCGATCGCGAGCCGGTGCTGGCGCCAGATCACCCACGCCATCCGCCGCCACGGAACCCGCTGTGGACGGGCCTCCTCCCGGCGAGGCACCGCAGGCCTGGCAGCCGTCGTCACTTCGTTCGCTCCTTCGCGCCGGGGGAATGTGCGCGCGCTGGGCCGGGCAACGCCGCGGCGCCGGCTCGCGCAGGTAGGCAAGGGTCAGCTCCTCGAGGGTGAGCGGATGCGCCTCCCATCCCGGTGGCACCGGGTCGCAGGCGCCGTCGCCGCGGACCAGCAGGTGTGCTAGGGGTCCGGCCCAGCTGGCGTGCACGACGTTCCACTGGCTCGCATACCGCCCGGACTCTGCGGCTGGGCCGGAGAGCACGCGATGGGCGGCGAGGAGATCATCAACCTCTCCCGCCACCTGGACGCTGCCGTGCGATACGAGCACGAGGTAGTCGGCGACCCGCTCGAGCTCCGCGAGGACGTGGGACGACAGCACGACCGAGACGCCATCGTCGGCGACCGCCGTCATCACCGTCGCCATGAAGTCGTGGCGGGCGAGCGGATCGAGCATCGCCATCGGCTCGTCGAGCACGAGGAGCTGCGGCCGGCGAGCCAGCGCCAGGGTCAGCGCGACCTGGGCCTGCTGGCCGCCCGACAGCTTCCCCGCCTTGCGGGCCAAGGGGACGCCGAGATCACCGAGGCGATGCTCGGCGTAGCGCTGGTCGAAACGCAGATTGAGGTTGCGGGTCATGTGCAGCAGGTCAGCCGCTGACAGGTTCTTGAACAGCGGCGTGTCCTGTGCCACGAACGCGATCCCGTCGAGGGCCGGCGGGGAACCGGCGGGGAACCCGCCGAGCACCGACACCTGGCCAGCGCTCGGCGTGGCGAGCCCGACCGCGAGGTTCAGCAACGTCGATTTCCCGGCGCCGTTCGGCCCGACGAGCGCGACCACGTGCCCACCGGGGATCGCCAATGTGCAATCGCGCAGCGCCGTGGTGGAGCCGTAGGACTTGCCCAGGGCGTGGGTCTCGATGACGTTCACGCCACGCCCTCCGCCCCGCCTCGCGCCGCGCCGCGCCGGCCGGCAGCACCCTCGCGGCGGTCACGGAAATCCCGCAGCACGCTCGTGACGAGCGCCGCCATCGCGTCGTCGTCGAGCCCTGCCGCGTCGGCCGCCGCCACCCAGGAGACCAGAGAGCGCCGGAGCTCGGTGAGCTCAGGCAGCACGACCTGATTGAGTGTCGCCTCGATGAACGTCCCCTGGCCGGGACGCCCGACCGCGAGGCCCTTTATCTCCAGCTCCCGGTACGCCTTCGACACGGTGTTCGGGTTGATCGCCAGTTTCGCAACGACATCCCGGACCTTCGGGAGCTGATCGCCCGGGGCGAGGGAGCCCAAGCGGAGCGCATGCTCGACTTGGTGGACGAGCTGCAAGTACGGCGGCACACCCGAGCCGAGATCGAGGCGGAACTCCATGGGCGAGACCCGCCCAGGAACGCCGGCCTCACTATCATCTTGTCCTAGGAACATAGGACAATGGTATAGCGATGCAGGCTGCTGTCAACCGCGCCTCCGGCGATCACGCCACCAGCCGTGAACGACTGGGAACTGGGCTTCCGGGGGAACCACCCGTGTCGCCCCGCGCCGGCGCGGCGAACGCACATGCGGATGTTCTGAGTGCCGCTGTACCGGATCATCGACTCATCGGCAGGAGCGCGGAATCGGCGTTCGGCGCTCCCTGATACAGGTCGCCAGACTGCGTTGACGACCATGGCTGTCGTGAGCGGCATGTGGGTCAGCGCATAAGTATGCGAGTGCGCAACCCCTCTTCTCGGCATGAGCGAGCTTTGGCCGCCCAGATCGACCTATTCCGCATGCCCGCGTACGGCGGGCCTGGCCGACGGAGATCGCCCAATACCTCGGCCCGGCGAAAGCCATCCGTAACCGAGCCGGGATGGCCGTGCTCGGACCGGAGCTACCAAGGTGAACATCTAGGCCTGGCGAGCCCAGCTCAGGCGCCCAACCTGACCGGCGTGCCGGCACCAACGTTCGCTGGAAGCGTCGTCAGGCGTTCATAACGTACGACGCGTAAAGCGCTCCCGCGCCGCTTAGCTGGAGTGAATGGTCCGGCTTCCGAGTACGCTCACATACATGAGCGCATGCACGGGCCGTTCCGGCGGAAGAGGAAAATAGGCGGGGTCATGGGGGAGAACTCGCGCGTTCCATTGGGGCTGATCGCATCCAGGCTGGAGCACCTGTTTGAGACCACCCGTGGCGACAACGGCCAGACCTACAGCGCAGCCGAAGTCGCCGCCGCGATCAACGCCGCAGCTGGCGAGCACGTGATTGGCGCCACCTACGTGTGGCAGCTGAAGACCGGTCGCCGCGACAATCCCACGTACAAGCACCTGCTGGCGCTGTCCAGGTTCTTCGGCGTACCGCCGACGTACTTCTTCGACGAGGCTGACCTTGAGCGGGGCGCGATCCCCGCCGATGTGGGTGCGGCCCTCAGGGACGACGACGTCCGAGAGATCGCGCTACGTGCCGCCGGCCTGTCCGAACGCACTCTTAGGGCCATCCGGGCGATGATCGACAGCGCCCGCGCGATGGAAGGCGTCCAGCGAGGCTGACGCGGCGCATCATCTGCGTGGCGTGCGGCCGGGCGCGCCAGGTTCCGGTGGCGCGTCTCTCGGTCCCTGGGAGAGCTGCCTCGCCTGCCGCGGGAAGCGCTGCCCGGCCGTTATCCCGGAGCGAATCGTCCGGCCAGCCTCGGCAGGGGGCAGGCCTGCCTGCGCGGCCGCATCGGCGAGTGCAGTGTTGACCTCGCCGACTGTCAGCAGGCCGGCCCCGGCGAGCTGCCCGAGGCGGAACGCCGCGCGGTTCAGCGTGTCGTTACGCCTGCCTTCGGGTGCCGATGCGACGCGCCGCGCTTCGTTGCGAAGCGCTGCCAGGACGTATGCGCTACCGTGCCGGAGCCGAGTGGCGTGACTAGGGGCACCTGGTGGCCGCATGGGACGGGGCCGCTTGAGCAGCGCGGCAATCCAGTGCGGCAGCGGTATCGGAGGCGCGGGGACCACGACGGAGTAAGGCTTGCCACCTGTGCGGCTGGCCGGAGCGACCACGTACCCTCCGGCCCCGCGCACGTCGATCAGCGGGCCGAGTCGGCCTGCGGAATTGCGCACGCTGGCGCCGAGATCAGTGAAGTAAAGGTGATATCCCCCCGACGGGGTCCGTACGGTGAAAGTCACGGGAACCGGCTGGCCGTGCTCGGAGCACAAGTGCAGGAACGTATTCAGGCCGGTGGGCTGGCCACAGGTACCGCCCGGCGTGGCCTTGCCGTGGCGCGGGACGTCGAGGTCGATAACGGCAAGACCGGACGGGCCGCAGGCGATCCCGATGTTACAGGGACGCAGCCGCCACCACATCTCGATGAAGTCGGCGTTCGTGGTCGCCCGGTCCTCCCAGCTGCCGCGCAGTGCCGGCTGTTTGCCGCCGACTGCGCATGGAAACACGTGCCATCCGAATCCCGCCCATGTCGTGGCGGCGCGTAGCAGCGCCTCGTCTCGGCGGGCATCGTCGCCAGTGCTCACGGCAAGCTCCCTGCTGTCGGGCCCGTCTGACACGGGCGTCGCGGCGACAGGGAGAGATGCGCGCCGTTAAACTCACTTCAGCGTACATTGATGCCATATGATTCACATGAATGAAGACGCTCCCTCGTCACGACGAAGGGAGCGTCGGCGTGCGCAAGCAGACCCCCGCAGCAGCCAGGGCAGTCGCGCGAGTCATGTCCGCACCATCAGGCGCAGTGCTGGGAATGTGGACGAGGCGGGCACTATGCGCGCAGGAGGACCCGGAGGTCTTCTTCCCGCCCAAGGGCGACACCGGCATACAAGCAAAGCAGATCTGCGCTCAGTGCCCGGTGCACTTGGAGTGCCTCGACTACGCCATCGCGGCG
>Ga0335072_10004172_pt1 | contig 21568 bp, 19 predicted proteins | sample Lox_Sample_21_FD_206725 | JGI IMG/M metagenome (GOLD analysis project Ga0335072, IMG submission 206725) | Soil microbial communities from Loxahatchee National Wildlife Refuge, Florida, United States - Lox_Sample_2.1 | ecosystem: Environmental > Terrestrial > Soil > Wetlands | place: USA...
CATGGGAGCATGGCTACCCACTAGCACGATCAAGCCGAGGTGATGCCGACAGTGGCAGGGTTCGCCCTTTTCCTGATCAGAAGGCTGCTGGCGATGGCAGTCCTGGTCTGGGTCGTTACGCTGGCCGCTTTCGCGCTGTTCCGGATCGCGGTGCCGAGCGGGCTGGCCGACGTGCAGATCAACGCCCAGCTCGGCCAGGGTGAGCCGGCCTGGTGGCAGTACACCCACTACCTGCTGCGACTGCTGCACGGCAACCTCGGCCAGTCCCTGACCGTCGGAGTGTCGGTTGACCAGCTGCTGTGGCGGGCCCTGCCGCCGACACTGTCCCTGGTCATCGGGGGAATGGTGCTGTGGCTGGTCATCGGGGTCACGGCGGGCATAATCAGCGGGCTGCGGCCGGGATCGGCAACCGACCGGGTCATCACCGCGCTGTCCTCGACGGTCCTCATCGTCCCGGTCTTCCTGCTCGGGCTGATCCTGCTCGGCGTTTTCGCCTACACCCGCTTCCTGTGGATACAGCCGGGTTACGTACCGCTGAGCCAAGGGCTTGGCCCCTGGCTCGGCCGGATGATCATGCCCTGGATCGCGCTCGCCGCGGCGCAGGCGGGACTGACGGCCAGGCTGACCCGGGCAGCTGTCGTGGAGACCGCGAGCGAGGAATACATCCTGGCCGCGAAGGCCAAGGGCCTGTCCCGGCAGCGGATTGCCTGGATTCACGTGCTGCGGCCAGCCGCCGTCACGGTGATACCCAGCCTCAGCATCGGCCTGGGCACCCTGCTCGGATCCGCGGCCATCATCGACCAGACCTTCGCCCTGGACGGTATCGGGCAGGCGCTGCTGAGCGCGGCCAAAAGCAACGACCTCATGGTCATCATGGGAACCATCCTGGTCACGGTCATCCTGATTTCCCTCGGCAGCCTGATCGTTGACATCTGCCAGGCACTGCTCGATCCCCGGATACTCAGATGACGGGCAAAGTCTGACCGCTTGCGGCTGTTCCGGCGGGCCGCGGGACCACAGCGCCGCGGGACCACAGCGCCGCAGGACCGCTTGGCGCGATGAGATCGGGGGAGGTCTAGGCGTGTCCCGGATCGGATGATCAAGCCGCGCGACGTCGGCTGACCGAGGCGGGCCGAGAACTTAGGGTGTCCCGTCGAGACGAGGAGCCAGGTAGATGCTTGCTGACGAGAGCTACGACGTCCTTGTCATCGGCAGCGGCGAGGCCGGCAAGTACCTCGCGTGGACGACGGCGGGCGAGGGCCAGCGCGTCGCGGTGGTCGAGCGGAAGTACATCGGCGGGTCCTGCCCGAACATCGCCTGCCTGCCAAGCAAGAACATCATCCACTCGGCGAAGGTCCGCTCGTTCACCATGCGGGCCGCCGAATTCGGCGTCGAGCTGGAGTCCGCGGTGACCAGCATGAAGGGTGTCCAGGCCAGGAAACGGGCGATGGTCGACGGCCTGATCAAGCTGCACCTGGACCGGTACCAGGCCAGCGGCGCCGAGCTCATCATGGGCGAGGCGCGCTTCACCGGCGACCGGACCGTCGGTGTCACGCTCGCGGACGGCGGCAGCCGCCGCATCCACGGCGAGCGGATGTTCCTGGACCTGGGCACGCACGCCACCGTGCCCGAGATCCCCGGCATGGCCGCGGCCCGGCCGATGACCCACGTCGAGCTGCTTGACCTGGACCGGCTGCCCGGGCACCTGATCGTCCTCGGCGGCGGCCACGTGGGGCTGGAAATGGCGCAGGCCATGCGCCGCTTCGGCGCGCGGGTGACCCTCATCGAGTACGGGCCGCAGCTCGCCGGCAACGAAGACCCTGACGTGAGCGCGGCAGTGCTGCAGCTGTTCCAGGACGAGGGGATCGCCGTTCACCTGCTGACCCGGGTACAGAGCGTGGCCGGAGAATCGGGCCACGGCGTGCGCGTCGTGGCCGACGGTCCGGACGGCGAGCTGGTCATCGAGGGAACCGACCTGCTTGTCGGGGTCGGCCGGACACCGAATACCAGCGGTGCCGGGCTGGAGCGGGCCGGGGTGCGGCTGACCGACAAGGGCTACATCGTGGTGGACGAGCACCTGTCTACCACGGCGGCCGGGGTGTGGGCGATGGGCGACTGCGCGGGCAGCCCGCAGTTCACCCACGTCGCATTTGACGACTTCCTCGTGGTCTACGACAACCTGCACGGAGGAGACCGCTCTACCGCCGGCCGGCTGGTGCCGTACTGCACCTACACCGATCCCGAGCTGGCCCGGGTCGGCTGCAACGAGACTGAGGCCGGGCGGCGCGGAATCGGCTACCGGCTGCTCACCATGCCGATGGCCGCCGTGCTGCGCACCAGGACGATTTCCGAGCCGCGCGGCTTCATGAAGATGCTGATCGCGGCCGATAGCGACGAGATACTCGGGTTCACCGCGTTCGGTGCCGAGGCCAGCGAGATGATGGCGGCGGTGCAGACCGCGATGGTCGGCCGCGTCCCTTACACCGCCCTGCGCAGCGCGATCTACGCCCACCCGACCATGGCGGAAGGGCTGACCTTCCTGCTGAGAAACACCCCCGTCCCGGCACAGAAAGAACCGTCCGCGCAAGCCTCGTGATTCACCCAAGACCTGTTCAGCCGCCGGCGAAGAAGTCGAGGTACCCGCGGGGCCAGGAGCCGGGCAGGCCCGGCGGCAGCGGCTCCTGGAACACCAGCTGCCGCACCCGGGGACGGTGGAAGGCGGCGACGGCGTAAGCGGTGGCCGCACCCCAGTCCTCGCCGACGACGCGGAACCAGTCGAACCCCAGGTAGGTGGCCAGCGACGCGCCTGCGGCGGCCGCCCGGGTTTCAGTCGCTTGACGCAAGCGCGGCGGCCCGGGGGTCCGGGTACCTCCCTGATGATGTCTGCTCCGCCTGACCAGTCGGCTACCAGGTCTGGATGAGACCGCCGTCGATCACGAAGTCGGACCCGGTGATGTTCGCCGCCCGGTCGCTGGCCAGGAAAAGGATCAGGTCAGCGACCTCGGCGGGCTCGGTGAACCGGCCGGTGACGGACTGGGCCGCGGCCTGGCTCTGGACGTCGCCTGGCGCCGCCCCGGTGGCCTGGCTGACGGTCGCGGCGACGCCGTCGCTGCCCAGCCACAGGTCGGTGGCGACCGGGCCGGGGCTGACCGTGTTGACCCGGATGCCGCGCGGACCCACCTCCTTGGACAGCGCCTTGGCGAAGGCGGCGAGGCCAGCCTTGGCGGCGCTGTAGTCGAGCACCGCCGGGTCGGGCAGGCGGGCGTTGACCGAGCAGGTCATGACGATGACGCCGGTCCCGGCGGCCAGCATTCCTGGCAGCGCCGCGCGGGTAGCCCGGACCGCGGCCATCAGGTTCAGGTTCAGGCTCGCGGCCCAGTGATCGTCGGTGATCGACAGGAAACCACCGGGACGGGCCGGGGCCGCGCCGACGTTGTTGACCAGGATGTCGACCCGGTCCCCGGCCATCGCGACCAGCCGCGCGGGGCCGGCCGGGTCAGCGAGGTCGATCTCGGCGAAGATCACCTCTTCCTCCTTGGCAAGCGCTTCGATCTCCGCGGACGAGCCCTTGGCGCCAGTGATCACCCGGGCGCCGCTGCCGGCCAGCTGGCGTACGACGGCCAGCCCGATACCCTTGCTACCCCCAGTGACGATAGCAGTACGTCCGGTAAGGTTGATGTCCATGCCGTATCCCCACTCCAGCGTGCGGGTCTAGGCCTTTGACGTTACGCCGTGCCACCTCGGCCGGCTTCAGTCACCTGACTGAAGCGGCGCGGCACCCATGCGAGCGACGATCGCAGCACAACCACGTCCGCACCAGGAAAGGACTTCGCCGCCATGGCCACCGACCGGACCCCCGTCGTCTTCATCCACGGCCTGTGGCTGCACGCCACCTCATGGGCGCCGTGGGTAGAACTGTTCCGCGACGCCGGCTACGAGCCGTCAGCGCCAGGATGGCCGGGCGATCCCGGCACCGTCGAAGAGGCCCGGGCAAACCCCGACGCGCTGGCCGGCCACGGCATCGACGAAGTGACCGGCCACTACGCGCAGATCATCGGGCAACTGCCCGCGCGGCCCGTCGTCATCGGGCACTCGTTCGGCGGGCTGATCGCGGAAAAGCTGCTCGGCGAGGACTACGGCGCAGGCGCGATCGCCATCGACGCCGCCCAGATCAAGGGCGTGCTGCCGCTGCCGCTTTCCACGCTGCACGCGACCCTGCCGGTATTCAAGAACCCGGCCAACAAGCACAAAGCCGTCTCCCTGACCGCCGAGCAGTTCCGCTACAGCTTCGGCAACGCCGTCACCGAGGAAGAGTCGAACGACCTGTACCAGCGGTGGGTCATCCCCGCCCCGGGACGCCCGCTGTTCGAGGCCGCCGCCGCGAATTTCGAACTGCACTCTCCCGCCAGGGTCAACACACGCAACGAGAACCGCGGCCCGCTGCTGCTCATCATGGGCGGCCGCGACCATACCGTCCCCGAGGTCATCACGAAGGCGACACTCAAGCAGTACCGGCACTCCGACGCGATCACCGAACTGGGCGAGTTCCCCGACCGCGGCCACTCCCTCACCATCGACTCGGGCTGGCGCGCCGTCGCCGACCACTGCCTGGCCTGGCTGAGCAAACAGGGCCTGTAGGGCATGGGGACCACGCTGCCCGCCGCGGCGTTGCGGCGGGCAGCGAGCTTGCGGGTTAGCGGGGGGCGCGGGACAGGACGAGGACCCCGGAGGTGGCGAACATGCCGCCGTTGCCCAGGATGACGCTGACCTGAGGGTCGTCAACCTGGGCGGCCGCCTCGCCACGGATCTGGCGCACGCCCTCCTGGATGGCGAACATGCCGTACATGCCGGTGTGGGTGTAGCTCAGGCCGCCGCCGTTGGTGTTGAGCGGCAGGCGGCCGCCTGGCTCGGTGTTGCCGTCGGCGATGAAGGGGCCGCCCTCGCCCTTCTTGACGAAGCCGAGCGCCTCAAGGCCGTAGATCGGGACGTGCGCGAACGCGTCGTAGATCATCAGGTGGTCCACATCCGCGGTGGTGATGCCGGCCTCGGCGAAGGCCCGCTGGCCCGCCTCGCGGAACGCGCGGGACTCGGTGAAGTCGATCATCTGGGAGATCATCGGGGTCTCCGACGCCTCCCCGGTACCGATCACGTGGACCGGCGGCTTGGGGAAGCCGGCCGCGCGGTCCGCCGCGGTGACCACCAGCGCGCCGCCGCCGTCGGTGACCAGGCAGCACTCGAGCAGATGGAACGGGTAGGCGACCATCCGGGAGGCGAGCACGTCGTCGACGGTGATGATGTCGCGGAACATCGCCCGCGGGTTCTTGGCGGCCCACTGGCGCTGGGCCACCGCGACGTAGGCGAGCTGCTCGTGGGTGAGCCCGTACTCCTTCATGTACCTGAGCATGGGGATGGTGAAGGTGGTGGTCGGCCCCAGGGTGCCGTACGGCGCCTCGAACTGGCCGGCCGGTGAGGAGCCGCCCATCCGGAACGGCGCCGTGCCGACCCGCGACCGGCCGGACTCGCCGTGCGTGATCAGCACCGTCTTCGCGTAGCCGGCCCTGATCGCCGCGACCGCGTGCCTGACGTGCAGCAGGAACGAGGTGCCGCCGACGCCGGTGCCGTCCACCCAGTCCGGGTAGATGCCGAGCGCGTGGGCGACCTGGACCGGGCCCGGGGCCGAGACGGTCGCGATGCCGTCGATGTCCCGCATGGTCAGGCCCGCGTCGGCGACCGCGTTGCGCGCCGCCTCGATGTGCAGCTGCAGGGTGGAGTGGTTCGGCAGCCTGCCGATCTCGTCGGTCTCCGCCGCGCCGGCGATGATGACGCCCTGCCCGCTCATCGTGCCTCCTCCGGTTCCCCGGCTCGCGCCGCTGTGAAGACCGGCAGCCACACGTCGCCGCGCTGCTCGAAGGACACCCGCAGCGGCATGTCGAGCACCAGGTCCTCGGGCGTGGCAGGCACGCCGCGGATGCTCGTCATCATCCGCGGCCCCTCGGCGAGCTGCACCACGGCGATGGCGTACGGTGCCTCTTCCTCGAAGCCCGGCGCGGGCCGGTGGTTGATGACGTAGGAGTACAGCGTGGCGTCGCCGCTCGCGGTGAACCACTCGACCTTGTCCGAGCCGCAGGACGGGCAGATCGGGCGGGGGTAGAAGTAGGGCTGGCGGCAGTCCAGGCAGCGCTGGATCCGCAGTTCGCCCGCCGCCGCCCCGTCCCAGTAGGGCCGGGTGTCCGGGGTCGGTTCGGGCACGGCCTTACCTCTCGGCGGCATCGGCTCAGCCCTTCCTGCCGAGCTGCGGGCCGAAGGACCGCTCCACCTGCTCAGCCAGGTCGTCGTCGTCGTCCCAGGGGCCGGTGCCGATGATCCGCACGATCGGCTCGGGGTTGCTGTACAGCGAGATCTCGTAGCCGGACGAGTGGATGACCCGGCCGTTGATCCAGCCGGACTGCTCAGAGGCGAGGTAGGCCACGATCGGCGCCACGTTGTCCGGGGAGCGCTCGTCGTCGGAGGAGGACCTGGACCGGCGGCGGGCCACCGGGACGGAGTCCGTCATCCGGGTCGATGCGCCCGGCGAGATCGCGTTCACGGTGACCCCGTACCTGGCGAGCGAGTTCGCCGACGAATAGGTCAGCCCGACGATGCCCATCTTGGCCGCGGCGTAGTTCGGCTGGCCGGGCGCGCCGTGCAGGCCGGAGACCGAGGTGAAGTTGATGATGCGGTTCTGTGCGGTCTCGTCTCGCAGCGAGCGCCAGTAGGCCGACGCGAACCTGGTGGTGTTGAACGTCCCCTTCAGATGGACCCGGATGACGTCGTCCCACTCCTGCTCGGTCATGTTGAACACCATCCGGTCGCGCAGGATGCCGGCCACGTTGACCAGGATGTCCAGCCGCCCGAACTGCTCGATCGCGGTACCGATCAGGCCTTCGGCCGCGGCGAAGTCGGAGATGTCGGCGCCGTTGGCGATCGCCTTGCCGCCAGCCGCGGTGATCTCTTCGACGACCCCGGCGGCGGGCCCTGAGTCGCGCCCCGAGCCGTCGACGGCCACGCCCAGGTCGCAGACGACCACCGCGGCGCCCCGGCTGGCGAGCAGCCTGGCCACTGACCTGCCGATCCCCCGGCCTGCGCCAGTGACGATGGCGACCCGTCCGTCCAGTCGTGTCATGCGTGTTCACCTTCCGCTACAGCGGCACTGCGGTTAATTAGTGGAATATCCTTCTGGAATCAGGTTTCAGTAATGGCATGCCCATGTCAAGGGGGGCAGCCTGCCGCGGACGAGGCTACACTCTTAGAATCCTGTTCCGATAACGGATTCCAAGACTGGCGGCGCGCGGTGGGCACGGGCCGGAAGGCGGGTCTGGAGTGGCAACAGCAGCACGGCAGTCGCGCGCCAGGTCTGGCGGCAGTTCCTGGCAGTGGGCCAGGACCGCGGAAACCCAGCGGGCGATGCTCGACGCCGCCCGCGAGGTGTTCGTGGCGCAGGGTTTCTCCGATGCCAGCATCGCGGACATCGTCGAGCGCGCCGGGTCCAGCGTTGGCAGCCTCTACCACCACTTCGGCGGCAAGAGCGAGCTGTACGTGGCGCTCTGGCAGGAGTACACAGGGGCCCAGGAGGAAGCCGCGAGCCAGGCGGTCGCGAAGGCCAAGCAGGCGGGCATGACCGACCCGTTCGAGCTGTTCACCACTGGTGCGCGGGCCTACCTGGAGGGCAGCTGGGAGCGCCGGGACCTGGCCATGCTGTTCGTATCCGGCGACAGCCCGCCCGGGTTCGAGGTGATGCGGCGCAGGCGCGGCCACGAGTGGGTCGGCCAGAACGACGCCCTGCTCCGCCTCTCCGACACCTCCTTCGACCGGCTCTACGCCACCATCCTGACGTCCCTCATCGGCGAGGGCGCCCGGGAGGTGGCGGTGGCCAGGAACCGCCGCGCGGCGGTCAAGGTGATCGACGCGGTGATCGAGTACGCGCGGCGGCTGATGGCCGACGGCCCGTGGCGGCCCGCGGTTAAGCCCGCCGAGCCGGCCGGCACCGAAGAGATGCCGCCCGGCTGACGGCGGCTGTCCCGCTCAAGCAGCCCGTGGCCCCAGGCGGCCGCGGGCTGCTGTCGTGTCCGCGTCCGCGCCATCGCTGCCCCGGCTCGCCGTAGAACATCTATTGACAGCCCGTTATAGAAGACGATCCTAGTAATAAATTCTAGATTTTTCCTAGTAAAGCCAGGGCGCGCCGCACCGCCCCGCTCGGGACACCGCCACGGGCCGGACAGCGGCTCCCGGCGGCGGCCGTCGTTCTCGAACAGATCACGACATGACCCGACGCGTGTATTGACAGCGGTGATTCACCCGACTTTAGAATGCGATTCTAGGATCACCCGCGAGGAGGCGGCTCGGATGCCAGCAGACGAGGACCGGTCCGACGCGTTCGAGGCCGCCAGGCGGGACGCGGCGGACTGGATCGGCGCGCACTGGGATCCGGGGCGCAGCGTGCGGGACTGGTGGGCGCTGCTCGCCGAGTCCGGCTGGGGATTCCCGACCTGGCCGCGGGAGTGGTTCGGGCGGGGCCTGTCGGCGGACGCGGCCGCGGGCGTGCGCGCGGCGTTCGCGCGGAGCGGGGCGCTGGCACCGCCCACCGGCCTGGGCCAGCTGCTCGGCGGCCCGATGCTGCTGGTGCACGGCAGCCAGGAGCAGAAGGCCAGGTTCCTGCCCGCGCTGGCCCGCGGCGAGGAGTCCTGGTGCCAGTTCTTCTCCGAGCCGGGCGCCGGCTCCGACCTGGCCGGCGCGCAGACCAGGGCCGTGCCCGGCGAGGGCGGCTGGACCGTGGACGGGCAGAAGGTGTGGACCTCGGGCGCCCAGTGGGCCGACCGCGGCATGCTGCTGGCCAGGACCAACCGGGACGTGCCCAAGCACCAGGGGCTGAGCTTCTTCATCATCGACATCGGCCAGCCGGGCATCGAGGTCAGGCCGCTGCACCAGATGAACGGCGAGCACGGGTTCAACGAGGTGTTCTTCACCGGCGCGCACGTCGACGACGACCGCCTGGTCGGCGAGCAAGGCGGCGGCTGGTCCGTCGCGGTGACCGTGCTCATGTACGAGCGCTTCATGGCCTCGCTGCCATCCGCGATGCCGGGCACGAAAGCCGGCCGCCTCGACCAGCCCGCCGGAGACGCGGCGCAGCGGGCCGCTCAGGCGCGCACCGCGGGCCGCACCGGGGTCAGCGAGCTGATCCTCAGCGTGGCCGGTGAGCTCGGCGCGGCCGGCGACTCCGTGCTGCGGCAGCGGCTCGCCGCGCTGTGGGCGAAGGAGACCGTCAACGGCTACCTGGCCAGGCAGGGGCACAGCGCCCGCGAGGGGAAGCGGCCCGGCGCGCAGGGATCGCTGACCAAGCTGGCCCGCTCCGAACTCGTCCGGTCCGGCCGGGACACCGGCATGTCGGTGCTCGGCGCGCACGGGATGCTCGCGTCGGCGGACACGCCTGGCGGCGGCCAGATCCAGCACCGGGCGCTGTCCAGCCCCGGCGCGTCAATCGCCGGCGGCACCGACGAGATCCAGCGCGGAATCGTCGGCGAGCGGGTCCTCGGGCTGCCCAAGGAGCCGCGCACCGACCGGGACGTCCCGTTCCGCGACCTCACCATCGGAACCCAGCGCCGCCCGCCGGCCGGCTCAGGCGGCACGGCTGGCGGCACCGCGGAGACCGCATGACCAGTCAGGCACCTATCAGGAGGCTTTTCATGGAACTTGACCTTGGCCCGGAGATCGCCCGGTTCCGCGCGGAACTGCGGGAGTGGATCGCGGCCGAGACGCCGCCGGGCCTCATCGGCCTCGCCGACTGGAACACGGTCATGACCGCGGGCGGCAACCGCGGCGAGCGGCTCGCCCGGGCCTGGGCCCACCCCGCCTACCAGGAGTGGACGGCCAAGCTCGCGGCCAGACGGCTGATCTGCCCGCACTGGCCGGAAGAGTACGGCGGTCAGGGCATGGACGCGGTGCACCTGGCCGTGCTCAACGAGGAGTTCAACCGGGCCGGTGTCCCCCGGGTCTCCCGTGGCATGGGCGAGAGCCTAGTCGGGCCGTCCATCATCGTGCACGGCACGCCTGAGCAGAAGGCGTACTTCCTGCCCAGGATCATCTCCGGCGAGGACGTGTACTGCCAGGGCTTCTCCGAGCCCAACCACGGCTCCGACCTGGCCGCCGTCGAAACACGCGGCGTCCTCGACGGCGACGAGATCGTCATCACCGGGCAGAAGGTGTGGACCTCGGGCGCCGCCCGGGCCAACCGGATGTTCGCCCTCGTCCGCACCGACCCGGAGGCGGAGAAGCACCGCGGCCTGTCCTACGTGCTGTTCGACTTCAAGGGGCCCGGGGTCAGCTACCGGCCGATCAAGCAGATGTCGGGCGCGGCGGAGTTCTGCGAGGACTTCCTCGACGGCGTCCGCGCGCCGCTGTTCAACATCATCGGCGGGCTGAACAACGGCTGGCGGGTCGCGATGACCACGCTCGGGCACGAGCGGGGCGGCAACGCGACCGTGGCGCACCTGAGCTTCCAGCGCGAGTTCTGGGACCTGGTGGAGACCGCGCGCAAGCGCGGCAAGACCAGCGACCCCCTAGTCCGCCAGCAGCTCGCCTGGGCCTACACCCAGGTCGAGATCATGCGCTTCAGCGGGCTGCGGACCCTGGCGCAGGTGGCGAAGGGCCGGCCGCCGGGCCCGGAGGCCTCGGTCGCGAAGCTCTACTGGAGCGAGTACCACAAGCGGCTGGGCGAGATCGCGATCGGCATCGAGGGCAGCGACGGGCTGCTGCGGCCAGAGGGCGACGGGTACGCGGTCGGCAAGTGGCAGAACGTCTTCCTGAGCAGCCGGGCCGGCACCATCTACTCCGGCACCAGCGAGATCCAGCGGAACATCATCGGCGAACGGGCGCTCGGCCTGCCCAAGGAACCACGGGTGGCGGGCTGACGGATGACGCAATCCGTGACCGCCGAAGGACTGTCCAGCCAGCGCGCGGTCAACTACCAGGCATCGCGCAAGCTGGTCACGCCGGAGCGGCTGCGCGAGTTCTTCGCCCCGCGCAGCATCGCTCTTGTCGGTGCCTCCGACAACTCCGGCTGGGCCAGGTTCATCGTGCTGAACTGCGGGCTGACCAGGTTCGGCGGCCCGCTCACCGCGGTTCACCCGAAGGCCACGAGCGCGTTCGGGCTGCCCCTCGTGCCCAGCCTCCGTGATCTCGACGAGCCGCCGGACCTGGCGTTCATCCTGGCACCGCTGCCCGCCGTGGAGAGCGTCCTCGACGACATGGGGGCGAGCGGCGTCAGGAACGCCGTGGTGCTCGCCTCCGGGTACCGCGAGGTCGGCACGGAAGGCCTGGCGCTCGAGGATTCGATGGTGGCCCGCGCGATCGCCAACGACGTCACCATTCTCGGCCCGAACTGCCTCGGCTACCTCAACGCGCACACCGGCGCGGCGCCCTACTCGCTGACGCTGCCACCGCCGCTGACGGCGGGCGGGGTCGGCATCGCGCTGCAGAGCGGCGCGCTCGCCAGCGTGGTGCTGACCTTCGCCAAGGCGCACGCCATCGGGCTGAGCGTGCTGACCTCGGTCGGCAACGAGTCGATGATGAAGACCGTCGACGTCCTCGACTACTTCGTCGAGGACGAGGCGACCAAGGTGATCTGCCTGTTCCTTGAGGAGATCGGCGACCCGGTGCGGTTCGCTCAGGCCGCGGCGCGGGCCGACGCGGCGGGCAAGCCGATCGTCGCGCTCAAGGTCGGGTCTAGCCCGGCCGGGCAGCAGGCGGCCCTCGCGCACACCGGCTCGGTGGCCGGCGACGACGCGGTGGTCAGCGCGGCGCTGCGGCAGATGAACATCATCCGGGTCACCAGCCTGGAGGATCTGCTCACCACCGCCGCCCTGCTCGGCAACAGCCGCTCCCCGCGGGGCAGGCGGATGGGCGTGCTCACCGCCTCGGGCGGCGCCTGCGACATCATCGCCGACGCGGCCAGCGCGCACGGCATCTCCATCCCCGACTTCGCCCCGGAGACCCAGGCGGCGATTGAACCGCACCTGCCGGCGTTCGCCAACGCGCACAACCCGCTCGACGTGACCGGGTACGGCGGGCTCGCCAACCTCGGCACCCGGAGCGCGCGCTCGGCCATCGACGTCGCACTCGACGCCGCTGCCGATGACCCGAACCTGGACTTCATCCTGTACAGCGGGCTGACCCTGCCCGACGTCCGGCCGCCGGACGAGGCCATGGCCGCCATGATCGAGACCCGGCTCGACTGGGTCGCGGAGCGGATCGCGTCCTCCCCGATCCCGGTCATCCCGGTCAGCGCGACCTGCGTAGACCTCGGCGGCTACGCCAGGCAGCAGCTGGCAAGCCGCGGCCTGTACGTGCTGCCCGGGCTGAACGGCGGGATCTCCGCGATCGGAAACGCGCTGCACTGGTCGGAGAACCGCGGCCGCAGCTGGGCGGCGGGGGACGCCGCCGCGGCCCAGGACGCCGCGGCAGGGGACGCCGGGACCTGGGCCACGATCTCCGGCCCCTGGTCGGAGGCGCGGGCCAGGGACCTGCTGAGCGCCGCCGGGGTGCCCATGGTGCCCGGCGGGCTGGCTCGTTCGGCCGACGAGGCGGCGGAACTCGCCCGCCGGGTCGGGCTGCCGGCCGCGCTCAAGATCTGCTCCGCGCAGATCACTCACAAGTCGGACATCGGCGGCGTGGCGCTCGGCCTGCGCACCGAGGCCGAGGTCCGGGCCGCCTACGAGAAAGTGCGCGCGGCCGGCGACGGCGTGCCGGGCGCCGAGATCGACGGCGTGCTTGTCACCCCCATGCGCGGCACCGGGGTCGAGCTGCTCGCCGGGGTCACCGTCGACCCCAGCCTCGGGCCGGTGCTCGCCGTCGGCCTCGGCGGCGTCTGGGTCGAGGTGATGCGGGACACCGCGCTGCGGGTGCTGCCGGCCGGCCCCGCCGAGGTGAAGACCATGCTCGGCGAACTGCGCGGACTGCCGCTGCTGCGCGGCGCGCGCGGCACCACCCCCGCCGACCTGGACGCGCTCGCCGCGGTCATCGCCCGGGTGGGCGAGACCGCCCTGTCCCTTGGCCGGCCCTTGCGGGCCCTGGAAGTCAACCCGCTGTGGGTCAACGGGGACCAGATCGAGGCCCTCGACGTCCTCATCGTCACCGAACCTGACGGCGCCGGCGCCGCCAGTGCCGGATAAGACCAGCGCACTATAAGAGGAGCAAGCCACATGATGCTTGGTACCACCGAGGAGCACGAGGAGCTGCGCGCGTCGGTCCGGCGCTTCCTGGCCGACAAGGCGCCGCTGCCGCGAGTCCGCGAGCTGATGGACACCGAGGACGGCACCGACGCCGCCGTCTGGGAGCAGGCCGGAGCCCAGCTGGGACTCCAGGGCCTCGCCATCCCTGAGGCCTACGGCGGGGCCGGGTTCACCTTCGCCGAGCAGGCGATCGTGCTCGAGGAGTTCGGCGCGGCCCTGTACGGCGGCCCGTACCTGGCCAGCGCCGTGCTCGCCGCGACCGCACTGCTTTCAAGCCCGGACGAAGGCGCGCGGACGGACCTGCTGCCCGGCATCGCGTCCGGCGAGACGATCGCGACCCTGGCGTTCACCGAGGACGACGGGTCGTGGGACCCGGCGTCCATCCGGATGTCGGCGACCAAGAACGGGGTCGGCTGGAAGCTGGAGGGCCACAAGAGCTTCGTGCTCGACGGCCACGCCGCCGGGCTCATCCTGGTCGCCGCGCAGACCAGCGCCGGCCTGTCGCTGTTCGCGGTGGACGGCACCGCCTCCGGCCTGACCCGCGCCTCGCTGCCCACCCTGGACCAGACCAGGAAGCTGGCCCGGCTCGAGTTCAGCGACGTCCAGGCCCGGCTGATCGGCTCGCCCGGCGACGCCACCGCGATCCTGGAGCGCACCCTGGACGTGGCCGCGATCGCGCTGGCGGCGGAGCAGCTCGGCGGCGCACAGCGGGCGCTGGACATGGCCGTCGAGTACGGGAAGATCAGGCACCAGTTCGGCCGGCCGATCGGCAGCTTCCAGGCGATCAAGCACCGCTGCGCCGACCTGCTGCTCGAGGTCGAGTCGCTGCGCTCCGCGGTGAACTACGCCGCCGCCGCGGTCGCCGAGGGCTCGGCCGAGATCCCGGTCGTCGCCGCGCTGGTGAAGGCGTACGCGTCGGAGACCTACTTCCACGTGGCGGCAGAAAACATCCAGATCCACGGCGGTATCGGGTTCACCTGGGAGCACGACGCGCACCTGTACTTCAAGCGGGCGAAGTCAAGCGAGCTGTTCCTCGGCGACGCCGCCTACCACCGGGAGCGGCTGGCCAGCCGCATCGGCCTGTAAACCGGGCGCTGACCGGCGGCCCGCCACCCGGCGCGGCCGCCGGATCGCCGCGGTCCGTCCCGTGATGGCTGAGACTGCTTATGCGGAACGGTTCTGGCTTCGCCTGGCTCCCGCGGCGCAGCCCGCACGCGGCCACCGACCTCCCATCAGTTTGGTTGATCAACTCCACTCCCCATCACTTCGGTATCCGCAAAAAATTTGCGCGATAGTGCCATAAGTGACGGAAGTCGTAAGAATGGTCGTAACTGACGGGGAGTTGCGGATAGGCGCCGCAGGTAGGTCTTGTCCCGCGGAACGGGTCAGGGTGACGGGCGCGGGGCATACCGGGGGGCGTAGTCGCGGTACTCCCCCACCAGGCGCGCGCCGGCCAGGCCCGCCAGGAAGCTCGCCGGGCCGTCGAAGTCGGGCATCTCCAGGTAGGCGGCACCCACGCCGGGGGCGTCGTGCGCGTCGGAGCCCGCCGCGCCGGGCAGCCCGAAGCGCTCGGCCAGGCGCGCCGCCCGGTCGTTCAGTGCCGCGTCGGCCGTCTTGGCGTTGAACACCTCGATGACGTCCACCGCGCCGGCCGAGCAGAGGTCGATGAGGGTGGAACCACCAAACGTTCCTCCGACACTGGAGCGAACCGGATCGAACGGGTGCGGGACGTAGACCAGTGCCCGCTGCGACCTGATCCTGCTGATCACCTCGGGCAGCGGCAGCACGTAGGGGATGCGCTCGGTGAGGAAGAGGCCGATCACGTCGCCGTACGGGGTGCGGATCTCCTCGCCGACGATGACCCGCACCCCTAGGTCCCTGGTGACCGCCTCGACGGCCGCGGCGGTGACGTTGTGGTCGGTGATGAACACGACGTCAAGACCGGTCTCCTTGGCCCGCACGGCGAGCTCTTCCAGGGTGAGCACGGAGTCACCGGACGCCACGGTGTGCAGGTGGCAGTCGACCCGGATCCGCCCCGCGGGCGGGCGCGAGCCGGGCACCGGCCGGTCTGTCACCGGGCCTGCCATCGCGGCGGGACCTCCAGCGGGACCGGCCGGCTGAGCCGGCCGTGGTCGGCCAGGTAGCGCAGGTGCGCGCGGACGGTCGCCTCGATCCCCATCCTGATCCGCTCGTCGAACGGGCCGTACATGCGGTCCGCGACCGCTGACACGGTGCGGCAGCCGCTGTCGACCGCTGCTGCGGCCTGCGCCAGCCGGGCCTCGCGCGCGCTGATCGCCAGCGTGAGCTGGTCGGCCGGCTGCGTCACCAAGGGGCCGTGGCCAGGCAGGATCACCGGGCCTTGGCCGGCGTCCGTCCCGCCGCTTGCGCCGCTTGCGCCGCCGAGGGCGCGCATGATGGCCGCGAGCGAGGCAAGCATCGCGTCCACCCGGCCGTCCGGGTCGAGGATCACCGGGGCGCTCCGGCCTAGCACCGTGTCGCCGGTCATTATGGACCGCTCATCGGGCAGGTGAAAGGACAGCGAGTCGCTGCTATGGCCGGGGGTGGCCAGCACCTCGATGCGCAGGCCCGCCAGCGTCAGCGGGCCCGGGCCGAGCACCGTGTCGGCCCGGTGCGGGCTGGCGCACAGCACCGGCGCCCCGGTGCGGCGCGCGGTCTCCCGCACGCCGCTGGTGTGGTCGGGGTGGCCGTGCGTGACCAGGATCGCCGCCACCGTGCCGCCCTGCTCCGCGGCGAGGGCGATGAGGGCGTCGAGGTGGCCGGGATCGTCCGGGCCGGGGTCGACGATGACCGCGCCGCGCCTGCCCGGCTCGTGCAGCACCCAGGAGTTGGTTCCGTCGAAGGTCATCGGGCCGGGGTTGGGCGCGAGCAGCAAGGTGGCCCGCGGGGTGACCTGGCGCGGCTGGCCGGCCGGCGGGAGCGTGGCCCCCGCGCTGGCCGGCGGCGGCAGGGGCGTGGCGCCGGGTTGCGTCGCGCTGGTCATCACAGACCCCGGTGGAGACCCCGGCCGTCAGGCCGGGGAGGGATCCGGAGCCCTGCGAAGCAGGGCTGAAGCCTTAGCATTACCGCACCTTTCTCACAGTTTCCGGCAGAACGTTCGCATGTCCCGATACTGACTCGAGCCGACCCGCGACCAGGAGCAAATCCTGCTGCGGCACTGCGCGCACGCCCGGTTCGTGCGGAACCTGGCCGTTGAGCAGCGCGCCTGGTGGAAGCCGGGCCGCAGAACGCAAGCTCGCCAGGGCGAAACGCGGGCCGGGCCGGCGCGGCAGGGATGCCGGGCCAGCGAACCGCGAACCTCAAGCGGCGCTCCTAGCGTCGTAGTCGGAATCCCCCGCCTGTAGGCGGAGGAGGATGTCAACCGCGGGCCGGGATGGTGCCGCCAAGCTCGGCGATGAGCTGCTGCGAGTAGGCGATCTTGCCGGTCACCGTCTTCGGGTCGCGGCTGCACAGCAGGAAGGCGGCCTCGGCCATGACCGACGGCGGTTCGGCGTTGGGGTTGTCCTCGGTGGTCAGGTGGTGGAAGATCGTGCCCGGGGTGGGCACCACCCGGCTCGGCGACAGCGCGTTGACCGCGATGTTGTCGTCGTAAAGTTCGGCGGCCAGACCGCTGGAGAAGCGCTCGAGCGCCGCCTTGCACATGCCGTAGACCGTGCCGCCGCGGACCCGGTTCGCCGGCGGGATCGCCGGGTGGCGGGCGGCGCCGGAGGAAATGTTCAGAATCCAGCCCTGCCCCTTGTCCCGCATGCCCGGGATGACCAGCTGGGCCAGGTGGAACGGCCCCTCGACCTGCACGTCGAACATGAGCCGCAAGCGCCGTGCGGTGAAGTCTTCCACCGGCGTGAAATAGGTGACGGCCGCGTTGCTGACCAGGATGTCCGGTGCGCCTAGCTGGCTGGTCGTCTCGCCGACCAGGAGTTCCCTGTCCTCGGCCCTGGACAGGTCGGCGCGGATCGCCACCGCGGTCCCGCCGCGGGCGCGGATCTGCTCCACGGTCTCGGTGATCGTGCCGTCGAACGGCGAGATACCCGGCTCGGCGGTCCGTGCCGCGACCGCGACCGCCGCGCCTTCCCGGCCGAAGCGGCGGGCGATTTCCGCCCCGATCCCCCGGCTCGCGCCGGTCACGATGGCGACCTTGCCATCCAGGATGCCCATGACCATCACTCCCGTAGTGCGCCGTTGACATGTCAGGCAGTTGAGCTAAGAATAATTTCTAGAACCTTGTTCTAGCAATATGCCGATTGCGCGGCCTGCGCCGGGTCCCTGGTCTGGACCGCGGCGGCCCGCCGGACCTGGAGGTTGCCATGGCACTCGACCACAGCGTGGTGGGGGTAGCGAGCGAGCCGCAGCTGAGGTCGTGGGACAGCAAGGACGCCCTGCTGTACGCGGTCGGGGTCGGAGCCGGACTCGGCGATCCGCTGGCCGAGCTTGAGTTCACCACCGAGAACTGCGAGGGCATCGAGCAGAAGGTGCTGCCCACCTACGGCGTGCTGATCTCCCAGGCCCGGGCCGGCCGCAGCCTCGGCGACTTCAACCGGGCGATGCTTGTGCACGCCGAGCAGGCCATCGAACTGCACCGGCCGCTGCCGGTGGCCGGCACCGTTCGCACCGTCTCGACGGTGACCGGCATCTACGACAAGGGCTCAGGGGCGCTGGTGGTCAGCGAGAACGTGGCGGTCGACGTCGAGACCGGCGAGCCGCTCGTCACCACCCGGGGCGGCACGTTCATCAGGGGCGAGGGCGGCTTCGGCGGCTCGCGCGGCCCCGATGACCCCCCGTGGCAGCGGCCGGACCGGGCGCCCGACCACCGGGTGGTGCTGGAGACCCGGCCCGAGCAGGCGCTGATCTACCGGCTGTCCGGCGACCGCAACCCGCTGCACGTGGACCCGAAGTTCGCCGCCAGGGGCGGGTTCAGCCAGCCGATCCTGCACGGTCTTTGCACCTACGGGGTGACCGGGCGGGCCCTGCTGCACACGCTGTGCGGCTCCGACCCGGCCCGGTTCAAGTACATGTACGGGCGGTTCAGCCGGCCGGTGCTGCCCGGCGAGGCGCTGACCGTGTCCATCTGGCTGGCCGGCGACGACAAGGACGCGCTGTTCCAGACGACGCGGCCGGACGGCGTCGTGGTGATCGACCGGGGCCGCTTCCAGGTGCGCGGCCGGTGACGGCCGAGGTCACGGTCATCGGGGTCAGCCGGCTCGACGATCACCTGCTGCTCGCCGACGCGAGCCTGGCCATGGCGATGGTGACGGCGGGCGCGCAGCGGCTGGTGGACCTGCGCGGCGAGACCAGGCCGCCGGGGCTGCCGGTGCAGATCGACCATTTCCCGATCATGGACCTGGAGCCGGATCAGGACGAGCTGATCCTGGCCGCGGCCAGGCACCTGGCCGCGCTCGCGGACGCCGGGGTGACCACCGGGCTCTACTGCCAGGCCGGCATCTCCCGCACCTCGACCGTGGCCATCGCCTACCTGATGGTGCGGGGCAGCTCGCTCGACGAGGCGAGCCGCGCGGTCCGGCAGGCCCGGCCGCAGGCCATGCCGGCGATCGAGCTGTGGCGGTCGCTCGAGCGCCTCGCCGCCAGCCTGCCCGGCCCCCCGGCGAACGGTAACCCGCTGCCGCCCGCGCGGCCGCGTCAGGAACCCTGACGCGCCGAGGCTTGCCGCGGTGGTCTGTCATGCGGCAGTTTGCTCCGGTCTGTTGCGTGCCCGGCCCGGCCCCGGTCATACTCAGCGCGGGATGATCTTCAGGCCCGTGTTCTCAAGGAGGAGAGATGCCGGACAGGATCCTGACCAGCCACGCGGGCAGCCTGCCGAGACCGGAGGAGCTGATCGCGCTCAACCAGCGGCGGGCGGCGGGAGACTTCCCCGGCGAGGCGCAGTACCTGGCCAGCCTGCGCGCGGCGGTAGCGGACGTGGTGGCGCGCCAGCGCGGCATCGGCATCGACCTGGTCAACGACGGCGAGTACGGGCACTCGATGGGCCAGCGCTACGACTACGGCTCCTGGTGGACGTACGTGTTCCAGCGGCTGTCCGGCGTCGAGCTGACGCCGCTGACAATCGCCGAGATCCAGCAGTCGGTGGCCAAGCCGGGCGAGATCAGGCTGGCGTCCTTCGGCGAACGGCGCGACTGGCAGGCATTCGCCGAGGCCTACAGCGACCCCACCTCCGGCGCCTCGGTGCCCAACCGCGAGCAGGCGGTCGGCCCGGTCTGCCGCGGACCGATCGCCTACCAGGGACAGCAGGACGTGCAGCGGGACATCGCCGACATGAAGGCGGCGATGGCGGCGTCCGGCGTCTCCGACGGCTTCCTGAACGCGGTGGCGCCCGCCAGCTGCGCCCGGTTCGGCAACGAGTATTACGCCGACGACGAGGAAATGCTGTGGGCGTGCGCGGACGCGATGCGCGAGGAGTACGCGGCGATCATCGACGCCGGCCTGATGCTGCAGCTCGACGACCCGGCGATCGCGGAGAACTGGGACCAGATCAACCCGGCGCCGAGCGTGGAAGACTACCGGCGGTTCACCCGCAAGCGGGTCGAGGCGCTCAACTACGCGATCCGCGATCTTCCGGCCGACCGGATCCGCTTCCACCTGTGCTGGGGCAGCTGGCACGGTCCGCACACCACCGACCTGCCGATGGCCGACATCGTCGACATCATGCTGGAGATCAACGCGGGCGCGTACTCGTTCGAGGCGGCCAACGCGCGGCACGAGCACGAATGGAAGATCTGGCGGGACGTCAAGCTGCCCGAGGGCAAGGTCATCCTGCCCGGCGTGGTCACCCACTCGACCAACGTCATCGAGCACCCCGAGCTCGTCGCGGACCGGATCGTCAGGTACGCCGAGGCCGTCGGCAGGGAGAACGTGATCGCCTCCACCGACTGCGGCCTTGGCGGCCGGGTCCACCCGCAGATCGCCTGGGCGAAGCTCGACACCCTGGTCAAGGGGGCCGAGCTGGCCAGCAGCCGGCTCTGGGGCTAGCCCGCGGCGGACACGCCCGGCCGGCGCGCTAGCGCCTGGCGCGGACGCCCAGTCGTTCCAGGCGCTGGTTGCTGAACCGGCCGCGGGGATCGAGGCACTCGAACAGCGCCCTCGCGTCGCCGAGCCGGGGGTAAAGCTCGGCGACCTGGTCGGCCTGGACGTGGGAGACCTTGCCCCAGTGCGGGCGGGCGGCGAACGGCTCGAGCACCGCCTCGACCTCCTTGACCGCGGCGTCCACCTCATCGGGCGCGTTGCGCCAGGTGAAGTGGATGGCCAGGGTCTCGCGGCCGTACGATCCGCTCAGCCAGAGCGTGTCCGGCGCGGTGGCGCGGAGCTCTGAGATCAGCAGCACCGGCGTGATCAGGTGAGCGCGCCGCCGCAGCGCCTCCAGGGCGGCGGCGCCCCGGTGCCGCTCGACGAAGTACTCGGACTGGATCTCGTCCCCGTTGCTCGGCACGGCGTCCAGGCGGAAGTGCGGTAGCCGCTCCGCCCACGGGCCCGGGGTGCCGAGGATCGTGAGGTTGTCTTCCGGGGCGTCGATAAACGTCACCGGGCCGGGTTCGCGGCGCGCCCCGAAGAACTCATCCTCCGGGGCGCCGTCACGGGGGTCGCCGACGCGGCGCTTGACCCATGCTGCGCGCAGCGACTGCCCGCTCCAGTCGGTGAACAGGCTGACGCTGTACGTGGCGGACATGATGGCGTCAAGCTCGGTGAGCGCGCGGTCCCACCGCAGGCCGGTGTACGCGTCCTGCCTGACCAGGTAGGACGGCTCGATGTCGAGCGTGACCCGGACGACGACGCCGAACGCGCCGAGGCCGACGGCCATCCCGTCGAAGTCGTGGTCCGGCCGGCCGGCGTGCCTGAGTTCGCCGTCGGCGGCCACGTAGTCCAGGCCGGCCAGCGCCGCCGACAGGATCCGGTTGCGGCTGCCCGACCCGTGGGTGCCGGTGGCGGTCGCGCCGGCGATGGAGATGTGCGGCAGCGAGCCGAGGTTGCCGAGGGCCCAGCCGCGGTCCTGAAGCCACGCGGCGAGCACGCCGTAGGAAGTGCCGGCGCCGACGGTCACCGTCCTCGCGGCCTCGTCGATCACCGGGTCCGGCGGGATCCCGGTCACCGATACGAGCGTCGCCCCGTTGTCGGCGAGGTCGCTGAAGGAGTGCCTGGTCCCGATCGCCCGCACCCGGCCGCCGGCCGCGACGGCGCGCTGGACGTCAGCGACGGTCCTCGCCTGGATCAGCTCGCGTGCGGTGAAGCGGTAGGTGCCCGACCAGTTCCGGAGTTCAGCCGTCACGTGATCCCCCCATCTG
>Ga0335072_10004173_pt1 | contig 21566 bp, 14 predicted proteins | sample Lox_Sample_21_FD_206725 | JGI IMG/M metagenome (GOLD analysis project Ga0335072, IMG submission 206725) | Soil microbial communities from Loxahatchee National Wildlife Refuge, Florida, United States - Lox_Sample_2.1 | ecosystem: Environmental > Terrestrial > Soil > Wetlands | place: USA...
CGGCGCGAGCGACGGCGCATCCGGGTGGGCGACGACCAGGCGCGCCAGCGGCAGCCGGACGCGCAGCTGGCGGGCCTTGCGCAGGCCGAGCGCGGTGCTGCAGACCGCGCGCACAAGGTCCATCGCGCTCGCCAGCTCGTCATCGGACGGCCAGGACTCCAGGTCCGGCCACTCGGTCAGATGCACGCTGTCCTCGCCGGTCAGCCCGCGCCAGATCGCCTCGGTGGTCAGCGGGAGAAGCGGCGCTGCCGCCCTGCAGACCGCCTCAAGCACGGTCCACAACGTGTCAAGCGCCGCGCGCTCGCCAGTCCAGAACCGGTCACGCGACCGGCGGATGTACCAGTTCGTCAGCACCTCGAGGTACTCGCGCAGCTCCTGGCAGGCGGCGGGCACGTTGTACTCGTCGAGCAACGCGGCCAGCCGGCCGGCCAGGCTACGGGTCTTGGCCAGGATGTAGCGGTCAAGCACGTGCTCGCTTGCCGTGGACCGTTCAGCCTGGTACGACTCCGCGTTCGCATACAGCGCGAAAAAGTAGTACGAGTTCCACAGCGGCAAGATCGCCTGGCGAACCGCGTCACGGATGCTCGGCTCGTTCACGATCAGGTTGCCGCCGCGCAGGATCGGACTTGCCATCAGGAACCAGCGCATCGCGTCGGACCCGTAGGTGTCGAACACCTCGCTCACGTCCGGGTAGTTGCGCAGGCTCTTGGACATCTTCAGGCCGTCGTTGCCGAGGATGATGCCGTGACTGACGCAGCTACGGAAGGCGGGCCGGTCGAACAGCGCAGTCGCGAGCACGTGCAGCGTGTAGAACCAGCCGCGCGTCTGGCCGATGTACTCCACGATGAAATCGCCTGGGTAATGGCTGTCGAACCAGTCCGCGTTCTCGAACGGGTAGTGCACCTGGGCGAACGGCATCGACCCCGACTCAAACCAGCAGTCCAGCACTTCGGGCACCCGGCGCATGGTGGAGCGGCCGGTCGGGTCGTCCGGGTTCGGCCTGGTCAGATCATCGATGCCGGGCCGGTGCAGGTCATCGGGCCGGACGCCGAAGTCGCGCTCGAGCTCGTCCAGCGATCCGTAGACGTCGGTACGCGGGTAGTCCGGGTCGTCGCTCTGCCAGACCGGGATCGGTGAGCCCCAGAACCTGTTCCGGCTGATGGACCAATCCCGCGCGTTCTCCAGCCACTTGCCGAACTGGCCGTCCTTGATGTGCTCGGGCACCCAGGTGATCTGCTGGTTCAGCTCGACCATCCGGTTCTTGAACTTGGTCACCTCGACGAACCAACTGGATACCGCCTTGTAGATCAGCGGGTTCCGGCAGCGCCAGCAGTGCGGATAGGAGTGCGAGTACATCTCGCGCCGCACCAGGCTGCCCTGCTCGCGCAGCTTCGCGGTGATGCCAGCGTTGGCGTCGAAGACATGCTGGCCCTCAAAGTCGGGCACCACGCCGGTGAAGCGTGCGTGCTCGTCCACCGTCAGCACGGTCGGGATGCCGGCCGCGTTGCAGGCAAGCGCGTCGGCCTCGCCGTAGGCCGGCGCCATGTGCACGACACCGGTGCCGTCCTCGGTCGTGACGTCGTCGGAGAGGATCACCCGGAAGGCCTCGCCGGTGCCGAACTTCTCGGCGTCGGTCAGGTATGGCAGCAGCGGCTCATAGCGCCGCCCGGCTAGCTCGGCGCCGGTCAGGCTGCCGACGATCGCCGCGCCCTCAAGCTCGCGCTCGTAGGCGGCCTGCCGGTCGCGGGCCAGGATGTAGCGCTCGCCATCCTTCTCCAGCACGGTGTAGCTGATGTCAGCACCTACGGCCACGGCCTCGTTGGACGGCAGCGTCCACGGCGTGGTGGTCCAGGCCAGCAGGTATTCGCCGGTATCCAGCTTGAAGCGCACGGTGACCGAGGGGTCCTGGCGCTCCTTGTAGACGTCATCGTCCATCCGCAGCTCGTGGTTGGACAGCGGGGTCTCGCACCGCCAGCAGTACGGCAGGACCTTGAAGCCCTGGTAAACCAGGCCCTTATCCCAGAGCTGCTTGAACGCCCACATAACGCTCTCCATGTACGTCAGGTCGAGCGTCTTGTAATCGTGGTCGAAGTCCACCCAGCGCGCCTGGCGGGTGACGTAATCGCGCCACTCCCGGGTGTAGCGCAACACCGACTCGCGGCACGCGTCGTTGAATTTGCCGAGTCCCATCGCGACGATTTCGGCCTTGCCGGAGATGCCTAGCAGGCGCTCGGCCTCGACCTCGGCGGGCAGGCCGTGGCAGTCCCACCCGAACCTGCGCTCCACGCGCCGGCCCTGCATGGTACGGAAGCGCGGCACCACGTCCTTGACGTAGCCGGTGATCAGGTGCCCGTAATGCGGCAGGCCGTTGGCGAACGGCGGGCCGTCGTAGAACACGAACTCGGTATCGGCCGGTCGCTGCTGCACCGACTTATCGAAGGTGTCGCCCGCCGCCCAGTACGCCAGCACGCCTTCCTCAAGCTCGGGGAAGTTCGGCTGGGCGGGTACTCCGCTCGCGGCCTGGCCGGCTGCCTTGGCGGTCTCGGCTCGGGGGTAAACGGTACCGGGGTAAACGCTCATCTGGTCGTACGTCCTCGCGGCGCTGTAACAATGGCAGCGCGAGGACGACGCGCCCGCTCCCGCGCGGGCGTACCGCGGTACCACCTCGCTTGCCGCGGGCCCAGTCATCCGACAGTGCCCGCGACCGCTCGTCTGGCCGGCTGTGACGGGCCGGACCCGCCCGGTTCTAATCAGGCCCGCCCCGCAGCCGCCGTGGCGGCCTGGACAGGCCCTTTCTTCCGGAAGCTCCCCGGTGATAGCCGGATCATCGCCTTGTGGCAGCAAGCTTAGCCGGTCGTGCCAACTGACGCTCTTGAGTATCGCGCCCGGGGGATCAGGTCACTTTTAACCGGGAACGGGGTGAAAGCCGGAACTGTCGTCGCGTAATTTGCGGCGTTAACCCGCTTCGATGCCGCACTCCGTGCCGGTATTCGCGATAGCAACTGGTTTGGCCGCGCTAATCGCCGGACGCGCCGGGCGCGGGTTAACGGAAGTGCGACGATGGCTGAATCAGACCCGAACTGCCTCCTCGGGCCGGTCCGGGCGGAGAGGCTAAGAGGCTAATTCGATGACGACACCGGCAGCGCCGGCTCCCCCGACAGGAGCGAGCCGGGCGATCCACCTGTCAGAGCTGCTCAGACGCCCGTTCACGGACGTGCGCGGCGAGCCAGTCGGGAAGCTTGCCGACGTCATCGTGCGACTGCAGGGAACTGAGCTGCCCTTGGTAACCGGGCTGGTCGCCACGGTCGGCGGCCGGCAGGTATTTGTCCCGGTGGACCAGCTAACCTCCCCCGCTGACGATGTGCTGAGGCTGACCAGCGCCACGCTTGACTTGCGCAGGTTCGAACGCCGGCATGGAGAGGTGCTGCTGCGGTCCGACGTGCTCGGCCACCGGCTCATCGACGTGGAAAGCGCTCGCTTGATCAGGGCAGCGGATCTCAAGCTGGAGCAGCGCGCCGGTGAGTGGGTGGTGACCGGTGTCGATACGCACCGCAGGCCACGTCGGCTGTTCGGATCGAAGGTCGGCGCTGGTGACTCCGACGATCGCTGGTACCGGCCGTGGGCCGCGTTCGAGCCGCTCATCGGGCACTCGGGCAGCCAGTTGCTGCGCGGGCCGTTCGCCCGCATCCGCAGGCTGAAGCCTGCCCAGATCGCCGACCTGCTGGAGGAAGCCTCGAGGGCGGAGGAGTCCGAGATTCTCGGGCAAGTGCATGCCGATCCCGAGCTGGAGGCCGACGTCTTCGAGGAGCTCGACGACGATCTGGCGACCCGCCTGCTGGGTGCGCGGACTGACACCGAGATTGCCGAGGTGCTGGGCAGAATGCGGGCGGACGACGCGGCGGATGCCGTCGCCGAGCTGCCGCAGGCCCGCCGCCAGCGAGTACTCGATCTGCTGCCGCCTGGCCAGCGCGCCAAGGTACTGACGCTGATGGGCTTCAATCCGGCAAGCGCCGGAGGCCTGATGGGCGTGGACTTCCTGGCAGTATCCGAGCAGGCCAGCGTGGGGGAAGCGCTAGCAGCGGTGGCGGGCTCGGCCAGCTTGCAGCCGGAGGCGCTGACGAGCGTGCACGTGCTGGACGAGCGCGGACGCCTCTCCGGCGTGGTGCGGCTCGTCACGCTGGTACAGGCCGCTGATTCGGCGAAACTCACCGACGTCTATGACTCCGATCCGGTCCGGATCGGAGCGGGCACCGACATCGTCGACGTCGCCGTACTGATGAGCGACTACAACCTGACCACGATCCCGGTCGTTGACGAGCAGCGCACGATGATCGGGATCATCACGGTCGACGACGTACTGGAGGCCACGCTGCCGTCGGACTGGCGGCGGCGTGAGGCAGCCGAACCGCCGGACGCGCATCACGGGGACTCGTCATGACTGTGCAACGACGCAGCCACGCTCTTGGGTACGCACATGCGCCAAGCATCGAGAACGAGCTCTTCCATCTCAGCCTGGTCAATGGACGCCAGCCGCAGCCCGGTCGCGAAAGTACGGACGTCGTCGATAGTGACCACGAAGCGAGCTTGCCAGCCGCCTCTGACAATGGCCGCCGGCCATTTCCCGGAGCCGCCGGTGTCTCATTGTCACGATCTCGCGCACTAGTCTGCAAGGATGAGCCAGTCTGCTCCGGCGAACCTGACATTGCCGCTGTTCCCCCTCGGGAGCGTGCTGTACCCGGGGCTGGTGTTGCCGCTGCATATCTTCGAGGAGCGGTACCGGCAGCTAGTCGCTGACCTGCTAGCCGGACCCGAGCCCCGGAAATTCGGTGTGATCGCGATCAGGCACGGCCGCGAGACCGGTATCGGCGGAGTGTCCGAACTGTACGCGACCGGGTGCACTGCGGTAGTGCAGCGGGTCGAGCGCCATGACGACGGGCAATACGACCTCATTGTTGTCGGCGCGGATCGGTTCAAGCTGCTCGGTTTGCGCGACGCTAATGACTCTGCTGCCCCGGCCGACCCCGCGGGCAACCTTCGCGACTCCAGCGAAGCTGGAAGACGGGAACTTTACCTCAGTGCTGACATCCAGCTGCTGCCCGATGAGGTCGGTGACGAGGCCGAGGCCGAGGCGATACTGCCGGTGGTCCAGCATGCGTTCCGCTCATATCTAGGTTTGCTCGCCGACCGCGGCGGCGCCCAGATCACCATCCCGGAACTGCCCGACGAGCCCATTCTGATGTCCTACCTGGTGGCCGCCGCGGTCGTCGCCGACCTGCCGGAGAAGCAGCAGCTGCTCGAGGAGCCCGACGCGCTGCGCCGCCTGGCCGCCGAGCGCAGGCTGCTGAGCAGGGAGATGCAGATGCTCCGCTCGCTGACCGCCACGCCGGCGCCGGATCTGAGGTACGCGCCGTACAGCCAGAATTAAGGCGGGAACGGGCACCACCTGGCAGGCGGCCAGGAGCAGGTCTCGGCTAGGCCGTCAGCGCGACTGCCGCCTCGGTCGTCAGCAGCTGGAACGTGAAGGTCTCCTGGAGGTAGAGCACGACTTCGGCGTCGGTGTGCGACAGATAGCCGATCGAGAAGTCCTGGCCCAGGTGCAGGCTGAAATCGCCGCCGCGCGCGGTCAGCAGTACCGCCCCGGTGATAGCAGGAGCCCAGATCAGCTCGCCGTCCAGGACGTTGCGCAAGTGCCGGATGACCGGGTAGCCGTGGTCGCTCGCCTCGCTGACCGCGGTGTAGGCCTCGGCCGACAGCACCGCGGTGTAGGGGCCGTCCACGCCGGCTGACCGGAGCTGGTTCGCGGCCTGAGCGAACGCCATCGGGTATCCGGCGATCTCCGCTGGCAGGCTCACCGGCGGGTTGCTGGCTCCCGGCACGATGCCGCCGATGCCCGCTGCCGGGTAGCCCGCGAAGATGGCCTGGTCCTCGGCGAACGCGATCTTCCGCGCCGCGTCCCTGGCGGGCTGCCAGTCGGAGTCCTGCGACCCGCGCAGCACGTCGTCGATCTGCCCGCGGTCCAGCGCGAACGGCACTCGCAGCTCGGTCAGTGGCAATACCCGGCGCTGCCGTGCCTGAACGCCGTCCGCGGGCGAGTCGATCGAGTCCAGGTGCCCGGTTCCGACGGCCGACAGGCTCACGCCGCCGGGACCGCTGACGTCGACGACACGCCGGCCGGCCAGGTAGCGCTTCAGCGTGCGCGCCGTTTCCTGCTCGATTTCGGCCCATGCCTCGTCAGAAATCGGGGCTAGCTCGCGGTGCAGGTTGTTCATCGTGATGCTTCTCCTCGGAGGCTGCCGATGTTCAGTGAGCCGTCGGTAGTGTTCTGCGGGCTGTCGGTGGTATCCAGTACGTCGTTGCCGGGCGTGCTGTCGTTGTAGCTGTCGCTGGCGTCGGCGAGACCATCCAGCATCGGCTGTGACGGCACGAAGAACAGCGAGCCAGTCACCGCCGTGCTGAAGTCAAGGATCCTGTCGTAGTTACCCGGCGGGGAACCGATGAACATGTTCTCCAGCATCTGCTCCGTCGTCGCCGGCGAGCGGGCGTAGCCGATGAAGTAGGTCCCGTACTCGCCGGTGGCCACGTGGCCGAAAGGCATGTTGTCCCGGACGATGTCGACTTCCTCGCCGTCAACCACGATGGTGGTCAGCGCGTTGTGCGCGCTCGTCGGCTTCACCGAGTCGTCCAGTTCGACGTCCGAGAGCTTTGTCCGGCCGATGATCTTCTCCTGCTCCTCGACCGGTAGCGCGTTCCACCGAGGCAGGTCGTGGACGTACTTCTGCACGATCACGTAGCTGCCGCCCGCGTACGCGGGCTCCTCGTTGCCGATAATCGTGGCGCGCTCGGCGGCCGGACCCGTCGGGTTCTCCGTGCCGTCCACGAATCCGAGCAGGTCCCGCTCGTCGAAGTAGCTGAAGCCGTGCACCTCGTCGACGATCCCGGCCACGCCCGCTAGCCGCTCGGTGATCAGGCTGGCGAGCTCAAAGCACAGGTCCATGCGGGTCGCGCGGATGTGGAAAAGCAGGTCGCCGGGTGTGCTGACGGCCTGCCGGTTCCCGGCTCGCAGCTCACGGAACGGGTGCAGCCCGGCCGGCCGCGGCCGCCCGGTGAGCCGGTCCCAGGCGCCGGGCCCGATTCCGGTCACGCAGGTCAGGCGCCCGTTCAGGTCTCGGAAGCCAACGGCCTTGACCAGCCCGGCTACGTCCGCGCACAGCTGCCTCACGGCATCCTCGCTGTCCGCACCGGGATCGATGACGGCGACCAGGAAGATTGCGGCCTTCGTCAGTGACGCGACAACTGCCTGGGGCTCGACGGTCTCAGCCGCCTCGGCGGCCTCAACAGCCGCAGTCGCCGCAAGAGCGGCGGCGAGATCGGCCACCCCGGCGGCCGGTATGCCCGTGCTTGCCTGAACACCAGTGGTCACGCCGCTATCCTTCCGTACCCGCATGGCTCGTTTCCTGGCGGTTGCCAGGAATGGGCAGGACGGATGCCTGGTTGCTGCGGAGCAGAAGCGCGCGATGACCCAGGGAGGCCGCGATGACCAGCACGACCCAGGCCAGCGGAGCGAGCCCGGTGGACTTCGCGACGTTCGGCGATTACGGCGATTTCCGCCCGAAGAAGCCAGCCCCGAAGACGACAGCGCCTCCGGCCGGGACGAAGCCGGGCGAGTTCGTGCGCGCGGCCTATCCGTTCCGAGGCCGGATCACCGCCGACGGCTCCAGCGGCTATCCCGCCGAGCCCGGCCGGTATCACCTGTACATCAGCTGGGCCTGCCCGTGGGCGCACCGCACTGCCATCGTGCGCGAGCTGCTCGGCCTGACCGAGGTCATCTCGCTGTCTGCGGTCGACCCGGTGCGTGACGGGCGGGGCTGGGCCTTCCGCGAGGGCGACGGCTACGGTCTCGACCCAGTGAACGGGTTTGCCCTGCTCAAACAGGCATACGAAGCAACCGAACCGGGGTACGACGGCCACGTCTCGGTGCCGGTGCTGTGGGATAAGCAGACCCGCCGGATCGTCAGCAACAACTTCCCTGACATCACGCTCGACCTTGACACCCAGTTTGCCGCCTGGGCGGACCCGGCCTATGACCTGTACCCGGAGGCGCTCCGCCGGCAGATTGACGAGATCAACGAGCTGGTCTACGCGACGGTCAACAACGGCGTCTACCGCTCGGGCTTTGCCACCACCCAGGAGAGCTACCACGACGCGGTGACCCTGCTGTTCCAGACGCTGGACCAGCTTGAGGGACGTCTGGCCGGGCAGCGCTACCTGGCCGGCGACCAGCTCACTGAGGCCGATATCCGGCTCTGGGTCACGCTCGCCAGGTTCGATTCGGTGTACTACTCGCATTTCAAGTGCAACCTGCGCCGGATCAGCGACTACCCGAACCTGTGGTCGTACACCCGGGACCTGTACTCACTGCCGGCCTTCTCCGGCACGCTCAGGCTCGACCAGATCAAGCGGCACTACTACACCACGCACCCGCACCTCAACCCGAGCCGGATCGTCCCGGACGGCCCGCTGCTCGACTGGAGTGCGCCAGCCGGCCGCGACTTCCCCCGCTGAGAACGCCTGCGGGTAGCGTGAGGCCATGAGTGAGTATGCGGACGCGGCTCGCCTAGTCGAGCGGTCGGCAGCGGCGCTGGTGCAGGCCATTCCTGACCAGCCGGCCGACGACGGCTTCTTCGGTCCGGCCAGCATCACCTGGCGCATCGGCGGTGACCTGTCTGCGCCGGTGGCCGGCCTGCGGGCGCTCATGATCCAGGCCCTGCACCCCCTGGCGATGGCGGGCGTCGATCAGCACAGCGACTGGCGGGCTGATCCGGTTGGCAGGCTCGCTGCTACCTCGGCATATCTGGCGAATATTACGTACGGGGAACGAGCAGTCGCCCAGCGAGCCGCAGCCAGAGTGCGGCGGATTCACGAGCGGGTCACCGGCGTCGACCCCGAGACCGGCCAGCCTTACGCCGCGAGCGATCCGGCGCTACTGCTGTGGGTGCACGTAGCGCTAGTGGATTCGAACATCGCGGCGCGCGAGAAGTTCGGGACGCCGTTGCCGCCCGGCGACGCGGACACCTACATCGAGGAGATGGTGGTCGCTGCCCAGCTTGTCGGCGTGCCACCCGAGCTCGTGCCGGACAGCCGGGCAGCGCTCAGCAAGTACCTGACCTGGGCGCAGCCGCAGCTGCGGTGCACTCCCGCGGCAAGCGAGTCGATGGCCTATCTGCTTGACCCGCCCGGGCTGGACCCGGAAGTAGCCGAGATCTGGCAGGACATCAGGGAGGCGACGCTGATCTCACTGCCCGGCTGGGCTCGTGGGCTGTATGGCTATGCCGTGCCGGAGCTAACGCCCGCTCGTCGCGAGGAGATCCGGCAGGCGCTCGGCGTGCTGGACGCGGTATTCATCGGCGAGCCAGGCGTACTGGAGGCCAGGCAGCGCATCACACTGCGGATGCGCGCCGCAGCGCGAGTATGAAGACTCGCTGGAGTGCCCTGATTGCGCTGACTGCGGGCACCGTGGCTACCGCCGCGGGAGTTGCGCTCGTGCGGCGCCGCGTGGGGCGGCTGCGCTTCGAGCGCGGACTCGCGGCCGCCCAGCTTGCGGTTCGCGGCGGCCTGCGATACGCGACCAGTGCGCCGCGGCTGTTCGTCGCCGCGGGAGAGAACCGGGAGCGGCTCCGTAACGACCTTGCCATGCAGACTGCTGACGACGTGACCGCGACGCTCGGCACGATGAAGGGCGTCATGGTCAAGCTCGGCCAGATGGCCAGCTACGTGGATGACGGGCTGGCTCCGTCGGTTCGCCGGACGCTCAGCCGTCTCCAGGACAGCGTGCCGCCGATGAGCGCGGAGCTGGCGGCAGGAGTTATCGAGGAGGAGCTCGGAAAGCCGCCCGAGGAGTTGTTCGCCCGCTGGGACCCCGAGCCCATCGCTGCGGCGTCGATCGGCCAGGTGCATCGTGCCATCACCGCGGACGGGCGTGCCGTAGCGGTCAAGGTGCAGTACCCGCGCATCGCCGAGATGATGGCTGCCGACCTGGACAATGTCTCGCTGCTTCGCCGGATGCTCCGGGTGACGGCGCCCAGCCAGGATGTCGACGGGCTCATCGCTGAGCTGCGGGAGCGGGTCCTCGAGGAGCTCGACTACCGCAGGGAAGCGGTGAACCAGCAGCTGCTGCACACGTACTACGCCGGGCACCCGACGATCAGCGTGCCCGCGATCGTCAGCGAGCTGTCCGCCCGGCGGGTGGTCACCAGCGAGCTTGCCACCGGCGCGCGGTTCGCTGAGGTGCTCAGCTGGCCGCAGGAGGAACGCGATCTGGCCGGGGAGACCTTGTACCGGTTCGTCTTCCGCAGCCTGTACGAGGTACACGCGTTCAACGGCGACCCGCACCCCGGTAACTATCTCTTCCACGGCGACGGCAAGGTCACGTTCCTGGACTTCGGCATGGTGAAGCACTTCACCGACGCCGACTTGATGCCGCTGATGCAGATGGCGCGCAACCTGTGCGTCGACGGCAGCCCGGCTGAGTTCCGCGACAGCCTGGAAGAGGCCGGCTTCCTGGTGCCGGGAGCGCCGCTGAGCGATGACCAGATCGTCGATCATCTCGCGGTGTTCTACCAGCTGGTCCGCGAATCCAAGGCAATTACCGTGACGGGCGAGTATGCCTCGGCGGTCGTGCGGCGGTTCTTCGACGTGCGCAGCCCGGTGGCCCAGTATGCCCGGATACCGAGGTCCTACGTCGTACTGCAGCGGATCAACCTGGGCCTGTTCGGATTGCTGGGCGAGCTGAAGGCGACGGCGAACTGGCGGGCGATCGCCGAGGAGATCTGGCCCTTCATGCAGGCGCCGCCGAGCACTCCGATGGGATCCGCGGAACTGCCCTGGCTGGCCAGCCGGCCTGCGGTCGCAGACTCGCTGGCGTAACTCGCTGACCTAACACGACGCCGGGCGGAGGCCGCTACGGCCTCCGCCCGGCGTCGATCAGGGTTGTTAACTCCCGATCGTGTACTCGTACGGGATGCCCAGCACGTCGGAGCCCGTCAGCCCGCCGAGTTGAATCTCGTTGAAGGCGGCGAAGACATCGACGTACAGGGTGCCGGACACGACTTTGCCGGCAGTGCCGTCCTGCGACGGGGTGATCGTCAGGTCGATCACCTTGCTCTTCCCCGGCGCAACAGAGAACGTCGGGTTGAAGGCCGGCGGCGATGCTTGAACCGTCTCGTACCAGAAGTCGCCCTGGCTGGGTACCGCGCCTGGGTCGAAGGTTTGCGTCGTCGCGTTCAGCGTGAAGTTCGCCGTGCCAGTCGTGGTGTCCGGCGTGACGAACCCGTCGGTGGCCGGCGGTGCCTGAGCCCCTGCCCAGAGGCCAGGTGACAGCGACCCGGTGCCCGCGGTCACCTGCACCGAAGGCGTTGTCGTGGGCGTGGGGATGCCGGGTGAGAACGACGCAAGGTCCGGATCCGCGCCGTCGCCGAACTCACCGAGGTCGAATGTCATGTTGACGGTGGACGACGCAGTTGCGTTGAGTGCGCTGGTCTCGGTGGGCACCAGCCACCCTGGCGCACCCGAACCCGCTGGCAGCGGGACGGGCACATCGGAGGTGTTCTGCCCGATCAGCGGGTAGGTAGTGGTGCTGTTCAGCCGCGGGTCGAGGAAGAAGTCCTCTGTCGCGCTGCCGTGGTTGGTGATCGTCACCGGCACGGTGACCGTGCCCGACTCCGTGGTGCTCGCGCTGTCCGGCAGGGTCGAGGCTGAGGCACTGACCAGTGACTTCAGCTGGATCTGCCCGGTGTAGCGCTGGGACGTCTCGTTCCCCGTGCTGGGCGTGGCCAGCGCGGGATCGTTGAAGTCCACCACGAGCGTCCACGTGCCGGGTATCGCGTTGGCTGCGTAGGCGTCCATGTGCGTGCCGGTGGCGAAGTCCTCCCCGGCCGATGTAAGGGCCGACAACCGGTAGTTCGAGCCGAAGCCGGCGATCTCCCCGGCCGGGTCAACCAGGTAAGCGTTGACTTGCCGCTCGCCGTCATTGGTCAGGTTGACCGATGCGGACACGTTGGGCGCGCCTGCCGGGACGTTGAACTCGTAGTAGTTGATCTGGCCGTTGCCCGGCAGGTCGTCGCGCCCGTTGCCACCAGTCAGCGTGCCGCTGAAGTGACCGCCGGTCGCGAGGTTGACCATGCTGCGCAGCGTCACCGGGATCGAGCCGGAGTTCACCCGCACGGAGCCAGAGGTGTCGCCAGGGCTGCCGGGCGTCTTCGCCGTGAACGTGAAGGAGCGGCTCGCGCCTGATGCCACATGCAGGACGGACTTGCTGACGTGCCCGAAGGAGACCAGCTTCTCCGTACTCGCGGTGAAGTGGATCTTGCCTACCGTGCCGTCTTCCTTGCCGCCGGTCATGTCGAAGATGACGGCGGTCCACCGGCCCGGTGCCGGATGCAGCACGTCCGCGGGGGTGAAGTTGCTCGTGCCCTGCGGCTCGGACTGGATGGCGAGCTTGCCCTTGGGGTTGATCAGGTCGAACCGCACGGCCGCGTTGAAGTTCAGCGTCTTGGCCGGGTAAGCGATCGACGCGCTCAGCCGGTCCTGGCCCCGCCGGACGGTGAAGTGCAGCTCGCCGTAGTTGTTCACGAACCCGAACGCGTCGGTGAACTTCTTGCTGTGAGCGTTGCTCAGCGTCAGGGTCTTGTTCTGGACGTCGGTCGCCTTGCCGATCGTGTCGCCGGACAGGTGCACGGTCTGCGCGCTCGACCCGGTGTTGGTGACCGTGACGTGTGCCGTCACCGTGGTGCCCGGGTTGCCGAGGCCGTTGATCTGCCCGGGCCGTGGCGTCGGGTTGGTGGGGCTCACGCTGGTGACAGTGTCCAGCAGCGTGCTGCCGGTGCGGTGCGACAAGCCGATGGACTCGGCCATCTTCACCGCCTGGTAGGCGTTCACCAGTCCGGCGCCCTGCTCGGAAGCCGGCGCGCCCAGGTTGGTGGCCGTGCTCATGATGATCTGCTTGACCTGGGCGGGCGAGGGCAGTGCCCCGGCGTGCGTCTTGGAGTAGGCCTGGTCGATCAGCGCCGCGACGCCAGCAGTCCAGGGCGACGACTCGCTCGTCCCGCCGAACAGCTCGATGCCCAGCGCCTTGCCGCCCCAGCTTGCACAGTCCGGGAAGTTCGTCAGGTTGGTCGAGCAGGAGGCGAAGCTCGAGTCGCCCGGCGCGGCTACGTCGACGGTGTTGCCGTACGCGTCGTATCCGCCTGAGCTGAACGGCGCGATGCTGTTGTTAAGCCAGCCCTTGGCGAACATGTCGGCCTGGCCGTAGTTGCTCATGGCGTAGGACCGCAGGTCGGTGGTCGCGGCGGCGGAGATGACGTCGGGGTCAGTCGCCGGCGAACCGATCGTGCTGGTTGGCGCCGAGTCGCCAGAGGACACCACGACTGTGATGCCGGCCTTGACTGCCGCGTCGTCGAACATCTTGATCGCGTCGGCGCTGGTGTCAGGGAACCCGTTCTCGCCGAACGACTCGTTGATCACGTTGGCCGGGTCGACGACCGTGACGAAGTTGATCGCGTCCAGGAAGGCCGAGGTCGTGGTGGAGTTGTTGACGCCGAACACCCGCATGGCCTCGATGTTCGCGCCGGGCGCGACACCTTCGATCCGGATGTTGCACCGCTGGTTCAGCCCCTGGGTGCTGAAGTTCTGCACGTTGTACACGTGCCGCCCCTGGCCACCCATAGTGTTGGCGTCGCCGAACGCCTCGCCGCCGGCGCCGCTCGGCGCGCTGGTCCCGTCGCCGGTGAAGTCGCGGTAGACAGTGATCGCAGATTTGCCGTTCGCGCGCTTGAAGTTGATGTTGTTCGGGTCGATCCCGTCCGCGATATAAGCGACAGTCTCGCCGGCCCCGGTGATGCCGAGGGAACGTGCCGTCTTGGCCTTCGGGTTGCTGGACGCAACGCCGGTGAGCGACAAGGCTTCGGGTTCAAGCTGGACCTTGCCGTGCGGCAGGCAGGCGCCCGCGATTGGCTTGATGCGCTTGCTCTTCTTGGCCGTCCCGGTGCCGCCGTAAGGGTTGCTCACCGGCCCCGGAATGGTCGCGTCCGGGATGACGGACGAGACGTCCGGATTGGCCTTCAGCCGTGCTTCCTCACCGGCCGAGACCGTGGCCGCGACCGCGTTCACCAGCCGGTAGCCGATGACGTGCGTGGCGTGGACCTGCGTCAACTCGCTGAGGAGCGGCTTCTGGCTCGCCGAGATCGCCGTCGACCGTGCCGACATCGCCGCCGACCTGACCCGCGGCACGGCGGGCTCGTCCTTCATGAAGACGATGACGTGCTTATTCACATTGGTGGAGAGCTGAGCTGCCTGCGCGGCCGTCAGCGGCTTCTGCTGGTCGGCCCCTTGCGCGGCGACGGGCGCAGCCAGTGCGGCAGCGCCTTGAGCCACTACGAGCGCGGCTGCGGCGCCCGTGACAAGCAATACGGACCGTGTCCTGGATTGAGAGCGTCTTGCTGGCCAATGCGTCAGCCGCATGCCAGGCCTCCTCCGAGTAGGGCGGCAACCTTGCCGCTCAACGAAGTGGCCCCAAGCCGGGACCGTAACAGATTGAATCAGGGACTTATTTGCTTCGGGATAACTATTTGATTACGGATGGCCTTGGCGCCGAAACAACGGACTTGAGGGCTAGAAACCGGAGATTCTGTATGCCACCGTCTGCATAACGATTTTCACGACCGTTCGCGGCTGAGGCTGCCAGAAGGGCGGTAACCGGCTCGGTGACTGGGGCACCCGAACAAGCACTCGCAGTCGCACTCGCGATTATCGGGTCGTTCAGCTATGCCCTGGCGTCGGTCCATCAGCAGCGAAGCGCGTCGAGGCTGCAGTCGTCAGCGCCGTTCGATCCTGCTGTCCTGCTCCGGCTGGTGCGGTCCCGCCGGTGGCTGATCAGCATGATCGCAGTGATCTGCGGCTACGGGATGCAGGCCGCGGCCCTCGATCTCGGCCGCCTGGTCATCGTCGAGCCAGTCTTCCCGGTCACTTTGCTGTTCGCGCTGTTGCTCGCGGCCAGGGCTGAAGGTCGGCGGCTCCGGCACGGGGAGTGGACTGCCGCGGTGGCCGCTATTGCCGGGCTCGGGGTATTCCTGGTGGCAGCACAGCCGACTGGTGGCGACCGCACCGCGAACGCTGGCCCGCTCGGGCTCAGCGCCGCCGGGGCGGTTGTGATCGCAATCGCGTGCTGCCTGATCGCTGTCAAGGTCAACGCCCCTCGCCGTGCGCTGGTGCTGAGCATCGGCGGTGGCCTGGGGGCCGGGGTAACGGACGCACTGACCAAAACCGTTGCCACGCTGGCCGGGACGCACCGGTTCGGGATCTTCGGTGACGCGCGGCTCTACCTGCTGGCTGTAGTCGGCCTGCTAACGTTCACGATGCAGCAAAACGCATTCCGGGCAGCCGGCCTGTCTGCATCGCTGCCCGCGTTCGCGGTCCTGGAGCCGGTCGTCGGCTCGATACTCGGGCTCGCTATCTACCACGAGCAGGTGGGCAGCGGCGCCATCCGGATCGCGGTCGAGGTGCTCGCTGTGCTCGCGGCCATCTGGGGCATCGCCAGGCTCGCCAACTCGGTCATGGCCGAACTGGCACGGCTCGCCGCAACTGCCACGCCGCCCGCCGATCCCGCCGCGTAGCTAGCGGCTACAGCACCCGCAACTGGGCGTTCCCCCTCAGAAAGAAGGTCTTCTGGCATGCCCTGGTACGTGCTCACAGGTGCACCTGGCTCGGGAAAGACAGCGATCCTGCGCCAGCTCGAGCAGGACGGCTTCATGGTGGTCGAGGAAGCCGCGACGGACGTGATCGCACTCGCGCACGCTGACGGAGAGGATGAGCCGTGGGCGGACCCGGAGTTCGCCGAGCGGATCCTGGCGCTGCAACTGCGCCGCGAGCGGCTGGCGGCTGCGAGCCACGGCCGGGCAACGGTCTTCTTCGACCGCTCGCCGGTGTGCACGCTCGCGTTGTGTCGCTTCCTCGGCCATCCGGTGTCACCGCTGCTGGCCGCCGAGGTAGACCGTGCCGTCGCCGAACGGCGTTATGGCGAGGCGGTTTTCTTCGTCCGGGGCCAGGGCTTCGTCACGCCGACGGCTGCGCGGCGGATCAGCCCGGCGGACGCCGCGGCCTTCGAGAAGGCGCACGAGGAGACCTACGGTGAGCTGGGTTTCCGGCTGGTCGAAGTGGCCCCGGGCCCGCTTGCTGAGCGGGTCGGCCTGGTCAAGCGCACGACCGCGGCGGGGCGCGTTTCTGGCAGCCGCCTACAGTGATCAGCATGCGGGGGACTGAGAGGAACAATCGACGGCTCGCGGTCGAGGCGGCCGCGTTGGGGATTGGTTACACCAGCGTGCTGTGCTGGGCGAGTACATGCCTGGTAGCCACCTTCGGCGGGGCGTCGCTCGCCAGCCCGTACTGGCCGGTGCTCCCCTGGCTGCGCACGGACACCACGGGCGTGATCGCGTTCGCGCTCGCCGTCGTCGGCCTCACAGCTAGCAGGTACCTGCGCCTGCGACGGACTCGGGCCGGCGCCATCGCGCCGCAACCTGTCAGCCGGACCGCGTCGGCACACGCTGTCCAGGCGATCGCCGAGACGGCTGCGGCGCTGGCAACCGCTGTGGTTGCTTACCTGTCGCTGAACGTCGTGACGCACAGCGTGACGCTCCGGATTCAGCTGACCCACCTGTGGCCCTGGCCAAGTGAGGGCACTGTCCGGGTGATCGCGCTCGGCATCTGCGTCTTGTCGGTGTCCGCCACGCGCTACCTGCGGTCCAAGGCTAGTTTCGGAGCCGGCGACCAGGCACCGGCCAGCGGGGCTGCAGTAGGCGATCAGCGCATCCTCGGCCCTTGATCCATGGTGATTTTGGGGGCCTATAGCACCCCAGAACTCACATGGATCAAGGAAGACAGGCGGCTGGGCTGGTCCGCACCGATGTGATAAGCCGGATGATGACGATCAGCGCGAGTCGAGGCGAGCGGAGCGAGATGGTGGCCGGACCAGTGGCAGCTGGCGCGCAGGATTTCGAGACCAAGGTGGCTACGTTCGTCCGGGAGAACCGGCTGTACGGTGCGGCAGCAGGCGTCGTCCACGGCGATGAGCTGGTGTGGTCGGGCGGCGCCGGGTTCGCCGATGCCGCGGCAGGCCGGCCATCACGCGCTGACGTGCTGTACCGGATCGCGTCGATCACCAAGACCTTCACCGGCACGGCGATCATGCAGCTCCGCGACGCTGGCCTGATCGATCTCGACGATCCGGCGGTCAAGTGGATACCGGAGCTGTCGGACAGCGCGAGCCCGGCGCAGATCGGCGCGGTTACGATCCGGCGCCTGCTGTCGCACGAGTCCGGCTTGGTCAGCGAGCCGCCGGGCACGGACTTCCTGGCCGTCGAGCCGCGCTACGAGGGATTTGCGTCGCGCAACCTGGAGCGGGTGGCCGAGATCTTTGCCGCTGTGCCGCCGAATACCCAGACCAAGTACTGCAACCTCGGCTACCAGTTGCTGGGCGAAGTGGTCCAGCGGGTGAGCGATATCCCGTATCCGCAGTACGTCGCGGAGCGCATCCTCACGCCGCTCGGAATGTCGTCAACCGGGTTCGAGCCACTGCCCGGCGCGCTGGCGGGGCGCCGGGCGACTGGCTATGCCGAGCGGGCGTTCTCCGACGAGCTTTCGGTTGCGCCCGCTATGCCGCAGATATGGGCCGAGGGCGGGCTCTGGTCGACGGTGGAGGACCTCGCCCGGTGGGTGTCATTCCAGCTCGCCGCGCACGCCGACGACGCCAACGCCGGCGATGCCAGCCCTGGCTCAGCCGTCCTGGCCAGCGCGACCCGCCGGGAGATGCACAAGCCGAGGTATCTCAGCGACGAGGAGTGGTCGACCGCCTGGGGGATCACCTGGTATTCGGTCCGCAAGGACAACGTGACCTGGGTGCAGCACTCCGGCGGGCTGCCCGGCTTCATCTCGAACGCATGCTTCGACCGGAGCAGCCGGGTTGGCGCGATCGTGTTGCTGAACGGGGTCGCCGACGCCTCGGGCCTGGCGATGAGCCTGGCCGCGGCTGGCCGGCGCCTGGCTGAGGCTGCCGCGCCGGAGCTGCGCCGGCCAGTCCCGACGCCGCCTGACGTGACAGCGCTCCTCGGTTTCTACGCGCCACCGGACATGAGCTTCCTGGTCAAGGTCGAATGGCGGGACGGCAAGCTGACGCTGGTCGACACTTCGGAGCCGGGCGAGAAGATCCCGCTTGACCGGGCGGCCGAGCCGGGCACCTTCGTCGCCGCGCCGGGTTACCGCCCGTCGGGGGAACCGGTGGAGTTCAGGCGGCGGGCGGACGGGACTGTAGAGTCGCTGTTCTTCGGCGGCGGCTTGCTGCTGCGGCTCGACCCGGTCCGGTGACGCTTCCCGGAGTTGACACGAAGGCGCCCAAGCCGGTGATCGCCCGCCCGACGATCAGCGTGTTGATCTCCCTGGTGCCCTCGTAGGAGTAGATGGCCTCGGCGTCGGCCACGAACCTGCCGACCTGGTGTTCCAGCAGGATCCCGTTGCCGCCGAGTAGCTCGCGGGCCCAGCCGACGGTCTCTCGCATCCGGACGGTGCAGAACGCCTTGGCCAGCGCCGAGTGGTGGTCCTTGGCCTCGCCCTGCTCCTGCAGCTGAGACAGCCGCCCGCACAGGCAGGCCGACGCTGTCACGTTGGACAGCATCCGGACGAGCAGATCCTGAACGAGCTGGAAGCCGGCGATCGGCCGCCCGAACTGATGCCGTTCCTTGGCATAGGCCAGCGCGTGCTCGTAGGCGCCGCGCGCGCAACCGGTCGCCATCCAGGCCACGCCTGCCCGAGTCAGCCGCAGGACCTGGGCGGTGTCCCGGAACGAGCCCGCGAGCTGCAACCGGTTCGCCTCCGGGACGGCGACGTTGTCCAGCGTGATCTCGGCGTTCTGCACCACCCGCAGCGCGATCTTGTGCCGGATCTTCTCCGGGCTGAAGCCGTCGGCTGGGGTTTCCACCACGAAGCCTTTGACCTGGTTGTCGGCGACGTCGCGGGCCCAGACGATGACATAGTCAGCGAAGGTGGCGTTGCCGATCCACTTCTTCTGGCCAGTCAGCACCCAGACGTCGCCGTCCCGCTGGGCACTCGTGGTGAGGCCGCCCGCCACGCCCGATCCGACCTCCGGCTCAGTCAGCGCGAACGCGCCGATCTTTTCCATCCGGGCCATGGCCGGCAGCCAGCGCTGCTTCTGCTCTTCCGAGCCGCACAGGTAGATCGAGCCCATCGCAAGGCCGCCGTGAACTCCCATGAAAGTGGCGATCGACGGGTCGACCCTGGCGAGCTCGAGGGCGATCATGCCGTCGAGCAGGCTGCTGCCGCCCGGACAGCCGTAGCCGTCGCACGCCAGGCCCGCGATCCCGAGTGCGGCCAGCCCTGGCAGGAGTTCGAAGGGGAATTCTTCCCGGGTCCAGTAGCGGTTGATAACCGGCGCGACCGACTTCTCCATGAACTCGCGGACGGCCAGCAACTGCTTCAGGCCTGCCGGGTCGAGCAACTGCTCCAGCGAATAGAAGTCGGCGTCGAGGAGCGGATCCATCGCAGGTCTCTCCTTACCTTCCAGGCTCTACTTTCCCGGCCGTACCGGTGCTGGCTGTGCGGGGTCGGCCAGGAACTCGCTGACCACCGGTGCGAGCTGCGCAGCCTCAGTGACAAGGCCCAGATGACCACCGTGAAACACGTGCAACTGCGAGTCAGTGATCAGCTTGTGCATCAGCCTGGCGTTGGCGAGCGGGATGATCGGGTCGTCATCACCCGACAGGACAAGCGTCGGCTGCCGGAGTAGCGGCAGGAACGGCACGCTGGTCCAGCCGACGCCAGCGCCGAGCTGATACAGGTAGCCACGAGCGGAGCCAACCCGGTTGTGCGCGTTCATGGCGGCGGTCACCTGAGCCGGATCGGTCCGGGCGGACCCGCCGTACAGGTCACCCGCAACGCTCGCCAGGTAGCCGCGGTCGGTATACCGCCGGGGCGTCACCATCCGGGCGAGTACGGACGGTGCCGCAGGCACCATGATCATTCCGGTGGCGGTGCTGACCAGCACCAGCTTGCGGCAGCGTGCCCGCTGGAACGCGGCGAAGTGCTGGGCGACCGCGCCGCCCCAGGAGATGCCGAGCACGTCGGCACTGTCGTGCCCGAGTTCGGCGAGCACCTGGCTGATAAGCCTGCACAGGCCACTGAACCGGTACGGCAGGGCTGGCAACGGCGAACCGCCGACTCCGGGCGGGTCGAAGCGGATCACTTCGAGCGCCGGGTCGAGCTGGTCGACGAAGGGCTGCAGGAGTTCGAGGCTGGCCCCGATGCCGTTGACGAGCAGCAGCGGGGTCCCGGCGGGCTTGCCCCGCCAGCCCCGCCGGGCCGGCCGCACTGCGACGCGGACGAGCTGGCCGCCGATCGCGAGAGTCCGGACGCTGGGCGCCGCGGCGCTCGTGCGCCTGGCGAACCCCGCCAGGCCGGCTGCCCCCGTGGTGCTCGACACTGTTCCGTTCGCGCTATCTGTCGTGGACATAGGTTCCCGGGGCCGGCGCGAGCGCCATGAATTCCTTACTGCCCGGACTTTGCTTGCTTCGTCTGGTCCCGACGTCGCGCTCCGCCAGCCAGGCCGAGTAGTGCGGCCACCAGCTGCCGCTAACGGTCGTGGCGTCGGCCAGCCAGCGTCCCGGATCTGCCGGGTTCCCGGCTGCCACCTGGAACGTTGCCTTGGGGTTATCCGGCGGGTTAACCATCGATGCGATGTGGCCGCTGGTCGAGAGCACGAACGTTACCTCGCCGCCGAGCATCTGAGTAGTGCGGTAGCAGGATTGCCACGGGCAGAGGTGATCGGCGATGCCCGCCACCACGTACGCGTCGGTATCCACCTTCGACAAGTCGACCGGAGAGCCGAGCATGACGGCGGCGTCCGGCTTCACTAGCGCGTTGTCCAGTGCCAGCCGGATGAAGTCATGGTGCAGGGCCGCGGGCAGCCGGGTGGTATCGGCGTTCCAGTAAAGGATGTCGAACGCGGGCGGTGTGCGGCCCTGCAGGTAGTTGTTGACCCAGTAGTTCCAGATCAGGTCGTCGGGCCTGAGCCAGGCGAACACCTCGGCCAGCGTCCGGCCGTCGAGGTACCCGCGGGCGCGGGAGGCTGCCATCGCCGCGGTCGCGGTGGCCTCGTCGATCATCGCGCCGGCGGTGCCTGCCCTCGTCTGGTCCAGGACCGTGACGCCCAGGCACAAGCTGGCGACGGTGTCGAGCTGGCCGATCGCGCTGAGGTGCGCGGCGACCATCGAGGACACGATGCCGCCGGAGCACAGCGCGCAGATGCTGGCCTTGGCCGCTTTGCTGATAGTCCTGACCACCTCGAGCGCGTCGGCGATTGCCGCGCCGTAACTGTCGAGGTCCCAGTCCTTGTGCCGGTAGTCGGGATTGCGCCAGCTGATCGCGAAAACCTGATGACCCTGGCCGACCAGGTACTGCGACATGCTCCGGCCGGGCGCGAGGTCGGTGATGTAGTACTTGTTGATCATCGG
>Ga0335072_10004174_pt1 | contig 21566 bp, 18 predicted proteins | sample Lox_Sample_21_FD_206725 | JGI IMG/M metagenome (GOLD analysis project Ga0335072, IMG submission 206725) | Soil microbial communities from Loxahatchee National Wildlife Refuge, Florida, United States - Lox_Sample_2.1 | ecosystem: Environmental > Terrestrial > Soil > Wetlands | place: USA...
GTAAAAGGAATAACACGTGGACCCTTAGGATTCATTTCGACTATTTGATCCCAGCCGCTGAAAAGAATCCCCCTGTTGTCAGCTTCCAAGCAAATGAGGATCTTGATGAGGATAGCAATGTGGAATTCCTCCCTATTCTTCCGCGTACGGAAAAAGCGAGGGAAAAATATAACAGTACGGTGATTGACCTACCAGAAGGCGACTCAGAGACTTGAAGTTGTCTGAGCTTGGTTTGGGAGCAGCAAATTGCTCTTCTTGTGGCGAAAGGCAGGGTACTCACTAGTTAGTCATTTCTCACTTTTCCCAGAACAGCATTGCTAACTCGTAAGTGAGTGACAAGGGTCGTCGACGTTGGCCGAGTGGGGCCTGTCGGAGCAAGATTGGCTTACCTACTCCGACGACCCATGTGATCCAAGGTGAGCCCGGGGTGAGCCTCACCCTCACTTACCCGTGCTCACCCGTGCTCACGGCGGCGTCACCCTAGGACCGGAGCAGGGTGAGCGCTTCGCGTCTCGCGCGCACGCTCACCCTCTGTCGATGTCCCGAATGGGCTCCCTTTTCACGCTATTTTGCGCCCGCATAACCGCTTCGTCTCGCCCTGGTGGATCCGACAGACAAGTACTTAAAGAGCGCGGGAACCCGTTCTTCAATACTCACAACATACAACGGATAGCCTGTCCTCCCTTCCTCTTTCTCCTTCCTCTCTTCTCGGTTTAACCAACAGGCCTTTTGTCCCCCCCTTCTCGCTCTTCTCACGGCCGCCTTCTCCACCGCTATAGCGAAACGAAAAGTTACAGCCGAGGAGCTACTCGCTCAGGCTAAATCTAATGATTACCAGAGGGGGGCCTATCGAGAGAAAGACAGCACTCGAGATAATAACAGGCACATAGATAGACCAAGAAGGATCAAAATACAATGTTAGACCGCTATAATAATGATGATGGTGATGGTGATGGAGAGGTATGAAGGTCGGAAAGGGGTTGCCAGGGCTAATCAAACGGGCGCGGCCAAGGTCACTAAGCCCCCAATCAAGTTGGCATGGAAACCCAAATTTACACAAGGTTCATAGGTTCGACGTTGAGAAATCCATTTCCACTCATTTGTACGAGGCCTAAACAGGTAGATTGGTAGGACTACATCATGGTAGATTTGTAGCGGTGAGCCCCTACAACCCCTACAACTAGGTGGCCACCAATACTATATAGGGCTAAAGCGTACAGAAAGTGTCAGACCTTTCCGGAGTTCAGGTAATCGCAGACCTGGCTTACGATTAGAATCCGGCCCGAAAATCGAGATGGATGAACTTGTCTTCTGTCTGCCTGAGAAGAAGTAGATGTCCATATATGTACACAGGGCCCACATTGCTGCCTGAGGCTGCCATGTCGCCTGAGGCCATCTCACATATTCGGCCAGATTCTAATCAAGCCGGGTCTGCGATTACCTGAACACCGCAAAAGTCTGACACATCCTCTATTTGCAGAAGCTATCTGCCCTGAGCCATCCTGGGAAAACCGTCGCGCCTGCAGCGGGGCTCGGTCTCACAATCCGTTATGCTTGATCACCTTGTGACGGGAAAGGTGGGCCTAGGGACCTTCTGCCAACTAGGCCAAAACACCATGATGACTAGGCACAACGCTTGATCAACTCCTAAGCCCCTATGTATGCGACCCCGTAACCGCTGAGATCTATTGCGAATAGCATTTTGCAATTCGAGCACGTTTCGGTATGATAGGTGATATGTATGGTTCCACATTTTTGCCAGAACATAGAACTAAGGAGTTTGCATGCAGGAAGTGGCGTAATTAAGCCAAATTCTTCGAAAGCGAGGTTGGAGCAGCTGCCACGTTGCTGATGACGTGGAGTGGCGCTCTCTCTGCAACGAACGCCCACACACACTAGCGCATCCTATTATGGGCACTGCACTATTTAACCTGTTCATCAGACTGCAGTTTGTCATGTGTTTTCAGGCCGCTTATGGCCTAGACCCATAGAGATTAGCTAACAAAAATACTAGGTACCAAAAGAATCGATAGATATAAGGCCATGCCCCAGCCTTTACATAGCCCTTTAGCGTTAATTGATACCATTCTAAGTCTTTCTTAGCCGTGAACCCTGGATAGAACACTGCATCTCCCACGCTTGGTGTTACGACTCTAGAAGATATCCTTGAGAAGATGAAGTCAAATAGTAACGTCATGACTTCTGACGTGGCTGATACCTCGTCCACCAATAACACCAACGATGACGGTTGGTCTCCGACGAAATTCTTTCCAGTCAAGCGGTTGGATCAACCTCAGACGCCCGGGGAGTATGTACAGCAGGTGGACGACCTGGCCAAGGCTGCCCGACCAGATTTAAGATTTCTAGCAAAGGAGCTGAAATGGTTAGGGAGCGTAGAAGACACAACGAAAGGAAGAGTTGCACTCCTAAAATTTTCTAACAGCTCAGCCCCTGGGGAAAAGGTCATCTCCCGAGATGTAGGCACAAAAGAACTGGAAATGGACCTAAAGAAAGGGGGAGAAGATGGTTGGCATCGGCTCTACATCCTCGAAGACATTTCATATGAGCATGTGGAGATATTTGGTTCCCAGTTGTTCCTCGACCCATCGTTCTTTGCGAGGCATTTGCGTGTCACTCGCTGGGAATCCAGCACCTATGCGTCAAATGCACCACCGTTACCATCGTCAACTATCGACGGTGTGCGGTCCTTTTTGCTGCGTTATCCTGAGCTAGTGGTTTTCCCTCCAAAGTTGGAAGCTTTTCCAAAGGATGTAATCAACAACAGGCGGTGTTACTATTGCAATTGCCATTTATATCGCGAAATAACTTTTACGCGGATCCCAGTCCCAAACTTTCCATCAGATAACATTGGAGTAATTCGTAGGAAACTCTCCTTTTGGTCACGGACGCGCGACAATGGAGCTTGGGTCGGTGAGTTATGAAATTCTTCTCCTCAGATTTGCCGCAATTATTCGCATTTCACAGGCTCTTGCTAATTTTTTTTCTCGCTAGCAATTCTCCTGGTGGATCCGCCCGTAGGTCAACGGGTTTACTATCAGGACAGAGAGCGCGGTCGAGAGTACAGCAAAAAGTACCCCAAAGAGCCCGAAATGATAGCCGTCGACGTTTCAGAGAAGCAGCCTTACCAAGGTGGATATCGCGATTTCGCTCTCTGGCCAGCAGCTGGTGATCCAGCCCCTAGGACTTCCATGTTTGACGATATCATCTACTATTGGTCCAAAGACCCCAAAGACAGTGTCCCAGGAGACAATCCTCTTAAGTCAGCTAACTACGCCAAAAAGATTGTTGCTGCAATGTGGATAAATGCCCTCGAATACATACAAAAGTCTGTTGGGGCACAGGAGTGTGCCTTGGAAGACGAGGCGGCTAAAATGCGGGGGCCGAGTTCGGAGGAAGACAAGAGGCCGGAGGAAATCAACAGTTCGGAGGAAGAGAAAATCGAACGGTGGCTCATGTTTGCCACGAGTCACGCGTACAAATTGAAGCGGAGATGTTTGCAGTTCTCTGATGACATGAACAACAATATGATGGAGCTCGACTTACTCCTTGACTTGCGAAAGAAGGACACGCAGGACACGCAGGACGCGCAGGACGCGCAGGACGCGCAGGATTGGATCTACGTCACAGATAGGTTGGGGACATGGACCAACAGGAGCAGAGTGCTTATCAATGCTATATCGGATCTTAAGACTTGGAAAATCCTTGAAGTTGGAGGACGAAAGGCTGAAAGTACTCTGGTAATCCAAAAACTGGGTACTATATATCTGCCACTTTCACTTACGGCAAGTCTTTTGAGTATGGGTGGCAACTTTAGTCCAGGACAATCACGCTTCTGGATTTACTTTGTCGTCTCGCTGCCCTTAGCGGTTTTGTCTTTTACAATTATAAATGGATGGTCTGGGTTCCGAATCTTGAAATCGAGGATCGCACCGTGCAGGCGAAAGCGAGGACGCAAAGCCGTTGTCGAGGGGATGGAGGTGTGAGCGTGGCCAAGGCGCGCGTCAGGGTCCTGCCTCATAGGGTGGATAAGCAGGTAGAGGGTGTTGCACGCCAGGATGGCCGCTGTCTGTCTACTATGTCTGTGTCAGACTTTGTCGTGAGATCGAGGGATCCTGTCTCCTCGTCTGTCATTTCTATCGAGGTAGTAGATGATTCCTTTAGTACTCCACAAACCTGTGTATCTGAGTCATCACCTCTAGGTAAGCACCTAGGCTCCTGGATAGGCACCTCCGGGTACACCTAGGCCCCAGGAGGGACTGTCAGGCTCCTGTTTGACACTATGAACCATTCAGCGTGAGCGTCGAGCACTTTGTACGCCAAACTTGCACGCCGCACCCCACGACACCGTCTAAGGCAGATCTCGCAGAATCGGGGAAGCTGACTCGGAATACGGCGAACGCCCGATGTTTGGGGAGCCCAACCTGGGGAATCTGGGGAAATGCTCTGAGCTCTCACTATTTCATCTTATTGGATCTGAGCTTACGTAAGTAGTGTGATCTGCGCGCATTGATTTTGCCTATAACGAGAAGCGGCCAGCGCAATGAATTGAGTTGTTTGGGGTCCTATGACGAAGGGTTTTGTTGTGGGCCACCCATTGACCCAGGTGAGCGCGGGGTGAGCCTCACCCAGGACGCTCGCGCTGTTCGGGGCGGCGTCATCCTAGGACCAGAGAAGGGTGGCCATCCAGAGAGGAAAGTGCCAACATCTTGGCTTGAAGGGTTAAATCTACTACTGGTCATTGAAATTTTACAGTCGCTGCTGATCATCTCTGACCTTGAAACTACCTGACCGGCAATTTGGTCTGCAGGGACGGAAATGTCCCTCATGGAGCTTATGCATGGAGCCGCATAGCCGAAATCGAGGAAGACTTGCTTAGGCCCGTCCAGATATGCCGGATATTACGGTGTTAACTCCGAGAAGGATCAAGCCGTTCAAGTCGAGGGGTGGAAGACCCTGAGGAGCTATAGTCATGGTAAGGATGTCGACGGCCTACAAGGTGAAGGAGGGGGCTTCAAGAAGTTGATCACATCTCGACGGCCTCAACCTAGTCAATATCGACATCACCAGAAGTCTATCGACAGAGTATTAATCTTCTCCTCTAGACTTGCACCTTCGAAACACCTCCTCTAACGTCATGTCACGCTCGCTCCACTTCCTCATCACTGGCGGCTCCTCTGGCCTCGGTCTGAATCTGGCTCTCGCGGCTCTACGTTCCGGCCACAAGGTCATTGCCACGGCCAGAAACCCTACTAAAGCGAAAAGGGTCTCACCCGAAGTCGAGAAGCTGGGAGGGTCGTGGCTCACATTGGACGTAACGAGTCCAGACACCGAGAGCATTGTAAAGAAGGCAGTCAAGGAGCAAGGTGTGAACGTGCTCGTGAACAGTGCAGGTTATGCACTGTTGGGGCCTTTAGAAGATATGAGGTATGCGGATTTTGATTGAAGTGGCACTGCGAAGCAATTCGAACAGAAGATGGGAAAGACTTGCCATTAACGACTGATCTCAGCGACGCCGAAATGCTCGCACAAATGGACACGAACTTCTTCGGGTGCCTGCGAACCATTAAAGGTGCTTTGCCAGCTTTTCGCGAGAGGAAGAACGGTACTATCGTCAATATTAGCAGCGGTGCCGGGATCGTAGGTCGACCATCTCGTGGTCTGTACTCAGCCAGCAAATTTGCCCTAGAAGGTAACCTATATGTCCAATAATGCACGGTTTTCTACTGTCTGTTGGAGAGTTGACGCGATTTAGGTACATCTGAGGCTCTATCAGGTGAGCTCTCGCCCTTCAATATCCGCATCGTCATCGTCAAGCCGGGAGCGTATAGTACGAACATGCCGAATGCGCTAGTCTTGCCAGCAAAGGGGATCAGCAAACCTTACGAAGGGACCCCCGCAGACAAGATGGTTCGAATGACGCAGGACATGGCTAATATGAGGCTCGGCGATCCGGCGAAGGCGGCGGAGCGAATTTTAGAGGTTGTGACAGGAACGGGAATGGCGATGTCGGAGGAAGTGAAGGGTTGTTTGAGAGTGCCTCTGGGCAGCGATTGTTTGAGGGCCGCAAAGGAGAAGTGGACAGCTTTTGGGAAGAACTTGGACGCTATGGAGGAGATTGCCGCGAGTACGGCGTTTGATGACTGAGTAGTGGCGGCTGTTGTCGCAAGAGGTGGGATCCGGAAAAAGACACCTTGTTAGGGAAAGACGGAAGGAATGAAGAACGTCACCTGTAGAGCAAGGCCCTGGCATATTTGTGTTAAGAAGGTTCAGGTTTGCATGCAAGCTGCCCAATGCTTAAGGGAGCAATTTTCAAAGGCGTGGTTGAAAGTCGCACTTTGTGTACGAAATACACATCATCGCAGTTTGGTCAGTTCTCTGGATGGTCTAGTTCCTGAATGTGTCGAAGTCTTAACCAAGCTACCTGTAATCTTGTTATTCGAATTCTTGTTCCTTATGCAGCAAGCCATTACTAGTCCATAATGAGGCACACGCTTCCTCGACCTTGTTCACTTAGGTCTAATAGCTGTAATGCAACAAGCCACCCCGTCGTGAACTTGCGAAGGTGGAGATGCTGGCTTCATTCCTGAACTTGAGGGCAGATGTGAGTACCAGAAATGGAACCGACTCCAACCGCAGGACGCGAGCAAGCTATTAACTTGTCGGTTCATCACAAATCAGGAGTGTCAGTGCAAACAACAATGATCGCTGGCAACAACAATCCCCGCGCACGGAAAGAGAGCAGCGTGAGGGCCGGAGCGCAAATATAACGCAATTGACTCACGCAATTCTTGTCTGGAAGACGAAGACTCTCCACCATCTTCTGCACTTCGTACATTTAGCTGACGATGTCTCGAATGACGATTAGCCGGTTGCCACCCGAATTATAGTTTGAAAGGGTTCAATGTGCTGACGGCTCCTTGTTTGGAAGATGTACCACGCGCATCTACACGTGGATTGCAGGACAGTCTGGGAACGGAAACCGCTACGTCCAGGAGGAAAAGGCTTTTACGATCATCAAAATCTGAATGTTCTCAAGTATGCCGCCGGCCCACCCGCTAATCAGGATGAAAAGGTACGCACTGGTGTCAGTCTCGCTGTGAATCGAGAAGTCGCCATTTGTAACTTGGATGAGTGTCATTGGGAGCACTGCGTATGGAACCACTTCATGCCTGCTCCAGCTGAACACGTCCCCACCTAAGAACGACGAGGACAATTCAAGAGACGAAAACGCGAAAGGCGGCAAAGGGTAAAGAAACCGATGAAATGAAGTGTTGCGAACTCATAGCGCGGAGACATTGGTGGTCTCGGGGCAAGGTTATTTCAAGGCCACCACATCACCACACCGCATGCCACTCAACACCCTAATATGATGTCATATATCCCGGTGGCATAGAATAACTGCGGGAAGCACTGCAAAGGGCCATTCCTGTACATTAGATCAAGCAACTGCATTGGGATCCATATGGGCTTGGTATAGCTATAATACTGCCACATGTTGTGTCTAACTACCCTCAGGGTGATCCCTAAGGCTTTCCTTTCTTACTTACCGTGCCCGTGTGTAGCGCCACAAAGTCCAGGATCCTCCCACGCGTCCTCTTCGTGCTGCCAGATTCCTCCAGCCTTGGGGGCGCTGTAGAGGGCAGTAATAGGTCAGGATCTTCCTCACCGGCAGACTCAGGTGCGTGATTGGTTGCTCGGTTTGCGGCCTTTTCAGCCTTTTCTTTTGCTAGCAGCTCTCTGCGTGTGGCCTCAGCAGATCCATGAACCTTCTTCCTCCTCCAAACCTTCTTAGGAACTGGGTCAGGGTTGCCAATAAGGAGTTGAGCAAGGGCACCATTACGCTGTGCGGTCTGTAGCATAGCGGTAGCTGCTTGGAGGAATATATTGTCAAGTCTTGACTGTGCCTCAGGTCCCAGGGCATCCCGCCCTTTAATCAACTGTACAGCCGCGCTTGCTATGCCCTTTCCCTTCGGAAGAAGAACAAAAGGATTGAGGAATTGGCATGAACCTATAGAATGTGTGGCCTATCTTTTATGGGGGATAGGGCATGGATAAGGCACTCGACCCGCAGGGGTGCTGAGTGGCATGCCGTGTGGTGATGTGGTGGCCCTGAATGGTCCCGATCTTAGGAGGGGGGAACCAGCAGGCAGTCTGGCTTCAATGCGTGACATACAATCAAAGGTATTCTCATTGCAGATTGAAAAACTTCAATTCGAAGCTATGTGGTTATCAACTTCCAGAACTGAGGGTTTCATGTGAACTTTTTGTAGTTCGAAGGCAGACTGCGTAGACAATTACAGCCCAGGCGGCCCCCAATCGGCGCGGAGCTGTAATCGAGCGTTTTTCGCTGTCCGCTTCCGCCGCCGGCCGCCAATTGCTTTCCTTTTAGGGACCGCGTGTTCTTGCGGCCATCAGCCGTTTCATTACACCTTCGCAAGGTCGATTCTTACTCCCTCGTCGTGCCCACCGCCAGTGATATATTTATTGCACAGCGGACTGGATGTGCATATTCTGAGTAGCGTCACTTTCTGGCTGCGTTTGCAGCCTCGCTACGATGCGCACCATGTTGCCTCTAAAAGGGTCGCGAATTCGGTTATCTCTACCGTCGACGTTGTTTATCCTTTTGTCTTTGGCCACTGGTGGTCATGCACATGGCGGCCACATGGACAAGATACCAGAAGGCGCTGCGGTCTCGGAAGACCCAATTGTACGTCTAGATCAATAACTTTCGTGTAATGGCGATTCTAACCAGTTCATCCATAGGACGGGATTCTCTGGACGCACATCCTCCTCATGATCATATCATTTGGCATGCTATTTCCTGCCGGCATGGTCCTTGGGGTATGTAAACCATCTCCCCGGCGTGTGAAACCTGCAGCTAACTCCTTATTTCCTCCCTTCCAGATCATTCGTTCTCGATGGCATGTTCCATGTCAAACCCTCGGTGCTGTCATCGCGATCGCCGCATACTTCCTTGGACACACCCACAAAGGCCGGCAATTCAAGCACAATATACATGCCTCCTTTGCGACTTCCCTCATGCTTATGCTACTTGTCCAGGTTGTATTTGGCGTATATCTGAAACTCCATCTTGAAAAAGGCATACACGCATGGGTACGGAAGTACATTGTAATCACGCACGGCGTCATTGGAAAGGTGATGCCAGTCGTGAGCTGGGTGCAAATGCTGTTTGGAGGCATCACAGCAATGGGCTACTGCCGCGGTGACCACTTGGGACAGTGCTTGGCCCATTTCATCATGGGTTCAGCCTTTATCGGCTACGGAATTATCATGACGATCCTTCTTCTAGTTGGTCAAATCTGGCTACGGCGTACAGGTCGTACTCAAGAGTTCTTCGATTCGATACTCATCACTGCATGGGGAATCGTCAATACATTCACGGAGCACCGATGGGGCGGACCTTGGGTTGGCAACGATTTACAGCATACTAGTATGGGTGTTGTGTGGTGGTGTGCAGGACTTCTGGGCATATGGCTGAGTCGGTCAAGGGGTGGAAGACCCCGACGCAATTTGATCCCGGGCATTGTCATCCTGATGACAGGATGGGCGATGAGTGCACATCCTCAATCGCTGCCACTCTCGACAATGGTGCACAGTGTTTTCGGATACACATTGATGGCAGCTGGAGCAACAAGGATCATCGAGATCGCCTTTGTGTTGAAGGACAGCAGGGGAGTCGGGGAGCCCACCAGCTTCCAGTATCTGCCACCATTCGTAAGGACTGACCGATACTATTATTGAAAAATTGTTGCTGACACGGTTCTTAGCTACTCTACGCCTCTGGCTTCCTCTTTATGGGTGCCACGGAAGAGCAAATGCAATATCTTTCCGACGCCGGAGTGACACATGTGTCGTACATTCTAATCCTCTACTCAATATCCTTCCTCCTATTCCTCTTCGTCAACATGCTCCTCCACCTCTACGCTGTACATGCCTGGCCAGATGATGAGACAAATGGCCGGAAGGAAGCACGACTCCATTCAAGAAATGCCAGCGTGGCATTCGGCCCACAAAGGCCTGGCATCCTGAAACACTATTCAGATGCCGAAAGTCCAACAATAAATGGAATTAATGGTAGTGCAAATGGGAAAATGAAGATGCCAAGGCATAGACCTACAGACAGCCAGCAAGTTAGGGATGCAGAGGAATTTGAGTTGGAAGGGTTGATATCTGACGCCGAAGATGAGGAGGGCACTACGAATCCAAAGCAGCCGAATAGGCTCAACAGGAGTACCGAAGCTGTATAGACGATCATGCACTTCATGTGGCGTTTCTTGGAGAAAATTAGATCACACTGCACATAATTTGGATACTGTGGATATTAGTGAAAAAAGATCTTTTCCCAGATTGGATTCCGAGCACCTACTAAGGAAAGCAAAAGCGTAGATGCCGCTGTTAGGTCACGTCTAGGGTACGCATATTGGCCTTCCAGCTAATGGGTAGCTACATCGTTGACGTCTACGTTGTCGGCGCCGCCTTCGAGTATTGCCTGAAGGACTGGGAACTCGTCATGCAGGCATGCATCTGTCACAGACGTATATCTCTTACGGGCATATCTCTTACAGGCTTGCATCTCTCACAGGCGTGCATCTCCCATGGGCATGTATCTCCCACAGGCATGTGTCTCTTATAGGTGTGCGTCTCCCGCAGGCGTGCATCTGTCAGACAAATATCTCTTACAGGCTTGCATCTCTCATAGACATACATCTCCCATAGGCATAGGCGTTCGTCTCTCTCAGATATGCATCTCTCACAGGCATGCATCTCCCATAGGCATGAGTCTCTTATACGCGCGTCTCTCTCACATGCATGCATCCCTCAGGCATACATCTCTCGCAGGCATGCATCTCTCGCAGGTATGCATCTCTCACAGGCATGCATCTCTCACAGGCATGCATCTCTCACAGGCATGCATCTCTTATCTGTTACAGGGCATACACGTTTCCTAGATAAGCGTCCCTTGTAGACATGCATCTCACAAGCATATATCTCGTATGAGCACGTAATTTTGGGAAAAGACACTTTTTTCACTAATACCCCACTGTATTGGAGCTTGGCATTCACCTATCATAAACTCCATTTTCGATTCCAAAACAGAGGACTCATCGCATCTTGCATGCTTCGTGATATACAGTCATGAGACGAAGAAGCACCTTTGTCCATGACAGACGGGTGGACGTCGACCCTCGTCAGCTGCTGCTGTCTGGGGATGTGTTCAGAATTCATGAATTAAAAGCTGCTAGGGAGGAGAGGCTGACCTTCGGCTTTAATGAGCTCCCACAAGAGGTAATACACGGCTAGACGTGTGCATGCACAAAATCTGACGCTCATCTTGTAGCTTTGGCAAGTCTTGAAGCTGGCGCATGAGCTGCATATACGCTGGGCCGCGGAACGAGCGTACGCCGGCACTCTCCCTTGGGCTTCCAGGATCTCCCCCGGACTTCATGTGCAATTCACGCCACTGAAGGAGAAATCTGGGTAGGCAAATAATTCCACCTTTTTGGAGGCGACGGCACTGACAAAGCATTCTAGGGAAATGCTATGCCCACTCCTACGGAAAGTGTTTTCCGAGCAGCTCAAGTGCTTCTCTCCAATGACCACATTCACCAGCCCGCCCCTCGTGTCAGCCCGCTTTGCTTCTACATCATCGTTGCACTATCACTCTCTGCTACCTTCACTCAGCAATCTGGTGGCCTACCTTCAGCAGAAGATTTGTTCCCATTCGGATATATCTTGCATCCACTCTGCCTCACTACTTAACATTGTAGACTCTCTCGATCTCGACTACGATGCTATCTCCCATGCTCTAACTTTTACTGCATATTGGTCAAGACCTCCACCAGTCTTCTTCAACCCTATCACCTCCGAGACGTACTACAACTCCTGGACCATCACTGTGGACGCTCACGCTGAAAAGGTTGAAGTCGGTGTTCTCAGCGCCCAAGCCGCCCCAGATCCATCTGAATTACAGCTCTCTGGGTTTTTGACTGTAGTGGGTGAAGACAAGACACCATCTCCAACACTGTTCTCCTTTCCTTCACGTCACCATCTACTCCCAGCTGGACAATCATCCTCACAGTCATATACAGTCTCATTCCACTCTCCCACTGGCCTGCATCCCACAATGCAAATTTCGTTTCCGTCGCGTGAAAATCTCTCTCCGCCCAGCACGAAGCCGGAAGAGAGTACTTGCGCGCTGCACACCTACCTCACCCTGCCAAGCACTATATTCGCAGACAAGTATCAACTGTCGTCCTCTGACGAGATCTTTCTGGAGTCACACAATCTCCGGGCCATGCGCTCAATCACTGGCGAAACCGATCTCGAAGCACCCGACTACGTTGTACGGAAATGGGGCTCCAGCGTTCTGCTTGAACTTGCGACGCCACTATCAGGCGCAAAAGGAGCGGACGGGCCTTGGAATGTTACCATTCCGCTCCACCTCCGATACATGGAACCTACCGTCGGCGGCACATCACCCATTCAAATGCCCTGGCCTGTCGTTTTCTGGGCATGTACCGCAGATGAAGGGACTAAGTTCCCCGTCAACCCGTTCGATCGAGTGAATCTGGGATATGATGGTTTGTTTGGACCAAGAACAATGTTCTACCATCTCGACGCGCAAAGTCAGAATGGGGCGATGGTCGAGGAATTAAATGTCCCTGTGCTGGATACAGGAGCAGTGGGTTCGGCGTGGGTGGAGAGTGGGACCGTGCTTGCCGTTATGTTGGGTTTTGCCTGGGTGCTGTGGAAGCTTTGGCCCGCAATCAAGACCGGGTTGAAGTCCGATGAAACGGTAATTGGGAAGGGCAAGAAGGTGCAATAGGCAAAAACCAACGATTGAACAACATTGGACTCCAGGCATCCATGCGTCATAATGTTGCCCATGACGCACAGCTCTCTGGACATTGTTTCAGACAGGTTTTGGCAAGACGGGTAAATTCAGTCCGACATGGCATACACCCCTAAATATTCAAGAAGCAGTTGTCAAGGTCAACAGCGAACCACCCAATCGCTAGGCTACGATTATCGATTTTGCTCCATATTAATCCAGGATACAGCCAATACACAAGGGTTTAGAAGGACCAGGCCTGCAACCGGAGAATATTTAGGGGTGTACAGGGCCTTGGCACATCCGATTGCGAATGTGCTTTACCTAGAGACCAACGAAATTCTAATAGAGCGAATCACTCAGAGACAAGCGTGCGTTGGACTGTCTGATCAGTGCCTGAATCAGCTAGTATGTTGTGTCTAGAAAGTTCGGTCTTGCAATCGGATGCGCGCAAGGCCCTGTAGGGCTGTGCAGCAAAGTTCCCCTTGCATGTAACCAGTCAGCTCGTGCTACACTTCACTCACGGTTAGCACTCGCAGATACTTAGGCTCAATAAGCTAGTAAATTGCCTCCATCATGCAGGCCTTCGTTCGGAGACGGTTCGCGGATTGAGGAACCCCAGTTCATTACTAGCGTGGGCTTTGCTTCTGTCGGGAACTTTGGAGCCAAGCTTTTCCATATCTCCCAAAGTGGGAAGGCGTGGAACGTCGTTGCTTCTCGTTGGCCTTGTGTCATGTCAACGCGATGAACGGCAGACGAAATGGACCACCGCGAGAGCTTGGTCCACGATACTCGATTCCTCGAGAACCAATGGGCGTCCGACAAGAAGCCTCAATGGCTCCTGCATCACTGATCACAGGCCAAATGCCTCGCTTTCTGCCTGGCGGCGGAGCGAGGCTGCCAACTCCCTGGCCGATGCATAGCCACTAAGCCTGACCTAGGTACTTGGAATTTGCTAAATTGTCGGCGTCTTTACACGAGTCGATCATGACGGCACAATGTGAAGACCTTGATCGGCAGCTACATAAACATCATCCCGCTCTTCGTCGTGCAACCCTCGTTGTTATCTTTTCGCAACCTCAAGAACTGGAAGTCAATCTGTCGTCGGTAAGGCCTGGCTGACCAATATCACCGGAGAGGACTCGTTCTGATCACCAGGTCCGGCTTTTTCTACCATGCCTCTCCGACCCTTGAAATGGGTGGAGAATGGTCGTCCTCGCGCACAGCCTATATCGGCTGCGGAGTGGGATCACCACCGCCATCACATTACTCAATTGCATGATGATGGAAAGACACGAAAAGAAATCAGCTGGATTATGGCACGCGAGTTTGGTTTCAAGCCTTCAGCTCATCAGTATACCTCACAATTTGAGAAGTGGAACTTGAAAAGGTACAACACGGCAAGAGAGCCAGCGCAGGCCTCGTCTAGCAGTATTACGGCCAATACGGAGCAAACACCGGAGAATTCAGGTCTAGATAACTCGAGTACTGACGTGTCCGGACTTGGGCCAGTCCATGATGAGCCTTGTCATGTTACGGACCTGATCTCACGACCTGATGCGATCCAAGATGAACCAGCTCCTGCCTCAAATCTGCCTCTCTCCCAACAAACCCCGACTCAGCACAACTCCTTTTGGGACTCCAGCCTACTCGCGGCTATTCTAGATGAGCCAATCCTGATGTTCGATAGTGACTCTCCGGCAGTCTTGACGCCAGCCATCGCCTCAACCTCGCCGTCCGCAGGTGAGACACTCGAAACAGCTGGGCAGAACTATTCCGTATCGGGAGCAGAGGATTTTTCGTTAATCGGAAAGCAGACTCCCAAAATATCCCCACAGGTGTCCGGGAGTCGCCCCGTCAGCCCGTCTGGCATGAAACTCTCAGATATGAGTCAAGATCCTCATCTAGACGCTAAGGAAATTTCTGATGCCTCAGAAAATGGTTCCAATATGGCAGACAATCCATTTAGCTCTACGTCGGATGCATCAAGCATCGTGACAGTTGCTGGCCCATCTAACGCTCCGCGCCCGAATTTTTCTTTCAGCCGTGTATACGACAGCCACGAGAATCCATTCAGTCTCCGGATCAAGGTTGACAGAATCTCTATGCCTGGCTTGCGGGATTCTGGGCCAAATGGCTCCATGCGCAATCTATCGGAGTCCATGAGTATGCTTTCAATCGACGAGTATGGCATAAATCCTTTGATCACAAGCCAAACAGCGCTTCACGAGATGGAAGGAGAGCTTCCAAATGACGACGTTTCTGACTGGAGAAGTATCGAGACAAGGTCACTGTCGCCAATGCAGACAGACCGCATGTCGGCACTAGTGCTGTCGAGTGAGAACTTGAACACTCCTGAGCTTCTGCGTGAGCGCTTCTCCAGCCGGGAATTGCGAAACGTCCGCCGCTTAATCGAGAAGCACAAAATCTCCGACGAAGACGTCAGGGCACTCCTCCAGTCAGCAGACTTTCTCCGTGTGTCTCTGCTCTTCGAAGATGCTCTGGACATGTACCTTTTGGCGTACCTTTTCTTAGCAGATCCTGACTCTTTTCTCTTCAATGATGTCCTTCTGCTGCAAGCTATCACTGGTTGTGTTGAGTCTACAAGGACCTTCTCCGGAGTCAGGCTTGTTAAGCAAATTGTTGGGCAAGCCTCAGCAAGTTATGGCAGTGCCAGTTTCCTGAAAGCCTCTGGATTCCCTCTACCCTACTTATTGGGACATATTGCAATGCTGGAAAACAACAACGACTCGGCGGCAAGATATTTCCGGGAGGCCGTACAAGAGCTAGGTGAGTTCAGATTCTGCGACTCTGCAGCGGTTACTTCTGTACTGGTGCATCAGCTGGCTACCAGATTGGAAACGCTCAACGCGCGACACGACCCCAATTTCGGCCGGCTCAATGCAGATCTGGATTGGCTGAACATAGCAATTTGGGAACTGCGGAATGCGGACTCACCTTCTACGCTACCCGCTGCTGTCAAGATGCTGCTGACTTGGTGCATGTCTACTATGGACGACGAAAGACTTGACGCAACGATAGAAGATTTCTTCCTGCTAAGTGAGGAGGCTTTTGCTGTGGATCGAGACGGAACCAGTAATAGCTTGCATGCAACACTGATAATATGTGCCCACTTTTGGACCATGTGGGGTTACGAAAACTTCCTGGGCTCCCAATCTGATGTCTCCATTCAACCATCAATCGAATTGATCAGCCAAGAGCTTGAGGTGGACCTCCTTGCAGTTTTCGCCACTGTTGCACGGATGATCATGGAGCAGTTAAACGACACTGTTCCAGCTGTTGAAGATGGACCTGGAGAATCTAATCTCGTCACGCACATGCGGAATAATGCTTTGAGGCTGTCAAATCTAGAGCCTGTCGAACTCGAAAAGTCTTTCATCAAAACGTACTTCTTTGTCAATACCAAGGCACCCAATTTCGGAGAGGGTCTACACCCCCGGCGGTACATCAGATCAATTGCAACCCAAAATATGCCAGAGGCGATCCTAAGGAGCAAAATCGGGCCTTCTTGGATGGTAGGTACCAAACATCGATCCAACGCTTCTATTGCATCGACTTCGACCCGCTGCGGAGCTGCACCACTTCAGTTACTCTATCGTCCTTCAACCCCACATTCCTTGCGATCCTCTCTTAGCGGTTTCGCAACCATGCGAGCTTTGCGCGACGCAGTGAAAAGGAAAGCGTCTATGCAAAGCGGGGAGTCAGAGACGAGCTACATACCGTCGAAAGCTATGAGGCAGAGATCTATGGACAGTTTCCGAAGACTGATGGGACCGTCCCTCACGTCGGTGAACAGGATGAGCTTGGATTTGACGAATCGGTTGAGTCTAGACGAAGGGGATCAGATCGGCCCACGCTGAATGTATTCACAACATTACCGGACGGGATGCAATGCGATTTCGGCGAATGGCGTTCAAAGATGGAGATCAAGGGGCCGAGGGGGGACTTACACTTCCTGTTTTCATTCATTTTCCATGGTTAGTGGAGGCCCTCAGGAGGCATAGGTCCCAGTATAACTCAGTCCATGTTCGGGTTAATAGCTATACTGTCATATGCAGAAAAGTCACATAATCCTTCCTTAGATTTCGATAAATAACCCCTGCCAGTCAAGCCCCTGACTTGGAATGCTACAAAGCCTTGCTCCCAAAATGCCGTTTCTCCTGCTGGGAGCAGTAATCTAGAAGTACAAATTTAGCCAAGAGCACTTCAACGAAGCATACCGCTAGCTAAGCCAAAACCAAACCGCCTTTATGTCCTTTCAGCGCGTTTTTAGCAGGCGGGAATCATCTTTGCCAAGAGAGACCCGGTCGAGACGTTTTCCAACCCCCAAAAACTAACGTGGAAAAGACGTTATGTTCTTTAGCCAAAGGCCAGCTGAAAAAAAGCCACAATGTAGCTTCGAGATCGATAAAACGGATCGACCAGCTACTAGGGAAGAGCTCGGACATTGATTCAGCGGACGTGGCCGAGGAATGGAATCCTCCTATACCGGAATAATCGACATCCCGGCGTGGTGAAACGCCTACGTGCTGAAATAAGCCCCAGGTACTTCAAGCCGATGCCACCATACTCACCACGTGGGCACTGATCGTACTATCTGAGCATGCTTCGGTGTTTTGAAGCCATTTGCCAATCTTCATGCCCGTTTTACCTCATCAATACCATGATTTGACCTTGCCTTCCGCCACTAGAGCGGGCGCAAACCATCTATCTCCCCTAGAGATATTCTCGTCCAGTCGCCATTTCCAAGTCATAGACATGAGTTGGCGTAACGTACTGTTCATCGTATTAAATTGTTATGGCAGCCCATTAAGATATACTCACCGCGAGCTAGCGAGTCAACACGTGATCCGTTATCGCCTTTTTGTCTCTACCCTCAGCCCTCTTCCATTACGCAGGTACAATACCTCGATGTTGCCTAAGCGCCCTGCGGCTGAAAGGCTTGGGGCACTCAAGATGTTCCTATTGCTATAGCCTCGTGCTGCGCTTATCTACCTACTGCTGACATGTCCGCTGTACAGTCGATAACAATCGCCCTGACCTGAATGCCGCATGCACTCCAGCCTGGTCTATTGACTTCTCTTCATGGCGCTGGCTGTTGTCCATCCGCCACGGGGTCAAGTTAATCGCCAAAATCCGCCGCCTGTGGCCTGCCATCGTTCGGCCCTTCACTCATCGCAGCCTTGCTTTAACATCGTCGTCGTATACGGACTCAGCACCGACTCCATCCCTGACGAAAAATAAGCGCCAATTGCGATACCACACCCTTACCAGCCTTTGCCAACTAATTACACGATGCACAGGACCAACGACAGACTTGAAGATTACCAAAGACATAATGTGCATAAGAGAAGGAAGCTAGACAAGAACTATGACGGTGAACAAGGACCCTGCCGTGTGACCACTTCGACCCCGTTCTCCCACGATGATTACACGGTCGGATGGATCTGCGCCCTTCCTCTTGAGATGGCTGCGGCTAAGGCTATGTTAGACGAGATTCACCCCGCCTTGCCTAGCTCCCTCAACGATCACAACACCTATACACTGGGACAGATGGGTGGTCATAATGTTGTTATTGCCTGTATGCCTTCAGGCGTATATGGCACGACATCTGCAGTGACAGTGTCCACTTCGATGCTTTCGAGCTTCAGATCAATCCGCGTCGGCTTGATGGTAGGCATTGGAGGAGGAGCGCCTAGTAAACACGCCGACATTCGATTGGGAGATGTCGTGGTGAGCAAACCTAACGAGAACTTTGGGGGCGTGGTCCAATATGATTACGGCAAAACTATCCAAGACGGCAGGTTCAAACGTATCGGCACGTTAAATAAGCCCCCTCACGTGCTCTTGACGGCTATATCTCAGCTACAAGCGGACCATAGGATGGGACCCAGTCGGATTCCGGAGTATCTGTCTGAGATGGCGACGAAATATCCTCCTATGATGCCCGAATTCGCATATTGTGGTCGACGACTGGATCAACTGTTCGACGCTCAGTACGAGCACCCCGGCTTGGAAGATACCTGTGAACATTGCGACCAGGGCAGATTAGTGACTCGGCCCCCCCGACTCGAAACTTGTCCAGTGATTCATTACGGACTGATCGCGTCTGGCAACCAGGTCATGAAACACGGGGGAACTCGAGATAGGTGGGCACGGGAGCTCAGCATCCTCTGTTTCGAAATGGAGGCGGCCGGACTCATGGACCATTTTCCGTGTTTGGTCATCCGGGGAATTTGTGACTATGCCGATTCACATAAGAACAAGCAGTGGCAGGAATACGCGGCGGCGACGGCAGCAGCATGTGCTAAGGAGATTCTCTCGGTGATCCCTGGCATTCAGATTACCAAAATCCCGATGGTCACCACGGCAACATCAATTCAGCTCCCGGTGGCTACTGGGGCAGCTTTCAACTCCTATCAAGATGAACTCGATGCGCGATGTCATCCGGACACTCGGGTGGATTTACTGCAAGAAATTTACAACTGGGCTGAGGATATCGATAGCAAATGCATTTTTTGGTTAAATGGCATGGCTGGCACCGGCAAATCGACGATATCTCGAACGGTGGCGCAGGCGTTTGCCGACCGAGGGCAACTGGGCGCTAGTTTCTTCTTCAAACGAGGCGAGCACGATCGCGAGAATGCGAGCCTATTCTTCACCACTATAGCCCACGATTTGGTTCGCCAGAAACCGGAATTAGCGGCACACATTCACCAGGCGATCAATGACGACCCGGGGATCGCCCACAAGGCTTTGAAGGAACAGTTCGAGAAGCTGATCTTCCAACCTTTGACCGACATTGGTTCTACTCTACCAGCGAGCCTTATCTTGGTGATCGATGCTCTGGACGAGTGTGACCGTGAAGGGGATGTTCGCACTATACTTTCTCTACTCCCCAACACCCAAAGGCTGAGCTCGGTCCGTGTGCGAGTCTTGCTGACCAGCCGACCTGAGTTGCCAATACGTCTGGGTTTTGCACAGATGGGCGCGAAGACCCATCGTGATGTTGTTTTGCACGATATCCCCGCTGCTACGATCCACCATGACATTTCTGTCTATCTGAAGAGCGAATTTGCACGAATTCGAGCTGAGCATAATTGGCTTTGGCCGGCCGACGAGTCCATGGCTTCTGACTGGCCCGGCCGGCAGGCTCTAGACACCTTAATACAATTAGCCGTCCCGCTCTTCATCGTGGCTGCGACGATTTGCCGCTTCATCGGTGAGCCACGCGCCGACCCATTAGAGCGACTCGCAAGAGTTCTAGCTCAGCAGACAACCGGACAAATGACGCAACTGGAGCGAACTTACCTACCCGTGCTCAGTCAGTTATTGGCCGGTGTGGAGGAGCACGAAGACGACGAGAGAGACCGGTTCTGCCGTGATTTTCGGCAGATTGTTGGTTCCATCGTCCTCCTCGCCGATCCCTTGTCAACGGTCTCTTTGGCCAAATTACTCAGCACCACCAAGTGGAAGGTTGATCACCAACTGCATCTTCTCCACTCTGTCCTTTGCGTCCCTTCCGATCCTGACGCCCCGGTTCATCTACTCCATCTTTCATTCCGAGACTTTCTGGTGAAGCACAGCAAAGATCGCCAGCAGTGGTTCGCGATTGATGAGGCCAACACACACCAATATCTGATCGACAGGTGTCTCGCACTACTCCAAAGTTCCGATGGCCTTTGCAAGGATATCTGTCGCCTAGGACGGCCTAGCGCGCAACGAAAAGAGATTAACGAGGCCACTGTGAATCTCTACATTCCGCGGCATCTCCAATATGCCTGCCGCTACTGGGTCTACCACCTTCAGTACAGTGGACGAAAGATTAGTGACGGTGACATTGTTGACGGTTTCCTCCGGCAGCATTTTTTACATTGGCTTGAGTCATTGAGCTTGATGGGCAAGATCTCCGAGAGTGTTAACTTCGTTAATACATTGCAATCGCTCGTGGCAGAAGAGAACAGCCAAATATCGATATTTCTCCGTGATGCACGACGATTCGTGCTCGCCTTTAATCACATTCTCGCGCAAGCGCCGTTACAAGTGTATAGTTCTGCTTGGCATTTTAGTCCGCTAAAGAGCATTGTTAGAAATGCTTTCCGGGATCAGAGGTTGCAGAGTGTCCAGGTCAAAGGTGGACTGCCAGAGCGTTGGAACACATGCCTACAAATCTATGAAGGTCATTCAGGGCCTGTCGCCAGTGTCGTGTTCTCGCCCGACGGTTCTCGCGTGGCATCTGGCTCACGGGACAACACGGTGCGGGTATGGGATGTGCAAACAGGAGAGTGTCAGCACACGCTCCAAGGTCATTCAAATGATGTCCTCGGCGTAGTGTTCTCGCCTGACGGATCTCGCGTGGCATCTGGCTCACGGGACAACACGGTGCGGATATGGGACGTACAGACGGGCGAGTGTGAGCACATGCTCGAAGGTCATTCAAAGCGGGTCACCAGCGCGGTGTTCTCGCCTGACGGGAGCCGAGTAGCATCTGGGTCATTTGATAACACGGTGAGAGTATGGGACGTGCAGACGGGCGAGTGTGAGCACACGCTCGAAGGTCATTCAAATTGGGTCAGCAGCGTGGTGTTCTCGCCTGACGGGAGCCGAGTGGCATCTGGCTCAGGTGATATGACGGTGAGAGTATGGGACGTGCAGACGGGCGAGTGTGAGC
>Ga0335072_10004175_pt1 | contig 21556 bp, 14 predicted proteins | sample Lox_Sample_21_FD_206725 | JGI IMG/M metagenome (GOLD analysis project Ga0335072, IMG submission 206725) | Soil microbial communities from Loxahatchee National Wildlife Refuge, Florida, United States - Lox_Sample_2.1 | ecosystem: Environmental > Terrestrial > Soil > Wetlands | place: USA...
GGCTCTGCAATACCTGACTCCGCTCGAATTTCTTGACCGCTGGAAATCTCAACCAAAAAGGTCGAGTGTCACTAATCATGTGGACGAGTACACGCAATTGACATTGAGCGAGTATTTAGCATATCGTCAAAGCGCTTAGACAAAGGCGTTTGATGAAAAAACGCCAGAGCGCGAGGGAGTCGAGGTGAGCGAATCCAGGTCTCTGATTCATTCCGAGTACTTGCCGGCGGAACAAGGTGGAACGGTTCTTCAGATGCCTCGCGCCGAGGTCAATTGGGAATGGATGAGCTTCTTCGTCCGTCGGCTGCAGCCAGGGCAGATCTACCTTCCGGTGATCGAAAATGAGGAAGCCGCGTTCGTAGTGCTCGGGGGAACTTGTCTGGCCGATTGGGGACATGGCGAGACGCTGATCGGAAAAAGGAAGAGCGTCTTCGACGGCTTTCCATACGCGCTCTACCTGCCCGCGGGAAACCGCGCAAAGTTCAAGGCCGAAACGGTGTGCGAAATTGCCGAATGCCGAGTGCCTTCGACGGCCCGCCTGGAACCAAAATTGGTTAGGCCGCAAGACGTGGCGAGCAATCTCCGCGGCGGCGGAAACTCCTCACGCCAGATCGTCGATGTAATGCCGCCCGCATTTCCTGCGGATAAATTGATGGTCATCGAGGTTTACACGCCCGGTGGAAACTGGTCGAGCTATCCTCCGCACAAGCACGACGTCCACAATCCTCCGGCCGAAGTGGATTTGGATGAAATTTACTACTACCGGATCCGGCAACCGGAAGGGTTTGCCTTTCAACACCTCTATTCGAAGGATCAGAAGAAGGAACAAACGTTGAAAGCCCGGGATGGAGACGTGGTCCTGGTGAGGAGCGGCTATCATCCGGTGGTCGCCGGGCCGGGCTACGACGTCTACTATTTGAATTTTCTTGCGGGATCGTCGCGGGCGCTGGCGGTGACGGAAGATTCCGACCACGATTGGATTCGCAACACCTGGAAGGGCGTAGACCCCCGCTTGCCCCTCGTGAAGGAATAACGGCGAGGGCGAATCAAAGCCGATGCCAGGGCGTGGCTGGGTAGTGAATGCAGAAGCGGACTCACTCGGAATCGTGGAAAAGGGAACGGCGAAATCAGGACAAGAGGGCCAAAAAATCGCACCTGATTATATACGCTTAGAGTGCCGGTCCTCGGCGACTCGTTCCACCGCGCCGCCTGTGCCCGCGCCAGCCGCAGACCGTCCCAACTTTAATTATTCGAGCGAAGGGATTCGACCGGTGATAATGGCGGGGCACATCGCGTGAAAGGGATAGCCTCATGACCATCCGGTTGACTACAGCTCAAGCGATTGTTTTCTTTCTCAAGAATCAATATTCGGAGCGAGACGGGAAACAGCAGCGGTTCTTTGAAGGATGTTTGGGAATTTTCGGACACGGAAACGTGGCTGGAATCGGGCAGGCGCTCGAGCAAGACCCCGGTCTGCGCTATTACCTGTTTCGCAATGAACAAGCGATGGTCCACGCGGCTGTGGGATTTGCGAAAGCCAGTTTTCGGCTGCGCACTCTGGCCTGTACGACTTCGATAGGTCCCGGAGCGACAAATATGGTGACCGGGGCAGCGCTGGCGACGATCAATCGCATTCCTGTGCTGCTCCTGCCGGGAGACATTTTCGCGCGACGAAACGTCGCTCCCGTCCTGCAGCAGATGGAATCGCCTGCGAGCCAGGACATTTCCGTGAACGATTGCTTCAAGCCGGTCTCGCGATACTGGGACCGAATCCAGCGCCCGGAGCAATTGCTGACATCGCTTGCTGAGGCGATGCGCGTGCTGACATCTCCTGCGGACACTGGAGCCGTCACGCTGAGTCTGCCGCAGGATACGCAGACCGAGGCTTTCGACTTCCCGGAAGAGTTTTTCGAGAAACGCGTGTGGACCATTCCCCGCAGCCGAAGCGATCATTCCCTGATGAAACGCGCCGCCGAATGGATTCGCGCGGCCAAGAAGCCCTTGATCGTCGCGGGAGGCGGGGTGCTCTATGCGGAAGCGTCCGCGATGCTGGCGAAATTTGCCGAAGCGACCGGGATTCCGGTGAGCGAGACGCAGGCGGGAAAGGGAGCGCTGCCCTGCGATCATCCACAAGAGGTGGGAGCGGTGGGAGTGACCGGCACGTCCAGCGCAAACATTCTGGCGAGAGAAGCGGATTTAATCCTTGGGATTGGGACGAGGTACAGCGACTTCACGAGCGCGTCAAAAACAGCGTTTGAGAATCCAGCGGTCCGCTTCGTCAACATCAATGTGGCGGAATTTGATGCGTACAAACATGCGGCGCTTCCGCTGACTGGCGACGCGAGGGTGACGCTCGAGGAACTCGAGGTCTTGCTCGCGGGGCACCGTGTGGAGGAAAGCTACAAGAAGAAAATTGCCGGCTTGCGGATGGAATGGGAGAAGGAGGTCGATCGAATCCACAGCATTCGGAAGGCGCCTCCCATCACGCAAGGCGAAGTGATTGGAATCGTCAACGAGTTTCTCGAGCCTTCCGACGTTGTGGTTTGCGCCGCGGGCAGCCTGCCGGGCGACATGCACAAGTTGTGGCGGACACGCCAGCCGGGCGGATATCACATGGAATATGGCTATTCCTGTATGGGCTACGAAATTGCGGGAGGACTGGGAGTGAAAATGGCGAATCCCGGGCGCGAGGTGTATGTGCTGGTGGGCGATGGGTCGTATCTCATGATGGCGCAGGAAATCGTGACGTCCATTCAGGAAGGCTACAAACTGAACATCGTTCTTCTGGACAACCACGGGTTTTCAAGCATCGGCGGATTGAGCCGCGCATGCGGCAACGAGGGAATGGGAACGAATTACCGCTACCGCAACGGGGAACGATACGGCGGCGAAGTGCTGCCCGTAGATTTTGCGGCGAATGCCGCAAGTCTGGGGGCGTGGACCACGCGCGCACGTACGGGCGAAGAGTTGCGAGCGGCGTTCGCCACGGCGAAAGCGCAGCCGAGGACGACTGTGGTGGTGATCGAAACGTCCTACGAGGATCGCGTGCCCGGATATGAATCATGGTGGGACGTTGCGGTCGCAGAGGTTTCCACGAGCGATGCGGTAAAAGCCGCACGCGCGAAATATGAGGCCGCTCGCAAGAAGGAGCGGTTTTTCTTCTAAGACTGCTTCAGAGCGGGATGGGGTCAAGACGCGGGGTCATTTTCGAACACGCGTAAAGAGGAGCCGGGGTGGGGACGAGCGCAGGGGCAGCACAGACGGGAGCGTCCGGGCAACCTCATCTGAAACGCGTGCTGAGTCTTTGGGACCTGATTTATTACGGAATCATTCTGACGTCTCCGATCGCCGCTGTTCCGCTGTTCGGCGAGGCGCAGCAGTTGTCGCACGGTCACGCCGTGACAACGATGTTGCTCGCCATGGTGGCCATGTCGGTGACGGCCGTGAGTTTTGGGCGCATGGCCAACGTATACCCCTCGTCGGGATCCGTCTACACCTACATCAGCCGTGAATTGAATCCGAACCTCGGATTCGTGATCGGCTGGGCGATGTTTCTGGAGTACCTCTTCCAGCCTGTGCAGAATTCGCTGTATGCCGTTCTGGCAATCCAGCGGATGGTGCCGCAAATTCCCTTCGCAATTTTGGCGGCGCTGGCGGTGGGGGGAATTACGATCATGACGGTGCAGGGAATCAAGTTCACAGCGCGCACGAACGAGGTGCTCCTGGCGTTCATGGTGCTGGTGACGGCGGTATTCTTCATTCAATCCGTGCGCTTCATCGTTTTTCACCAGTCGTTCGCGGCGCTCTTTTCCATGAAGCCCATTTACAATCCCGCCACGTTTCAGCTCCGCGGCCTCGCCGCCGGCACTTCCTTGGCGGCGCTGGTCTTCGTCGGCTTCGATGGAGTCTCGATACTTGCGGAAGAGGTGAAGAACCCGCGGCGCAACGTCCTGCTGGCCTCCGTGTTGGTCTGCGTGTTCACGGGACTTTTCAGCGGCGCGCAGGTGTATATGGCGGCGCGTGTGTGGCCGGACTACACGACGATGCTCAATCCCGAGACGGGATTCATGGACGTGGCGCGCGCGGCCAGCGGGCCGATCCTCTTCCACGCGTACGGGATCATGCTTCTCGTCTCGAGCATCGCGTGCGGGCTGGCGGGACACGTGGGCGCGGCTCGATTGCTCTACAGCATGGGGCGCGATGATGTGTTGCCAAACAAGGTTTTTGGACATCTGAGCATCAAGAAAAGCAATCCGGTCTACAACATTTGGATCGTTGGGATCATCGCCTACGTCGCGGTGCTGCTGATTCCCTGGGAACGCGCGGCCGAGGTGGTGACGTTTGGAGCGCTGCTGGCGTTCATGGGCGTGAATTTGGCGGCAGCGGTCCATTTCTGGTTTGCGCGAGGAGCCGTGAAGCATCGAAATTTTTTCCTGGACGCTTTTGTTCCGGGCTTCGGATTTGTATTTTGCTTCGTCTTGCTGATCAGCCTGCAGCCGTGGACCAAATACGCGGGTTTGCTATGGCTGGGATTGGGCGTCGCCTACGCCGCCTATAAGACACGCTGGTTCACGGTGCGGCCGAAGCTGATCGATTTCAGCGAATCCTAGAGCGTTCCTGCGGAAAGATTCGAGACAGGAGATCGTCTGCCGGCGGGCGCTAGGATTGCGATGTGCGCGAAATGTGGAGAGCAAATCCGCAGGATTCGCGTATGCGAAGCTCGGGCTGAAGTTTGCGTACGACCGCTTTGACCGTGCTCCCGCCAATCCTCTGGATGAGAAGTTCGGCCGCCTCGCTTCCCAACTGGTGCTTGGGAAGTTCCACGGTGGTCAGCCGCGGGCGAAAAATGCTGAGCCAAGGATAGTCGTCGAAGCTGACCAGCCCAAAATCTTCCGGGCATCGCAGGCCGATTTCCTCCGCGGCCTTCAGCAATCCAATCGTCATCAGATGGTTGGCCACATAGATCCCGTCTGGACGCCGGGAGAGAAGAGTATGTCCGGCGCGAAAGCCGGATTCGATTCGATAGTCGCCTTCAATGACCAATTCCGGGTCGTAGGGAAGGCTTTCCGACTTCAAAGCGTCGCGAAAGCCCTCCCAACGGGCTTTGGCATTGCTGATCCGCAGCGGGCCGCAGATGAGGCCAATGCGGCGGCGGCCGGCGCGGGCCAGATGGCAGACAGCGTCGTAGGCTCCCTGATAGTCGTCGCTGATAACCGCATCCTGGGTCAATTTCGGATAGGTGCGCATCACGAGCACGAAGGGAATATTGACTTCTTCGATCATCCGGCGGACGGGCGGACGAAGGTCTTCGGCTGCCTTTGTCAAAAGGATGCCGTCGACGCGCTTGGAAAGAAGCAGCTCGATCGCCTTTTCCTCTTTATCCAGCGAGTCGTCGCTATTGCAAAGCAACAGGTTGTAGCCATGCTTTTGCGCCGCGTCTTCGGCGCCGCGAACCACCATGGGAAAGAACGGGTTGGCGATGTCGGGGACGATCATTCCGATCGTGTGAGTGCGCTGATTGGCCAGGCTGCGCGCCAGCAGATTGGGACGGTAATTCAAATTGCGGATCGCCGCTTCCACGCGCTCGCGGAGCTTTTTGCCCACATGGCTCTTATTGTTGATTACCGCGGAGACGGTGAAGACAGAGACGCCGGACTCGCGGGCGACATCGTAGATGCTGGCGGCTTTTGTGGCCCTTTTCCGGCCTTCTTTTCCCAAAGAGTGAATTACCCCCGACCGACGCCGGTCCTATACGATCTTACGAAGCAGTGACGACAGTAACGCGCTTTCGCGCCGAATCATAGTTGGCATGAAGAATGATCATATTTAATGGCTTGGTACACAGCCCGAAGCCGCAAAGCGGGCGCCCTGAACGCAGGTGACGAACGCTCCGATTTTCCGGAGGAAACCCGGCAATGCCTTTAGCTCTCTGCTCGACGGGCTCTTCCTTAATCTTACCGGAAAGCGGAGGGTCTTCGTAATGCGCGGGGCCAAGAAGAACGTCTTCCTGCTCTCCCGAATCATCACACACGAGAGGAATCGAATGATTAGCTCTCACGGTCCGCACGGCCCAATTTCTGGTTCCGGATCGCTTTGTGGTCAAGGCCGCGCAATTCCTCGATATTCTTCATCACCTTGAATATCGCCTCGGAAATCGCATCGATATCCTCCCCTGGTCCGAGGAAAAGTTGATGCGGGAACCAAACGGCTTCGTGGTAGGCGGCGCGTTCCGCCTCCGGACAGGACGAGATGGCCTTGAGGTCGAGCGGCCTTTCGCGCCCCCAGCTCAACGCCGGATAGTCCAGAGGATTGAGCGGAAACAGCGAGCTTTTGTAAACGGGCTCGTAAAAAAGTCCATCGCAAGGAATGCCTTCCAGTTGAAGTCCGGCCACAAATGCCGCGCGAGGAATTTCGTTCATCTGCGCGGCAAGATACTTCATGACGTATCCATAGGGAGCGTGGCGCGTGATTCTCGGATCGGGCTTCAGCAGGCGGATGCCGGGAGTGTTTTGGAGCCGGGATTCGAAGTGCTTGATATTTCTTTCACGGACAGCCGCCTGAGATGGCAGCCGGTCAAGCTGCGGGCCAAGTACGGCGGCCTGAAATTCTCCCAGCCGGTAATTGAATCCGATGATGCGGTGGTGATATTCGTCGGTGAGGCTCGCCCGCCCGGCATTGATGTAGCTTTGCACCAGCTCCATATACTCCAGATTGTTGGTGATGACCGCGCCACCTTCTCCGCTCGTGATGATTTTGCTGGACTGAAAGCTGAAGGCGCCCAAATCCCCCATGGATCCCGCGCCTTTGCCCTTCCACATTCCTCCGTGGGCGTGCGCGCAATCTTCGATGACCTTCAGATTGTGCTTGCCGGCGATCCGCAGGATTTCGTCCATATCCGCAAAGCGCATCCCCAGATGGACGGGAAGAATCGCTTTTGTTTTGGGAGTGATGGCCTTTTCAATCAGCTTGGCATCGAGGCAATACGTTTCCGGATCGATATCGACGAAGACGGGTACGGCATTGAGCAGAAGCACCGGACCAACTGTCCCCTCCCAGGTGTAGGCCGGAGCAATCACTTCGTCTCCGGGACGGATTCCAATCGCTTTCAGCGACGCCTGGATGGCCACCGTTCCCGTGCTCACGCACTGCGCGTATTTCGCGGTGTGCATCTCCGCGAATTTTTTCGCGAAGGCGGCGGAATATTTCCCGGGGAATGGTTGACCACCCCATTTCGTGCTTGTGAGCACGTCCATAAGAGCGCGAGCCTCTTCGTCGGTCGAGAGAGGCCACGGCGTAAAGGGTGTCTTTCGTACCGGCTCACCGCCTGTAATCGCTAGTTTTCCCACGCGAGCTTGCCTCCCATTTGTGTTGAAATGCAATTATGTCCAGTTTTTCTCAATCGACATCCGGATTCGGAATCATGAAGTCGCGCACCAGCCCGTCCAAATCGTGGCAAGCGGAGATGAATTGGCGCAGCGTCCGCCGCGTGGGTCCGAAGGAGTCGAATTCGTTGATCGAAAGGCCGCCCTCCGTGATGGCGCGGCGGAAATCCGGAAACTTCCGCAACAGGCTCTCGACGATCCGTGGTTCGACCGGATCATCGATCCGCGGGCGGACGTCGACATCACTCCCGTTGAAGCGAAGCTGCCAGGAATAGGGGGGAGAGATCACCACATCGCCGCCGACGAACTCGCTCCAGTGCATGTGGTTTCGAAACGCAGCCGAGAGCAGTCGAATCCGGTACCCGCGCTCACGAAACAGTTGATAAGTATTCTTGAAGACGGCGACGCCCGCCCATTCGATATATCCCGGGTCGATCGCAATGCCTTCCTTTTCGACCAGCACCCTGAGCCAGTCGTCGAGCCGCCCGACCATGATGGTGCAAACGGGGCCCATCGTTGCGATTTCTTTCCCCTCCCGCTCGCGCCGCGAAAGGCCGCGCTCGACCGCCTCGGCCACGGCCACGCACTGCGGCAGGGTGAAGCAAACCGTCGCGTTAATACTTATCCCGCGATAGGTGGCTTCTTCAATCGCTGGAATGCCCGCCTTGGTGACGGGGATCTTGACGATGATGTTCGGCGCCAGCCGATCGAATTCCACCGCCTGCGCGACGATCGCCGCGGAATTGCGATAGAGGCGCGGGTCGGTCTGGATGGAAAGCCGGCCATTCCTACCGTTTTGCGCATCATAGATCGGTTTCAGGAGCGCCGCGGCGTTTACTGAGATTTCGCGGACGAGCTGCCAGGCGATTTCGTCTTCTGTGGCCACGGGCATTTCTTCGATCAGCGCGCGAATGCGATCTTTCCACTCATTCATCTCTTTCTTGAGCGTTCCGTAAACGATCACCGGATTGCAGGTGGCGCCGACGGCGCCGTGTTCGATCGAATAGGTCAATTCGCGAATGGAGGCGGAATCGTTCCACAAAACTGTGGGCGTGGTCCGTGTCATTTTGTGAAGCGGGCTCTTGAAGCCAGTGACGGTCGATTGGGTCATAGATTTTCCCCGAACGAAGCAAACTGCGACCGAAACTTTCGAGACGACCGCGTCCCGCACATCGACGGCATGAAAGACGATTTCACGCCGACCGCTCCGCGGCGACCGCGACCTGCACTGGGCCTGCCTGTTGGTAGGACTTCTCGGCGGCGACGGCCATGCCCAGAGCCTTCAGGCCGTCTTCGCCGGTAACTCGAATGGGGTGTTCGTGAAGAACGTTGTGAACGAAGTCGCGAACCTCGGCCACGTAAGCGTCCGCAAATCGGCTCAGGAAATGGTCCGTCAGGACCTGCTCCGCTCCATTAGCTTTCAAAATTGTGACGGGTGTCTGGTGAAGGCTGCCGACAAAAATAGATCCCTTGGAGCCGACGATTTCCGTACGAACATCGTAGCCATAGATCGCCTGAACGTAGGATTCGATGTTTCCAATCGCGCCGTCCTTGTAGCGCAGGTTTACGACGCTGGCAACCACGTCGCCGTATTGCGCGATCTCCGGGCGGATTGCAACAGTGGTGTAAGCATGGACTTCCTTAACCTCATCGCGCATCAGCCAGCGAGCCAGATCGAAATCGTGGATCGTGTTGTTGTAGAAAACCATGCCGTTGACTCCGGATTGGTAGGCTGCGAGCGGCGGAACGTCGCGGTCGCGCCCCACCGACTTGAAGATGACGGGGGTGCCGATTTCACCGGCCTCGATGGACTTCATCGCCGCGGCGTAAGCGGGATCGTAGCGGCGCATGAAGCCAATCTGCAGCGGGACGTTTGATTTTCGCGCTGCCTCGAGTGCGGCATGCGCTTCAGCAAGATTGAGCCCCAGAGGTTTTTCGCACAGGATGGCTTTCCCGGCGCGCGCGGCGCTCACGATTGCTTGAGCGTGAAACTTGTCCGGAGTCGCGATGAGCACGGCTTCGATGTCCCGGTTTTCGAGCATGGCGTCGAGGCTCCCATAGGAGTGATCGATCTCAAGCTCGGCGGCCACTTGCCGCGCCCGCTCCGCCGCGACGTCGGCAATGGCGACGAGCCGGGCCTCCGGCACCAGGCGGCGAAGATTTTCCGCGTGCCGCTTGCCCATTTCTCCTACGCCCAGAACTCCGATTCCCAGCTTGCGCATTCGTGCTTCTCCCGTCTCCGGTAAAGTGATCGATGGCGGCGCACCGGCGGTGAGCCGTGGTCCGCCGGCACAACTAGCGCGCGGAGGAAGCCGCGCCGAGGCTGCTCACGACCCCCCTCAAGTATTTCAGGCTCGCGGCGATGCTCTCTGCCGGAGGAATCGGCGTGGCGCCGAACTTGACGTCCTGTTCGACGACGTTCCACCCGGAATAGCCGTTGTTCACGAGCGTGCGGAAGAAAGCCGGGAAGTCGATATCTCCCTGTCCGATGACGGTGAACACTTTGTGCTCGATGGCATCTTCAAAGGTCCACTTGTGGCGGCGAGCCTCGTCGAGCACCTTTGTATCGCAGTCCTTGATGTGCACGAAACGCAGTTTGGATTTGTACTTTTCCGCTTCTCTCACGGGGTCGCCGTAGCCGTATACGCAGTGCCCTGTATCCAAACACAATCCGACGTTCGTGTGCGACGTGGCGTCGTAGAAAAGCTCACATTCTTCCGGTGTCTCGATGTAGGTGGCCACGTGGGGATGAAAAACCAGGTCGAGTCCGAATTCGCTCGCCACGGCTTCGGCGTCCGCCACGATCTTGCCGACGTGTTTCCATTGTGAGGCGCTCAGCACAGGACATTCCTTGTCGTAGACCCGGCCTGAAAACGCGTTGCGTTCGGGCGATTGATCGTCTGCCATGACCAGAAAGGGAGCCTTGAGAGCCGCCAGCAGGTTGCCGACCTTGCGAATGCGTTCGATCACCGCTTGACCGGCAGCCGGGTCGGTCATCTTTACGGGAACGAAGGAAGCCAGCAATTTCAGCCTGCGTTTTTCAAGCTGCGGCTGAAGAATCTTTGCGTCGGTGGGAAAGAACCCGTAGGGGCCCAGCTCCGTGCCCGTGTATCCCGCCGCGGCCATTTCATCGAGCATCGTTTCGTAGGACTGTTCCCACGAAGGGCCCGGATAGTCCAGCACTCCCCAACTGTCGGGGGCTGATGCAAATTGAAACCGATCTTGGATTGCGTTCATGTATTTTTCCTCGATAGACAGAAGTTGAACTTCTCGAATCTTCGCTTCAGTTCCAGGGTTCGATGACCACTTTCATCGATTCCGCTTTCATGGATTTGTGCACGGCTGCTTCGACGTCACGCAAACCGTAACGATGCGTCACAAACTCCCGCAACGGGTAGTGTTTCATGTACCGCGCCATTTGACGCATGCCCGGCCCGTAAGCAGCCGGCTCTTCGCCGCCGACGCCTAGAATCCGGACATTCTTGGCGCACAGGTGGCGATGCGGGCTGAGCGGTATTTCGCCCAAGTCGGAAAAATTCCCGGCTTCCACCAGCAAGCCGCTCACGCGCAACATTTCCAGTCCTTCGGGAACCGCCTGCGGCACGCCCGCGCATTCGATTACCATGTCCGCGCCGCGGCCGTGGGTGAGGTCCTTGACGAATTGCAGGCGCTCCGCCCAAGTCGTGCTCTTTCCATTGAGAACATGATCGGCGCCGAGGCGCCGCGCAAAATCGAGGCGGAAGTCGGAATGGTCGACGGCGATGATCGTGCCTGCTCCGAGCATGCGGGCTTTCATCAAAAAACACATCCCGAGAGGTCCCACGCCGAGCACAACGACCGTGTCGTCGAACCGAAACGACTCGTTCGGGAATGCCGACATTTGCTTGGCGCGGTCCAGGCCCACCGATACGGCGAAAATTTCGGCGAGGACGGCGATCTCCGAGGGGAGCTCATCCGGAACCTTCACAAGAATGCTGCCCGGAAGGACGTACAGATATTGTCCCCAGCCGCCAAAAAGGTAAGGCGCGTTCTTTGCGCTGAGAAGATTTCCGTAATCGAGCGTGTTCTGGCAGCAGTAGTAGGGAAAATCGTGAAGGCAGTAGTAGCAGCGCCCGCAGGAAACGTTGGCGCCGACCACCACCCGATCGCCCACCGCCAGCGGGACGCTTTCAAAATCCGCGCACGGGCCATCTCCTCCAATCGCAGAGATGAACCCGACATTTTCGTGTCCCTGGATGAGCGGGAATTCGATATGGCGATCGCCGTATTGTGTCAAGTAGCCCTGGTAAGTGTGCTTGTCCGTTCCACAGATTCCAGCGAGTTCCATTTTGACCAGCACGCAACCAGGCGCCGGCTCCGGGAGAGGATATTCCCGAATTTCGTATTTCCCGGGCTGGACGAGCGTGGCGGCAAGAACCGTTTGAGGCGACATGATTGATAGCTCTGGTCGATACGTTCGGGCGTATGGAAGCCGCGCGACCTCGCAACGCAGCGCAGGCCGCGTCTGTCGCTTCCAGACGCCCGGGCGACACCGAGTTCGCCTAGAAATTCAGCTTCAGCGAAAGCTGGCCAATGCGGGGCTGCGCCGCGCCGGAAACGTAGCCAAAAGAGCTCGACGTTGCCAGACCCGCGCTGAATCCCGTGATCCCGCTTGGCGCCAGGAACTGAGTGTGGTTGAAAATGTTGTAGAACTCCGCTCGAAATTGAAGATTGAAGCGCTCGTTGATCTGCGTGTTCTTGAGAAGCGCCATGTCGAAATTGTTGATTCCCGGGCCATGGAAAAATCGCCTCGACGAATTGCCCTCCTCGCCCAGCGCTGACGGCCCGAACGCGGTCGGACTAAAGAACCGCCCTCCCGTGTTTCGCGGATTCGTGATATCCAGCGGGCCGATAAAATTGGGCGTGTCCACCGGCAGCGTGATGGGTCCTCCGAAGCCGGTGCCAAGCAAGGATTGATCGTCCGTTTCAACCATGGTGACAGGCAGCCCGGTCGCAAACCGCGTGATTCCGCTGATCTGCCACCCGTTCGTGAGTCTCTTTGGCCCGCTCAGCTTGTCAAACGGAAGCGTGTAGGCGTAGCTGGCCACAAAGTTGTGCGTACTGTCGAACGCAGAAAGCCCCCGGCTCAATCGGGGGTTGACGGGATTGATTTGCTCGCCGTAGCCGGAAGAATTGTCGAAGGCTCTGCTGAAGGTGTACCCAATCAGAGTCTGCAAGCGGCCGCTGGTGTGGCGGTAATCAATCTGCGCAGAATTGTAAGAGGAAAGTCCGGCGGTGATGAAGTAGGAGTCGTTCCCGAACGGAATGATGCCGATGTTGCCGTCGGGAAGCGGGGTTCCGCCGCTCACAACCGTTCCAGGAGGCAGCGTGACTCCGCTAAAGGGCGCGCGAGTGCCGAGCACATAGGAATTATCGGGGCGAATGTAGATGTTGTTTTCGCCGCCTGGACCGCAGCCCTCGGTCACGAGTGACAGGCACAACGCGGGATTGCCTGGATTCGCGGACATCGAGGAAAGCAGGCGGTGTCCCTGGGTGCCGACGTAGCTCAGGGTCAGGAGATCGGATTTCGTCAATTGGCGTTCGATCGAAAGCTCATACGTCTCTGCGTACGGAAGTTTGTTCTTGTTGTAGAAGGCGGGCGAGCTGCCGATCGTCCCGAAGGCGCTGAAGAATTCCGCCAGGGTGTCATACGGCGAGCCGCTAGCAGGATTTTTCTGCGAAAAGTTCCGCGGCGGGGGAGGCGCTGGAAACAGGTTGGTGATGGCCGTGCCGGTGGCGCGATTCATGAAGGGGGAGGCAAAAGCAGGTTGGCTTTGGCCCGTGTAGTTCCCGAAGGGAGCGTCTCCAATTTCATTGAAGTCCGTGGCCCCTTCGAAAGTCGTGTAGAACAAGCCCCAAGCGGCGCGGATGCTCGTCGTACCCGGCTTGCCGAGAATCGTCCCGAGCATCCCTTCGTGATCGCCGAAGGAATACGCCAGGCCGACGCGCGGCGCGAAATTGTTCCAGCGCGTAGGCGCAAGCGTGCTGGGAACGCCTGGATCGCCGGGGAAAACCCATCCCTTGGGCGATCCGGGGAATACCACGGATTGCTCTCCGGGGATCAGAGTCTGAAATTGGCCGTACTTTACGGCCCAGGGAGAGCTGACGTCGTACCGCAGTCCATAGTTGAGCGTCAGGTTCGATTTGACGCGCCAGCTGTCCTGGCCGTAGAGTCCGAAATAAAAGTTGTGGCCGTAGGAAGGATAGGACTGGCCCTGCACGAATTGGCTGGGCGCCCCGAGAAGAAAGTCGACGAAGTCGCTTCCCGTTTCGCTGGCCAGGCCGTTGAAATTACTGCCGAAGAAAAAGTTGCCGTTGGAAACGTTGTCGATCAAGTCTTCTTCGAGTTGATCGTAGTGGAACTGCCCTCCGAATTTCACCGTATGCGTGCCGATGACCCTGCTGTAGTTGTCCAGGACCTGGTAGACATTTTCGATTAGGCCGTTCGGACGGCTGGGCACTCCGATTACGAAGTCGTTGAAATCGATTTCCGGCACGCCCTCTAGACTCGGTACCAGAGGAACGATGCCCGGCGCCCCGTTCGCTCCGGAAGCGAATCCCAGACTCGCAAGCGTGGTGCCTTTTCCTCCCTGTGGCTGGTTGAACAGGGTATTCAGCCGAAAATATCCCAGGCGAAATTCGTTCACCGACGTGGCGCCCGTTTTTGTGTCGCCCAGCGCGACGGTGTTGGTCTGGCCCTTCCCATCGACGTCGAATCCCGGATAGAGAGGCGCATTGCCCGGCCAGTAGGGGTCAATGCGGTTGTACTTATCGAAATAGTAATAGGCGGTGAGAAGCCCGAGATCGGAATTTGCATCCACGCGCCCGCTGAACTTATTGTCAGTGAGGTTGGTCGATTCCGAGCTGTTCAGATACTGGCCATTCGGCTGGTTGGCCGGCAAAATAAATGGCAGGAGCTTCGCCGAGATGGGGTTGAATCCGGAGGCCGGAAGCTGCGCATTGGGGAAGACGCACTGGGCATAAGTTGTGCAACCGGCGACGTAATAGGGTTCACCCGCCGTAATCGTTTGGCCCAGCTGATTGCTCAGTTGGGTCGCCCAGGCGTTGCCGGTCACCGTGCCCACCAGGCTCCCGGTCACTGATGACAAGTCTCCGCTCTCAAGAGCGGCGCTCGGGGCTCCATTGATCACGTCGGTCACACCCTGGACCACGCGATTTCCCTGATAATCGGCGAAGAAGAACACCTTGTCGCGCTTGATCGGCCCGCCAAACGTCCCCCCGAATTGGTTCTGGTGGTAGGCGCCCCGCTGTCCTTGCGCAAAGTAGTTCGCGGCGTCGAAATCCGTGTTTCGCAAAAACTCAAAGGCATTGCCGTGAAATTGGTTGGTCCCCGACTTGGTGACCACGTTGATTTGTCCGCCGGCATAATTTCCGTATTCGGCGTCGTAGTTGTTGGTCAGAATCTTGAACTCCGCGATCGAATCGAGGTTGGGAATCGCTCCCGCGCCGGAGAATCCCGCTTCTTGCACGAGAATTCCGTTGAGGATGAATCCGTTCGACGCCTCGCGCATACCGTTTACGGAAAGCGCGCCGGAATTTTCATCGCCGGAGACCAGCGGCGCCGCAAAGCCCGCCGATATGAATGGGCCCGCATACGCTCCCGTCATTTCCGAAGCCTGCGAAACCACGCCAGGCTGCAGGGCCAGCAAATCCGTGTAGCTCCGGGTCACCAGCGGCACGTCCGTCATCTCCTTGCCTTCGATGACCTCGCCCATCTGCGTGCTGGCGGTATCGATGTGCAGCGCCGAACTGGAAACCTCGACCTTTTCGGCGGATGCGCCCACTTCCAGCGGCACATCCACGACCAGCGCCTGGTTCACCTCGAGAACCAAGCCCGTTTGGTGATAAGACTTGAATCCCGTGAGTTGAACGTCGATCGTGTAATTTCCAACAGGAAGAGTCTGAAAGGAATAAAAGCCGTCGCCGTTAGTGCGTTGACTGACGGCTATTCCCGTATCCACGTTGGTAGCGGTCACCGTCGCGCCTGGCACCACCGAGCCGCTCGCGTCTTTGACGGTCCCGGAAATGCTGGCCGTCACTCCAGCGAAGACCCTGCCGCACACCGCCAGTAAGAAGGCCAGCATGAAAATTCCAAGACGCAGTCGAATCCGGCGATTGCCCATACTCCCTCCCATCGGACGAATTGCTTGAATTTGGCTCAACGCGCTTTGAAACCGCCCCCGGCTCCTGACCGTTGCCTCCGGATTCCGGCGGTGGGTTCGCCGGATTCATCTAACCGGTTATCAGGACGGAAGCGCTTATAGTGTAGCCGGTCGCTTCTTGTCAAGAAGTTTTGCAAACGGGCCTCTTCAAAAAAGTGATTTGCTGCATTCAGCGGGATAATCCGTTCAGATCGGAAGGCGGGCGCGGATTGCTTCCCGCGAGAAAAATGCACCTAAGCGATTAGGCGCCTGCCCGCAGAGCGGGCGAAGGAACGGCCCCAATGCCCCAAATGGGATTGGTATTCTCCCATTTCTCTTCTCGAAGGCTAACGATGCCGGGCATAGATCGGGCGCATATCGTGATGCCCGCCGCACGAATCGGTATATTCTGACGTTGCACCGAATCCATTCCATGACACTTGAATCACTGAGTGTCGCGCGGAATCATCGAAGGTATTTCATCCAGGAGAGGCAATGATCAAAGAAAAGAAGGAATCTTCAAGCGGCAAAGTCGCAATCGTTACGGGCGGGAGCCGCGGGCTTGGCCGCAATACTGTTCTCAGCCTGGCCAAGAGAGGCGTCGATTCCATCTTCACCTATCACTCAAATCGCGCGGAAGCCGACAAGGTGGTTGCTGCGGCCGGCGAGGCTGGAGCGAAAGCAGCCGCCCTGCAGCTCGACACGAGCGATGTCCGCTCGTTCGACGCCTTCGCGCGGAGCGTGCGCTCGGCGCTGGCAGATTTTGGCGTCGAGCGCTTCGACTACCTCGTCAACAACGCGGGCACGTCGCTGCACAAGAGCTTCGAGCAAACGACGGAGAAGGAGTTGGACGAGATTTATAACGTCCATTTCAAGGGCGTGTTTTTCCTGACGCAAAAGCTTCTGCCGCTCATCAACGACGGTGGCCGCATCGTGAACATTTCGAGTGGGCTCGCCCGGTTCACAATTCCTGATCTCTCCGCGTATGCATCGATGAAGGGCGCCGTCGAGGTCCTGACGCGCTATTTGGCGAAGGAGCTCGGCGGGCGGGGAATCGCCGTCAACACCGTCGCGCCGGGCGCCATCGCCACCGATTTCAGCGGCGGGATGATTCGCGACAATCCCGAGTTGAACAAGCAAATTGCTGGCGTGACCGCGCTTGGCCGCGTCGGTTTACCCGATGATATCGGTCCGATGATTGCCGCGCTGCTCTCGGATGAAAACCGCTGGATCAACGGCCAGCGCATCGAGGTTTCCGGCGGCATGTTCCTTTAGAGCGGTCCGGCGCCAGATGAAATAGAAGGCCGAAGTTCGCTCCCGTACGCTCTGGGGCGGCGAGGATAGAGCTTGAATTGATTCTTTGCGTCGTTGTAAGTTGCAGAAAATTTTTCCACGCGCTGCGGCAGAGTCTGGCGGCTCACGGCGAAGCTGCAGAGTGCGCGAACGGGAAAATACCAAGGGAGCGACTCGCGTATGACCGAACTGAGCCGGCGCGCCTGGATCAAGCAGGCCATGGGAGCATCAGTAGCCGGGTTCGTCGCGCCTGCGATGGCGGCGTGCTCGTTCACCCAGGGCGGCGGAGACCAACTCAGTGGGCGGCAGCGCGGAGAAATCGGCCGAATCGCAGGGGCGTTTGACAGGCAGTTCAGAGTGCCGGGCCTTTCGGTGGCGTACTCCGCGAACGGCCAATTCGTCATGGACCGGCAATTCGGCACTTCCGATAGGGACAAGGGCCTCTTGGTCGATCAGTCCAGCCTGTTCCGCATCGCCAGCGTGACGAAACCGATCACCGCGGTCGCGATATTCACACTGATCGAAAACGGCAAGCTTAGCCTGACCGATAAAGTGTTCGGTCCATCCGGAGTGCTCGGAACGAAATACGGAAGCCCGCCCTACAAGCAGTACGTGGCAGACATAACTGTGGATGATCTGCTGACGCACACCAGCGGGGGCTGGCCAAACGATTCGACCGACCCGATGTTCCAGCACAACGGCTGGGACCAGACGAGGCTGATCACCTGGACGATTGCGACGCTGCCGCTCAGTTATCCGCCGGGCGAGCATTGGGCCTATTCGAATTTCGGCTATTGCGTGCTGGGGCGCGTGATTGAGGCAGTCACCGGACAGACGTATGCCGATTACGTCAAGGCGAGCATTTTGGCGCCATGCGGAATTTCCGACATGGACATCGCGCAGAATTCCGAACGGCATCGCGCACTCAATGAGGTGATCTACTACGGGCAGTACGACGAGGATCCCTACAAGATCAATGTGACGCGCATGGATTCGCACGGCGGATGGATTGCCACGCCGACTGACTTGGTCCAATTCTTGAACCATGTCGCGGGCGCGCCCGGCGTCCCCGCGCTGCTGAAGCCGGAGACGATTCGGTCTATGGTCACTCCAAGTGCCGCGTATCCCGCCTCGTCGCCGGCAAAATATGCTCGCGGCTGGATGGTGCGCGACAACGGCCGGGGCAACTGGTGGCACAACGGCAGCCTGCCGGGCTCGACCACCATCATGGTGCGCACGGCGGGGGGAATGTGCTGGGCGGGATTGACGAACACCCGCACGCAACCTTCGGATCAGATCGATCTGGCTCTCGACAATATGATGTGGGATATCGTGCGCGCCGTGCCGAGCTGGAATCCGTAGTCGAACTCAGCGCGAAGATTCCGGCCGAAACCGGATGAAGATCATTTCTCCCACCGGATGCTGCCCGTAAATCGGATCGAGAAACGCGGGCTTGCCATACCACATAAACTGGCCGCCAAAGGCGGTCGAGACGTGCGGCACAACGGAAAATTCTCGGTCGTAGCCGAGCGTATAGGCCTGAATGCGCGCCAGGAATTGCTCGTCGAATCCCGGCGGCAGCGGATTTTCTCCCAATTCAAGCAGGTTCGTGCGATCGACGCTCTCGATCCGCGTCCACGCGTAATTTTTCCTCGCGAAGTGAACCGTGCTCTCCGCCAGATAGCCGTTGCCGACTTCGCCCGAAGGCAGATCCTTGTTCCGTCCCCAGACGAGCGTCGTCGCCCAATTGCCCCAGCCGTTGCCGAGCGGACGATTGTAAGAAATCGATGCGGTCATCCGCAGCGTGTCTTCCTCGGGAAACAACTGCTCGGGACTGTGAAGGCGTCCGATGGAATATTGGGCGCTCCAATTCGGTGCGGGATTGATCGTCAAGCGCGTAGCCCAGGAGTCGAGCGATCCGGTATCGATGTTCCAACGGAATTCGTCCGGCTCGCGCCCGTGAAACGCAGAGACTTCGACGCGCGCGATTTTGTACGTCACGCCAAGTGTGAGGACATCATCGGAAATGTGCGTCGAATCTTCCAAGTGATGGCCAAGCGGTGCCAGCGTGTCTTCGCTCGCAGATGCGCGATGCGCGAAGGCCTCCGGACCGAGCGCTGGATCGCCGACAGGCGCTCCATAGAACGACACCAGCCAGTTTCTGCTTACCTTCCAATCGTAGAGCAGCGCCAGCTCCATAAAGAAATCGTGCGGGTGCTGCCCATCGACAATCGGCCGTCCATATGCAGTCTCGCCCACCTGAAACAGTTCCGGATACCGTTCGCCGGTGATCGTCGCTGGATCGAGGCTGAGCATCACGCGCGCCGTAAACGTGCCGGGACCGACCTCGCGCTGGGCCATCGGCATGAACCAGCTCGTGCCGAAAACTTTGTCCCCGCCGCGCGGGCCGGTCTGCTGGATTGAATTGACGAAAGCGACGCCGTGAAACATGAACATCCACCCGTCGCGCGAAGCCATCAGCATCGAATGGGGCGTCGAATCGGGTTCGGGGCTGGTCCCCGCGCTTTCGTGCCGGATAATCGAATCGATGAACGAAGGGGCCGCGCTCCCGCTCATGTTCATCGACATGTTGTGAGCGGAACCTTGTTGCATTGGCGGCATGGAAGATTGCGAAGCTACCGCAGGAGCGGAAGGCCCTACGCAGGGTGTTCCTCCGGGGCAGCAATCTTCGATGTGGCACGATGCGCGGGAAGATACTTCGGCAAATGCTGTGGCGGTGGCTAGAAAAAAGATGGCGGACAATGAAAGAAAACTTCTCGCTGCACGGCTTGCACCCTGAGAATGGTTCACCAGCGGTCCTTTCCTCAATCCGCGCAGTCGCGCGGACCCTTATTGTCAGCCCTGGGCCTGCCGCCAGGCAAGCCGGGGGATTGGATGCGGCGTCGCGCGGAGAGGTTCACTGGAACGAGTTCTTGTAAACTAAGCCCTCCTTCATCACGAACCCCACATTTTCAAGCGTGCGGATGTTTTTCAGCGGGTCGCCTGTGACTGCCACGATATCCGCCAGCTTGCCGGGTTCGACCGTCCCCAGTCGGTCGCCCCACCCGAGCAATTGCGCGGCGACGGACGTGCCGGACTCGATGGCCTCCATCGGCGTCATCCCGTAATCGACATAATAATGAAATTCCTCGGCCTCGTTCGGGCCAGTCCAAGGGAAAGCTCCCGCGTCGGTGCCGAAAGCGATCTTCACGTGCTTTTGCAGAGCGATGGCGAACGCCTTCTTTTGGATTTCCGGCATTTGCGCCCAAACGTCCGCGCGGCCGGGAGCGACGTATGCCAACGTCATCGCCGTGGGAACCCAATAGACATTCTGCTTCACGGCCTGATCGAGCAATTTGGGGGTGAACCCCGCGCCGTGTTCGATGGTATCCACGCCGGCGCGAAGTGCCGCAGCAATGCCGTCAGCACCGTTGGCGTGAGACGCGACAGGATGGCCCAGGCGATGCGCTTCTTCTACAATCGCGCGCGCCTCTTCGTCGGTGAAATTCACTTGGCTGTGCAGCACGCCGTCTTTCCCCACGAAATAGCCGTGGTCGGAGTAATACTTGATCCAGTCGGCCCCGTGCCCAATCTGCTCGCGAACCGCCAGCCGCGCATTTTCAACGCCGTCGACCACCTGCACTCCGTGCGGCAGGTCGAGTTCCCACGAATACCCGAGCAGCGGGTACATGCCGGTGGGCGCCATCGCGCGCGTGGCGACAAAGAGGCGCGCGCCCGGAACCTCGCCCCGCGCGATGGCTGTCTTTACATCCACGTCGGCGTACATCGCGCCTTCGGTCTCGAGATCCCGCAGCGTGGTGAAGCCGTGGCCGAGCGCAATGCGCGCATTGCGCGCCGCCAGAATCGCGCGGTAGGGAATCGATTCCTTCAGCAACTGTTCGTCGTAATCCGCCGCGGTGACGTCGCCCTGCAGCAGGATGTGCGTGTGCGCGTCGATGAAGCCCGGCAGCACTGTGGCGCGCGAGAGGTCGATGACCTGCGCGTCGGCCGGAGGCGCGCCTCCCGGCGTGATCGAGACAATTTTTTCACCTTCGACCAATATCAGCGCGTTCATCACCGGCGCTTTGCCCGTGCCGTCGATCAGAACGCCCGCCCGGATGGCAATGCGTTTCGGCGCCTGCGCGGCCAAAAGAAAAGGAATTGCAAGGACAGCGATCCACAAAATTGCGAACCGTCGCAGCATCGGTTCCTCCGGAAGAGAAAATCAGGATTGCACGCGTGGACTATAGGCGAATCTCGCTTGCGTTGACAAGTTGGCAGGGTGTGCGCCAGGCGACACACGGCTCTCCTGCATTCTTCTTTGACATTCTGCAACTCCGGTATCATGGCTCGCACGGCCAAAAGTGTTCCTCGTACGACCGCCGCAGGCATCGGGAAGGCGCCCGGCGGTGTCTAACCACCGGGGCGGAATCCGCCAGGAGGAAAGAGCCATGTTCGAGACAAAGAGAATGTTCTTGCGCGCAGCCGGGCTCGGATATTTGTGGTTCGCTTTGGTGTTTGCGTGCGGTTCCGCGCAGGCGCAATCGGAAAACGCAGCCAAAACGAACGCGGAAAAAGAATCTGCCATGACGACGGACAAGGATCAGGTCGACCTGTCGGTGACGGTCTATAACTCGAATCTGGCGCTCGTGCGCGACGTCCGCGAGATCCATCTACCAA
>Ga0335072_10004176_pt1 | contig 21552 bp, 18 predicted proteins | sample Lox_Sample_21_FD_206725 | JGI IMG/M metagenome (GOLD analysis project Ga0335072, IMG submission 206725) | Soil microbial communities from Loxahatchee National Wildlife Refuge, Florida, United States - Lox_Sample_2.1 | ecosystem: Environmental > Terrestrial > Soil > Wetlands | place: USA...
GCTCCATGCTCAAACCTTACAAAGATGCACTAATGCCTATGCCGTCCCCTTTTACACCACACCCAGCCTTTTCATAAACCCACTCCTCGAACTCCCCAAACAATTCTATACTCCGCGGGTCACCCTGCGGCAACAGCTGGCTAGCATAGAAACCCGACACGCCAGCCTGCCGATCCATCCACCAATATAAGTTCGGGAGACCAGCCCAGAACATACTCCCCTTACTCCTCCTAACACCGCGTTTATTCCCCATAAGCCCTAAACTGGAGGGCACATCTTCCATGACAAGCATCCCGCCCAGACCCCAGTCTAATGGCAGTGGTGCGTTGGTCTGAGGTAGTCCTCCAGCGAAAATGTCGTTGATCTGTTTGATCGCGAAGAACTTCTGTACGCGTGCTCGTGCTTCGGGTCCTAGTTGGGGCCGGAACATCTCATTGACCATGTATGAGCGCAGTAGTTTTCCATTGTTGCTACACAAGCTCGACAGGATTTTAGCGAAGTCGGGCGCTGAGCAGTAGGCGCCACCGCCGCCGAAGTCATCGTCGCTTTGACTGCCGGAGTCGACGCCTTCCATGTGGTCATCGGGGAGCTCCTCTACAGCGATAACTTCCTCTTTCTCGTCAATGCCCGGGATGATGCGGCCGCCAGGGCTCATCGTGGTGCCGTAGATTGGATGATTGAGACCTTGTCTGAACATCATTTCGGGTAGCTTCTCCTTCAGATCTGATCGTTCGTTTAACCGGAAAGTGGCGGTAGTGATGTTGAGTGGTGTCCATATATTTGTTTCCATGTATTGCTGTAAAGAGATCTTACCGTTGACACGCTCGACCATCTTGCCAGCCCATTCTAATCCAGCTCCATACTCCCAAGAAGTCCCCGGTTCAAAGACGAGTGGGTAGAGACACGTAGAGGTGATTTTGCCCTTACAGGAAAGAGTTACAGACCGACATTGAGAAGTAAGGTACTCATAGAGGCGGGAATTCCAGGCTGGGTGACTGATACCAGAGGTATGGGTGAGGAGGTGCCTAGCAGTACGCAAAATATGAGATCGACACTTTTCAATTGAATAATATGACCTAAAGAAAGAGGAAGTCTTAAGAAAAGATTAAACGAACCGCAAAGTAAGTTGCCTCCTCCTCCGGACGAAGGTGGGTCTCTGTGTCCTCCGGTCAAAACCTGTCAAGATCTCGAGGTTCTTGAGTTCAGGTAGGACCCGTGTGACATCCTCGTCGAGCGTCATTAGGCCTCGTTCTACGCATTGCAAGGCAGCAACAGTGGTCATGAGTTTGGTACATGAGGCAAGATTAAACGTGGCGTCGACCTCAAGCGGTACCTCTGAACCATCTTCCTTCACTAAGCGTGTGCCAAATGCCCTTCGGAAATGAGCTTTGCCTGTCCATAGTCAGTTCCCATAGACTTCCGGCGTGAATATGAAAGGGACATGCACGGACCAGGACCATCTGCTGCGAGAACTACGCCAGGTACTTCATATCCATTGCAGGCCTCCTTCACCTTGTCCTCGAAGGACATCTTCTTGCCGAAGAGGGGTTGATTGAGAAGAAGATGATACTCGTACAACATTTTTGTTAGTTAACATGACGACAGTGGACAAGACGTCTGCTTAACAGATAGGGCGACAACTACGGTCTATATATGGAGAGCCATGATAAAGGCTAAATGAACTAAGGAAAATAAAGAAATGAGACATGAAGCTTACCGTGGACAGCTAGATATTACCTTTACGCACCAGTTTCACCAGATTTAGAACCAGTGATGACCTTTCAGGCCAGAATCATGCGCAAAGTAGAAGACCTACCATGTATCCTAGGCTGCTGAAGCAAGCCTTCTGCAACACACTAAACCGAAAAAGGATTGTGTCGCGAAATATCTAAAAACCGAGAGGCTTAACGCAAAAGCGGGAACTCTCGCGACTCGCCGGTTTAGCGCAATGATCTACTTACATCCTTGCCGCCTTAACAGCTGCACTCTGACGGACGGACGACTCGGGCCAATTGGCGCCCCGGCACGAGTATTGCCCTATGGACTTCAAACCACTGCGGCTCCTGGCTTCATATGCAACTAAGAAACCATAGGCCGAGATGACACATGACACTCAACTACTGCACATACGCACAAGCCACGGATGTACTCTTTTAATTCCGCACGACTCGGAACCTGCACCGCATTAGGGCAACACTCTGCGAAGGATCCCCCTTCTTGCTTCTAGGGCGCCCACATGTAAGGATATATGTAGCTGCAGTCGCCGGGCATAAGCAGCTCTAAATCAGATCAGCTCTTCACCCTATCGCATCACTGATTCGACGTTACTTACAAGGCTAAAATTCCGAGGTCCTTCCCCCTATGTCCCTTCCTAACCGTATAACGTTCAGTCCCAACATGTCGCCCAGCTTCCTACGCATCCCATATATGCTGCCAAGCCCCTCGTCTCTTGTAGGGGAGTCTCAGGAGCCACAACGGTTATTTCTGATTGAGGCGGCTGAGGACAGGCTAATGCCTCGCCGCAATGCACTTAAGACTTAGAAGGATTTCCCTTATGCCAAGCAATTAGACAATAACGCCTAATCCACTCTCAAGCTTGTCCGCAAGTATGTCCCAATTAGGCTCGCCACCAGCACGAGCAACTCCTCTCAGGCCTGTGGCCACAAACTTACAAAGGCCATCAAATTCGCTTCGGATCTTCCTCATCCGGTCAGTGTAAGATAAGTCCACATCAGCGGCCAATATGGTGTTTGCCTCGGTCTCACTCTCACTACCATCCTCTTCGGCGGAATCCGCATATCGCATTCCCCCTTGTCCCTGCTGCCGGTCTGTACGCAGTAACTTACGCGTGGAGATGTCATGTATGGAGGCTTCAAATCGATGGTTCTTGGTTTGGGCAGTCATTTCCATTGTACGGACATTGACTAGTTGGATTGAAAGGTCAAGGACTGTAATGATAGTTTTGTGGATCGGCTCCAGTTTGGATCCCAGAAGTGCTTGGTCTATAAGCTTTTTCATATAGCCTTGGTGTATATCAATCATCCGATCTACATCTTCCCCTTCCCCCAATGCCGCACACATCTGCTTAGTATTGGGATCAATGACGAGGTTAGTGATATAGCTATACAAAGTTGAGGTAAACCAAAGCAATTGGCTGCGCACGCCGTAAAATAATGTGTTCTCGCGGATGCCGCTGTTGGTTTGCACTATGGAAATGCCAGTCAGCTTCAGGTCATGATTACCGTAGTCTCAGTCAGCAATGGTCCATTAGAATTGATAGATATTGTCAAGAGGGGTTGGAAGAAACCAGTTGCTAACAGGGTATAAGAAAATACAAATCAATAATAGAATCCTTTCCATGCTGGGATGAAGATGCAGTCACAGAATAATAGTTGGAGGGATGATCGTTTTCGGGAGAAACCTTGCATAAGGCATCAACGGTCCCGGAAATACTGATGCAGAAATTTTTCTAACGTACCAAGGCGAATTCCCTGAAGGACATAAGCGGAACGGCGTATTTGTAGGAGGAAGCTGAAGATCTTTTGATAAGATGGAATGGAATCCTGAACAATAATGATTTGCACCGGCCAAGGCAGGCTGTATGTTAATGCAAAGGTGCTGAGAGCTTTTACTGATTCATGAGGCCGCTGCACATCGACTCGATTCATCATAGAAACGGTCGTCTTTAGCCTGTCCGGTGTGACACCCGGTAAAGATCCTATCGTACCCTGGACAAGCTCGGTAAGTGTAAAACGATCATTCCAGTTACTTTTACTATTGTCCAATCTTTCGAACAGTGCGTTCACAAACAGAGACGTGATCGCGCCATCTGCCATGAAGTAGATGTTTTCTAAGGCAGCCAATGAGTCTCGCAGTCCGCATTCGTCGAATAAGCATCTCCGCAAGGTATACGAAGTTACATGATGCTTGGTTTTTATCCATTGATCAAAGGCAACATCGAATAATTCAGGAAACGGAGCGAGAGACATTGATGGACAACCACAGACCATTTGGAAATCAAGTGTGGGTTCCTGTGTGGATGGCCAATTCCTTCTGTCATACTTTCTCAAGGTCTTCAACACCACGACACTTTTACCAGTTGTAAATATCTTGCTTGTCGCCGGATGGAGGAACTTGGGTGCATGGAGTGTCCCATCCGACGTCTTACGGAGCCTGTATCGGTTCGACCACAGCGATGCCAACTCTAGGTCTCCAGCGTTTTCTGACACGAAAAAGACATGGTCATTTTTCCACAGCTCGCCTTCTTCCATCCACCTCCTGATTTGACGAAGATATACCTGAAAGCAATCGAAAAACAACGTTCCGAAAAACTCGTACAGATCCCAATCTCCAACTATTTGAGATGAGCAGGTTCTATCGTATAAAAGTTCCAAAAAGCGGAAAGCATGAGCATACGGCTCCGAATTAAGGACTTCAATAATATTGGAGACCTGAAGAAGTGGACGCACCATAAGCACAACTTTTGTGTGCACTTCAACAAGACTGATAACGAGATCCTGGCGTGGCTTGACATATTTGCCTTGCATATCGGATATCATGTCGTCAAATCGGTGTATTCGCGTCAGTACTTCGGCTCGCAGGCTCTGCAAAAGAGGAATACTTTGCTTGCTCCTCGCCCATATCCGGAGGACGAGTATGGAACTGCCATACCGCGCAAATTGTGTCATTATTCCATCGAAAACTTGGGGTGACACCTGCTTGAGTGCATATGCGGGAGCTGGTGTGATAAAATTGTTGGCGACATCCTTTTGAGCGGTGTCTGAAAATGGCTTTGAAGGTCTCAAATGAGCTATATCACCTGCCGCTGAAGTTGGTTTGGCATCTTGCTGACTATTGATGAACAATGAGGTAGGCAAGCCAGAGAGCATGAAAAGGACTTCCCGGATTGCCTGTAGTTCCGTGATGAATATCACACTTGTTCTATCATCTTCTTGCCTATCATTAGTTATACCAGCATCAGATTTATCTCCCCAAAATTGAGCGCCCTCTAAGCCATTAAGACTGGCCAGGTCTGTAGGTACTGTAATACAATCTGTACCTCTGGACAAGTTTTCTTTCTGGATGCTGGATATTGTTGTGCTCTCCGTAAGACTTGATGCCTCTAGATCACTGTCCATAGATAGCCCTTCATCACCCGAGCTCTCGGCGCCATAGTCGATATTCCGCCAGACGTATTTGTCTCTTAGCAGTGGGTCTTCAGCGGCGAGATCTTCCCATTTGTAGTGGGGTTCCGCCAGTTCAACAGTTGGTTCAAGAAGGTCGAGACTTTCCAGTTCTGAATTCACAACCGGCTTGTCGGAGAGTTCAAGAACGAGATGAAGAATTTCAGGAGTCCACTTGTGCGATCGCTTTGCCAACTCATCGAGTCGTCGGCGCAAAGCATCAGCCAGGTCGTCTTTATTATAAACCCTGAACTTCTCTTCCAATCCTTCCAGTTGGTGTTGCACGTCGAATTGGCTAGTCTGAGCATAATTGTTCGATCGTAAAATCCGTAAGGCCGACTCGTGGTGTGCATTGAACTTGGTACGGTCATCCTACTTAACGCATCAGTTATTGTGAAGGTGAAGTACTTGTGAATCAAATTCTAACTTCAATCGAGACACCTATAAGAACCGTGATAAGTTCACCAGTCAATGAAGAAATTTTCGTGATATGAGCCATCATGAAATATGATCGAGGCTAATATGCCAAACCCGTTCATGTTGTTGATGGGATTCGAAACGCGAGTGACAAGGCTGAAGCTTTCGGTACGGCTGGCTCCTTCGGCTTATTCCGTTCCAGAAAGAGAACCATCCAACAGTGTTAGAATATTCTTATCCGAGACTCCTTGATCTCAGTTGAAGCACACGACACGCCGAATATGGCGATAGCACGACCCATACGAGTCTTGGCTTTCGTATCGTTACTATTATGCACATTTGTCCTCTACCAGGTGTTCAGTTCTGCCAGCGGCGCTTCAAAGAGTCCTGGTACAGAGGTCGAAATCGACAAAGACCCCAATCTAGAGCGCATGTGTTCATTAACCCCTTAAAAACTTGGGCCTTTACTGACTCCTGACAGTGATTGGAGAGCCTGAGGGATTACTTCGGCGTGCAACAGAAGGTTACGAACCTGGAGATCCTAATTCGGCGCGAATCAATGCAACAATTTTATCGCTAGTGCGTAACAGTGAACTAGAGGGCATGTTACAGGCGATGAGAGATCTGGAACGAACCTGGAACCATAAATTCAATTATCCTTGGACCTTTTTCAATGACGAAGATTTCACTGAAGAGTTCAAAAGTCGAACGCGCAAGGAAACAAAGGCTGAATGCCGTTACGGTATGCCTCTAATCAAGGAACTCTAGGCTTATTCTAATTTTCTCTCTTCACAGCAAAAATCCCGGCCGAACATTGGAACGCACCATCATGGATCAATGTAGACCTGTTTCAGGAGTCTGCCAAGATACTAGCTGAGAACGAAATCCAATATGGAGACATGATATCGTATCACCAAATGTGCCGTTGGAACTCTGGCCTCTTCTACAAACACCCTGCACTCGCAAACACCCGCTGGTATTGGCGTGTCGAGCCAAAGGTTCACTTTTTCTGTGATGTCGATTATGACGTCTTCAGATATATGCAGGACAATAATAAGACATATGGATTCACAATCAATCTCTATGATGCACCGAAGAGCCTCCCCAGTTTGTGGCCGGAGACCCTCAAGTTTTTAGCTGAGCATCCAGAATATTTACACGGGAACAATGCGATGGATTGGCTGACGGACAGCGAGAGGAGGAAAGAACATAACCACGACGCTAATGGATATTCAACATGTCATTTCTGGAGTAACTTTGAGATTGCGGACATGAACTTTTGGCGAAGTCAAGCTTATGAAGACTACTTCAATCACTTGGACCGCGCTGGAGGCTTCTTTTACGAGAGATGGGGTGATGCTCCCGTACATAGTATTGCACTTGGGTTATTTGAGGATTCCAGCAAGATACATTGGTAAGTCATATTTTCTCCTATCAATTGGCCGGGGGCTGGCATATTGCGAAAGATAGGAGTGAATCGTGACGGAGATGAATGAGGCACTAATATTGAAATAGGTTTCGGGACATCGGTTATCAGCACATTCCCTTCTTCAATTGCCCTAACTCTCCTAAGTGCAAAGGCTGCGTAACTGGACGCTTTACAGACGGCGAACAATGGTTGAATAAGGAAGATTGCAGGCCAAATTGGTTCAAGTTCATAGGCATGGGCTAAAAGACGAAACGGTTGACTTACGCAATGCGAAAATGTATCACTATTGCAGGCGAAGTGCATATTGCCTTGGAGTTTGGATGGTCTATTAGGCATGGTGTACAATATTCTGTATTATTCCAAGATAAGGAAAGGTTCCAAGGGCTTATCCAGCATCTGACTGGAGGATAAGGTATAGAGAAGATTTCACGAGTTCCTCGAACTTGATCGAGCTATTGCTTTTCATGTATGCAACTAGTATGCGTTCAAGTCCCAACCAATAGTAAGGCGTTGATCATGCCTGGACGTCGCTCTCAGCGCTCTGCGCTATTCGGCCTTATATCAGAGCTATCTCTTGTTATAGTCCTAAGCTACGAGACATTTGCGACCACATAAGACCATAAGATATACACGTTTCTCGTTATGCCTGTGTACCCGGGCTTCCGGCATATTATGCTGGGATCAACCAGGCACGCGGGGCCATAACTTCCTCCGCAAGCTAACCATATTGAGCAAGTCCAATGCAGTTGGTGAATGCTTTGTAATAGGAATTAATGCTGTAGCTTATCTCCGTGTCTTGAATGTGTTGTCGTCTTGCATTCATCTCCCAACATATGACCGCTCTCGAGATTTCCAATTTTTATTTATTGCCATCAGCATGGCAAATTCAATACTCACACCGCAAGGCATACCTGCCGTCACAGATATGTCGTCGGATGGACCCAAACCACCACTTGATTTAAGTCATCACTTCTCCCGTGTGACCAAAGCTCGTCAGGATAGCAAGATCAAAGAATTCTACAAATACTTCCTCATTCCTGGTATTGGAAATCTTGCTGGCGGTAATTAAGGCATTCAATTCGCACCGTCCACTCTTTACTTTCCTTCATCTTGCATTTGTTGCATCCAAGATGTGCTCGTGCCCTGCATGGTATCCACTACATCATTGGCAAGAAACTTGCACAATACTAGTGAAGCCTTAACTTAATATACTGTAGTGGCAGACATAGTTGACTTAATTTTACAGGTCTGCCTAATGCGTCATTCTTTCCTTACGACACACTCGAAGCCTCTGTAGCTCTCCCAGAAAGATTTAAGCCAACTCCGGACAGGCCCAATCATCTGAACAGCGTTTCCGAAAAGCTTGCCAATATATCCATTTCAGAGACCGCCAAAACATCTGCGCATATGGTAGTACCTCATGCGTCAGGAACTGCCGATCCTATGCGAAAAATTGACCTCACGACAGCATTGCAATATGGTCAGGCTGCGGGATATCCACCATTATTTTCCTTCATACGTCAATTCACACGCGAGAACCTCCATCCAAATGTTCCTTATCTGAATGGCCCAGAAATTCAATTTACTGTGGGCTCAACGGATGGATTCGCTAAGACAATTGAAGCTCTTAGCAATGTCTGGAGTGAAGAGCGGGACTGGGTGCGAGAACGCGAAGGCTTATTGTGCGAAGAATTTGCATACATGAACGCTATTCAAACTGCCCGTCCTCGTGGTTTACAAATGGTTCCAGTCAAGATGGATTCAGAAGGAATGCTACCAACAGGAAGAGGAGGACTAGAAGATATACTTGCAAATTGGGACTTCGAAACGGGCAAACGGCCACATTTGATGTATACCGTAACGTGAGTTGTCTATCCCTCATCAACATCTGTTGCTCTAGTTACTAATTGACATTAAATGGGCACCAATTGGTAGCTTTTGATAACATTATGACAATCACTTACAAACTTTCTTAGAATTGGGCACAATCCAACAAGCGGGACGCTTTCCGTTCAGCGTCGCAAAGATATCTATGCCATCTGTTCTAAGTACGATGTAATTATTATCGAAGATGATCCATATTGGTATCTCCAGTTCCCTTCGGCAGCGGAACGCGAGGCTTTGTCTCGCAATCTTCCCTATAAACCAACTTCAATGTACACATCAGAGCCCATGTCAAAGTCTTCTGGGTTCCCTTTCCTGGACTCTCTTGTTCCGTCATATCTTTCGATTGATACTGAAGGCCGAGTCGTACGCTTAGATACTGTAAGTATCTGAGACTTTTACTCTATCTGTTGCTCGATGACCAGAAAAGATCGCCGCTATCTTTTAAGTCACATGTATAGATAGGTCATGTTATTGATTCTTGAATAGTTCTCTAAGACCATTGCTCCAGGCTGCAGACTCGGTTGGATTACAGGCCAACCAGCCATTGTTGAGCGCATACTTCGTATAACAGAGACCTCAACTCAGCAGCCTTCCGGTTTTGTGCAATCAATGGTTGCGGAATTGATCATGGGGCCACAGTCCAAAAACGACGGTGGACGTGGTGGGCGAAAGGACGGCGAAGGCTGGAAGGTTGATGGATGGGTCCGCTGGCTAGAAGGACTCCGAGGAATGTATGAACGACGTATGAATCGCATGTGCCAGATCTTGGAAGATGGTCGCTTCCACCTTAAGCAACAAACACCTATTAAGCATGAAGAGTCTAACTGGGCAGTTGTAAGCAAGGTGAAGCTCTATGAGTTCAACTGGCCGCGTGCTGGGATGTTTGTTTGGATAAAGATGGTATTTGAAACTCACCCGTTGTGGGGCCAAGTCGAAGGCCCGAAGATGGCAACAGCGCTATGGATCTTTTTGACAACCAAACCATATCTCATTCTTGCAGGCCCTGGCCAGATCTTCAGTCCGACGCCTGAGATCGCTGAGACGCAAGGCTGGAAGTATTTCCGTATCTGCTTTGCTGCTGTAAGCGAAGAAGAGGTCCATGCTACTTCGGCAAGATTCGTCAAGGGAATCCGGGCTTTCTGGAGGATAAAGGATAAGAAGGATTTAGAAGATATTGAGGCTATGGCCAGTGAGGATAAGGATGGTTTGGTGGATTTAGGAATGAATTGGACGTGCTAAAAGAGCATTCATAGACTATTTACAATATGGTAGAATAGATTGTTAAAACGTTGTAGGTCGAATCATAAAGCCGACAAGTACTAAGAACGGAGAAATTCTCAATTCAAATGTTATTGATCAGTATTGAGTTGCTATTTGTGATGCAATTATAAGCTACTTTTTAATATAATATAAGTTCAAGGTGCTATAATTGCTCCTGCTGCTGTTTGGGATACCTCCACTTTCGTCTAGCGCGTGCTTATCGCAGTTGAGAGCGCGACTCAAATTTGCCCCACCATTGTTGAGCAGCTCTTCTGCCAGCAACGCCTCTCTGACAATTATCGGTCAGCACAGTTCAAAGGTGAGAGTTCTTCCATTTTCTAGTGCCCAATCACACTGCCAGGACTAATAGCAGTACCAGAATGGAGAAAATCACAGATAAGATCGCGGCCCTGCCGGCCAATTCGAATTATTTTTCTCTCGAATTCTTCCCGCCGAAAACAGCTATGGGCTCCTCGAATCTACGTGCCCGCCTCGATCGCATGTCAAGAGCATTAAGACCACTTTTTATTACCATAACATGGGGCGCAGGGGGCTCGACCGCAGAGAAGTCCTTAGAGCTTGCAGAGCTCTGTCAACGTGAGCTAGGCCTTACAACTTGTCTACATTTAACATGTACAAATATGAACAGAGCATTGGTGGATCAAGCTTTGGAACAAGCCAAGGTGCTTGGTGTGCGTAACATACTGGCATTACGAGGCGACCCTCCAAGGAACCAAGAATATCGCGAGCTGGATGAGAAAGGAACGACTGCACCCGCCCAGGAGGGGGAATTCGAGTGGGCGATCGATCTTGTTCGATATATCAGGAAGAATTACGGAGATTTTTTCTGCATTGGCGTCGCAGCATATCCGGAAGGCCATGCAGATGAGAGCCACCCTTCCGGACAGAGTCTTGAGCATGACCTACCATATCTTGTGAATAAGGTGCAAGCTGGAGCAGACTTCATAATGACGCAGCTTTTCTTTGATGTGGAGGCTTATGACAAGTTTGAAGCAACTCTGCGGAGTCATCCTAGTGGGGCCTTCAAGGAGATCCCAATAATTCCTGGCATGATGCCCATACAGAGCTACCAAATCCTTAAGAGAACTACCAAGCTCAGTCACGCGAAGCTTCCAGAGAATATCATGAAAAGGCTAGACGAAGTTAAGGGCGACGATGAAATGGTCAAGAAGGTTGGGGTGGAGATAGTTAGTGAAATCGTGGAAACAGTAAAAGAGATCAAAAGCAGGACACCTGGACCGCGAGGCTTCCATTTCTATACACTGAATCTCGAAAAGGCTGTAGCCTTTATACTCGAGAGGACAAAGTTGATACCAGCTTCAAGTCCACCTAACGGTGACGAAAGTGCCATAATCGAGATGGATGAGTCCATCACAGCTCTGAAAATAAACAGTTCAAGTAGCATAAATGGTGTTCCACCTACGGGCAAACGGTCCGGACGAAGACAATCATCAGTAGGCTCCGATCCTCACAATCGGATTATAGTAGACTCGACTTCCCGTCCGGATTTCGAAGCTTCAGCTGCAGAAGCAGGTATTCCTAAAGAGCCTGTCAACACGCGAGCCAACACCCTTGCAATATCCGAAGGTGAAGGATCGCTTGGCCGCGAGGCGACTTGGGACGACTATCCCAATGGTCGATGGGGTGACGCCCGCTCGCCAGCCTACGGTGAAATCGACGGTTACGGTGTAAGCCTGCATATGTCTGTAAACCAAGCGATCAAGCTCTGGGGCTATCCCACTAGTATCTATGACATAACGCAGCTCTTTATCCAGCATATTGAAGGCGGCCTGAGTGCTCTCCCGTGGAGCGAGCAGGGGCTGAATGAAGAGACAGGTACAATTAGAAGCCAGCTCTTGGCAATAAATCGACGAGGATGGTGGACCGTCGCCTCCCAACCAGCCGTCAACGGGGTTCGCTCTTCGGACCCTATCTTCGGTTGGGGCCCACGAAATGGATTCGTCTTTCAAAAAGCTTTCGTCGAGTTGTTCCTGCCTTCTGCGTCCTGGACTTCCCTCCGCAGCCTGCTCCTTGGCAACGAATCAGTCTCTTTCCTCTCCATGAACGCAGCCGGCGACTTCGAGTCTTCGGATAAGGATTCGAGCTCCGGCACTGGCATTAATGCTGTCACGTGGGGCGCATTTCCCGGGAAGGAGATCATCACGCCGACGATTATTGAGGAGGTTAGCTTCAGGGCGTGGAGTGAGGAGGCGTTTGGCATCTGGGCCGAGTGGCAGAGGGTCTATGGCCCAAGAAGTCAAAGCGCAAAGTTGATTGAGGAGATTAGAGCAGACTATTGGTTGGTTAATGTCATTCACCATGCCTACATAGAGAAGGAGGCGTTGTGGGAATTACTTCTATCTGTACCAGAAACAAAATAAGGCGGCTCGGACAAAAGAGTGTGAAGTCTAAAAAAGGAAATGAATACGGGCACTATTAGCGGGTATTACATGAAATTGGCGTTCCTCTATTAGGCTATCGACGATATCATTGAAAGCAGATTGCTGATCACGAATTTCACATTATCAGAGCATAGCACAAGTATCTGCTTCCCAGAATGAATTCAAGAAAATTTTCATGACGCATGCTATTGCTTTTGGTGCCGTATATCCCTTGCCCTCTTCCTGGCCAAATAAATACCTCTGCAGGCAAGCTGTGCTCTCAAATGCTCATAGTGAAGAGACAACTACCTCACCGTAGCTGTTATTATCGACATCAAGACACTTAGAGATCTCATATGATCCATCACAACGTGAAGAAGAAGGCCGTGTAAGGGCAAACATCATCAATATCGGGACGCTCATAGAGTAAACTGGAAGAAACGTGACACCCATCGCCCTCGGCCAGATATGTCAATGCCAGCCAGTAACCACAGCCCCCATTCAACCTTCCATGATACGCGAAATGAAATGAAACCGTAAAGCAGAAACCCAGATCATAAAAGCAATGAAATAATCGTAGTAGCAAGAGCCGTTTAGTCGAGTTGGAATTAGTCGATCTCATGTCTATCGCGTTGTGAATGCATGCTTTTGCTGACATGTGTTGCAAGGGCAGAAGAGAATGTTCGTCAGGACTGCGCATCTATTGGTAGATCTGGGAAGAACCAGTGGTCGATGTAAGTGCAAATCTAGATTATGCCGAGTGGCTTTTGCTGAGAAATGAGAGAGGCAACACCCAAGGTGGAGCTAGATGGTTCTCGAAGAGCGCCGAGTCAATGTAGTGCTATGAAGCTAGAGCGAAAGATCGGATAAAAGGGACGTGACGCCAGAGCGAGAAGTCGAGCGAAGCACAGCAAGGCTAGGAACTGGTTGTGAAAATCGTGGACTTCTGGGCTGCGGTAAATGATTAGACCATATCGCCTTCCGAGCCATAATCATTAGCTTCATAGAATTTGGCATCATCGTCGTCGCCAGCATCATCATCCATAGCGAAACTGTTTCCGTACCCGCTACCGTTCCGATGAAAGCCATTGCCGGCAGCCTCGCGCTTCATGATATTGTCTTCATCATCGGACGGAACAGTAATTGCCGCCATGTTCGCATTAAAGGATCCGTTCTTGCGAGGAGTTTGCGGCTTGCTGACGCGGCCACCCTGAGTCTTGTTCAAGGTGCTTTTCTTCGGAGTGGGCTTCTTCTCATCAAAGTCTTCATCATCATCCCCATTGCTGCTGCCAGTTGCAGCAACATTCTTCTTCTTGCGTGGAGCCGCCTTGGGCTTGACCGGAGCAATGCCGTTGCCGGCGCCGTTAGATCCTGAAAGACTGTTAGTCAGTTGCCACTGAGGTTCCTTTTTGAGTCTCTCGAAGCGCGTAGAGACTGCTTTTGCGGTCACGTCCTCACCATACTTATCTGCAATACCTATAATTCGAGAAAGTGTTAGCGAGTGTGCTGTAACTGTTTGATAGTTTATTTATTGAGAGGCTAAACATGGAGATGCTTCATATTGGAGGCTATATACTCGCTCTCATAGCCAGAGCTTCTTTTTTAATAGGACGGAAGCGGTGGTCGAGGGCACTGGCAGTACAGTCCTCATAATACTTGGCAATCTCTGCAGCATTGTTAGAAACCTACGGGATGGTGAATGTGTGCAAGTGATGATAATAAATGCATGTTTGAACGTAGGAAAAGCCGGCTTCGGCAGCAGCATACCCTTCCCACCGCCAATCTTGCCATTCAGGCTATCTGTTGGAATGGTAAAAGGATCGATGCCTGCAGCAAGGGCATCGTTCAGGGCTTTGGCATCGCCTTTAATACGGCGAAAACGATTTTCCAATGCAGACACTGTGCAATCCCCACCATAGCGCCTAGAAATCTCTGGGTGGGTTTGTCAGAATAGAGTGAGATAATAATATGAAGATGGTATTCATGTGACTATGATGTAGAAAAAAAAAAGTATGAAAACGTGCAGGTCATCTCGACCTTCCGTACCCTTGCACAGTCCATTGTCCATGTCAAGAGTCATTGGGTCTATGCCCTTTGTACAGGCCGCCCTGACGGCCTTTGCATCGGCTATGATGCGACGAAAGCGGAATTGCATTGAATACCCAGTGGCATTATCGCCGAAGCACTATGCTATCTATGGTGAAACCAAGTCAGACAGAAAGTGAGGGTGGGGCGGATGTGTACATGGAAGGATGTAAGAGCCTCTGGCGACAAAGTTGTCGAATCACGTCAAAGTATTGAATGAATGAACAGTGAAACCCACCTTGATAGTTGAGTCTCAGCTCTGGATGGGCGGCAAGGATTGCAGACAGTAGGCGGACGGAAGAGTCGTAAGACTTCCAGTTAGGCATTTTGGTGGATTGTAAAGTGATCCTGTAAATACAACAGTAAGTAAAAAGCTCCTGTGTGATCGGAGATGTAAAAGCATGCAGATAGATGTAGCGAGGTAAAGCTTGATAAATGAGAAACAAGTCAAAGTAGTATGGGACTTTAGTCTGCGAAAATTTGTGATTGACATAATGACAGGGAGCTACTTGGTAGTTAAGACTACTGGGATAAGGTAAAGCTCGAAGTACAATAATTCCAGGCAAGCGGCGAAGTCTTCGAAATGGTGTGAAACCTGCATTAAGAAGGTTCAACTTAAAAGTAGAAGGAAACAAATGGAAGTGAAAATATTACAACCATTTACCACATGCAATTTTTGTGTGAAGTACAGCGATAGGAAATTCGCGCTCAGCCGATCTGAGGGAGAGGAAGAGAGCAAATTCAGGCACTGGGCTTGCATGATAATATGGAAAGAGATGAGGCCGTTCGAAGACTAGAAATGTAGTCGACTTACGAAGCCTTGGGTTTGTGAAGAGTCGGGTGGTGGACTCGAAGCAGATCAAGTACGAGGCGAGTTGAGATGCGGCAAGGCAACTGGGGTTAAGATGTTAGATGCTAAAAGATATATCGTGTAGATATTGATGGAGTATGATGATCTCTTACTGTGTGTTTGTGTAACGTATTAGCTGTGACTTGTGGTGGGAGTTGAAGTTGTTTGATGGTAAAGTTGAAGAAGGAGCGAGGAAGTGCAGGTTGAAGTTAAGGATTTTATAGTGGCGGTGAAGTGTGTGGTTTCAGAAGTACAAGGCAGGAAGAAAGTCTTCTAGATCCTCAAGAGTGCTCATATGTGAAAGAACATGCTGGAATTGATATTTCTAGAAAATTGGAAATGCCTGAAGAAGCGGATTTAAGCTTAAACTTTGCCTACAAATTTCCTGAAGGCTATGCTACACATTACTTAAACCTATATAGCTCTTTTGGCATAATTAGAATTAGATGTGGTTGTTATTTTGGAAGTTCTACAACTGACCTTTATCTGGGCTGATCACTGCCATTCACGCTGCCTCACCAAATGTCACTTGATATTCCTCGCTAAAGTGGTCGCCCACTTTATCCGCGCGAACACTCAACCCCTCTTCGACCTTCGTTTTGACTTCTCGGGACTCAGAACTCACAACATTCTTAAAAAAAGATACATTCAAAGTCATCTCGACTTGCCCTTGTATATTTCTTTCCATTTTCTTCGTAATAACGCTATGCTCATCTTTTACTCCAAACGCGCGTCTTTCTCCCTTAATGGAGATACCAGCCCACCCGGGGTTCTTGGCCTCGAAATACTGCCCATCGCCCCTAATTGTAACCCGCGATCTCTAAATTTTGAATCTCCTGCTCCATACATTAAGTATTGCCAGCCCAGATACATATCACAGCACGCCTGGAAAATACCACATAGCTTAAAAGCCAGCGGTATTTCGGTTGTAGCGTTAAAGAACCAGAACATCTTCATAGCATCCCCCGCAAGCCAGCTTGCAAGCACGGAAAGCCTGAAGCCTTTGCACGATTTGGTTCGCTCGTTTGAGAGAATTTGAGGGAGAGGTAGAGTTGCTTCGACAGAAAGGCCCAGGTATCCAATAAGAGCAGAGTAGAACTTGTACAGAACAGGTATGGGCGCAAGCATGAGCTCGCATGTTATAAGGGTTATGAATAGATAAAGGAGGAATTGCCAATATCTGCATTGAAGCACTTAGTACATATTCCGCTGCAACAGACAACAAGGGGACTAAAAGATATGTTCCCTCACGGTTTTGGCGATCGCCACTGCCAGAAGTTGAAGGGTCTTGGCACTCCCAAATCACCTTCTCTGCTCACTGCAAAAGGAATTGCTCCTTCACCTCCTTTGGATGAGGGCGAGGGGCGGTGGTCAAGAGCCACTTTGAGGAGTACGAGTTGAATTGCAATCATAATCAAAGCTTGTATGAGGAGGGACGTATCGAAGCGTGCGCCTGGGTAGTAAAACACCCTAGACTCTTTTGTAAGTAACTTTTGCTACCCTCAGAGTCCAGATCTCAAAATAATATCTGAATCCGCGATCGCAATTCATCCAGAGACATACCGGAGAATCGAAGCAACAAGCATGATGAGTGGTATGTCCAACGAAAACCCGGCGCTGGATTTCGTGCGGTGAATTGAATAGGTTTGGTCGGCATAGGAAGTGATTGGAGAGATAATGATAAAAATAGGAGCAACAAAGCCCGTAATGAACGAGGTCAAGCCATGGAAGAAACCCATCTTTAAGGGGCGATGCGCCCGCGGCGACTGCGAGCGGCGGAATGGTAGGAAGTCAAGATCGGTCCTATAATCGGTCCATTTGGTACTGTAGGCAGATCTGCATGTAAAAACCTAGTGGGACACGTATTGACGCTGTTATGACTTGAACAGGCATGGAGTTTGTCCGGTTTGGATTTCTTAATAGGGATCCGAGTTTGTCGCCGGGATTCTCGGCAGCGGAACTACAATTTCCCTAAAGCTAATCTATGTCGAAATTTATTTGACCCCTCACACCCCTCCATCATTAAACAATCGTCCCTCACGAGATGACCAAAGATGGATTGCTTAGTTCTCCCTGGAGAGGATGCTTTCACACGCTCAACAGCTCGCAAGATTCAAGACAGAATAAACAAATCTGGGACCATTCAAGTTAAAAACGTTAAGGCAGTCTGGGTGCACTATGCACACCTACGTAATGCGAAAGCTGGCAATACTGAGAGCAGATTGAGGGAGTTACTTCCGGGAGCACAAGATCCTACGAAATCTTTACTTCCTGAAGTGGGCCCAAACTCTCGGTTGTATTATGTGACGCCGCGGAATATTTCCCCATGGAGCTCAAAGGCTACAAGCATTGCATATGTGTGTGGCTTGAAAGAGGAAATACAACGAATTGAAAGAGGCCGAGTCATTCTGGTACAGTTTTCAGAACTATTCAATGGATCAGACGTACCATTCAAGGATTTACTTTACGATCGAATGACAGAACACATCAGCACTTCCGAGCCGGATGTGAAGGAAATGTTTACAGAAGGTCGCCCTGTTCCTCTTGAAATTGTCGATATCTTCGCGGATGGAGTTCACCCAATTCAGGTTCTAAAAGAGTATAACAGAAAACGAGGTCTTGCCCTAGATCAGTCCGAGATGGAGTATCTTGTCCAAGCGTACACACAGCTAAAACGGCCCCCACACGACATTGAACTCTTCATGTTTGCACAAGTCAATTCGGAACATTGTCGTCACAAGCAATTCAATGCCAATTGGACAATAGACGGGTTTAGTACAGGCAAGACACTTTTTGAAATGATCAAGAATACTCATACTCAAAACCCGAAATATACAGTTTCGGCTTACAACGACAACGCTGCAGTATTAGAGGGTAACTATGCTAGTTTCTGGGCTCCTGACTACTCTACTGGATCATGGAAGATCATTAAGGAGATGGTGCACTACCTGATTAAAGCGGAGACTCATAATCACCCCACGGCTATTTCTCCTTTCCAAGGCTCGGCAACAGGCTCGGGCGGCGAAATAAGAGACGAAGGAGCTGTTGGCCGAGGCTCCACACCAAAGGCAGGCCTTTGTGGATTTTGGGTATCTGATCTCCTACTACCGGACTATGAGCAACCATGGGAGATCGATATCGGGAAGCCCGCACATTACGCTAGCAGTTTAGACATAATGTTGGAGGCGCCTATTGGGAGTGCGAGATTTAACAATGAGTTTGGTCGACCGTGCTTAACAGGATGCTTTCGGACCCTTTTAGTTGATGTCAACACTAACACTAAGGACCATGAGTACCGTGGTTATCAGAAGCCCATCGTCATTGCTGGAGGAGTGGGGACTGTTCGACCACAACATGCACTAAAAAGGGAAGGCCTCGTCAAGCCTGGCGCCCATGTTATCGTTCTGGGAGGCCCAGCTATGCTTATTGGTCTTGGGGGCGGTGCAGCCTCAAGTAACGCATCCGGAGAGGACTCTATCGATCTTGACTTTGATAGCGTGCAGCGTGGGAATCCTGAGATGGAACGACGAGCGCAGATGGTGATAAATGCATGCACCGCGCTTGGCGAGAGCAATCCGATTGCCATGATCCACGATGTAGGAGCTGGTGGATTGTCCAATGCTCTACCGGAACTCGTGAAAGATGCTGGTTATGGAGGCACATTCGAGCTCCGCCAGATAGAGAGCGCAGATTTCAGCATGAGCCCTTTGCAGATATGGTGCTGCGAAGCACAGGAACGTTATGTGCTTCTAGTAAATGAGGATGGAATAAATAAGTTTATAAATATTGCGAGTAAGCTTGAAGTTTCTCTTTTGTGCATATCATTCTTCTAATTTCGACCCAGGTCGAGAACGTTGTGGATTCTCTGATGTCGGTCGCGTTACTGGAAAAGACCAAGATGGAGAGACCCGTTTGATATTGACCGATCGAGACGGAATTGAGTATCCGAAGCCCATAGACCTCCCAATGTCGATGCTATTTCCCAAGGATAGACGTTTGGAGAGGATAGTGCAGTCAAGAAAGCTCAAGCACCTGGATTTTGACAGTTTCAAGAGTGTGAAGAATCATTTTGCAGCTGCTGGGGTTCTCTCAGAACAGAAATTGCTGACAAAAGCCGTGGAAGCTGTATTAAAAGTACCAGCGGTCGGTTCGAAATCATTTCTAATAACCATAGGAGACCGAACTGTTGGTGGAATGACTACTCGAGATCAGATGGTCGGGCCGTGGCAGACTCCAGTTGCAGACGTTGCTGTCACAGCAACAGCATTGTCAATGGGCGGAGCTTCGAAGAATACTGGTGAGGCCATGTGTATGGGAGAGAAGCCAACAATTGCATTGATATCGCCAGCGGCATCTGCGCGTATGGCTGTTGCAGAGAGTCTACTGAATTTGGCCGCCGCTGATATTCAGGGAGGTTTGAGTCGCGTACGTCTGTCTGCCAATTGGATGGTGGCAGTCAACCATCCTGGTGAGGGTGCTGCTCTCTATGAAGCAGTTCAAGCGATTGGTATGGAAATGTGTCCTCGATTGGGCGTCAGTATTCCAGTAGGTAAGGACTCTACATCCATGCAAGCGTCATGGAAAGATCGTAAATCTCAGGAATCGAAGACTGTCACAGCCCCACTCACTGTAGTCATTTCGGCATTTGCGCCTGTTCAGAATGTGCGAAATACTTGGACTCCAACTCTACGCAGATTTGAAGACGTCGGCGAGACAATTCTGCTATTCGTAGATCTTGCTCAAGGTCAACAAGCCATGGGAGGCTCTGCACTTGCACAAGCCATGGGACAACTTGGCAACGAAGCTCCAGATGTACGCGATGTAGACCTCATATCAGATTATTTTGACGCGGTATCACAACTACAGGAGTCAGGCATAGTACTAGCATACCATGATCGCTCAGATGGCGGCCTTTTCACAACTTTGGTGGAGATGATGTTTGCTGGACGCTGTGGAGTAGAAATTATGCTCGACGGAATTGCGAAGAGCGACTATCTTTTTGACATCCTTAATGCATTGTTCAACGAGGAACTTGGAGCCGTCTTCCAGGTTCGGAAATCTGACGAGATTAACTTCAGGCGTTGCTTCGCCACATGTGGCCCTCCTCCAGGTCTAATCAGAAAAATCGGTCGGGTTTCTGTAGCTTCAAAACAGAAGCTATCCATTTATTATGGCCAACGTTCGATTCTAAATCTTGACCGATCCGAAATGCAACAATGGTGGTCTTCTACATCATACCAAATCCAACGTCTCCGCGACAACCCTGCCAGTGCCGATTCCGAGTTCTCGATGATCGTCGATGATAAAGACCCAGGATTGTCTTTCCGACTCACGTTCGATCCCAAAGAGAATATCCTTCCTCTCACAGCATTACTGAGCAGCCCTTTTGTTAAAGCACCTCGGGTTGCCATCCTTCGTGAGCAGGGTGTGAATGGCCACGCTGAAATGGCATTCGCCTTCAAAGCTGCTGGCTTTGATCCCATCGACATCCACATGACTGACATCATATCAGGACGAACTCTAGCAGATTTTGTAGGTATCGCGGCCTGCGGCGGCTTCTCCTATGGTGATGTTCTTGGCGCCGGCCAAGGTTGGGCGAAATCCATCCTCATGCACGAAGAGAATGCCCGATCTGAATTCCAGAAATTCTTCGAGAGAAAAGACACATTCACACTAGGCGTCTGCAATGGCTGTCAAATGCTCAGCCGGATTGCCGAACTGATCCCAGGGACCGAACATTGGCCTCTTTTCGTCGACAATGAATCCCAACAGTTCGAAGCTCGCGTCTCCATGGTCCAGATCCGAGACGCCAACACGCGAAACCCTTCCGTCTTCCTCCATGGCATGAGCGGCAGTTCGCTGCCTATAGCAGTCAGTCATGGCGAAGGGAGAGCTGCGTTCAGACATCCGTCCGACTTGCATGCGTTGACTGAGGCGCAGATGATTCCAATCAGATACGTAGACAACTACGGGAAAGTCACGACGAAATATCCTGCTAACCCCAATGGAAGCCCAGAAGGCATTGCAGGCGTGAGGAGC
>Ga0335072_10004177_pt1 | contig 21540 bp, 19 predicted proteins | sample Lox_Sample_21_FD_206725 | JGI IMG/M metagenome (GOLD analysis project Ga0335072, IMG submission 206725) | Soil microbial communities from Loxahatchee National Wildlife Refuge, Florida, United States - Lox_Sample_2.1 | ecosystem: Environmental > Terrestrial > Soil > Wetlands | place: USA...
TAAGTTCCTCTTTTCGGTATACTCTTATATCGAACATCTGGCCGCGACAGCGCTTTAGCTCGACAGATCCTCCAAATCTTTCAACAGGTCCTTAACAGTGTCTCTCGAGCTGGTGGTATCATGAAGTTGCTTATTGTGAGCTATGGGCGTGACTCAACTGCTGCGATGTCCTCGGGAGACACTCCATTGATTGTGGCAGGGATCAACCAGTCGCTGCCGGCATCTCGACTGTTGAAAAGGCATTATAGTCCGAGAACCAGGTCCGGACTTGAACGGCACCATTTGCAGCCAAGACTGGTGGCGTCTCAACGGGGAGAAGTATCCACGCGGTAGTTGTTGAATGACAAGGATTATGCTGATGTGAATATACCTTTTTATGTCTCGCTCGTTTCGCTGGCGAATGCAGTCGTTACAAGCCAGTTGTACATATTGCTCCTCACTCTGGTCAACTGTTAGCTCTGGGTAGGCGTATTTAGACAGACTAACTTACAAAGCAGTATCTTCCTAGGAGATCGAGAATTCTGTAAGTTATCCAAAGTAAAAGGAATAGTTCTCGATCACTAAATTCTTCGTAAATCCTCCCTACCAATTATGTGGTGGCTTAAGTCCCAGTTAATGCCCCTCAGCCCGTCCCAGCGGCGTGCTCCACCGGAGACAAGTGAACAGGTACGTGATTAAAGGTACTGTGGTTCATATTATTCACAAATACGATTGGGTGGCCACGGCAGAGCCATTGGATGGACATTTCAGTCTGCTCTAAGGGAAGATCTGAAGAAGCCTTTCCCGTCGTCTGAGAAGCGGTAGTCAATGTTGACTGGTGTGGTGGTGAGGGTGGGTTATGCAATGTCTTCTCTTGGCTCTCCGCGTTGAGTAAACGGTGGCGCTGCCGCCTCGACCAGAATAGGCGAAGCGCCCTCTCAAGTTATGTTCAACACCGCTTGCACATTCTTCGCAGCAATATCTACTCTGTACACATGTCAACTCCAGTAGCAGCGGTGCGATGAAGTGAATCATGTAGCTTTAATTGCATAGTAACTCGTGCACCTGTGATGCAGGCTATGACTGGTTCGAGTATGAATAATGGCTACATCCTTCGCTTATTCCGCCGGCGACGTAATAGCCTCTCCCTCTTTCGGGTATGGTAGCAAGTCCCTTGGAAATGAGAGTAATGTCTTCCATGACACAGGAAAGGGACCTCAGCGACTCAGCGACATTAGGATTGGGTAAGGAGGCTGAGACGAAGCACTAGAGAATGGAGTATTCACGAGCCTTGGATCTTTCGGTGCTCGGTCGGCCGTCCACGCAGCGAGGTGGTCAGAGAAGGCCGAGTCAGTTCTCAATTGGTCGCCAACCGCCTCTTCTGCACCAGACGGCAACGCAACCGCAAGAGAACATACCGAGTTATTCGGCAAACCAAGAATGGATCCACCACTTCGATCCTCGCCAGTCTTCCCTGACCTTTCCACAATATGCAGAACAACCGCCGTCAAAGCAGTCTCATCAGATCAACCCCGCCCAGTCGAATCTCTCTCAATCACGCTATCGCGCTATTTTCGGTCATGTGCCGTTGCCTCCTCCGCAACCTCGATCACAGCCATCACTGCAGAATCCATATCACACCCCGTTGCCTAGCGGGACCGAGCTTCTGGGCTTTCCGGACCCTCCAGCAGGCGTCATCCAACCCGGTCAAAAGCCTCGGCAAGGGCCTCGCAAAAGGGAGAGGTGCTTCAACTGTAGGAACTCGAGAAAGAAAGTTTGTGCCCCCTATGTCATATAGCTGTGTGCTGGGTCTAAACGAGTTTTGATAGTGTGTACGCCCATCGCCAGACGAAAGATGTGAACTCTGCAAAAGTCGCAATTATCACTGTGGGCCGGACTTGACGTATGAACAGTGGAGATCTCTTCAAGAAAATGATGGGACCTTATCCACTCCCCCTCATCACAGCCGCATGCCATCTTACACCAATTCCGGCCTATCAGCGACACAGGGCAGCCAGTCTAACGCTGGTACTTCCACTGCCCTCGAACCTCAACCAAATCATCCTCATTCTACTGTCCAGAGCCCTCCGCTAGGCATTCATGCTTCCATGAGCCTTGAGTCAAAGGATCCGCTACAAAGCATTGAAGTGCGAAACCAACCGCCCCAATCTCATCATTTGCCGCCATTGCAGCAGCAGCAACAGCAGCCGCAAGCGCAGGTAACACCCACCTTAGTTCCTCAAAGGCGAGTGGATGAGTCGCTCCAAGCACTACAGCCACAAATAACAACCCAGCAGAGGCAGTTACAGATGCCAATGTTCATCTGTCACACCATTTCCGAAGACCGTACAGGGAGTCAAGAAAGTGTTACGAGGCAGCGACTCTCGGCTCTAGGAGCTCGGTGCAGGAAAAGGAAAATGCAGGAGTTCTCTCACAGCTTATTGCGAGAGGAAACCGATCCGACGGAGGGTAGGCGCCGACGGATACCACCTTTCGACCGGTTGGATGCGGAAAGATAGGTTACATTACCGAATATGGTAAATTATCTCGATCCACAACCACACGCCAAAATCAGTCAAACTTCTCTCGACCCGTCACTATGCCAGCTCTGCATTTTCACAGTGAGCGTCTGGAGCTCGAAGATCCCGAAACTGACAACCTCAATAAAGAGTGGGGATCGGTCTTTGCCACCCTCAGTGACTATGTTCAACCTGACAGCACTTTATCCCTGGGCGAAGCAATCGACCGTGTTGCTGAATTCTATACAAACGGCTACCAGAAGAGTTCTCCCATCAACCATATCTTAATCATTCTCGGCGATCAAATTCCCTACGACAATCCGGCACATACAAAGCTCGCGGACTTCTTCCCGGCTCTCGGCAAGAGTCGTAAGTGGCTTGCCAAAAGCGTCTGCGTACGTATCCTTACATCATAAGCAAAGCAATACTTTGACTGACATGAACTAAAGAAGCTCGAGAATGCTGAACTGATGTTCTATCAACACCTGAGCGAGAATCTTAGCGATACGATCGTTGATCCTGCCGGTCGGCTTGAAGAAGGCGAAGATCCAATGGAATATGTTAATTCTCAGGCCTTCGAGGCAAATCTCATGTCGATGGGTCTCATGTCAATGGGCCGTTTACTCTATGTCATATCCTTCCTAGAACAGGCAATGGACGGAGCCTTCAACAAAGACCATTCAAAGGAGCCGCCACAGGTCCGTGATGCGTGGGTAATGGGTGCGGCGCAATGGATTAAGTGGAGGGCAGAAGAAGCATTTAGCCTGGTTCAGAAGCCCGGTGACCCCAAAATCCAAAATGAGCGCAAGAAATTCTCTTTCTGGCAGTCACATAAGAAGGATGATGCTGTCGAAAAGAAATGGCCTTACACCTGGAAGCAATGGCAAGCCTGGAAAAACGGATTCAGAACCGTCGCGGGGAGCGAGGCATACAGCTCGACATGTAGGACTATTGCCGAGGAGGCTGCTGACTTGATGGCCGTGCAGGAGAAAGGCATGGCGAATCATTACACAGATAGCCCCCTCAAGGGCGCAGTATGAGCTGAACGCTGATTGCGGCGCTCAGTCAGTCGAAAACAGTGTCCGGAACACTTTTCAGAAATTAATACCTCACACTTCAACCCCCCTCGCGCGGCGCCTAAACTAGGTGTTGCTCCTTTAAAACTGGTGCTACTTCTCACTTCAAATCTGGAACCACACTTGTCATGGACAGAGTGCCTGTCCATGCGCCTATACTCTGCCCGAGCATCAAACCACTCGCAAGCAAAGTGATGGCTGTCTGGTCAACCTTGCGTTTGATCGAGATTTGTCGTACAATGCCTCCGATGACCCACATCATTGTGACTGATGGAAGATTAAACATGCCTAAATTCCGTTAGCGGTGCCATTTAATTTGAAGGGAGTCGTCCAACATGCCCTGGGCAACGGCGGCGCCGCTTGGAATCCACTTCGACCAGTCGCCCGGGAACCACTTCACCCTGCCTGCCTTCACTCTCCTCTTTAGGACGGCAAGGACCATGAAAACCACGGCCGTCAAAAGGGATATCTCCAGGGCCATTGGAGGCAACTGGCGGGTTCTTGACAACCTCGCAACCACAGCCCACGCTCTTGCGCTGGGGATGTCGAAACCGTACTTGCTACCCGGCTTCGAATGAGCTAAGTGGGTGAACATCTTATAGAATCCACTGCAGGCGAAAGCAGCTACCAAGGTCCCGGCGATTTGGCCTGCGAAGAGAACTTCAGCGCAAGCATGGAGCATATGGCCTGCCTTCAGGTCAAAGATAAGACTCGATGCTTGACTAGCCGCTGCCTCGGCAATCCCGCCTGCGATAAGGCTGATGACAAGAGCTTGTGGATTGGATTTAGAAGCACATGCCCCGAAGACGAACTGCGGAAATCTGCCTGGCTTACTGTTACCAGACGGAGTCCTCAGTTGTCAAGGGGCCAGCTTACCTAGAGCAGAGACCGGGGTGCTATCTGTTTTACCTGTTATCAGGATGGCAGCGTAGCTAAGCGGAACAGAGAGGGCAACAGCCAGAACTATGGTGAGCCCTGGTATGGACGGGCCAATCGAATTCTGGACAGCGGGGATGCACACATAGGTGGCTGCCACAAACCCCAGTAGGTACAGATACCAGACGCCAGATCGAGTCTGGGAATGTGGCTTCATGAGGAACTCAATCTCTGGTGGGCACTGCACTGCTTCCGATCTCGATGCTGTCACGGGATTAGAGTTGCCAGCAGGAGTAGGGGAAAGAGAATTGCGCTTAGTGTGTCCCGCAATCTCCACGGACGTTGCAGGATAGGCAATATCGACGGCACAATCTGAAAGCAATGCCGCCAAAGCTGGCCACAGCATCCAACCCCTAGCACCGTTTTCCCAGCTGTTTATGTCGCTTGGCGCCCAACCTTGCCATTGGGCGATTGGGGCCAGCAAGCCCCAGCCGAGCACAGCGCCCCACGAGAGCTCGTAAGCAATCCATACCCCTAGAATCATTCCCTGACCGATGACTCCGCTGGAGAATTCGATGTACCAATAGTATGATGCCAGGGTGTGGCCGAGAAGCGGTAGTACGGGGAAGTAAGTTGCGGCAAAGCTCTATATTCCGGAAGCACATTAGTGTCATTCAGAATCCCATGGTGATATGTTCATTGCACTGACCAAGACTATTGAAAACGCAAGTGAGTTGACGAAAATTCCTTGTCTGAAAAGAATCGACTCCTGTGGCAAGCCTAGGGGATCGATTCCACGATCTTCGTAGGTGTTTGTCACTTCGCCTTGCTCTCTTTCCCTGATTGCCTCATCCTCCTCTGTTATGTCTTCCCCTACCTCACTGCCGTTCGAGCCAGATCCCATGCATGCGTCAACTGTTGCAGGACAACCACGATATGATTTTATGACCTCCACCGTCGCAATAGCCGAAGGGAAGGGCAGTTTTCCCAAGACAAACTTCTCCCGGACGATCATCGCGAACAGCAAGCCAAAGGCGGATACGCCAAATGTCCAAATCAATAGCGAAGCCCAGGAGAAATCCAAGGGTGAACGCTCCGATGGCCCAATCAGAAACTGCAATGCCGGAATAGGACCCGCAAATCCGCCCGCGATAGGCATAACAGACATGGAGCCTGCCACATTGACCGTAAAGATTATCTCTGCGTCTGTGAGAGACGGAAGGCACGTTCTGACAAGGAACGTCGTTGCTGGAGATGAACCCGCAATTTGACCAGTACGCAGGCCGAAATACGTACTGCTGAAGCAGTAGAAGCACCCTATGCCAAGGCCAAGGCCGAGTCCTGTCCAGGTGAAGGTGGACTGTGTTTTCGCTTTTCCATTAGAAAGTTGCGGTTCTCGGAAACGTAAGGCGCTGTTACTGGTGCTATGACCTAGAAGTGGTGTTCGGTCCGACTCTGCAATGGTGCCTGACATTTTTGATTCGGGTTTCGCACCTGGGGTTTAGTTCACAGGTGTCGTGGAGCGGTCGTTACTGTGATGTTGATTTGGGTAGATGACAGGCAGAAGCTTCGAAGGGCGGATGCCCAAGGCTGACGTTGGGCCGCAAGACTTGCCAGCAAATACCAGCCCAGCGGCATTTAGGTTACCGGGAATGCAGTTGCCTATTAGCGCAAGCCATGATACCCGAATATATCATTGATCAGAGTCCGCTGTAGATCTCAGAACGGTACCAAGCTTTTGCGCAGCTCATGGTGCGACACTAGGCAACCACTCATACCTAGCACATAAGAGAGATCCGATAAGGCGAGGTCCCTGGGAGAAAGCGGGCTGCAACGCAGGATCAAGGGCGATCATAATGATCAGGTCCAGAGAGAAATGAGGCTCTATTGCCTCGTTATGCGACCGCATACCACAGTAAGGTTAATCCAAGCTAGTTTGCCATTAGCTTGGCTGTTGAGTTGGTCGTCTAACGGGACTCTTCAGGCCAAGCAACGGTTGCGGTCCCTCAGCCAATCACCAGGCAAGTCGTTGAGAGGCACGTCGTAAGACATCGTAGGGAGCTTGACTTCAAGGCCAGAAATTCAAGTGAGGAGAATTAGCCCGAGCAAGGTGCCCCCGTCAAGGGCAACATTCGGAATGGCCGTCGAAATCATGTTGACTGTCTTGCCGACCTAGAACTGGGGAACCTCAAACGGATTCAAAGAATAGCCAACGACTAACTTGAACGGAGATTTGACTCACTGACTGTCGTAGGAATTGCATCTGTACCATTGAAGTCTGGCATCTTCAGCTTAGGAACGCAAAGCGTATTTCAATCGATGCGCTTCGAAGGTATTCTTATTGAGAACTCCTCCTAGTAGCTCAATTGAGAATTCTACGAACGTACGGTCTAGCCATGTAATGTAAGGGATCAAAAACGTTGCGTGAATATCGGAAACAGAACGAGAAACAGTCTGGCCAGAGGCTGATCCGGCTCCAACCCAACTTGGTTGGAAATAGGTGGTCGGGAAAGGCGGAGGGGCCGATAGTTCCTAGCGGCGGTACGGGGAGCTCGGGACGATGGAGCTGGTGGAGTCTGGGTACGCCATGGTGGATGAGGGCGGGTTGGGCGTGGCTTGGCAAGAGTTTGCCGTACAAGCTAGATGGTACAGGTAGAGTCGGTCCTCAGCCGGAGTGGCGTCGGTGAGATCGGTTTGGTGCGGTGTACGCCAGCGATGTCTGTCAATTCCGTGACAAGACGATCAGAGTATATCCGAGTGTGATGCGTTCTTTCACATTTCAGTAACACAGCGAATGAAGTCAGCTCCCGTTGCTGTAAAATGATTCTTCGAAAAGCTATGTTCGGAAACTGAGCAGAAAAGGAAACCGCTCCACTCAATTCAGTAAATGAACGTACATATATACATGCCAGCGCTGTCACTCTGGGGAGCGATTAAACTATGCCGGAACGATTCAAGTTTGTACTTCGAACGAACAGAAGACGCGCCCGAACCAGTGAGAAAACAGACCAAACTCCCTGAGTCATTCATGATTAGATAGTGACAGTATTGCAAAGAAGTGCCAAGACATCGATACCCCCAGGCCAATACAATGCCCAAGCCAAATCCACCGACAATGCGAGACTCCAGTAGGCGGTGGCAGTAACGCGAAAAGGAGACTAGATCAGCAACGAGGCGAAAAGAGTGCGCCGAGGGACGGCCAAAGAAGATATGCAAATGCGAAACGATTCCTCCCTCCGAGTGACAACAAGACTCGTTGGTCAGAAGAGATAAGAAATGCCTACGCAGTCCTCCACAGGATCCGAACGAGCAACGATGATCAAATAACAAGCGAATACAGAGCACACTGTTCCCAATGTCACGCAAATTTCTGCCCAACTTAACATCATGACTCGCTAGTCGAAGCCTCGGGTACCAAGCATCAATTAGCGGTGAGATGAGATCCTCTTAGCTTCTCCTCCTTTTGGGAATACTAGTCCTGAACACAACGGAGAAGTGGGATCCCGGCATGGGGTAGTGGACAGGTTTATGATGACATAGTCCTCTGCATTCAGTCCACTCATCAACGCAGTGTCGGTGATAGGACCTCCTGCAAGAGCCCAAAAATCGGCCTTTCGCAGCCATTTCAAACCGTTGTCCCGAAGCAATAGTTCCGCTTTCTCGGGCTCTGCGGCTTTCACTAGTCTCAGGGCCTTTTCGGCAAGCTCCAGTTGGCTCCGTGATTCGGGTTCCTCTGCCAGAGTGGGAGGGGACGTGACGGGTTCTTCGACCTTGTTCAAAGGAACATTTCCATCAGCGAGGGGAGTCACGAGGTCCGAGAACACCATCAACGCATCGTCATCATTCCCTGTCTGGCGAAGGGCGTCAGCAAGCGTGATCCGAGCCCACTGAAGTTCACGGTTGTTCTTGTCTCGTCCATCTCCGGAGACAGTGTTGAGAAGGCGCTGGAGAGCTGCTATTGGCTCCGAAAAAGAACCCGTCGCAAAAGCGATGAGTGCTCTAATGTGTTGCTCTTGACAGTAACGTTCAAATTCATCGTTCACGATATCTGTCTGAGAGACGAAGTCGAGATATCCAGTAGCCTCACTTCCACGTTCGCTTTCGTAAAATAAAGCCGCGAGCTGAAGTGCTGAATCAATCGTAATGACATCCTCATTCGTAAAGAGAGCTCTCCGAGCGTTGAATGACTCAACGAGGACATCCTCTGCTTCTGTGTAGCGACCAAGTTTCCGCAAGACCGATCCCAGTGCTGTTTTGAGCATCAGAGAGAACGGGTGTGAAGCACCCCCATCAGGTATGAAGACCTGTACAAGCCTTTGGTATATATCATCAGCCTCTCCTAGCCTCGGCGTCCGTTCCAGGGCGAGCCCTATATAGAATTCCGTTTGCAAGGTGTAGAGGTAGTCGTTACCTGACAGCCTGCGGAAGCCATCGGCAGCCTCACCTAAGGTGGCAATGGACTGCTCGAAGTCCGTAATACAGAGCTGAACCGACCCGAGAAGCTGCAGGGTGAAGTAGAAATCGATGTCATCTTCTCCGATAACCTCACGCTGAGCTTCCACGATCTCTGCGAGTCCATGTTCCGCTTCATCAAATCGTTTCTGGTAAAAATATTCCTTGAAGACTTCGGTCCTGGCTCGCAGAGTGAGAGGGTGGCGGTACCCCAGAACGTCTTCAAAGCCTTCAGCGACGACCATCTTGTATTGATAGGCTCTCCTGTGCTCTTGGTTGTTCCTTCCGCCAACATTGAAATACTGTCCTAGTCGGATTAGAGGGAGGTATGGCAAAATTTTGTCTCCTGCTTTATCATCGAATTCATCTTTGAGCTGCTCATGTGGTTTGACGAAGAAAGACTCAATGGGAATCTTCGGTTGCCTTTCGGGGGGGAAGGTGTCAAGCCACCCCTGCAGCAATGTTCTAATCTGAACATGAGCTCCGACGCCGCTGTTTGGCTTCAGCTGGAACAACGTCTCTGACCAAGTCACAAACGCGTTGCTACCAAAGAATTCAACAAGCTTGACCAAAAGCTCATTGGATGGGTTTTGGAGTGCTGTGACGTGTTTCTGCCAGTACAGACAAGCATATCGGTAGGTGACTGACTCATTGAAAGACCGCTCGGAGTCATCGTCGATAACACCAGTAGCGCGTAGGTTTCGGCGAAGCAGTCGAGCCGGATAGCTCCACTCCACATATTCACTCTGACTCAACTTACTCAGGCATTTCATTGCAAGGATAGCGTCCGAGGCTTTTCGAGGGACTCCGAAGTCTCGAACAGCCGATTCTGCAGCTTCATGGACGAATTGGACCTGATCCTTCACAACAGTCAAGAATGGGCAGCATAGCCATGGAACGTCGACTGCGGGATTGGCCAGTGAGTTGCCCTTCGTGATTGCGTTAGCCCCTGTGTCCAGAGCCAGCATCTCCGCAATGCCATGAACACATAATGGTTCGAGAGCCCCGGCGACTAGGGAAAACGTATCACGTCTTTGTATTCGTTCAAGCTCATGCAGCCTTCGGTTGCCTTCCTCTAGTTCTCTTCTGTAGAAGTCCGTGACTTTGGCGGGAAATTCGTTCAGACGAGCGCGAATCCCGTTTGTAGTCATCGTGGTCTTCAAGTCGTCCATGACACACTTTGCCCACAAAAATGTACCCTGGCAATCTTTGGAAACTTTCGCCAAGATCTCATCTTTCAATTCTTCAAGGCCTGGATTGCGCCAACAGTTCCGGCGTATCTCCTCATTAACATAACACATGATGTCGCGCTTGACAATGTCTCCATCCATCGATATAAGATGTGCGTCAGAGAAGGCCTTTTCTGAGAGAGTGGATGTCCGCGACAAGATTATCACTCTGCCTTTGCTGCCTGAAGCCAGCCTCTTTAAATACGTAATCAGGCAATACAGCTCGGCAGCGTCGCACACTTCTGGATTGGTACACTCGTCCAAAGCATCAACTACTAACGTGAAGTCCGAGAGCAGTTCAAAGACCTGATCTAAGATGTCTAACAGCCTTTCACGAGGACTTTCAACTCCCGAGTCATAGAGCGTAGTGAGTTTCAAAATACGTTGAACAACACAATCAAACCGCCGATCGCGCTTGAGACTTTTCTCACGAAACAACTTTGCTAGGAGTGTTGTGGCGAATCGCGTTGTTGCCCCTAAGCCTGGGTGCTTCGAGTTTCCGAAATAATGTATGAGGACAACGCGCGTCGGGGCAGTTTCCGCTAGGTACGTCGCTAGAGTAGTTTTCCCGCAGCCTGGAGATCCTGGTCAGGCAAAGGAAATTTGAGGAGAGCAGCAGACTGACCTGGTTTGCCTTGGAGCCAAAGCACTTGTTGACAACCACTGGCCAACCATGTATTGTATTCCGGGCAATTGAAGATCCATTCACACGTTCCAGGGTTTCGCGCATATGGGGCAATAGTCTTCGAGACACCCTTTTCTAGCCATGACAAACAGGTCACGGGGTCGTGAAGATCGTCGAAGACTATCAGGCTTTAGTAGATGTGGTTATGCGACTCAAGGACGTTTTACCCTCGATCCGTGCGTGTTCATTACACAGAGGAGAATACGACAACATTTGCGCGGTCGCTGAGAAGCGTCAGAGCAGCACCTTCATATGACTCTGTAATTACCATCGAGTTTATCATTTGCCCGTGATATAGCCTCCTCCTGACTATTCAAAAGTGTTCCTTGTCTCGCAATCTCGAACTCCGCCTGTCTGAAGAAGTCTGCCTGTCCTTGACGCCTCAAACATCAGTCGATTCGTCCGAACAAGTAGGGCTGGAAGGTACCTTTGATCGACTCCTGATTAGCTCAAGGAAGCTCAATGACGCGTCCAAATGGCCTTACCTTTCCCCTGTGCAGCTCTGATCACTGCTCCTAAAGCTTGGTCTGCTTTCTCAAACTGTACTAAGATTTGCCTGAACTTGTTCGAGAAGGCCGCCCTGACCCTCCGTTTGAGGCTCGATTTGTCCAAGAAGAACTCTGCGTTGCGGATATAGCAGACTACATGGGCCAACGCGGTGGAGACAGCATCGGACACTGCTGCAGAATGCCAATAGGTTCGAAGCTCCAGCTGGTACCGGGGTATAGCTTGTATCAACGATCGTAGTGCAGAAGCGATCTGCGTTCCGGCTTCAGCGGCTCTTGCTGAAGACTAAGTAAGGTTCAGCAAAGTACTGGGGTTGAGCGCTAGCGGCTCGGGCCTCTAAACGCAATCTCTCTTCCAGGCTCACAAAAATAATGAAACGAATGCCTCCCCACACTAAGTTCACTATGAATGGCTGCTGCTGGACCATAACATCGATGATGGGAGCATATTTGTCGATCGCGACAAGAGCGGCTCCAAGTAGCTTGAATGCGGGGCGGCTCGATGGCACACAGCAATCTAGGGCCCGTTCTGCGACCAATTTCATTTCATTTAGGCCATGGAAACCATGTTGCACTGCCTTGGGGCTATTTAAGTGGACTCTTTTCTCTTCTTTACTGGTCAATTCCTCATTGAAGATCTACAGGGTGTCTCAGCCTTTCATTATGCCGGAATATTGGACTGGTTTGCTTTACCTGAATGGCCTTCTCCCAGCAGAGTTGCTCGGCTTCTTGCACAGTAATCATTGCTGAAATCCGTCACACAAAAGCACAACATGAAGGTGTAGCGTGGCCTCACGTGTGATTTGATAGCACAGACGAAGCCATTGTCCTCGTATATACCATTTTCTGCCCTTCAGATGTACCACCCTTTCCAATGCTTTACTGGGGCCCAGTGTTTGCCTTACCATGCATGTCAACCCGACGCTTGGGCTTCTCCAAATTCCCACTCTCCAGGCCGTGCCAACTGCCAGTGTGAGCCCGACTTAGGACAACTGGGCTCAGCCGCGAATGGAAATGGCCCTAGACACCATCACGCTGGTGGGCTTCTGATTTTGTCACACCTGTTCATGTTCATGCCATACCAAGCACATGTTCATGCTCATGCAAGTACTCTTTGCTGCCCGAACTTCGGCTCTTCGCGAATCATTCGTCGCAAACATTGCCCGGGTTTAGCCGACTGTCAAATGCGACCTCTAGCCATGTCCTAGCCTTAGAAGTCCATGTCGCGCGAACTCGCCTGGTCATAGCCTCCAGCCTTAGGCACCGACTTGTTCGGAGTCTTCAAGTAAACCTTGGGGGGCTTGATTGACCTGACATCTCCATGCTCAAGAGGCAGAAGACTGTACGTCCATTGACAGTTGCAGATGGGAATTTGCCCCTACATTCCTTTGCTTGCTTCCCTTCCAAACACTCTGAAGCCATTGACTAGCGCTAATTCCCTTATGGCGGCAGGTTCCGAACCATTCCTCCCCGTCCCCCACTCATGATCCACAATGGGCCAAGGCGGTGGCTGTGGTCTCTGCTATGTTAAAGGACAACCAAAGAGAGAATGGACATGCCCTTGTGGCCGGGGCTATTGGGATGCAGTGAAACAAGAGTTCATAAGTGGTGACCTTGTCGGAAGGCGAGAGGCTCCTACGCGAGCCGACTACGAGGCGCATCTACGACAATGTTCGGAATGCAATGCTAAAGCCCAGCAAGACGATTTGATTCTTCCAACTCTCGATCAAGGAGAGTGGGACAGAAAGGGTTACGGCATGGGGTCGCGCCCGTTTGTGGAACAGCTTCCTGCTCGAAACAGGCAAAACGATCCTCGAGATTTGACCGAATACTTTCTCCCCGACAAAGACATCAAGCTTCCCGTAATCGAAAACAATATAACGAGATATCTAGGCCCGGACGCTTCTGTTAGACGCGGAACACACCCTGTTCGTTGCCCGCTTTGCATACCCAAACATACATACATGCTAAGTCTCTCAAACCGCAGGATGGTAGATCTGGTTTCCTGATCAGGGCACGCTTCCCCTTGACTGTGGTAAGTTGTTTTCGTTCCACTCTTAAAGCGCCGCAATCTGACCTTTCCAGTCCATGATCGCCGATCTGAAGGCGGATTCGCACCCCAGTTGTGACCCACAGCGGTCAAATTCTGTGTCGAAAATCTCGGGTACAGACTCGAGGACATCTCCAGAATCGCGGGATTCGCCGGAATATGCGATTCAAGGCCCGAGATATCGAGAACGTGCTCAACCCAGACGTCAGGAGGTCTATGAACCCCGAAACGCGAGAATTGATCCACCTGATGTCACGTACGGCTCAACTCAGTCTCACCAAGCAGCTCGAGGTCCATCCCCGATAGCCTACAGATCTCGGCAAAGCATTGAGCAAGGAGACCTAACTGAGGAAAGAGTCCAAGGAGACGAGAGAGCCGTTCGAGAAGATTACAGGGAGCTTCCACTGAGCTGGAGGAGTACTTCGGATGATCGGACCGATCCCAGTCGCTTGAGAGAGAGACCACCAGTTGGTCAGTATCGATATGAAGCCGAGCGACAAGCCTTTGATCCGCCGTGCACGAGGGACCGAGGTGCCCCTATCAGTAGGACTACTATTCCCGTCGCAACAGAACAGGTACAAGAAGAAAGAGCAACTGACTCGCGCGAACAGACTAGGAGGGAAATTGCACAGAGGCTTAGAGCTGCGGGGCGAACGCAAATAACCCGCCAACAACTTGAGGCACTGGTGGATCAGGAGATGGAGAGATACAAGAGTCCCAGAAGATGACATCTTGCTGGCAGGATAAACCCAACTCGCCTAACAGCCTTTAGTGGCCGGAGGTCGGTTTGCTTCCCACCTGTCTCGTGATAAGTCGCCATATGACCTCGGACGAATTATTCTACACCGCTCACCTTTGCTCAGCAACGGTTTAGCTCTCAACAGTGGCTGCTGAAGAAAAGCAGTACTGATCCAGTGTGCTCTCTATATTGCTCCGAGGTTGCGCGCCATAGGCAATAGATGAGGCGGGGGCACGTTTTGGAAGCTGTGGCAACTCGTTCTGTATAGTATGTCTCTTCTTTAATTCCTGCGGCTGCTTCAGTGCTAGTTCCATCGAGGAGGGAAGTCCCATGGGGAACAGTGGTGTCCGTGTCTCGTCTGCCCTTGCAGGTTGACTGTGGCGCAGTGAAGATTCTCTAATATATCACAGATATCGCTAACGGATATCCAACTCACGCCGGTAACGCGGACGCTGGACGACAGCTTCCTCTCAGTGATATATTGTAGACAGAATGGAGTAAGAGCTCGTCGGAGCCTTAAGGCAGGTTGGAGAACAATATATTTCGCGAGTAGGCCGCATTTTGGTTGCCTAGGATTCCCGGGGAGAACCTAGAGGAGCCTATGTCTGCCTAATATGGCAATCATGTATTTAGTCACACATTAAACCTAGGTAGTACTCGATAAGACAGTTGCTTCCAACCTATGCATATACATACCTGTCTGCTGCAAGCAACAATGTGTAGAATTCCACCTCCTATCATTATCGCCGAGTGCTTGTAAGGCTTCGGTGTTGTCTTGAAGCCGTAGATGTTGCGCGCAGTAGACAGGTATACATAGAATATTTGGAAGCAATTGTCTTATCTACCTACTTACCTAAGGAGAAGAGGACATTTATATGTGCCGTTCGACCTACCTTTCTGCCTGAGGCCGCGCCACCCCCTGAGGCCACCTGCCCAGCTGAGCCTGTACGAACCGGTGAGTAGCAACCGAAACGCGGCCTACTCACAACAGTAGAAAGTCTTTGCGGTGTTCAAATGAAGATCGAGTAAAAGGAAAATATGTAGAGAATTGACCAACGGGGTCAGCTTCCTACCATCGTCCGTAGCCCTTATTAAGGTCGTTAGAGTCTGATACCCACCGTTGGTAACTTCCGGTCCCCCCCATCGTACTCCGCCCTGCTAGCTGCAGTAGCTCCCTCCCCTGCATCAACGCTGCAGAACGTTGGGGTTCCTCAACTGTAGTCTGGTAAAGTGCAGCCTTATCAAGCCCCGAGCGTTTCCCCGTTTATCTGGAAGAGAAATTTGCAGAGCTTCTCTATCGGCAGGGCTGGAATCCTTGTTGTGATTTTGTTTGATCAGATTCTCTGGTCCATCTATCTCATCATTATGAGCCCGTGCCAAGTTGAATGTGAGCACGACCGCGCCTCGGATTAGTCGAGGATCGATCAATGCTAAAGCCTAAACGAAGTTAGGATCCGTTGCGATACCAGTACCAATTTCTGAGTAGCATATTGCAGCCTCGTAGATCATGTGCGATATTCCGAAAGGTGTCAGGCCGGTGGAAAGGGTGAGACTAGCCAGACCGCCTCCGATGAGCTCTCGGTGCGCGAATTGAGACTGTTGGCTCGCGCCACAAGTATTCCGGGTGGACGATGGTTTCATACGATTCTTAGTCCGTAACGAAACTCTCCAGGAGCCTTAAATACCGCCGGATGACATCTATTGCTGGACATGGCTAGTTCTTGAGTTGCGACACGTTGCGCGCTGTGGAGCGCTCAGTGTCCCAGGATCAGTAGCCGCCAAGTCCCTCGATACGAGAAAATGATGCAATTGTTGATGCAAGTCGATTCCTCAGCATTGCAGAGCAGGAATTGAGTTATCTTTCCGCAACTTGAAGCAAAGCATGGAACAACCCCTCTTCATACGTGTTTGAAGAACATTCCAGTCGCTTCGTCTTCTATCACAATCACTTCTGGAATGGCACTTCCTCCCAAGTTCGCCGGCCAGATGGTCGCTACTGCGGGGCTAGAGGTGAAGCATACTCTCGAGATCTGTAAGTCCCAATCTTCATTGCCCGTCTACTTAATCCAAAACAGCTTACCCTGTCACACCTCCTGACGATGTGTTACCCATTAGACCTCGACTACGTCTGCCCCTTCTCCGCCAAAATGTTCCACACCCTCAACTCTTCCATCCGCCCCCTCCTGCACCAAAAATACACGACACCTGGCGTCCGTCTCATCTTTCGCCAACAGATCCAACCGTGGCACCCTTCCTCAACACTCGTGCACGAATCTGGCGCCGCCGTCCTACGCCTCGCGCCAAACAAATTCTGGGACTATTCTGCCCTCCTGTTCCAGCACCAGAAAGAATACTTTGATGTCAATGTGGTGAACGAGAGTAGGAATGAAACGTATAAGCGGCTGGCGAAGCTGGCGGGGGAAGTGGAAGGGGTGGAGGAGGAGAAGGTGTTGAAGCTGTTGGTAGTGAGTGATAAGCCGGGAGCGGATGGGGGTTTGAACATCGGAAATGGGGTTACGGATGATGTGAAGCAGATGGTGAAGGTGAATCGGGTAATTGGGGCGCATGTGACGCCGACGGTGTTTTTTAATGGGGTGGAGGAGAGGAGTATTGGGAGTTCGTGGACGGCGGAGCAGTGGGAGGAATGGCTAGATAAGAACGTCACTTAGGCCTGCTAAGGGTATATGTGGAGATGGGAAGGGCTGTGATTGGTGGCTGCTAGTTGGTAGTCTGCTGGAGCACTCGAAAACCGTATGTGCATTCAGTCACCGGATACAGGAGGGATGAATCGCTTGTGGTAGCCAACATCAGAGAATCTGTAAAAACGTTGTCCCGCCCAACAAGCTCCGAAGCGCCGACTCATGATGTTCTTATTTCTCGTAGAGTATATTGTCATTATTGTGTTGGTGGTTGATAGTTGATCGGACGCCTACCGTCGACTCGTCAGTAGAGGATGAGAGTAGGCAAAGATGTGCTGCCTCACTTGAAGAGAAGAATATGTGGCTCTGGTTCGTGGACTTCATAGTGTTCCCAGCCCAGGCTCTGGTCAGGTCAGTCAGAGGTCATCCTTGCGAATCGTGTGCCAGTTGACCCACCTGGGTTATTCCAAGGCCTCGCCATTCTTCCTCCCAGAGCAACTTCAATGTACCCTTTGCTGGATCGAAGTAGTCTCGAGGAATAGCTTTGAGCATCGCTTTAGGTAGTTGGACATGACGGTATTCATACTGGTTGTCAGAGTACCTCCATGAATATCAGCCACATGCAGACTGGAGACTTCAACCCATAGCATCCTACCTGGCGGAGTAGCCAATCGAGTCGATGAACTCATCCAATCGAGCTCGCTCACCCTCCTGCAACAGTCGCGGTTTCTTGTTCCTTCTTGACTGATCAATATCAGTCGCCATTATTGCTGGACACTGAGCTCAAATATTTATGGATGAAGTATAGTGATAGGGAAGGCTTTTAGGCGAAGTTTGGGGACAAATACGTCCAGCGGTCGAGGATCGATGGACTTGGGTCAATTTCAGCGCCGACTATCTAGAGGCCGGCGCTCAAGTACCTAGGCGAATGTTTTTCAGTGCTTCAGGGTCGGGCGCAGAATGAGTGTTCGAGGGAGTGCTTTGGTTGCCTGGGACAAGAGAAAGGTAGAGTGAGTGCAAATATGGCGGTAAAGCAAGGTTGAGCTCTGAGACTTTGTTTTGAGCACGGGCGGCGGGGTTTATCTCAGATTCTAGACATCTGGCTGTTTCAATCAAGTCGCGTGTGTCAACACCAAAAGGTGGCCCGAGCTTGGTGCCAAGACAAACTTTAATCGGCACCTCAACTTTTTGGGCCAGGGATGTGCGCTGCAGCTGCAACTTGACGCGTTCTCAGAACGAGCCGCATCCGAATCCAATTGCCCGAGTCGCATTGCGGCCGGGTACGACAAGCCTTGCTCCTGCGACCAATAAATCTGCTGAACAAACACTACAGAAACCTTATATTAGTTCACTTCAGATCTCCTCCCTTCCGTTCGAACAGAATCGTTATGAGCGTCAGAAAGCGGGCTTCTGGCACGGCGGCATCGCCTGAACTAGACACACCAGATCCTATCAAAAGGCGGAAGAAGAACGATGTAAGAATATTTCTCGCAGTCGATGTGGTTCTCTGTCCTTGGTATACATCATTCGGGTTTAAAAGCACCAGGAAGCAGTGAATCTGGCTGCAAAAGATCCCAGTTCCAACGGCGCTTTTCGCATTCCTGATTTGACATTGCATCTCCGCTTGCGCACGCCGCGATAATATTGCTAACGGGATTTGCAGGACACCCATTTCCCAGATGAAGAAACGCCGCAGACCACGACCGAGATTGGACTCAAGCTTGTTAAGCAATTGAAGAATTCCAAAGATAAAACGTGCGTTACCCTACTTCCAGACGCAGACCAACACCAAAAATTGCGACTTGGTAGCTGCGTCGCAAAGGAAAAGCCAATGCTAAACGGTCGCTGGACAGAGGCCGTAATGTTGCAGGACATTTTCTGGAGCTTCCTGATGAGGTAGGAACAAACTCAGAGATCACTCAGAGTCAAGTTAAGGGCTAGATATCTGACTACCAATAGAAAAAATACCCAGAATACTACGAACAAGTCCAGATGCCAATATCTCTTAACATGGTACAGGTGAGGCACCATTCCCCAACAGCTTAACCGCCTCCCAAATGGAAATCCGGGGGCGTCTACTTCCGTCATATACTAACGCGCTCTTGCAACATAGACCAAGTTGGAGAACTACGGATATGCGACAATGGAGAAGTTGGAGTCTGACCTGAAACGGCTGGTGCAAAACGCGAAGGAGTTCAACTCAACAAAATCAGAAGTCTACGAAGACGCAGAACGCATCCGGAAGGCGCTATCGAATTTCATGCCCAAACACAATCCTGCATACTCGGACCCAGCCTACCGTGCATATCCGACACCGCTCTCTGGTTGGGCACCTGACGGTCGACATGATAACGCGGTGACTCCAGCCAGAGAAACGAATGGCAATGCCGAAAGTCTGAAAATCAAACTACCAAATCACATGGGAAGCAGACGCAAGAGCAGTGCCCAGCCAACTGACGAGGATGATGGTCCTGACGATGACATGATCTCGAAACAGGTCGAACTCATCGACCAGATGATGGAGCTACCAAACGCAGAGTACGCCTCTCTACCAGACAGCTAGCAAGTTGGTTCAATATTTACTTTCCATAGGAACTTCTACGAAAAGCCATCGAGGCGCCAGTACCCAGACTACTATCAGCTGATCCCACGTCCCACGTCTCTCACAGACATAAAAAAACAAGTTGAGAAAGGCCGATTTTCGACGTGGGATGCGTTCGTCGTGGAGATGCGTCTAATCTGGAGTAATGCCAAGCTATACAATGATGACGGCTCCCAGATATACTTGTTTGCCGAAGCTCTTGAGGTAAGCTCAAATCCCTCTTTCTTAGTCCTTGTCTCCCTGACCATGGAAATAGGAATGGTTCGAAGATCAAATTAGCAAGAAGGGGTTTGGACTAAGGAGGCTGAAGCTCACCGTGAAAGAGCCTACAAGGTTGAAGTTAAGAGTGGGAACTCCTGCATCGGCATCAACACCAGCAGGAGGCTCGATTGATAACGATTCGCTCCGCCGGCAGCGAGAAGAAACCGGACATGCCCTGGCTAGGGCACAGTCAACAGACAAAAAGGTTGCTATGACGCCGGCGTCTGCCACCGATACGAATGAGAAGCGTAGCGTGTCTGCGGCTGCGACTCCAGGAGTGCTCGACTCGACAAAGTTCGAGGACAGTTCCAAGGAAGACTCCAGCCAGACGGTCGCCGATTCTAGCAAGGCTGCACAGTTCTCTGATGCCCAACAACCCACAAGCTCTCAATCGCTTTCTACATCAGTCATGCAACCTCCACAGTTTGCGAATGGGCTGCTGCCATCCGGAAGCCAGTATGGTGGTCAGATCAATATCGTGCCGGCAGCGATTCCGAAGCCAGCTTTTGAACGCGACTCACCATTCGATCGCATCTTCCGTGACCCAGGCAAAGGCATAGAGGATGCTCTTCTAAGCGGAGTTACGTTTATGACTTGTCCACGAATGCCAAATGATCCAAAGTGGAAAGTGACACGTTACGCATCTAGTACGATGACGCAGACTGCCGCCTATATCTACCTACCATCCGATCATTACTACCTCCGGGTCATTCCCCATCTGACCGACGAGCTGCGAAGTCGAAAGAAGTATAAAATGGTCGTCTGTCGCAACTGGGAAACCCTGTTCCCGCAGCAAGATATTCCCGATGTTTACGACTTCCGCATCCACCCAGGCGAGAACAATATCATTGTTGATGTCGTTGCCGAGCTGAAGGAAGGGGAGAGCAAGCCGTACGCTCCACCTCAATTGCAGTTGGACTTTGAGAGAATCCAGTACATCGTCATGCTGAGAGATGTGACTCCGGAATAAGCAGAAAGCCTGGACTATACTAAAGGGCACGATACCAACGATTTGCATTTCTAGTGGCATCCGAGCATCAGGGAGCCACTAATTCGGCCTGCGTCAAAGAGTTGTGGTCTCATTTACGCCATGTACATGATAAAAGTTGGCTCTAAAGTTACCTTGGTAAAGGTGCGTGTCGGCGTTGGTCGGCTCGTTACGCTCAAGATCAGTACAACAGCTCGGTATAATACCTGGTTCTTTTTGTCGCGAGATCCACCGAAACGATCGATTAGTATATTGTGTATCTATCTTAGATCCTGCAGCGAACTGAATCTTCTTCCTCAGTGCCAAGCCGTTTACCTTGCCTAGCTTTAACAGCATTTCTCTATAAGTTTTAGTACGTTAGTTTGATATCCGCAGATGACATTGCTGCGGACTTTCCGGCATTCCTTAAGGAGATATTCAATGTTGGGTAACATTGACATATACCAGACGTGCAAAAGTTGTGTGATTAGAGCCAGGAGCACATAGGCATCAGCCCATGCCTCAACTTCAGAAGTAAACAGACGCCAATTCCCAAATATGTCTGCAGGCGGGGACGGCAACGCCGCATACCGAAGTAAACCTCTCCTTCTTGGTCCCCGACCGCATCCAGGCAATCTTCGCCGCCCATGGAAAATGACACAGACTAGATGGGCTGGGACACCCGCTTCATGCGCGAATCATGCACGCTCATCTTCGCCCACGATGCAACTGCGACCACGCCCGCAAACGCCGTCTTTGAAATCAGCATCGATCCGTACATATGTAATGTTGACGGCACTCTACACGGCGGTGCTGCGTCTACGATCCTGGATAATCTACCCGGTGAGGCTTGTATGTTGCAGCGTGGAAGAGGTGGATAGACTATGGGTCTGTGAGCCAGACGTTGACGGTGACGTTTTTGAGGCCGATGGTTATAGGGAGGAAGGTGAGGGTGGGGGT
>Ga0335072_10004179_pt1 | contig 21537 bp, 21 predicted proteins | sample Lox_Sample_21_FD_206725 | JGI IMG/M metagenome (GOLD analysis project Ga0335072, IMG submission 206725) | Soil microbial communities from Loxahatchee National Wildlife Refuge, Florida, United States - Lox_Sample_2.1 | ecosystem: Environmental > Terrestrial > Soil > Wetlands | place: USA...
TCAGTATAAGTTACCTGGCCTACATGGAATACTAAATCAAGACGAAAATTCGACAAAGCCCAATGCCAACTAGCCTGAGCTTAACGGGTTTCGAGATCGTCGATAGGTGTAGATGATACCGGGATAAATGGTTTGAGGGGTAACTCACAAGACCGCAGCTTGTCTGACCCTGATTGTGGTTGATGAAGAAGTCGAGATCGTATCGTGAGGAGGATTTTCACGAAAGTCGTCAATGTGTGGGAGGCTGCTCGCTTAGAGGGTACTAAAGACTTAGCGTAGGTTTTGAGGTCACCATCACGTGATGCTTCTCATTCGGAAATAGCTGCAGCTCTACTTCCAAGTAGAGAAGACCAGAGAAACCATTGTGTATCATCATTCAACCACAATGAGCCACTTTGACAGGCGGTTTTGTGTGCTTTCTTCCAACCCTTCAATACTATTATATAGTCGATATACTTTACAGTCAGTGCTAAGCTAGGGCATGAAATGCAAGAGGGCAGCGACAACTCAGGACCGTTCTTTTTATCGTTACTCTCATTTCTTGCTGTCTTTGTTGAGACATGTCGCTTTCTGTTCACGTTGTGAAGTCTTCGTCCAGGTGGAGAGCATTGCTGCATATGCAAAACGATTAAAGCCCTGTTCTTGATCCGTGGGCCGAGACTCGCTCTCAATCATAACGCTCATATACGGGCTTCTGAATACTCTACTCATATTAATTGTATTTCCAATATTTGAATAAGGTGGTTTCATACACGGTACGGCATGAATCCCGCCGGAAGCTGCTGGTCCATTCTTAGGGTTATGTGGTCCAAAAACAGTTACCGCAGTATAACAGTGGTCAATATAAGAGGGGTTGAGACGCCCCGTTGCGCTTAATAACATCTCTAATGGCGTCTGATCATGGCTTCTTTCCGTCAGATTTTGCTGACGACGCAGCTACCGATGCTGCGCCTCACTCTCCACGACAGCACTTGCGAATAGTTAAGATGGTTTGAGACAATTATTCCTTGCATTTATTCCTTAATAGGACATAAATATGGATTTATACTGCCTTGGACAATCTCTGACTGGAGTTGTTGCGAGTTTTATGGTTGAGGCGGCGCCCAAACGGTCTCCGTTTCGGCTCGGTCTCAAACAGGTCCAGGGGTAACACAACTAAACTTTTGGCATAACCGCGCCATAGGACATTTTCTCAGCTGTTCATTGGACTGAATAGTCCGAACACCACATTCTGATGATATTTTCATCCAAAGCTTGGATCATCGGATGGTGGGGTGCATGAAAATAGGCCACGCGGAGAGCTTGGTCTCACTGGGAGCTGGGTTAAGCTGTCAATGCTAAGGTTGCAATTCCAGGGTCTTACACTATCTCCTCCTCTTCACTCTGAGCTCCTTCTATTGGCAGAACCAACGAATGGGGGTTATTTTTTCAACGCATTAAGCTTCTTTGTTCCGTTGATGGTAGTGCCGCTTGGTCTAAGATGCGATGTGATCAAGATGGACCAAGGTTCATGTCAAGGCCGGAAAGTATAGCATCCGGAGATCACTTGTTTTGTGGCTTCAAGGTTTGCGGAAGTATATAATAGCTGGGCCGTTTCCTGCTTTCTCAATTCTGGTCAGTGATATCCAAACATCTTCAACTACCTTCATTTCTCTTCTTCTTCGAGCGCCCCAGCGGCCGCCACATTCTCTTCTATATATCCACATTCTTTATCAAGATCCAATTCCAAAACATTCCTTATCACTTTTTCATCATGCATTTCGCAAAACTTTCCGCTGTTCTTATAGGCCTGGTTGCCTTTGCTTCCGCACTTCCCAACCCATATGAGCGACGAATGTCCTGGACCCCCAGATCCTTGCAACGAAAAGACGGCGGCAGCAAGCAGAATAATAAAGACACCACAATCATTGACACAACAGTTATCCAATTGACAGAAGCGGAACGGAACTCCGAGATCGAGCTCACCGTCCTGGTGGAGGAGAAAATCAAAATCGAAGAGCAGAAGAAGAAAGACAAGGACAATGTCCGCAAGAACCATTACCGGAATAAGAATACGGACGTGGTACGTAGAGAGTTGCCCAAAAAAAAAAAAAAAAAAAGTGTATACAAACATTAGCTAACGCGCACTAGAACACAATCATCATAGTAATCACCGAAATTCTGGACATCCGCGACTCTAGTAACCACAACACGCGCTACATGAGCCACCAACTGCTTGCAGACAACAAAGCCCGAACCGACATCACCATCCAAGTAACCGAAGTAGAGGTAATCACCATCTCCAACTCTGATTCCAAGCATAAAGGCAGTAAAACGAAAACAAACAGTGGCTTTGCGGCATCTGCAGCCAGCGGCGCTGTAGCAGCTGCGATGCAGACTGTCAATCCCAACGCGCCATATATGGCTACCAATCAGACAGTGATCATGCCCAGCGGAGCTGCGGCGCCGCAAGGGCAGAATGTGGATTCCGATCCGGCGGCCATTGTGGAGGAAGTAGCTATTGATCTGATTGTGGAGAAGTTAAGCAGCTGAAACGCAGCTGGGTAGGAAGATGAGCTTGAGATGGCAGTCCGCAGTTGCTGGTTGACGGCGCTGGAAGACTGACATTTGGATCTGTATATATTGCTTCTGGGAACATGTTGCATGTAATGCAGGGGAGATGACTCGGAACGTCGCTGGTTGAACCGCACGTTGACATACATGAGTAGCAATATCGGCATTAGAATGTCGTCTGCAATGAAATTTAATGAAATGAACTATTTCCACTATGTACATTCAGGATGATGCATTTAGAAAATTAGAGGTTAAGACCTTTGCCTCCATTATAGTGTGTTAGACTTTGGACTTTTCGTCTGACGGGTTAGCCGTAAAGCGGTGATCTGATACACTCCAGTTTAAGTCATTTAAGTCATTTCGTACTCTTCAATCTCCTCCTTTGTATTCGTTGAGAGCTGATGCATGCTTTCCATTCTCCACTGTGAACATTCATTTGCAGGCCTTATTAAAGACATATTGAATAGAAGATGATCCGTCGGAGCATGACATCGTTTGATAGGTCTTGGCATGTAGTTTCACGCCTAAGGCATATTTTGGCATCCGCACATTTGGAGCGTCTGATCGGCAAACGTTACGGCAACAGGAGGTCCGAGCTGTGTTTGAGCCACGTGATGAACGCCGCAAATTGGTCATTGATTGGTAAGTCTGTGCGAAGTTGTGGTGCTGTCAGATAAGGAGTCTGGAACTCTGACGAGAATAAACTTTTGGGTACCATATCACGCGGCAGGCCATTCTAATACCCTATTCGCTTCCATCAGGTCTTTCAGCTAGGGGTGGAAGTAGGTACGGAATAAGCACTGAAAAGGTGTGCTTACGCACATCAAAACTCTCTGATCTCGGCATTTAGCCACGTGCTGTCACTGGTGCAACCTTGGCGAGTAGTTGCATCTTGCGCCAGGGTAGGATTAGGTCACTAATCTGCCGTATCACCTTCCCTGAAGTACATTCATGCCCATGAAAAAGTGGGGAAAAGGAAGCTGAGGTGATGAGGCCTTGATATTGGATTATGGGAGCCATCTTGTAGTGATCGTTCAATGGTAGAGCTGAAAACAAAGATACGGATGCAGAAGGTACCCGCCGTTCGCTACCAGGTACACCCTGGCGAGAGGCTACACACCAATATTAAGTCATGGACTGGGAACACGAATTTTTTGTACGTACAGTTCGATACTCTCGATAGCTTCATTGTTAAATGTCTTTTACATTTCGACGGACATATGGCCATCCAAGGTAGGCCATGTAGACGCTGAGTAAGATGATCTAGTGTAGTCCGGTCCTTCCGCAACATCTGGGGTTCAAGCCTCGGCCATCACACCTTATGCAGTCCGCGGAGCATGGCACTACGCAGGGAGATCGATGGAGATGAATTAGTCGAGGCCCCAGCGGAGGATTCGTATCCGATATCTTTGCATATAGGGTCTATGGTATCGCGCTGTTGTCAACTTGCAGTGTGCATATCATCCACCTGCGCTGAACATCGCTAGAAAACATTTATAGAAGCGTTCTTGAAAGGAAACCAGCAGCACTTTCTTCAACAAAACAGACCCATTCCGACAAGCTAAAAGTTGGTGGGCCTCCCAAGGTGCAGCTAAGTCTGCAAGGCGACAATAGCTGAAACATTTCTCCCGTTAGCGACAAGCCCTGCCCTGCTACCTCGCTCCAATGCCAGTCCTAAAGATGATTCGCCTCGTACATTACAAGGGCAGAAGGAGCGCGAAGAGTTGAAAGAAGGGAGAAGATAACAGACACGGGCAACGTCGTTATATATCTGGTAGGGAAGGAGGCCCTGACGATAGAACGGTAAAGTAGCTCGGGAATTGGTGATGAGGTACGTGCCAGACTTGGTCGCCTTTCAAGCAGCTGCCTCTTCTGTCCCAAGCGTTCAGTACATTGAGGAATAGGCAATAAAAAGTGATCCATTCAGAAGCCACAAACAGAGTAGCAACAGATAAAATGCAAAAGGTTACGTAGCTGTGGACCTACTGCACCAGACCCATAAAAATAAATACCGTCTGCAAGGCATAAGCAGGCATCAATTATGTATTACCAGGTCGAGGTTCAAACGGGAATGGAAGGCTTCTGGAAGGTCGGGAAGGAGGCTGTGAGGATCTCCGCCGTTTCTGTGCTGGACGCTTAGCCACGACCTGCACTACAGAAGCCTAGAAGGCTTACCAACTGCTTCCGTACTGCTTCCAGAGACATTCCATCGCAAACACACTCAACTTAGCCCACATTTCATCCGCCCCCATTCCTTCGATTCTCCTTTTCAATCCACAACAACAACAACCACCGTATCTCCTTTCCCTTCCGCTTTGATGTCAACAACGCCGGCCTGATTGACATGATGCTGTTCGCCGCGTAATTGTTATTCACTGCGCCTTTCCAGCATCTCCGTCCGACGCTCTTACCCGATCCTACCAGCTGCGCGACTCGAGAGGGCCTGCCACAGCTCCAGTGTCCATGTTGCGATACAAGCAGCGACTGCAATTGTTGTGCTCTCGCACACGCTTCATAGATATTCACGATATTTCCTCGATACGCCACATGCGAGTTCGTTGCCGTATGAAATAACGTTGTCGTGTGTTCAGTCAGCGACCAATTCACCGGCAAAATCCCCTGCAATCCCAGCATCATTCCGGCCCCGAAAATCACCGCAGTATTGAAATTGTTTCTTGCAGGACTCGCGAGTTTTCAATACCGATTTTCACTGATTGCGAATTTGATTAGAGTTGCGAATCACAATTTATAGGTGACGGATTTCTTTGCGATCTGAGCTCGAAACACAGCGACAAGCCTCTACACCAACGAGTGCGATTTCCAGAGCCCACCAGAGATCAGCTCTTTTAGCTTAGCCAAAGGCTTTTTTCTGAAGTCGACCGGTTACGACTGCGCATACCCGATTTTAGGGCCTCTTATATGGAAATGTGAAGGGCGGAGCAATGGACTACGCAGCGTGCAACATTATATATGTTGATCGCAGAGCTGGTGAAGATAGATGTATAAAGAGGGATGTTGCACCGTCCGAATCCTCCAATACAATTGCGCATGCGCATGAATTGCCCAAACATGATACGCTAGTCGGAGAATTTCATCATGTTGGTCGCAACGTCCAGACACTGCTTGGGACATTCAGCGAAGGTGCGCCTCAAGATTTCCCGCAAACAACACTTCGAATTCTAGCTAACAGTCAAGCAGTTCATGTTTGTACCAGTGGTGGAGCTTGTGTGTCAAAACTGACAGAACTCCATGAGGCTTCTAAGGATGAGATGATCCCAACTCTGGTACTTGTGGATGTACCATATGAGGAGCATGTAGAGGAATCTCAAGCCCATGCCAATCGGACGCCATCACCCATGTCACAGCGAATTAATAATGCAAGTCCAGAGGATGTTGATCACGCTTTCTATGGTCTCAGCTTACTGCGCTGCATATCATTGGACATCCAACAACATAACCTTTCAAAGCTTGTTGTACCAGTCGCAGTGGTGACCATACCAGGGCAGGGCCATAGCGAAGTTAGGGCGCAAGAGGGAACACAAGAGAAGGCAGAACAAGGCTCGGCGTGGACTCCCTTTGCTAGTCGAATGCGAGCAGGCTCTATGAGCATACCATTAGATCAAAAACGCACAATGAAGTATCTAGATATGGGTGCTGTGGATGTTTTGACCAGTCCTTTGCTAAAGGATCGGTTACCAAGTCTTGCAATTCACGCATATCGGGCCCACAAGGAATCTCTGAGGGAGCATAATGCTTTTCTGGAGATAAAGAGGGGGAGAAAGCGATCATGGGTTGGCTTGGACGACCAAAAGCCATATGCATATCTTCGGGAAGCTATGGTCTCCAGTCTTATGGATGGTATATGTCGCCTTGGTGGAGATGAGTTGCCACTTAGTCACGTCCGAATATCAGTACCAGTTGAGCGCCTTGAGAAGATAGAAAATGCCATTGGGTCATGGTATTTCTCGGCTCATGATTTTACTGATGACGAACTGCTTCACGCAGCAATGTTGATGTTGCAACACGCGCTGGCAATGCCGGAACTGGAGCGTTGGCGGTTAAGTGCAGGTAAGTCTACTTGTTGCATGCTCTGCTCATGTCGTTTCCCGTATGCTAATATCCGATCAGAAAACTTAATGGGTTTCCTGGTGGCCTGCCGAGCAGCATACAATGCCTTTGTTCCATACCACAATTTCCGCCACGTCATCGATGTCTTACAAGCCGTATTCGTCTTCCTGGTCAAGCTTGACACTTTGCCGGAATATCCGGCGGAAGTTATATCACAAAGGCCCGAGAAATCACCTATTGCCGCGCTATTACGGCCTTTTGATGCTCTTACCTTGCTCATCACCGCAATTGGCCACGATGTTGGCCATCCCGGCGTCAACAATGCCTTTTTGGTTACCTTGAACGCGCCACTTGCGCAACTGTATAATGATAGATCTGTTCTCGAATCATTTCACTGCGCGGCGTATTCCCAAATTTTGAGACGGCACTGGCCAGCGGCATTCTCGGGGGTGGAGATGAGACAATTAATGATAAGCTCGATATTGGCTACGGATATGGGCCTTCATTTTGATTACATGAAGAAGCTCGGCTTCCTACAAGAGAAACTTGACGAAAATGGCGGTACTGATGGCTTCAATGGCAGACTTTTGGAGGAATATCGGGCCTTAGCTTGCGCGTTACTGATCAAGTGTGCTGATATAAGCAATGTTGTAAGTCTCATTCAGGAAGCTGTGACTCGCCGTTACCGATACTGATATATTATTATAGGCAAGAAGATATGACGTTGCAGCTCAGTGGACAGAGATATTGACCACAGAATTTGCGAGGCAAGCATCCATGGAGGCTGACTTAGGGATACCCAGTGCCCTTTTCGCGGCGCCGACGAGAGAGACGGTGGAGCTTGGCAAGTCGCAATTGAACTTCATGAACATGTTCGCCATTCCCCTCTTCCAAGGTGTTACCGATATCATGCCAGCCATGCAATTTACCGTCGACGAACTGCATAAGAATATAAAAATATGGACAACTCGAATTGAGGAGGCACAGCAGAGGAAGGATAGCGATGATTCTGTGATGGATGGCATGTTTTCCCCACGTGCCATGAGTCTCGCTTTCCCTTCTGATGGAGCAAATCAGCAGGGCGCGGATAGGGCAGATTCGATATCTTCAAAATTGGGCGATTTATTAAGTTCTGGACCGCACGGATCTAGCCTGAAAAAGGCCGCAACTTTGGAAGGAATCACGGAAAATGATTTTCAAGAAACTAGCTCTGAAGGGCTTTCGAATGGGCCGAATGAAGAAGCCGTCGCAGAGCCCAACGGTGCCATAGAAGGCGAGCCATTGATCCCACCCGTTTATAGTGTGGCTCGTCGCTCATCAAAGCCGACTCCTAGCCAGCTCCAGCTAAGTCATGCGACCGTCAGTGCACCCGGTCTTCTTGACCATCCTAGCCAAGACGCCGGCGCCCACGACCTCCAGAAGAGCAACTGTGTTCATATAGGACATTCATTAGTAACGGACGCGGTCTTTAGAGACCAGCAGACACCAACGCCTCGACCGGAATCCAAGCATCATAATGTGCAACGCACAAGTGACACAATAGAGAGCAACAACTCAGCACCTGGTTCACATGATTGGACAAGCCAAGCCACTAGCGCGACAACAAGCAAGATCCCTCTATCGCCAAGCACTCGAGGGACTAGTATTATGAGTAATGACTCCACCGAGCGCCCAACAACTGTTTCTCCACTTACACAACCGCCCAGCAACCCCTCACCCACGCGAACCAACACCACCGCCTCCCAAAGTTGTCCCACACTCCCCGCAACCTCCGAAAACACCATAGCCACAACGGCCACTGATCCAGGTCTCGGTGACACCAAAAATGGCAGTGGCGTAACTATAATTGAAACGATGAGAAGTCTCGCACGGAAATCCAGCCGGTCGCGGTTCAGAATGAATTTCTGGAAGAAGAAGACGGGTCCTGCTCCTGGTACCGGCGGAGTCCCGCTTGTGCCTACGGCGTTACCTATTGGGGCCGATGACGAGGCGAGGGGGCGATCGAGGGGTGGTGAAGAGATGAGGGGAAGATCGTGGGGTGGTGAATCAAGGGGAAATGATAGGACAGTCAGCTAGTGAAATGACTAAACGATTGACATAAGGATTGTCAAAAGATGCGAGCGAGAGGAGCACTTCTACTGTATGTACATCATCACATAACGAATAGCCTACACATGCATATAGGCCAACAAACAGTGGGCGGGCGGGCGGCGTTTCTGGCGTTCGGATCGGAGGTTCGAAAATCTTTATGTATGCGGTACCGTGCTATACATTGCATAGGCAACGGCAGGCAGGCAGCGGGTTTTCGTCGACTGAATGTCTATACGTTTTGAACTTGGCAAGGGTGGATGGCGTAATTTTCGGTTTGGCATGAGTCCGGCAAATGTGAGCGAGCAAGCGTGCAAAGAAGAAGAAAATGATCGAAGGAAGCAAGGAAGGAATAGGTGATGGAACGGGGGATTATGGGTGCTAGTCTTGTCCGTCATGACATAAAGCATATATAGTAGATATCGGGATTTGCAAAGCGAGACAACAGAATGTAGGAATTATGGCATATGTGAGGTTCATACTGCTACGGGGGCTGTTGATTTGCAATCGCGCAAAATGCTATGTGATATAACGTGAGTGAAAGTCTAGGTGATGGAACCTTGATGAATAATTCTTAGCTCGTCCAGTCCTCAGTTGCAGCATCCTGCGCATATACAGCTTTCCTTTTCTATGCTTCTATTAGGACTCCGTGCTTGATGACTTGCTTGATAAACTACTTGACGAACCTTCACCTTTTTTTTCTTGGCTTGCTCAACATCAATACCCGGCCGATCCCGAGATATTCGGGTCATAGCCTTTCTGAACAAATGCGGAACTACGTCAACAATGGCAAAGGTCAAAGTCTGCGTGGCACCCGTGATATGCCAGCTCATACACAAGAAAAGCGGCGTCAATATCGCTGCATTTAATCCTCGTCAGTAAGGTCCCAGGCTGAGGAGGCCGTACAAGTCACCTGCAAGCTAGATGTGATATTACAAGACATGCGCCTCTAGTGAGATGTGCCCACCCATGCAAATGCAGCTGAGTGGAAGTTCCGGAGCTGAATGTTCGAGTTGCGGAAGGACAAAATGAGGTAGAATGAGAGGTAGGAATGGAAGGCGTTGTAAGTGTATTTATCTGCGATAAAGTCGACGAGGACGAAGAATTTGACAATAATGGGGATCGATACAACTGTAATTATTCTTTTGCGGAAGACGTATGAGATTTGCAGTTTCGTTGACGTCGTATTGAGAGTGTTCGTAACAAGTTTCTTATACTGGATGTGTGCGATAGCGCAGAGCATTTCCATGTGGACAACATACAGATCGAGAAAGACTCGAAACTGCTACTCTTCGACGGGCCAGGATAAGCCCAAAAATAACTTGAGTAGAAAGATGAACTCCAAAAAGCCAGAAATTTTGATGAAGGTCGTTGTAAGTGTATATGGCATAGCGACCTTCCGTATGACGAAAGTGGCATTGAGATTTCCTTGTCCCATTCCCAACGTAAAGTAGACCACTGAGAACCAGAAGCTTACCAGCGGTGCAAAGTAGTAGAACACGAAGTCTGTGCGCATCATATATGGAAGGATACAGCTAAGGAAGTTAGTACGGACAAGAACAGTAGCCGCCCGTTTGACTGAGAAGTTGAAGGAAGTAACCGTAACCGGTCATGAACAGGTACGACGCAACCAGTATCCTTACAATCTTGTATATCCAAAGGATTTGAGACGCGCTCATATAATGATACAAGAGCACAATACACTGCATCCATCCCTTCCACTCCTCTGCTTGGTCGCGTGAAAGGAACCCTGAATTCTCGACGTCTAATTCGGGTTGACGAGGGAAATTCGTCCTTTACTCTGCCGAACAGTCACAACTCCAATAAAAAGCACAGAGAGTGCATAGGAAATCTGCCTTGTCTGTGCATCATACATATTCAATTCCTCTAGCAGTCGAGTGGAATTCAGCCATGGGTCCCAGGTGAAGTCAATCGTAACTTGGTGGCTCTCCATTGAGATATCTTCATGTTTGTATTCTGACTCGAACTCGATGGCTTTACCAAGATCCAACTTTCATGGTTACCGCATGAAAAACCTTGACGAGTTGTGGAATTTCTGATAAATACAGCCCTCTAATCATCCAGGAGAGTGTGTATGTCATGTTCTATAGTCATAGAGCAGAGCATGCATTCACGTGGCTGCCGCATTGATGACGAAAAACTTGGCGCACCGAGCCAATAACCGGTATGAAACAGAGTGCTGCACTTGCCTGCACCATCAGAGCCTCCGATATGTAAGTGGGTAGACCAGAAGTTCTTCGTGTGGTAAACTCACCAAATTTAAAGGTTCTGGAGGCCATTAAGATGATGAGAAGCTGTAGCATACAAAAGGAAAGTCGTCAAGAACACTTCAAGGAGCCGGCCATGTTAAATATTCCCGAAGACGAGTCGTTCTAGAGGATTATTATGGCAACCTGTAAATAGTCTGCAACTGGAGAAGATTGATGGTCATCGCATTCGAGGCCAAGGAAAACAACCGACGGAAATGGAAAGTACGATGTCTTACAGATCTTAGAAAAGGCAATCACCAAAAACTACGCGCACCTGCTCGTGAGAAGGAGGTGAGGTTACAGACTTGCAACAACGAGAGGAATTTGGCAAGCACACGAGGTACATCGATACCATAGTACCGGGTTTCCCCGCAAACGTCAGCGCTAGCCGTATTTGGATCTTACATCCTATCGCCGAGAATGACAACGATGTACAAACATTTTAGATCCATAGATTCCACTCCATCTACTCTGCAGGAAGATTATGATGTCGATACTACCTATCCTTTTAATTTGATACAGTTTTGCCTTTCTGGAAACCTGCATCTCTTTGCATATTTTCAATTTCTGAATAGCATTCACAGCCATTGACTGTAATACCATGGCGCCCGATTTTCCCGTAGTGGCAAATGCGGCGAGGAAGAGAAGGATGGCGCCCAAGACTAGAACCGGCTGCCTTACGTGTAGGTGGGTGTTTCAGGGCTACACCGAAGAAGAGACATTGATCAAATGCATGTCTAACTGGTCTTAAATACAGGCAGCGACACGTCAAATGTGACGAGAGGAAGCCGGTCTGCCAACGATGCGAGAACCTCAGGGCGCAATGCAAGGGTCTCGGATATTCTAGCTCCATCTTGATAAAAGCGTCTGCCACTTCAAAATCGTTTCAAAGCCTAAAAAGCCTTCTTCCTAGGCCCCTTTCAGATGGGCTACCGAGTAACGAGCTGGACTTGCTGTACTTTCAGCTATTCCAATCATATAGTACGGCGGATTTATCGGGCTATTTTCCATCAGACTTCTGGAACCGGTTGATACTCCAGCATAGCCATTACGATACCTCGATCAAGGATGCCATCATTGCTATTGGTGCCCTTTATAAAAGTATTGAAGTTGCCCAGGATTCCAAGATACGTCTCAACACCAAATCAGCTCATCTAGAGCATTTTGAGTCTGCTATCCGGCATTACCAGAAAGCTCTACGCAGCCAACGAAGGACATTCGAAATCGGACGTCCCCAATTGAGGACGTCATTGATATCGTGCTTGCTTTTCATTTGTTTCGAAGCACTTCAAGGCGACCATCACTCGGTGGTTCGGCAAATATTATGTGGCGTCCATCTTCTGCAGGAGTATTGCCCTCTCTCAGCCGGCGGTCATTCTTCTCTTAGTGATCAGATTGACGAAGAAATTTCTCAAACATTTGCACGACTAGAGGTTCAGCTACGAACTTTCGACGATGGTCGGCCTCAACGGTACCAACTTCCACAGTTAGTATCCAAGCTACCATCTTCGTGTACCAAGGACTCGTTCTCAAAAATCCAGAAAGAGAAGCAACGACTTCGGCCTATTGAGTCCCTCGAAGAAGCCAGGCACTCATGGGACCTTCTCTTTCCCAGAATTTTGGATGCCCGTCAGAGGGCAGAACCCTACAGGTATTTTACGAGAAAGAATGTGCCATTAGACATAGTCATGGAAGTTGATAGATGGACTGAAGAGTTGTTTTCATGGGGTGCTACCTTCGACACTTTCTTTCAAAAGACCTGGAATGATATAAGTGGTAAGAATCGAGCCGGAGCTGCAGCCATCAAAATCGGTTATCATTTTGCATACATAAAGATCTCTGCCTGTTTCGGACTTTTTGAAACAGTATATGACTCCTTTCTCGCAGACTTTCAGGAAATTGTAAGACTTTCAAAATATCTGCTCCAAACAAAGCGTCCCTCTCTGTTTCAGAAAGCAACTTTCATGCTGGACTCAGTTATTGGTCTACCATTGTTCCTCACAGGTATGAAATGCAGAGATCGAATTCTCCGCCGTGAAGCGAATGCTCTCCTTAAGTCTTCCAAGCGGAGGGAAGGTATGTGGGATTTTGAAATAGGCGTTCCTATCATAGAATGGGTGATATCCATCGAAGAAACTGGTCTCGGACCCCACCAGGTAGTCCCAGAATGTAATCGGTTCCGGATGCTCGATATCACAGGTGATCTTCGAACACGGACTGGATGGGTACGTTGTGGCCAACATACACATGAAGGCGAGGATTTTATAAATGTAAAGGAGATGGACTTTTCGTTTTGACACGGGACGACTGGTGTACAGCATGAGCATTCGAGCCTAGGAATAAGAGTTTCTATCTCTCCCCTTTCGATGCTAGCACGTGTGAAAAGTCGCCAACACGATTGATTTGTAACCCCGGCACAATAAGAACCACTTTTGAAGAGGACATAAATGCTGGGTTTTGTCTATCCAAGCTTGTTATGTAAGCATCCTGCTTTGTATCGTTGTATCACATTCGTGTCAAAATACTTTATCGTATCTTTCGAATATTAACTCGAGAAAAAGCTTCTGCGATGAACTGCAAATCAAAGAACTTTGCAGAGCTAAGGAGACACGCAAGTTCTTAAACTGGAGGATCAATTGCGATATCGAGGACGACAGAATTCCTATAAGGACAAAGCTGCGATTCAATCATAATGACTCCCGTTTGAACTCGGCCAATGGGCTTACATATAGAATACTCTAAGTTGGTTGGTGGCCTACCTAAGTTTTTGCCTTAAGTAAAAACGGGCTAGCTAATCATATGGAGCTCACCAGTGTGGGGTCAATGTCGGGGAGTCGCCTCCGAGAACCCTCTGTTGGCACCATACAGAGCGATTTCAAGCAAAGCATCATTGGCGTTAAAGACATATTCCAAATTGAAAGTGATGACAGTAAGATTTGTTGTTTATACACACATGGTATAGGTTGTTGGGTGTACGTAATAGCGTCGTTTATACACGGCTCCAATTGGCTGAATCTAGTTATATTGGTGTTACTTGTTCTATCACAAATGGTTGATATATATTATCATGTATCTCCTTCAAGTCGTCGCGCTCTCTGAACAGGATTGGTACTGAAAAAATCTCGTCGTACAAAGTATTAGTCAGAACGAAGACAATCCCTCTCACACTCCAAGTGGCGCATCACAATGAACTTACAAGAAGTGTAAGAAGTCTCCCCTGTTACACTGGAGAATAATGTCGATGCAACCCATGCAACGGCCCCACGGCCATCACTTGGGGCAATGATGATAGCCTCAGGGCACGCCGAGGTAGACCTCGACGACTAAAACGATCCAAGAAAGCCTTCATTACATTTACCACTCTCCTTCCCACATTTATAGTGTACGTTCAGACTCATGATGTTCTTTCCACTACAGTAGCTATCCAACGCAAGGATTTAAGGGCGCGCTAACTGTCGAATATGACGTTCCCTGATCTCTCACTTGTAGTTTCATATGTCCTGAATGCCTCATGGTTAAAGCAAACACTCATTAATCTTCCTTATGTAATCTACGTTTCAAGAACAACTCCTTAAACCCCTATTCTCGTCGGGATGAATAGATTGTTCTCTACATACAGTTGAATACAAATTGATGAGTTTGCTCCAAAGAGCCGCCCAAACCTGCAACAGGCACGAAGCTTGCTTTGCACTAATCTTGAAGCAATGGGGTCGTCGTTCGGTTTTACCAATTTCAAGCTAGTGTTTGATAGGATACCTTATGTAGCGTTTCTGGTTAGGGTTGCTGCCTAAGGCCGTCAAGTTGCCGGTTTTAGCGTCGAAAATCCAACGACATTGCAAAATCGAAATTCTTCGATCGTACATCCACAACATCAGAAGTCAAAATTAATAGACTTCCTTTCGTAGATTCAAAGTTTTGGCGTAGATTCAGGACAGATAATAACCACATCACTTATGAGAGGCTAAGTTATTCTGATTTCTCCTTTTCTCTTCGCCTCGATTTCTCTCCCTGATAACAGTCTTCTGCCTCGCTCGATCAGCTCTCACAGTCGCTGTTCTTGAGCTGGATGCACTATCAGTGTACAAGACTAGAGAGAGACCAACGACCTTTGAGTGCGAAATCTCCTTCTGCCCTGTGGTGACCTTTCGCAATTTGTCAGTTGGGATATCATGACGTGGCCAGTAACCTTCTGACGAGCGTCAAGCAGGTCAATGCTCGAGAAATTGCATTGTGAGACATTGATTTAAATTATGGGTGCAATTCAGCTTATTTATCAAGCAAAAGAAAGGAGAAACCTATATAGGATCAGGTTGAGCCCGCTCAAAATTAAGGTGAAAAGATGAGAGGTGCAAAAACTCCCCACCTCACTAGAGACGGAAAGTATTTTGATATTTAACATGAAAAATTGGTTAACGGTAACTTGTGACTGGCTAAGAACTACCCCAGCTTGAATTCCCAGTCCTTTGGGTATCTCTGTGTGTCACGTTGGGATACCAGATCAAGACAGCGGGTAAAAATTTCTTCGAGAGCAAAGGACGTTTCCTCATCTCATTCCCAGAGCTATTTATCGAAAAATTGGGCAAATACTTATAACTGCGTTAGTAAAAAAGATTTTAACAGGGACATGATTTTGGGAATCCGGACTTTTTTCCGTTTATCTAAGTCTTTAACCTAACTGTAATTATACAGTTCCTCGTTGACTTAAAGAAGCCTATTTTCCTTTATCATTCTATCACTCTCTCGTATTCTTCTCTCCAAGTAGCTGCATTGAGAGTTTAACTCTCTTAAAAAGCGGCTATGCATCCTGGTCTAAATTGATGTAAGGCAGGCCTGTCACTCCAAGTCCACTACTTTATCTAAGCCAATAAATTTATAAGCCCAAAAGAAACAAATAAATATTGTCGCCGCTAAATCTACTATTGGATAAGCAGGAGTCAAGGTCTCTGCAAGACTAAAACCAAGGAGAAATAATCAAACTTACTTTAACACCTTCTGTCCATACCTCACTATTGAAGAATGGTGTACTGTACAATACAAACGTGCAAAGCCAACCCAGTGAGAAAGAAGACCAACGCCATAAGCCATCAACATCATAGGACTTTGCTACGTGAACACCATCTTCCACCGCGGCTTGCAAGTCGAGGCTTGCTGGGGTCCTAAATCCTGCTCTCTAGGAAATAGATTGCCTCGGCATGTCCGTAATCATAAACAGATATCGCCTATAGTCACCGTTTGAATTAAGGCCAGGCGTAGGCGTGTTGAGAGAGGTAAATATGAAGGCTTACGAAAATGACAGTGGAATAGCTAGGGTTTATAGAAACAGCGACGCGTACCATAGCGCTGGCTCTAGCCAATATCCGCTGTTGGGAGAAGTCGAGGAGAAAAACAGCCTACCACTCCGGCTGCCAAGATGGTACTGTGCTCTAACATTTGGTAAGCAGCTTGCGATTTTCATGGAAGGCGGCGAATTAGCTTACAGCAAACCTGGATGTATTGCAGTCAATTTCCGCTCATGCCAGTGAGTGATGATCTTGGCCATCTTAACGTTCGCTCTGCCCCCGCCTGACGCAGTTGAAAATATGGAAAATGGGAAAATGGGTGTTGAGATAGAATGCCAACATTGACAACAATGCCTATAACGGAGGATAATAGGCGATCACAAATCATCTAAATTTCGTCGAAATAAGCAGAAGCTGCGCATCGTAGCTTTCACTAGAGAGGACGCATGTTCATGACAGCAAGGCTGTGAGGATTAGGCCCTCGAGATTCGCCTGGGCTGTGCGACGTTGTTGGGAAGGATGGCATAGGCACCATCGCTTTTGTTTCTGTATGTGAGAATTACTGTTCAGCTGACGTGCTTAATTTGCAAGAGGCTATCACAGGGTTTGGAGTTTGGGAGTCATGGGTGTAAAAGCCTTGCGGTGTGACACGTCGCTTGTGGCTGAGTTGTTCCTTGCTCCAGAGGAAGGAAGGGCAGTAGCGAGTAGAATTCTTAGATTCAGAGGTATTTCTCGGGTGCCTAAGTTAGAATGTATGCCTGGCTGAACGGTGTTCTTGCTAGACATCACACGTGTCGACCTCTATAGTCAGCTAGTATTAGGTCATTTCCTCTATCATTAAATTGCTATCTATTGAGATTGCTGTACAATATACGCAAATAAACAGTATTGTTACAATGCTGCTGGTCTTTTAATAATGTTTCCGTGAATGCTTCTAACTCGAGTAACAGTGCTCAGTACCAAATGCTGGATATCTTAAGACATAGGCAAGAAATACAAAACGCCGTTCTTTCATGTCCATTACAAAGAATAAGAAACATACTAACCTGTGCTGGCCGTTCGGGGAGACTTATATACCCAATCTGTCTTGCAGTTGTCGGCGATCGCTTTTATGTGCGCTGGATCTGAGTCCTCGTCATGAGCCTCTACTAAGTGTGCACCAAACTCAGCCCTGCCCAGCCACTTCCTGTTACCTGCATCCTCGCAATCATCTCTGGGGCAAACAAAATATGAGCCTAGCGCGAAACGTTCCCACCTTGAAGCATCAGCCGTGCGAAGCCTTCGCCGTCGGACAAGCTCTTGTGCACATTTCTGGAAATCAGCCTGGATGTCAGGCTGCATAGCCCAGGCGTTGAATGTTACATCCATCTTTTCAATGGTTTTCTTACCGCTTGACCGAGGCATCCACTCGTCCAAGTGAACATCGGGCAGCGCATTTGGTTGATTGAATCGAAAATATGAAAATCCTGTGTCGGTGGAGCTGGCCTCCTTGTTCATCCTAGAATGAACGTCCTCGGTATCTCCAAGGGCTTCAAGTCCTCCTTTTACTTTAGTCCCAAACCCTCTACCAGATCTGTATGGAATCTTGCGTGCTGTTCCAACACTAACAAAAGTCCCAATAGGGTGGTTGGACGTTGTAACTTCATGATATGTTTCTTCAGCAGGGTTGTTGACTGGGCTAAAACCTGCATCAATGAATGTGTTATGGGACTTCTGTCGATTCTGCGCTTTTAATTGCTTTGTGTTGGTATTCTGTTTTACAATCGAAGCGTCACAAGATAGCAACATGGGATCGAAATAGAAAGGAGCTGCACTTATTGCCCGAGCAATTTGCCAGATATCATATGGCGAGGCTTCCCCAGGGTTTCTTGGATAAACGAGCTCTGGGCGCCCATTCAAATGCGGGTAGGATCGGAAGACATAAAGTGTTTCGAAGGACATTTTTGCCTTGTTCTCGACTCCCCTGAGGGCGAAGGTAACCCTGCTCAGCCATTAGCGCAGATAAACGGAGTTGTGAAAAGGTCTACAAACGTTCTGCACAAGTCCGCATCGTTCTCAAACCGACTTCCACCGTTTCTCTTACCTCGCCTTTCCGTAACATCGTTAATGACCTTCACAAATTTCTTTGCTTTGTATTTCGTTCGATTTATCCAAAAGAGCGGTGTGACCAATTCATGGAAATGTCGAGGTTTACCAAAGATTTTTCCTCCAAGGTTGATGTACTCCGTGATGCAGTCTTCAACAGTCATTCGAAGGCGCGAGAGCATAATAGCAATGAGACTATATTGTCAGTTAACCAAATTTTAGATGAGGCCGCTGTACATACCCGCCAGTACTAGTACCCGAGATCGTGTCAAAATAATGGCATGGCAGATATTCATTGCGGCTTACTTGTTCCGAGTCTCCACCGAGTGCTGTGTGGGATACGTGCAGAGGCTGGTTGTGGGGCCAGAAACTTGAATCGGCAGGAGATTCCACGCCGTTGCCATCAGTAAAACTTTCCTCGACTATCTTGACCATGGTCATAAGAAGTTTCAGAATGAGGAGGCTATAGTAACCTCTAATTCCACCGCCATCTGCTGCACTTAGTTGACTTGAGACACAATATGTGGAGTGACTGCTCACCTAGCGTAAGAACATTTTTGGGTCTCCATGGTTCATTCTCGTCAAACAACTGCTTCTGCGTAGGTCGCCGAGGAACGGGATTAAACGTACGTCGGCTGTCTACCGAACGGATAGTTTCTTGCCGCTGAGAAGGACTAAGACTAGGTGCGATGAAGGGGTCTGTTGAAGGTAACTCCCCGTGTGTAGTCGCAACGCTTTGTGTAATATTATAGTCTGGAGCCGATTGAGTTTGGTGTGCTTGGCTTTCTTGACCGTTTGACGCTTGCATTTTTGAGAATGAAGGTGGCGACCTGTCACATTCGAGTTCGGTGGCAGCTCAAAACTCGTTTGCCCCTCTCCAAAATGCTGCTATCTACTCTCCGGATTCTGGTAGGGCGGCTTTTAGCCGTTCGAAGGCGCAAAGCCAGAACCAGAGCCTTTTATCCACAACACTGTAAGAGCTTAACTGTAGCCATGGACATAGAAGGCTGCCTCTTTACCAAGGGCGCTTTTGCAAGATGAGCCCGGGGCCAGCATTGCCTCAACGCCACCTACAAAAGGAGGTCAGCAGCTTTGGCACAACTAGTGTAATTCTTTACTTGTTCTAGAAATGAGCAGCCCGGATTTGCATCTCTTTAGAAGTCCGGGCGCATCGGTGAGGGAATAATGCATGCAAGAAATCCAATGATACAAGCGGTGGCTGAGTATAGAGCCTCCATCTACTACACCGGTAGTGCTGTGTAACACCCAAAGCGGCGAAAAGCGGGCGACTCGCTACGGGATGATTTCGAGGCTTTCGTTTCTAGTGCTCAGCCACTCTCCTTCAACGACGAGGCTGCGATCTAATGTTATCCAAATTCTTTACAAATTTGATGGGGAATGCCCTCGGCTTGTAGGATACGTGTCACTCTGTAGCGACGAAATTTGTACGTCAGGCGCGAAGTCGTCAACTCGAAACCATCGCATGCATGCCTGAAGTAGGTGTCGCAAACAGGAGTGCCTACTCCATCCGTGGTTGCAGGCTGCTACAAGCCGTGGCCCCCGCGTCTACAAATAGCAAAAAACGCCTTGCGACGAGGCACACCGTGGTTTGAAAGCTGAGCTTTCAGTCCGTCTCATTTCGTCAGTCGGCGACACAAGGAGTCACGGGTCCACTTTTCCTGGCCAATAAGCTAAGCACCCCCATTTTTGGATGTACGTGGGTTTGTCAAATATGCCCTCCTGTGGCTGTTGTTAATGAAAGCCTCGATATTGAACACGCGCCGAAGACATGGTGTGATGGATCGAGGGGTTTCCCGGGCCTCCTTCTCACGACCATTGTTTGGATTGTGGTCTCTGGCTTTGGTCAGACCCACAGCCCACCCTGCGCACCATAAGAGGGCTTACCGCCCTCTTCTAGTATTATAGGTTGATCCGAGGCACTTTGTACAACAATTACCTTCAAGAAATTCAAACACTTCGTGATCGTTACTTTTTAAAATTCCTTTCATGGCAAAAGACATTCAGACAACTGATCCATCGCCGAGACAGTTCCTCCAGAAGAATCGTAAGAAACGAAGCTGGGAGAAATGCATCGTATGGAACCCAAGACGACAATCCCTAGACGTCCAAAAAATCGCCGACATTGAAAAGGGTATACGATTCCTAAAACTCCCCTCACGATCCCAAGTCACTCAGAAAGCTGACATATCGTCCCATATAATAGACTCTACAACGGAGTATATGAGCTGCACGCTCCCATCCGCTCCAAATTGCGTTAGCATCTACCTTGACAGCAAGACCGAATCCGAAGCTTTCGTCGCTAGCAGTCCCGGGGGTGACAAAGACAGAGTCTTCATTGGAAGATTGAATTTGCAGCGACTAGGCTTCTTCAACCAAATGTCCCGGTTCTGTGGAAATCTTGGCACTTTGTACATAGTGAAGCACTCCACTACAGACTCTCCGAATTCAGATAACGGTGAAAATGCTAGTGATGATAATTGAATGACTGGGTTGACGCAAGGAGTATGGAGATATAACGTATAAGGATAAGACTTTGGCAGTCTTTTAAGGCATAATAGCGTTGGGCGCGATAGAGTTCTGTTTTGCCATTTTGTAGCGTAGAGCCACCCAAATTATCTTGGTGTAACGTCAAGTTCAAGCAGTCTAAATACTCATTTCCTCAAATCAGTGACTCAGCAGCCTAATCCTAGATATATCATTGACCTCACTAACCAAGTTCCAAACTCGGACTAGTTCCTTAAAAGAGGGTCATTCCATGGCCTCACTTCCTTTTCAAGCTTATAAAACAACCAACCTCATGTAACGGAGCTTACACATATATACCCTGGCTCATCATCTTACAAAATCTCAAGCCTCAAATGTAAATCAAACACCACAGTCTTAAGTTGATGCAAGAGAGGTCCCCGGACAAAAAAGCAGAATTCTTACAAGTATCAATATCAAGACGCTCGGAGCAACCTCTCACGGACAGAGAGACTTGAGCATTAGTCGACAGAGCGAGGAGAAGAATTTGATCATTTGAGCCTATATAATCAAAGGAGATGCATCTATTTCCAATCACGGCACGGTTATCGGGTCTGAATTTGCTTTGAATATTGTCAAGGGGTATAACGAGATCAACATGGGATATCACTGAGGGGGGATTCGTATTTGAAGTGTATTGCTAATGTTAT
>Ga0335072_10004180_pt1 | contig 21530 bp, 16 predicted proteins | sample Lox_Sample_21_FD_206725 | JGI IMG/M metagenome (GOLD analysis project Ga0335072, IMG submission 206725) | Soil microbial communities from Loxahatchee National Wildlife Refuge, Florida, United States - Lox_Sample_2.1 | ecosystem: Environmental > Terrestrial > Soil > Wetlands | place: USA...
GGCGGGCTGCGCGGGATTCCGGGCCTCGCCCCGTTGCTGCGCGATCTGCCGCCCGGGTGTGCGTTCCACCCGCGGTGTCCGAACGCCGAGGCGCGGTGCCGGGTGGAAAAGCCGGCGGTGCGGTCAGTGGGGACCGACGCCACCGTGGCGTGTCATTTCGCATGATTCCCTTGCTCGAATTGCGCGATGTCACCAAGGCCTTCAGCGGCGGCGTGCTGCGGCGGGAACGTAAGGTGGCGCTGGAACGCTTCTCCTTCGCCATCGATCCAGAGCACCCGCGTGTCACCGCCGTGGTGGGTGAGAGCGGCAGCGGCAAGACCACTCTGGCGCGGCTGCTGCTGGGCCTGATTCCCCCCACCACCGGCGAGGTCTTGTTCAAAGGCCAGGACCTGCATGGCCTGAATGCCGTTGGCCGTCGCGACTTTCGCCATCACGTGCAGGCGATCTTCCAGGACCCGTACGAGGTATACAACCCGTTCTACCGGGTGGACCACGTGCTGACGACGCCGGTTCGAAAATTCCGGCTGGCGCAATCGAAATCCGAAGCCCATGCACGCATCGAGGAGGCGTTGCGTGCCGTTGGCCTGCAACCTGGAGAGATCCTCGGCCGTTATCCGCACCAGCTTTCCGGCGGCCAACGCCAGCGCATCATGGTGGCGCGCGCGCTGCTGCTGCGGCCGCGGCTGATCGTGGCGGACGAACCCGTTTCTATGGTAGACGCATCGCTGCGCGCCACGATTCTCGGCAGCCTGCGGAAGCTGCATGAGCAACTGGGCATTTCCATACTCTACATCACCCACGATCTGGCGACGGCGTATCAGGTTGCGGACAGCATCCTGGTGCTGTATCGTGCCACAGTCGTGGAAGCCGGCGATGTCGAGCCGGTGGTGCAATCGCCGCAGCATCCGTACACCCAACTGCTGATCGGCTCGATCCCGCGTGTCAGCACGGTGCGCGATTGGACGGCAGAGGCGGTGCAAGGCGAGCGCGACAGCAGTGCCGCCGGGTGCCGGTTTGCTGACCGTTGTCCTTCGGTCATGCCCCGCTGCAGTGGCGCGGTGCCGCCGCTGTTCCAAACTGCCCCGAACCGGGCGGCGGCATGCTTTCTCCACGACACCGCGCCGGCCCTGCCGGAGGGAAAAGTAGCGGCCGTGCTGGCTGCGATGCAGGTCAAGGAGCCCACCGCAGCCGCGTGAGTCCCGGCCGCTCCGCTGGGCCGCGCTATCGACGCTTGCAAGATCTGTCCCCAGCCGCAGTCGCTGTGCGACGCGGACGGCGTGACGCTGATCCGCGCCGAGAGCTATCACCGCTTGCACTGCGGCCAGGATCTTAGAATCATCAAATCGCGTATTGCGCCCTTTGCATGGTTGCTATTTGGCAAATTACAGCAGACTTCTTTTGATAAAACTCAATACGAAAGTTGCGCGGAAGCCACACATATAGAAGCCATATGAAGCGCTTTTGCCACATGGCCGGGATGCACGATTAGCAAATCACCGGCGGGCAATTTGCCATATTTGAGCCCCGTCCGGGAACAACATACCCCCTGAAGGCGACTCGAAGCGGAGCAGTACACGCTGCCCGTTACGGGATGCGCGTTGTTACGTTGGATGGACTGACGCGAGATGACGACCGACACGTTTGACGGCAAGACGATTTCCCTTGGTTCCCGTGACAACGTCATCCGAAAGACCGAGCTGATCATCAGCGGCGTGTTACGCGGCGGCGTACTGCTGAGCGTCGCAGTGATCCTTGGCGGCATCGCCTGGTTCTTCGCCCTGCGCGTCGCTGGCATGCTGCCGGACCCAACCTTCCCCGACACGCTGGCCAATGTTCGGGCAGGACTATGGAGCGGCAATCCGCTGGCGGTCGTTGTCGCCGGCTTGCTGGTCTTGCTCGCTACGCCGGTGCTGCGCGTCGCCGTCTCCATCATCGCCTTTGCCATGGATGAAGACCGTACCTACGTCATCATCACCGCGCTGGTGCTGACGATCTTGCTGTTCAGCATATTCGGCGTAGGACCGTGGCTCGCACGGCCGCAACCTGCCGTGGTGATCGACGACACGCTGCCATTCTTCTTCTTCGTATTGCTCTCATCGGCGTTCGCGGGTTTCGTCGGTGCATTGGTCGGCCTCGGCGGCGGCGTGTTCATCGTGCCGATCCTGACGCTGCTGTTTCATGTGCCGTTCACGGCCGCGATCGGCGCTTCGATTGTCTCGGTCATTGCCACGTCTTCGGGTGCCGCCGCGGCCTATGTGCGCGACCGCATGACCAACCTGCGCGTTGGCATGTTCCTGGAAGTTGCCACGACTTCCGGCGCGATCTGTGGGGCGTTGCTCAGTACTCTGCTCAATGCCACTGCGTTGTTCATCGTGTTTGGCCTAGTGCTGCTGGTGTCCGCGCTGCCGCTGATCATGCGGCTGGGCGAGGAACTGCCGCAGGGCGTGACCAATCACAAATGGGCCGAGCGCCTGCATCTGCCGAGCAGTTATCCGGACCGGCGGACGCATGAGGACGTGTCCTATCGTGTCGCCCATATCCGCTGGGGCTTCAGCCTGATGTACGGCGCGGGCGTGATCTCCGGGCTGCTGGGTATCGGCAGCGGCACGTTCAAGGTGTTGGCAATGGATACCGCGATGCGGTTACCGATGAAGGTGTCGACCACCACCAGTAATTTCATGATCGGTGTCACCGCGGCGGCGTCGGCCGGCATCTTCTTCCAGCATGGCGACATCGATCCGGTGATCGCTGCACCGGTTGCGCTGGGTGTATTGCTCGGCGCGACCGTGGGTGCCAAGACCCTGACACGCATGTCGAACGTCTGGCTGAAGAAATTGTTCGTGCCGGTGATTGTGCTGGTGGCGCTGAACATGCTGGCGCGCGGCCTGGGCCTGTTGTGACCGGCGCCGGCGCCCGATTTGTCGTTGCGAGGCCTGTTGGGCTTCGCAATGACGGATGCGTCGTGTTTTCTGATCAGAGAATCATGGCCCGTATTTTTGGGCGCCATGCTGACGCTATTGGCAAATCATCAACCGTTGCACACGCCAAGTGGCTGTAGCGGCCGCACCGGGATCAAGTCACGTTGCCGGTTTTGTAGGGCAATTTGGGACTGGAAGATCTGCTCTTCCTGACTTGTGTGCCCCATGTCCCTGACACAATTTGGCAACGCGCGAGACAAGGAAACGTGCGTCTGATTGATTGACTTGATCAAGGTAAAATATCCCCCGGCTACGCGATTCCTTGTCGTAGAGCGGTAAATATGTTGTTGTTCGGAGGAACGGAGTGAGCAGTACTGGTTCGATTTCGCGTCGTAATGCGCTCAAGCTGGCCGCAGCCAGTTCGGCGCTGCCGTTGGTACACCTGCAGACCGCGCATGCCGCGGGCTCGCTGAAGTTGGCCTTCTGGGACCATTGGGTGCCCGCAGCCAACCCCGTCATGCAGAAACTGGTGGCGCAGTGGGGCGCCAAGAATCATGTCGACGTGACACTCGATCTGCTGAGCAGTGGCGCTGCCAACAGCAAGTTGCCGCTGACGCAGGCAGCCGAGGCGCTGTCGGGTACCGGCCACGATGTGATGGCGTTCGCCACGTGGGATGTGCAGCATTACCACGAGCACCTCACGCCGATCGACGACTTGATGGACGGGCAGCTCAAGAAATTCGGCGCAATTGATCCGGTGCCGGAGTATTTGGCAAAGGTCAAAGGACATTGGATGGCAATGCCGACGAGCGTCGGCTCGCAGTACAAGCCCTCTTGCGCACGCATCAGCTTCTTCAAGAAGCAAGGCTACGACGTCCGGCAGTGGTATCCGAATCAACCGGGGAATGCCTCGACCGCTGCTCCCTGGACCTACGACCTGATGGCGAAGCTGGCGCCGGCAGCCAAGAGCGCTGACCTGACCTTCGGGCTTGGCCTTGGGCAGACCACCGATTCTGTGGACTGGACCGGCGCCTTGCTGCGCGCGTACGGTGCCGTTCTGGCGGACGAAAAGGGCAATAGCCAGATCAAGTCGGACCCGGTGCGCCAGGTCCTGGAGTATATGCAGAAGCTCGTCAAAGATCTGCCGGATGACGCAGTGAGCTATGATGACGCATCCAACAACAAGGCGCTGATTTCAGGTAAGTCTGCGTTGGTCTTCAATCCGCCATCCGCCTGGTGGGTGGCGCGCCGCGACGCGATGCAAGTGGCACAGGATTGCTGGACCTTTCCAAATCCTACCGGTCCCGAGGGCCGCTTCATACCCTATCTGCCGTTTTTCTGGGGCATCTGGTCGTTCAGCCAGAACAAGACCGCCGCCAAGGAGTTGCTCACCTGGCTGCAGCAGAAGGAGCAAGTAGAAACGCTGACCAACGCATCTGTTGGTTACGATATTTCGCCATTCAATAGTCTGCACGGCTTCACGGTGTGGGCCACGGAAAAGCCACCGGTCGGCACCATCTACAATTACCCCGAACGGTCCTGGTTTAATGCCGCCTCGAACGTCTCGGGCTATCCGGCGCCGCCGGATATCGCCACGCAGCTTTATAGCAATGCGACTTTCAACGTCATGCTTGTGAAGCTGACGAAGCAGGGCCAGAGCATGAAAGACGTGCTCGACTGGGGCGAACGCCAGATCACGAATTACGTCAACATGTGACGCGTGCGGGCGGGTCCGGCATTGCCGGGCCCGCTGCCGCCATTCGAGACGTACGATAAGGGAATGCATATGGCAGACGGCATGCTTGGGGCTTCCGCACCGCCCCTCACCCCCGCGTTGCGGTCCACCCCGCGAAGCAATCTCCGCCGCTTCGCAAGGCAGCGCTCGACCCTTGCGTTCATTATGTGCCTGCCACTATTCTTTTTGATTGCGGGCCTGATTGTCTACCCTTTCTTCTATTCAATTTATTTATCGATGCTGAATCGGGACATGACACGTTTCATTGGTCTGTTCAACTATAACTACTTGCTCCGCAGCGACACCTTCCACCTGGTCATCTTCCAAAGCTGCCTTTTCGCCATCACCTCGGTGTTCTTGAAGGCGGGCATCGGATTCATCATGGCGCATGTGATGCACAATATCACCACGAAGGATCAACGCATCTGGCGCGGACTGCTGCTGCTCCCCTGGGTCATTCCGCCCGCATTGTCCACGCTGGGATTCTGGTGGATGGTTTCGGGCAACTACTCGGCGATCAACTGGATTCTAACGCAGCTCGGGTTGCACCCGATCGCATGGCTCGCCAACACGTGGTCGGCGCGGTTGTGGGTCATTCTGGTCAATGTCTGGTTTGGCACCCCATTCTTCATGATCATGTACCTCGCCACGCTGAAGTCCGTGCCGGAGCAATTATACGAGGCAGCCGCAATCGATGGGGCAACCTGGGTGCAGAGAATACGCTATGTCTCACTGCCGATGATGCGCAACATCATCAGCATCTCCGTATTGTTCAGCCTGATCGTGACCTTCGCCAACTTCGATATCGTGCAGATCATGACGGCCGGCGCACCCGCGAACACGACGCACGTCTTCGCAACCTATGCCTTCCAGGTCGGCATCGGCTCCGGAAACATTCCCATGGGCGCCGCAGTCAGTCTGTTCATCTTCCCAATCCTCGCCATTTTTGCGGTCTTCATCCTGCGTGGGGTCGGCCGTCGCACCCGGGAGGCGGTTTAAGCATGAGCACCACTGTCATGACGGCGGACACCGTTCCGGCACGCCGCCGCCGCAGGCCAAGCATGAAGCGGGAGCGCCGCTGGGCGCTCTGGGGTAGCTACATCGCGCTGTTCATCGCTGCGATCGGCTTCCTGATCCCGCCGTACTTTCAGTTGATTACCTCGCTGAAAACGTCACAGGAGATCGGTTCCGGCAAAGATCCGTGGTTCGCCCGCCATCCATATTTCGGGAACTTCGTTGGGATCATCGAGAACCGGCAATTTCAAAGATTCTTCTTCAATAGCGTCGAGATGACGCTGATCGTGGTCGCCGTGACGCTGGTGATCGCCGTACTGGCCGCCTACGCGCTGAGCCGGATGCGCTTCTTCGGCAGCCAAACCTTCGCAACAGGCGTGTTCCTCACCTATCTGGTGCCGGAGTCACTGCTGTTCATTCCGTTGTTCAAGGTGCTGTCCTTCCTGCACTTGATCAACACTGTCTGGGCCTTGGCGCTGGTATGGCCCACGCTTTCGGTTCCGTTCTGCACATGGATCATGATCGGCTACTTCTCGTCGATCCCCAAGGAGCTGGACGAGGCGGCGATGATCGACGGGGCTTCCCATCTGCAGATGCTGTGGAAGATCTTCATCCCGGTCGCCATGCCGGGCATCATAGCAGCGACGATCTTTGCCTTCACCGCGTGCTGGGGCGACTTCCTCTATCCGTTGGCTTTCGAGTTTACCAGCAACCGGATGGTGCTGACCGCGGGGATCGTCAGCACGTTGATCCATGGCGACGTGCTCGATTGGGGGCACATCATGGCCGCGAACGTACTGGCCTCGGCACCGCCGGTCATAATTTACGCATTCCTGATGGACTACTACGTGGCTGGCCTCACCGCTGGCGCGACCAAAGGGTGACCGACCGGGAGCGAAAGGGCGCCAGCGAGCGCTACGCGGATTATCTCCTGAAGCCGCCCCAGCCAACAGCTTCGCGAATTTCGTCATCCAACGACAGGAGACCATATGCGCTCCCGGTCGGCGTCGCACACAAAGTCAACATACAGCATCCCGCAAAGAGTTTTCGAAGCCCTCGTTACCGCGCAAGGTGACCAACCGGCACGCAGGGCCCTCCCGCAACCCACCCCCAATTTGACCCCCCACCCAATCCCCCCTACCAAATCCCCATGCCCGCCCTCGACCGCTGCCTCAACATCCACGACCTCCGCGCCGCCGCCCAGCGCCGCCTCCCCCGCGGCGTGTTCGAGTTCGTCGACCGCGCCACCGAGGACCACATCGCCGTCGCCAACAACCGCAGCGCCTTGGAGTATATAAAGCTCCGCCACCGCGCCCTCGTCGACGTATCCCACCGCACCGTCACCACCACCCTTTTCGGAAAACCTGTCAGCCTGCCGATGGCCATCGCGCCTACCGGCGCGGCGGGCCTCTGCTGGCACGAAGGCGAACTGGAACTCGCGAAGGCCGCGGCCAAGGCAAAAATCCCGCTGACGCTCTCCACCGCCTCGATGACCGCGATGGAAAAGATCGCGGCCGCCGGCGGCCCCGACCAAGGCGGCCGGCTGTGGTTCCAGCTCTATGTCTGGAAGCAGCGGGAGCTGTCGCACGCGCTGATCCAGCGCGCACAGCGCAACGGTTTCGAGGCCCTGATCGTCACGGTGGATTCCCCCGTCTCGCCCAACCGCGAGTACAACACGCATAACGGTTTCGGCCTGCCCTTCACGCCCACGCCGCGTTTCGTGCTGGACGTGATGCGCCACCCCCTGTGGGCAAAGGACGTGCTGCTGAAATACTTCACCACATCAGGCATGCCGCGCCACGAAAACTATCCGCCCGAATTCCAGAAATCGATCCTCAGCGGCGTCGGCAGCCGAGACGCCCTGCGCGCCGATTCGCTCGATTGGAACGACCTGGCGAAATTCCGCGACATGTGGCCCGGCATTCTGATGATCAAGGGCGTCAACCGCCCGGACGACGCGGTAAAGGCCATCGAATACGGCGTGGACGGCATCGTCGTGTCGAACCACGGCGGCCGCAACATGGATAGTTCGGTCGCCACGGCAGACGTGCTGCCGGAGATCGCGGAAGCGGTGGGCGAACGCGCCACCATCATCCTCGATTCCGGCATCCGCCGCGGTTCCGATATTGCGAAAGCGCTGGCGCTGGGCGCAAAGGCCGTGCTGACCGGCCGAGCTACGCTCTACGGCACCGCGGTCGGCGGCGCAGACGGTGCCCTCCGCGCTATATCCCTGCTCCGTAACGAATTCGACAAGACGATGGCCTATACCGGCTGCAACACGGTGGACGAACTCAGCCCCGACATCTTCTGGGACACCCGAGACGGCAACCGCCTGCGCGGCCGCGCCGTCAGCACCGTGTAATTGCGAGCAACCGCAAGCCGCCCAGCCGATTGCGATAAAGGCGCCGGCGTCGCGCCACCTACCCAGGAATCCGCACCGGCAACCCCGAGATCCCGTGAATAAAATTCGAATAGATCCGCTGTGGCTCCCCCATCAGCTCGATCACCGGGAAGCGCTTCATGATCTCTTCCCACAGCACGGTAAGCTGCAACTCCGCCAGCCGGTTGCCGACGCAGCGGTGAATGCCGAACCCGAACGACATATGATGCCGCGGCCGCGCCCGGTCGATGATAAAATCATTGGCTCGGTCGATCGAGTCCTCGTCCCGGTTCCCCGACACGTACCACATCACCACCTTGTCGCCCTTGCGGATCTGCTTGCCGCCCAGTTCCGCATCCGCTGTCGCGGTGCGCCGCATGTGTACAACGGGCGACTGCCAGCGGATGATCTCCGGCACCATGCCGGTGATCAGCGCGGGATTGCTGCGCAGCTTCTGATACTCGCCCGGGTGCTTGCACAGCGCCCACAGCCCACCGCTCATGGAATTGCGCGTGGTGTCGTTGCCGCCGACGATCAGAAGCACCAGGTTGCCGAGGAACTCCGCCGGGTCATCGACGATGTTCTTTGTTGCCTCGCTATGCGCCAGCATGGAGATCAGGTCGAAGCCGCCCGGCCGGTCCTGACGCTCACGGAACAGATTGGCAAAGACCTGCAACGGCTCCATCAGCAGTTCCAGGCGCTTTGCTTCGGAATCGACGATCCCGCCCGCATTCACATCGGCGACCGCGAGATCGGACCAATAGGTCAGCTTGCGGCGCTCCTCCAACGGGAAATCGAACAGGGTGGCGAGCATCAGGGTGGTCAGTTCGATCGAAACCCGCTGCACCCAATCGAACGTTTCCCCCCGCGGCAGCCCATCCAGCACACGCGCGGTGCGTTCGCGGATCAGCGGCTCCATGTTCTGCAGGTTGGCCGGCGCGACGATCGGGCTGACAGCCTTGCGTTGCTCGTCATGGCGCGGCGGGTCCATGGCGATGAAACTGGAGCGGCGGTATTCCATCGGCCGGTCGGTGATGGTGATGCCGCCAAGCTTGGCCGATGACGAATAGAGCTGATGGCTGGTCTCCACCTGCATGATGTCCTTGAACTTCGTTACCGACCAGTACGACCCATACATGCCGTCCTGCGTCCAGTGCACCGGGTCTTCCCGGCGCAGTCGTTCGAAATAGGGGTAGTAGGTATCGTTCTGGTACAGCTTCGGATCGCTGACATCGATGGCGTCGAGCGAGAGGCTGTAGGCATCTGCAATTGGATCGACATGGACCGGAGCGTTCACGGCGAGCCTCCTGATGGGTTTCATGTTACGCTGATCTGATGCCGATCTGGCGGCATGTCTACTGCCGGGTAGCGTGCCAGGAGCAGGCGCCAAGCTCAAGACCCTTGCCGGCGGAACAACATCGCGCGCCTGAACGCGGTTATGCGGCCTGGCAACACGATTGATGCGTCAATCGATCTGAATATTGCTCCGCACTGCCAGCTTGAGCGTATCGAACGCGAAGGCGAAGCAGATGGTCCCCAGCCAAACGCCGCCAACACACAACGCCGGCAGCCGCGCCATCAACACACCACAGGCAGCCAGGCTCGTGACAATAGCCACATCGAACGCTGAAGCCACCAGCATTACCGCCGCAGGCCGCGACTTCCAGAACCGGCGGCGCGCGCGCAGCACATAGATGTTCGCCTGCCCTGCAAGCGCCAGCGTCAGAAAGGTGAGCGTCTGCATCTGTCCGGCGCTGAGATGGAGCACGAACCAGCCGGCCGCCAGCGTCGCCACAAGGTAGGTCAGCTTGAACAAACCCAAAGGGATCGCGGCAAGGATCAAGTTCCTAACCCGCCACGCGTTCGGATAGTCGGACGGTCTCGCCCGGTCCGCAGCCCGCGACATCGTCACGAAGTCGCTCGCCAGCATCATCAACGCCTGCAAGATCGGCGTCAGGACAGCGTGGCCGGTCATCACCAGTCCGGCGCCCATGACAATCAGCGTCGCGCATTTATTGACCAGGATGCTCAGCGTGTACGTCAGCACGCGCTGGAAGGCGGATCGCCCTTCCCTGATGCAGGTGACGATCCCGCCAAGCCCCGGGTCCGTCAGCACGATTCCTGCCGCGGCCTTTGCCACATCCGTCGCCGTCGAGACCGCGATGCCCATTTGCGCCTGGCGCAACGCCGGCGCGTCATTGGCGCCGTCGCCGCACATGCCAACGGCATGGCCATTGCGCTGGAACGCTTTGACCAGCCGGAATTTTTCCTCGGGAAAGACACCGGCATAGACGGCAAAACGCGCCGGGCTGACACTGTCGGGGATGTCGCCGGGCGGACAAACCGGTCCGGTCAGCCCAATCGTGCGGGCGACAGAGGCTGCCGTTGCCGCGGCGTCGCCGGTCACCATAACGGTGGCAACGCCAAGCGATTTCAGTTCCGCAAGAAGCGCGGCGGAGTCGTCATGCGGCGGATCGCCAAACGCGATCAGTCCAAGAAGGGCGAGGTTATCCGCCGGTCCCGCCGCTACGGCCAGGGTCCGGTACCCGGCATCGCTGAAATTGCTCAGCACCTCCGTCGCCGCGGGCGAGATTGGTGCCGACACGGCGACGGCGGCCGGCGCGCCTTTGATAATACGGACCTCACGGCCCCGACGGTCTTGCACGATTGCTTCCGCGCTCTTCACCGCAGGATCGAACGGCGTGAAACGGGATACCGTAAGCTCGAGGCTGCGGCCCGCGTTGCGTCTCGCGGCGAGTTGGCAGATCGCTGCATCCACCGGATCCCTGGCCGCCGGCGAACTGGCCAGCGCGGCATAGCCAAGGACATCGTCGTCCTGGTACGCATTGTTAACGGAACGCACCGCCGTCACAGCCAGTTCGTTGCGTGTCAGCGTTCCGGTCTTGTCGGCGCACAGCACGTCGATCATCGCCGCTTCATGCAGTGCCGAGAGCCGTGTCAGCAGCACGCCCTTCAAGGCAAGCGTCTTCGCGCCCAAAGCCGCGGCCAGTGTGAAGGTCGCGGGCAAGGCGACCTGCACCGCCGACAGCAACGCAGTCAACACCAGAGGAACGATCTGCGCAGCGCTCATGCCGAGTGCGTGGGCATAGGCGACGATCCCGACCACGATGGCAAAATTCACCACCGTCAGCGCGCGGACCACCGCCAGCACCGCCTGTTGCTCGCTGCTTTCGACATGCGCCACGCGGACCAGTTCGGCGGTTCGGCCGAAATAGGTGTGCGTTCCGGTGGCGACCACTTCGCCGGTCGCCTCGCCCCGGCGGACCAGTGCACCCGCGTAGGCGGTTTTGGCCGGCCCGGCTTCCACCGGGACGGATTCACCCGTCAGCATCGACTGGTCGAGCAGGACAGAACCGGCAACAAGCCGAAGATCAGCGGGAACGATGCCGCCGAGTGACAACTCGATCAGGTCCCCCGGCACCAGATCAGCCGAGGGCAGGTCCCGCCATGTGTCATCGCGCCTGACCCGAACGACGGGCGACAATCGCTGCCGGAGCAATGCAAGCGCGGCGCTGGCACGAGATTCCTGAAACACGCCCAGGCCGACGTTCAGCACCAGCAGCGTGGCGATCATCAGCGCTTCCAGCCGTTCGCCGCTCACGAGCTGGAGGACGATGGTTGCCTCCAGCATCCACGGCACCGGTGCCCAGAAGTGCCGCAGGATCTGAACCAACGGGTGGACACGTTCCTCGGCAATGGCGTTGAGGCCGAATTCCGCCCGGCGCCGGGCGGCCTCGGCAGACGACAGTCCGGCTGGCATGGTCTGGTCGTGCATGACGGCGTGCTCGGCTGAACAATCATTATGCCGATCAGGCAAGGCTGGCGAGGCTGCACGTGGTCACCATCAAGCCGTCGTCGAATGCGGCATCCGCTATCTGCGCACAGATGCTTGACCGATTGGACGGCGGGCGATCCGTGACGGCATGTCCGCCGGATTGGGCTCGCGCGGGTTAACCGGTTCGGACCGAAGAGGCCGTTCGACCCCTCGCCGACGCGCCTACCCCAATGCGGACAGCCCCTTCCGTTCAACCAGATCGCGCAATTTAAGCGCTGCCTCAGAGGGCGCCTTGCCGCCCCGCTCCCACGCTGCAACCGTCGCCTTGCGGACATTCAGCATCGCGGCAAATACCGCCTGGCTGACATTCGCCTGTTTGCGAATATGCCGAATGTCGGCGGCCGTATAATGACATACCGGCGGCAAGCACAGCGCATCGAAGCGGCGCACCGTCAGCGCGTCGATGGCGCTCGCGTCGTGGAGATCCCGCGCAGCCTCATGGACCTCAGTCAGAATTCGGCTTGCCTGTTTGCGTCTCGGCATCGCCAACTACGTCTATCAGGATGCCCTCGACAATCAACGCGTCCCGCTCGCCTGATGGCAGCCGAACGTCCCTGGTTGCCAAAGTTCGAAAGTGGACCCGGCAGCCATTACACGAGAGCATCACCTGGCGCGGACACCCCGGGCGCCGGGGCGCCCGCAAGCAGCCCTTCCGTGCTGAGGTCTTCGTCGATATCGGGCCAGTGGATGCCGAATCCCGCACCGCAGATCTCCCAGCGTGAACGCTGCGCGGGCGTGGCCTTTGCCAGGCGAGGGTACCACCACAACGGCACGGAAATTTTGCGGCCGTCCATCAACGCGACCGTCAGGTCCTGATCGGACACCGTCACGGAACGCACCCTGATATCAGCCGTCTTATGCAGTTCCAAAAAACTCATGCCATGCCTCCAAAAGCTCCTCGCGCCGTCCGCGCAGCAACCGTAGCACATCCCCGAGTTCGTGCGCGGCGAATCCGTCGTTGCGAGCAAGCTGGCATCGTTCCAGCCAGAACTTTGCCGCCGCACCACCACGCTCCACATGCACATGCGGCGGCTCCGGCAGATCATGGCTGACGAAATAGAACCGGTAACCCTGTATGCGCAGAACCGTCGGCATCCACCCGCTGTAACCATCCCGCCATGAAGAAACGGTAAACCGCCCCTCCGGAAAGGCTTGCAATCCGGCGCGCCAGACCCAACCATCCAGCCATGCCCGGCTTCGATTCCGGTTTCGCCGCCCGCGTGAAGGCCGTCCTGGGGCCGACGAACACCGGCAAGACCCATCTCGCGATCGAGCGTTTGCTCGGCCATTCTTCCGGCATCATCGGCTTCCCCCTGCGTTTGCTCGCGCGCGAGAACTACGACCGCATGGTCGCCCGCAAAGGCGCCCGTCACGTCGCGCTGATCACAGGCGAGGAGAAGATCGTCCCCCCGGAGGCCAACTGGTTCTCGTGCACTGTAGAAGCCATGCCACTGGACCGCGACGCCGAATTCGTCGCCGTGGACGAAATCCAGCTCTGCGCCGACCCTGACCGGGGCCACGTCTTCACCGACCGCCTGCTGCACGCCCGCGGGATGGTAGAGACCATGTTCCTGGGCGCCGAAACGATCCGCCCGCTGCTGCAACGCCTGGTGCCGCAGGCCAGCGTGGAGACGCGCCCGCGCATGTCGCAGCTCCTTCACGCCGGCCCCGCCAAGCTCTCCAAGCTGCCGCCCCGAAGCGCCGTGGTCGCGTTCAGCGCCGCTGAAGTCTACGCCATCGCCGAACTGATCCGCCGCCGCCGCGGCGGCTGCGCCGTGGTCATGGGGCGCCTCTCGCCCCGCACCCGAAACGCCCAGGTCGCCCTCTACCAGGACAAGGAGGTCGATTTCCTGGTTGCAACGGACGCGATCGGCATGGGCCTGAACATGAACGTCGATCACGTCGCGTTCGCCGGCCTGGGCAAATTCGATGGCCACCGCCCCCGCCGCCTGACCGCCGCCGAGATCGCCCAGATCGCCGGCCGTGCCGGCCGCGGCATGCGCGACGGCACCTTCGGCACCACCGCCCAATGCCATCCGCTCCCCGACGAAATCGTGGCCGCGGTCGAAGCCCACAGCTTCGACGCCCTGGAGCAACTCTGCTGGCGCAACAGCGACCTGGATTTTTCCCATTTCGACGCCTTGCTCGACAGCCTGACTGCCCCGCCGCCCGGCTCCGGCCTGGTGAAGGGCAACGACGCGTCAGACCTGGAAACCCTTGCCGCGCTCGCCCGTGACGCTGATATCCGTCGCCTCGCCCACGGCCGACGCATGGTACGGCTGCTGTGGGACGCCTGCCAGATCCCCGATTTCCGCAAGCTGGCGGACGACACCCACACCAACCTCTGTGCGCGTGTTTTTGGCCACGTCGCCCGTGAGAAGCGCCTGCCCACCGACTGGCTCGCGGGCCAGATCTCCGCCCTCGCCAGGCCCGAGGGCGACATCGACACGCTGATGCAGCGCCTGGCCGGCATCCGCGTGTGGTCTTACATCGCCGCGCGCTCCGATTGGGTATCCGACGCCCTGCACTGGCAAGCCCGTGCCCGCGAGGTCGAGGATTTGCTCTCTGACGCTCTGCACGAACGCCTCACCAGCCGCTTCGTCGATCGCCGCGCCGCCCACCTGATGCGCCGGCTGGAAGCCGGCGAAGGCCAGGAACTGCTGTCAGCGGTGACCCGCCGCGGCGAGGTCGTGGTGGAAGGCCACCCGGTCGGCCACATCGCCGGCTTCATCTTCGAACCCGATCCTGATGCCGCCGGCGACGAAAAGAAGCTCGTGCTTCGTGCCGCCCGCCGCGCGTTGCGAGAGGAAATGCCCCGCCGCGTGGCGCTGCTGGAAACCGCACCGGACGCCGCGCTGGGCCTGACGCCGGACCACGCCGTCACCTGGGATGGCGTGCCGGTCGCGCGCCTGGTGTGCGGTGCCACCGCGTTGCGGCCGGCCGTCCGGGTGATCGACAGCGAATACATCGACGGCGCGCAACGCGAACGGCTGCGGATGCGGCTGCAACGCTACATAGATGCCCGCATCCGCACTGACCTGGCGCCCTTGTTCTCGGCGGTCGCCGCCGGCGACGCCAATCCGGTCGCGCGCGGCTCCCTTCATCGCTTGACCGAGGCGCTGGGCGTGATCCCAGCCGATCCGGCCGGCGGGGCCGACACCGATCCGACGCTGCGCCGCCAATTGCGCGCCATTGGCGTACGCCATGGCCGCCTCGCCTTGTTCCTGCCTGCACTGCTGAAACCGCGTGCCGCGGCCATGCGCGCGCAACTGCTGGCGCTCCAGCACGGGATAACAGTGCCAAAGCTCCCGCCGCCTGGTGCGGTCTCGTTGCCGGTGCCGCCTGATTGGCCGCCCAGCTTTCCGACGGCACTTGGCTGGATTGTCGCCGGCCCCATGCTGCTGCGGCTCGATATTGCGGAGCATGTAGCGGGTGAGCTTGGGCGGGCGACGCACCGTGGTGCAACGGCGCTGCCGTCGGGGCTCGCGGCCAGGCTGTCGATCAAGCCAGAACTGCTTCCGGTTGCGCTGCGGGCGCTGGGCTTCCGCATCCTGCCCGCTGTCGGCCTTGGGCCCGATGATTATGGTCCACCTGCCCCGGCGATGCTGTTACCGCTGCGGCGGCGACGTACGCCCGTACCGCCGGCAGTCGCGCAAATTTGGGCGCACGGACCGTTCGCGGCCCTGGCGGCGCTGCGCCATCAAGGCGCTGGCGCATGACGTAACCAACGGAGCTCCGCCATTCCCAACCAGGAAGACCACGACTGGCAGCGCCTGGACAAGTGGCTCTGGTGCGCCCGCGTCATGCGTGCCCGTTCCGACTGTGCCGTCCTGGTCGGCCTGGGCGGCATCCGCATCAACCGCCAGCTTACAGACAAGGCGCATGCCAGATTGCGCGTGGGGGACGTGGTCACGCTGCCGGTACGCGGTGACGTGCGGGTGCTGCGCGTGCTCGCGCTCGCTGTCCGCCGCGGCCCCGCCACCGAGGCGCGATTGCTCTACGAAGAGATCGCCGACACACCGCCGCCATCTTGCGCGGGGCCGGAATCGTCGGCATATCGCGCCCCCTAGGGCGCCTGACGCGGGGACTGGTTGTTATGACCTACGTGGTCACCGAAAACTGCATTCGCTGCAAGTACATGGATTGCGTGGAAGTCTGCCCGGTCGACTGTTTCTATGTCGGTGAGAACATGCTGGTGATCCACCCGGACGAATGCATCGATTGCGGCGTCTGCGAGCCGGAATGCCCCGCCGAGGCGATCGTGCCGGACAGCGACGACAAGGCCGGCCCTTGGCTGGAGCAGAACCGGACCTATGCGGCGGCATGGCCGAACATCACCCGCAAGGGGACGGCGCCGGATGATGCCGACGAGTGGAAGGACAAGCCCGGCAAGGCACAATTTTTCTCGCCTGAGCCCGGGAAGCCTTGAGCAGGGGACGGTAACCCCCTGACGTAACAGCCGTGTGATGCTATATTGAAGATCTGGGCGATGGCGGCTGCGCCGCTCGGGCGCGGCTCGCGTTGCTATCCCACAGGACCGATCCGTTGGGGCGGACGGCGAGGCCGCATGCCGCATGTGGCCAGCGACGTTGCTCCCCGGATTCGCGGCAGATGAAGGATTTGAGGTGGCAGGCATGAAGGCATCCGGGACGGCAGCGAAGGCGCGATCCGACCGCGCCAGGCAAGTGGCGACGCCGGCAAAGCCGGCCGCAGTGCCGACGGCTGCACGCACCGCCACGAAGCCAGCCCAGGCAGGCAAGCCGGGCTCCGCCAAGCCGGTGGCCCGTGCCGCCGCCGCCGCGGTGGCGACGAAGATCGGTCCGGTGGAAAACCCGGCGGCAGACGAGGCGAAGTCATCGCCGGCGCGGGCCGAAGCGGCAAAGCCGGCCGCTGCCGGCGCAAAGACGACGCCAGCCGCCAAGCCGGCGGCGGCGACAAAGTCCGCTGCCGCGGAGGTGCCCAAGAAGATCGCGGCCACTGGCGAGACTCCCGCCGCCGAGGCTGCAACAAAGCATGGCCCTGGCGGGGAAGCACCAGCGGGCGAGCCCGCCACAACCAAGGCGTCCGCTGCGGCCGCGAAGCAGCCGGCGGCCGCCAGGCCCACGACACCAGCCGCAGTCAAGCCCGCCGAAACTCCCGCGGAATCGGCCGCAGAAGCACCGGCGCCCGCGACGGAAACAGTGGAAGAGCCCGCCTCAGCCGCTCCGGTTTCCGCCCCACGCACATCGGCCGATGTCACTCGCCGGCCCGGCGCACCGATGCACACCGGCCCGATCACGCTGCCACGGCCGATGGCCAAGGCCGAGGTGTTTCAGGAAGGCGACCATGTCGTCTACCCCACTCACGGCGTCGGCAAGGTCGAGCGTATCGCTACCGAGGAGATCGCCGGCCACAAGCTGGAACTGATCCACATCACCTTCGAAGAGAACCGCATGACGCTGCGCGTGCCTGTCGCCAAGGCGCGCACCGCCGGCCTGCGCAAGCTCGCCACGCGCAAATTGTTCGACGAGGCGCTGGCGGTGTTGAAGGGCCGTGCGCGGATCAAGCGCACTATGTGGTCACGCCGTGCGCAGGAATACGAGGCGAAAATCAACTCCGGCGACCCGCTGGCAATAGCCGAAGTGGTGCGCGACCTGCACCGCAACGCCGGCCAGCCGGACCAGAGCTTCTCCGAGCGGCAGATCTATGAAGCAGCGATGGAACGGCTTGCGGCCGAGCTCGCCGCGCTGGACAAGACTGATAAGGCAACGGCAGCGAGCAAGCTGACCGAGTTCTTGAAGACGGTTTGATGCGGGAGCGGTAGCCGGCGTACATCGCGCGTAACCGGGCCGGGGCTGATCCTGACGAATGGAGGCCGCTCTACAGCCCCATGTCAGGCGAGTTCACCACCGGTCTGGCGACCGACCCGCCTGGATGAAACGGCGCACGGCGGAAAGGTTCCCTCCCGTTGTGGACTGGGGCCGCGAAGCGGACCAATCCGACCAGGGGAGGGAGACCTTGTTCCCTGTTCGTTGCCACCGGCCCGCGCGGCCGAGGCCCAGCGTTTCACCCCGGCCCCGCTACACCAGCCACACGGATTCGTTCTCGCCCCAGATCTTCACGTCCGCCAGGCGGTTGGTCAGCAGGCGCACATTGTCAGCCAAGGCATCGATCAGCACCCGAACCCGCGGCGGCAAATGGCGACGCGAGGGATATACCAGCAGGATATCCTGCCGCGGCGGCGTGTAGTCCGCGAGCAAGCGGTACAGCCGGGCGGCGCGGACATCGTCCACCATTTGCAACTCCCCCAGTTGCGCGATGCCCAGTCCGGACAACGCGGCCTGGCGCACCGTTTCGCTGTTGTTGGCGCGGATCGGGCCGGACACCTGGACCTGAATGTCGCCCTCCGGCCCGGCGAACCGCCAGCGGTGACTGTCTGGACCGCGTTCGTGAATGATGCACGTGTGCTTCTCCAGGTCCTTCGGATGGGTCGGAGCGCCATGGCGTTCCAGATAGACCGGACTGGCAACCGCAATCCTGCCGAACGTACCGACAGTCCGCGCAATCATCGAACTATCTGGCGTTTCGCCGACCATCAGCGCGATGTCCAGACGTTCCTCGATCAGGTCGCCGAACCGGTCGCCGATGACCAGTTCGATCGACAGGCCGGGATAACGTTCCAACAGCCCTGGCAGCCGCGGCACCAGAAAGCGTGACGCGGCCACCGGAACGCCGAGCCGCACCAATCCGGTCGGGGACGACCGTTGGCGCCCCAGCGCGCCCTCCATCTCCTCTGTCGCGGAGATGATCTGGCGGGCATGGCCGAGCAAATCCTGTCCGTCTTCCGTCATGCTGAGGCGGCGCGTGGTGCGCTGGAACAATCTGACACCAAAATGTTCTTCCAGTTGTCCCACCATCCGGGTGACCGCGGAATGGCTCATCCCGGTCTCCCGCCCCACCGCCGAGAACGATCCGGTTTCGGCCACGCGGGCGAAGGTGGTGAGGGCGGCGAACAGGTCCATGATTTCCGAGGCCGTGGCACAGATGTCGGGGAAGGAGGCCAATTCCGGGCGCAGTGCGCAAGTCCTGTTGCCGTTCGTCAATCCAGGCGGCGATGCAACCCGCCGCCGCCGTGACGCGGGGCCGCTACACCAGCCACACCGATTCGTTCTCACCCCAGATCTTTGCGTCTGCCAGGCGATTGGTCAGCAGGCGAATATTCTCGGCAAGAAAATCGATGACCACCCGCACCCGAGGCGGCAGATGACGGCGCGACGGATACACCAGATGGAGGTCCACTCGCGGTGATGTATAGTCCGAGAGCAATCGATACAGCCTGGCGGCGCGGACGTCGTCAACGACTTGCAGCTCTCCCACTTGCGCAATGCCGAATCCGGAGAGCGCTGCCTGGCGGACTGCCTCGCTGTTATTGGCGCGGATCTGTCCGGTCACCTGCACCTCGATGTCGCCTTCCGGCCCGGCAAACCGCCAGCGGTGGCTGTCTGGACCATGCTCATGGATGATGCAGGTGTGTTTCTCCAGGTCGCTCGGGTGCGCCGGGGCGCCGTGGCGTTCCAGGTAGATCGGGCTGGCAACCGGGATCCGGGCGAACGTCCCCACCGACCGTGAGATCATCGAGCTGTCGGGTGTTTCGCCGCCGAGCAGCGCGACGTCCAGTCGCTCCTCGATCAGGTCGCCGAACCGGTCGCCGATCACCAACTCAACCGACAGGCCGGGATATTGGTCCAGCAAGCTGGGCAGGCGCGGTACCAGATAGGACGATGCGGCCACAGAAACGCCGAGCCGTACCAGTCCGGTTGGAGACGACCGCTGCCGCCCCAGCGCGCCCTCCATCTCTTCCGCCGCACCGATAAGCTGGCGGGCATAACCGAGCAAATCCTGGCCGTCCTCCGTCAGGCTGAGGCGTCGGGTGGTGCGCTGGAACAAGCGCACACCAAAATGATCCTCCAGTTGGCCGATCAGCCGGGTGACGGCCGAATGGCTGATTTCGGTTTCGCGCGCCACCGCCGAGAACGATCCGGTCTCGACGACGCGGACGAAGGTGGTCAGGGCAGAGAGCAGATCCATGATTTCCGCAGCCATTGCACAGATGATGTGCTGAGATGGGTAATTCTGGGCGCAATGCGCAAGGGTCAACCGCGCATGGAGTTCACCGCTTTGTCTCGCGCGGTCATCGAACCTATCGGCAGCACGCCTCGGCCAAGGCACGAGGTGAGGTGCCTGGCCGAGGGCGCCTACATGCTTCTCTGCCCCCCATGCTGTAAGCCTGCGGTCATAATTCGGTCACACCGCAACGGCATCGGCTGCCGTAGGTAGCCGGCCACCGTAACCATGCTGGGGAAACTCATGATACGCCGCGAACTGCTTGTGCTCGCCGCCACCACCATGCTCACCGTCGCCGCTGTCCTGCCCGCGTCAGCAGCGCCGGACGGGGCCGTGGCACCTGCTACCCTCAGCGGCCCAAGCCCCCAGGACGCACTCCCCACGGCCACCCCAATCAAGCATGTGGTGGTCATCTTCAACGAGAACGTTTCCTTCGACCACTATTTCGGCACGTACCCAAAGGCCGCCAACGTGAAAGGCCAGCCCCGTTTCGTGGCGGCACGCGGTACCCCCGCTACGAACAACCTGGTCCGTGCCCACCTGCTGATGAACAATCCGAACTTCACCAACAAGGAAAACGGCGCCGACGCCGCCGAGCCGTTCCGCCTGGATCGCACCCAGGCTGCCACTGCCGACCAGAACCACGCCTATACCGCCGAGCAACAGGCCTACGACACCGGCAAGGCCGATCTGTTTCCGAAATATACTGGCAAGGGCACGCCGGGCGGTGTCGGCGCCTTCGGCACCAAGGGCCAGGTGATGGGCTACTACGACGGCAACACCGTCACCGCGATGTGGCGCTACGCGCAGCATTTCGCGATGAGCGACAATGCCTGGACGCCCACCTATGGCCCGTCCACGCCGGGCGCGCTGGAGGTCGTATCCGGCCAGACCAACGGCATGCGCATCGTCGCCACCGCCAGCAAGCCGTTCACGCTCGCTACCTATTCCTTCTACATCAACGACGGCCAGGGCGGCCTGACCGACATCAACGACGAGGATCCCGGCTACGACGTATGCTCCAAGCCGGGCGAACAAATCATGATGGACGGCAAGAACATCGGCGACCTGCTGAACGCGGCCAAGATCACCTGGGGCGGGTTCATGGGTGGGTTCGACCTGCAATCCACCAATCCGAACAATACCACCGGCTGCAAGCGCAGCACGCATTCCGCCGTCGTCGGTGCCAACGTGGTGGACTACATTCCGCACCACAACTGGTTCCAATACTACGCGTCCACTGCCAATCCGAAGCACGAGCGCCCCAGTTCGATCAGCGCGGTCGGCTACAGCCTGGAGGCCGACGGCAAGACCCAGGATGCCGCCAATCACCAGTACGGGCTCAAGGATTTCTATGCCGCGGTGAAGGCGGGCAATTTCCCGTCGGTCGTGTATCTGAAGCTGCCCGCCTACCAGGACGGCCACGCCGGCTATTCCGATCCGTTGGACGAGCAGGATGGCACCGTTTCGGTGATCAACTTCCTGGAGCAACAGCCGGACTGGAAGAACACCGCGATCATCATC
>Ga0335072_10004181_pt1 | contig 21530 bp, 18 predicted proteins | sample Lox_Sample_21_FD_206725 | JGI IMG/M metagenome (GOLD analysis project Ga0335072, IMG submission 206725) | Soil microbial communities from Loxahatchee National Wildlife Refuge, Florida, United States - Lox_Sample_2.1 | ecosystem: Environmental > Terrestrial > Soil > Wetlands | place: USA...
CAGCGCCAGGGCCTGTCCGGCCAGCGGATGCGGGGAAAATGAGGGCGTGATTCCGCTGTAGCGCGCGTTCCACTTCAGGCGGTCCGGATGACCGGCGAGCTCGGGTGGTACCGGGTGCATGCTGCGGAGAATAACCGGCCGGGTCGCCCGCAGCTGACCCAGCCGGCCGCGACTGATCCCGGTTGGCTCCAGCTGGCCCTACCATGTTGCGGAGGCTACGCAAGATCCCGACTGGAGGCACATGACCCGGCCGAGCTTGAGCGAGGTGAAGTCGGAGGGCCAGCCGCGCTGGGTCGTCGACCGGGTGAATGATGAGCACCTGTTCGGCCGCCTGTACATGCGCAAGGTCTCGCCGCGGGCCACCTGGCTGCTGGCCCGGATGGGCTGGTCGCCTAACGCCGTCACGCTCGCATTCATCGCCTGCGGCGTCGCGGCTGGCGTCGTGATCGCGTTCGGCGGCCTGGCAACTGCGATCGTGGCTGCGGTCCTGGTCCAGCTGGCATTGCTGTTCGACTGCTCCGACGGCGAGCTGGCACGGCTGACCAGGCGCACCTCAGCAGGTGGCATCTACCTGGACCGGGTCGGCCACTACCTGTGCGAGAGCGCGATGCTGATCGGGCTCGGCGTGCGCGCCCAGGGCGAGCTGACCATCGCCGGCAAGTACGTGACCGCAGGCCTGGCGGCCGCGGTGCTCGCCTGCCTGATCAAAGCGGAGACCGACAACGTCATCATCGCGCGGGCGGTCCAGGGCCTGCCCGCGGCACATGACAACGAGTCGCTGCAACCGCGCGCGGCCGGGCTGGCTGCAGCGCGGCGCGCTGCCAGCGTGCTGAAGGTCCACCGGATCATCCAGCAGATCGAGCTGTCCGTGCTGGTTCTGCTCGCCGCCATCGCCGACGCGGCCAGGGGCGGGCTGCTCGCCACCCGGGTGCTGCTCATCGCCTGCCTGATCGTGGCCGCGCTGATGGTCGTCGCGCACCTGGCAGCGATCATGGCCTCCCGGCGCCTGTCGTGAGCCAGGCGGCGGGCACGGGTCCGGGTCCGGGGTCAGTGGCGGACACGTTGTCGGTGTCGTGCGTGATCATCACGATGGGCACCCGGCCAGACGAGCTGACGAGGGCCATCGAGAGCACTGAGCCGCTGCGCGCCGACGGCGTCGAGCTCGTCCTGGTCGGGAACGGCGCCGAGCTGCCACCCGTGCCTGGCGATGTGAAGACCGTCCTGCTGCCGGAAAACCTCGGCGTGGCAGGGGGCCGCAACGCCGGCGTAGAGGCCAGCTCGGGCGACCTGGTGATGTTCCTTGACGATGACGGCTGGTTCTCCGATCCGGGCATCGCCAAGCACGTGGCCGGGCGGTTCGCGGCCGATCCCCGGCTCGCCGTGCTGGCCTTCCGGGTGGTCGACCCGACCGGCGGCACCGGGGTCCGCTGGCACGTGCCGCGGCTGCGAGCCGGCGATCCGGACCGGTCCTCGCCGGTTACCACCTTCGTCGGCGCGGGCTTCGCGGCCAGGCGCTCGGCCTACCGCGAGGCAGGCGGGCTGCCGGAGCTGTTCTTCTTCGCGCACGAGGAAACCGACCTGGCCTGGCAGCTCATCGAGCGTGGCTACACGCTGGAGTACGACGCTGACGCCCGGATGTGCCATCCGCCGGTGTCGAACAAGCGGCATGACATCTGGTACCGCTATGACGGCCGCAACCGGGTGCTGCTCGCCCGGCGCAACCTGCCCTGGCCGCTGGCCTTCGTCTATCTGCTGGACTGGACAGCCCTGACCATCGTCAGGGAACGGCGGTTGCCCGGCGCGCTGAAGACCTGGTTCGCCGGCTTCGCCGAAGGCTGGCGGACTGACCCTGGTCAGCGGCGGCCGATCTCGATGCGGGCAGTGTGGCGGATGACCAGGGCGGGCCGACCGCCGGTCATCTGAGCAAGCGCGAGTTCCGGGCGGACCCTGCCCCGAGACCGGGCTACCCGCGCGGACGTGCTACTCCGCACGACCAAAAGCCACTAATCGGACTGTGGCTGAGAATCAGGATTCTGGCCGTGCCGCATCCCCGAACTGGCGCCTGACCAGGCAAAATTCAAACGCGGCTAGACTTCGGAAGATGGCAGCCTTGCCTGAGCGAGCCGACGATGGCCGGATCGCCGAGGAGCAGGCGGCGCTGCGGCGGGTGGCGACGCTGGTGGCGCGCGCAGCGGCGCCGGAGGAAGTGTTCGCCGCCATCATCGAGGAAGCCGGGCGGCTGCTCGGCGCCCAGCACTCGACAATGAGCCGGTATAACCAGGATTGCACCGCAACGGTGATCGCTTCGTGGAGCGCTACTGGCACTGCCTTCCCCGTTGGTACCCGCCTGTCCCTGGGCGGGCGAAACGCGCACACGCTGGTGTTCCAGACCCGCCAGCCGGCCCGCATCAGCGACTACGCCGACACTTCGGGCCCGCCCGGCAGGGCCGCTCGCGAGTTCGGCTTCCGCGCGTCGGTCAGTGTGCCGGTCATCGTCGAAGGCGGGCTGTGGGGCCTCATGATCGTGGAGCACACGCAGGAGGAGCCGCTGCCGGCCGACACCGAGACGCGGCTGACCGGGTTCACCGAACTCGCAGCCACCGCGATCGCCAACGCCCAGGCCCGCGAGGACCTGCGCGAGTTCGCCGAGGAGCAGGCCGCGCTGCGCCGGGTTGCCACGCTGGTCGCGCGCGGGGCGCCTCCGGCGGAGGTGCTGACCGCCGTCACCGAGGAGGCCGGGCGGCTGCTGCACACCGATTACGCCACGATGAAACGGTACGACCCCGACGGCACGGCAAGGGTGGTCGCCTCGTGGAGCGCCACCGGTGCTGCTTTCCCGGTCGGTAGCTGCATGCCCCTTGGCGGGCGGAATGCGCACACGCTGGTATTCCAGACCCACCGGCCCGCCCGGATCAGCGGCTACGACGACACTTCTGGCCCGGCTGGCAAGGCAGCCCGCGCGCGCGGCGTCCGCGCGGCTGTCGGGGTGCCGGTCGGCGTCGAAGGCGGGCTGTGGGGCCTCATGATCGTGGAGTGCGGTACCGGGCCGCTGCCCGCTGGCACGGAGGCGCGGCTGACCGGGTTCACCGAACTGGCCGCCATCGCGATCGCCAACGCCGAAGCCCAGGCCGCGCTCACCGCCTCCCGTGCCAGGATCGTGGCCACCGCCGATGCCACCCGGCGCCGGATCGAACGCGACTTGCACGACGGGACTCAGCAGCGGCTGATCTCGCTCGCGCTCGGGCTGCGCGCCGCGCAGCGCCGGCTGCCAGCCGGGCAGCAGGACGTGGCCGCGCAGTGGTCGCGCACCGCCCAGGGACTGACCGACGCCATCGACGAGCTGCGGGAGATCGCCCGCGGCCTGCACCCGGCCGTCCTGGAGAAGCGCGGCCTCGCCCCCGCGCTGCGCGAGCTAATCAGGCGCGGAAGCATCCCCGTCAAGCTCGACGTGAAAGTCAGCGGCCGGCTACCTGAGCGTGTCGAGGTCGCCGCCTACTACGTAGTGTCGGAAGCGCTGACGAACGCGGCCAAGCACGCTGATGCCGCCACCGCCGACGTTGAGGTGGCCGAAAGGGACGGCGTCCTGCACATACACGTCAGCGACGACGGCCGCGGCGGCGCGGACTTCAGCGACGGCTCGGGCCTGGTCGGGCTCAAGGACCGCGCCGAGGCACTCGGCGGCCACCTCCAGCTCCGTAGCCCGCCCGGCGCCGGCACCACGCTGGACATCGAACTCCCCCTCGCCAACCTCGGCCAGCTGGGGCTGCCACCCGAAGCTGCCGACGCGGCCGTGGATGCCAGCCGCACCAAGGGCCAGTTAGCGGAGCGGGCCGGTGACGGACTCGGCCGCCCGCGCGGCGCTGCCGTCGGCGACGTAACCGATCGCGGCCTCGATCTCAGGCGCCAGGTACCGGTCCGGCCCTGGACCAGGCGCGACAGCACGCAGTCCGGCCAGGACCGCTGCGGTGGCGGGCGCGGGAGCCAGCGGCGCGCGGAGCTCAAGGCCGCGCGCGGCGGTCAGCAACTCGATTGCCAGCACCCGCCGCAGGCCATCCAGAGCGCGGCGCAGCTTCCGCGCTGCCGACCAGCCCATCGAGACGTGATCCTCCTGCATCGCCGAGCTCGGGATGGAGTCCACGCTGGCCGGAACGGCGAGCCGTTTCATCTCGGACACGATCGCCGCCTGGGTGTACTGGGCGATCATGTGCCCTGAGTCAACGCCGGGGTCCGCCGCCAGGAACGGGTTAAGTCCCTGATTCCTGCCGACATCCAGGAACCTGTCGGTCCGCCGCTCGGACATGCTAGCCACGTCAGCGGCTGCGATCGCGAGGAAGTCCAGCACGTACCCGAGTGGCGCGCCGTGGAAGTTGCCATTGGACTCGAGCCGGCCGTCGGGCGTGATGACCGGGTTGTCGATGGCTGACGCGAGCTCGCGGCCGGCCACCAGTGCGGCGTGGTCGGCGGTGTCCCTGGCCGCGCCGGCGACCTGCGGGGCGCACCGAAGGGAGTACGCGTCCTGCACCCTGGTGCATTCAGGTCCCCGGTGGCTGGCCATGATCGCGCTGCCGGCCAGCAGCGCGCGCATGTTGGCCGCGGCTGCTGCCTGACCCGGATGGGGGCGCAGTGCCTGCAGGTCGGCGGCAAAGACCGCGTCGGTGCCGAGCAGGCCCTCGACGCTCATCGCGGCGGTGATGTCGGCGAGCCGCAGCAGGTCGCGGAAGTCCGCGATGGCCAGCACCAGCATTCCGAGCATGCCGTCGGTGCCGTTGATCAGCGCGAGGCCTTCCTTCTCCCGCAGCTCGACCGGGGTGATCCCGGCCGCCGCGAGGGCCTCAGCGGCCGGATACTCGCGGCCGCCGGAATCGGTGACCACACCCTGTCCGGTAATCGCGAGTGCGCAGTGGGCCAGCGGGGCGAGGTCGCCCGAGCAGCCAAGGCTGCCGTACTCGTGCACAACCGGGGTGAAGCCCGAATTCAGCAGCGCTGCATAGGTCTGCACGGTGACCTCACGAACGCCGGTCCGGCCGGTGGCCAGGGTGGCCAGCCGGAGCAGCATCAGCGCGCGGACCACTTCGGTCTCGACCGCTGGTCCGGAGCCGGCCGCGTGGCTGCGGATGAGGCTGGCCTGGAGCTGAGCGCGCAGATCGGCCGGGATGTGCCGGGTGGCAAGCGCGCCGAAGCCGGTGGACACGCCGTAGTGCGGCTCAGTGTCGGTGGCCAGCGCCTCGATGATCTCGCGGCCGTGCTGCACTGCCGCCATGGCCTCGGCCGCCACCAGGACCGGCGCTCCCCGCCGGGCGACAGCGACCACTTCGTCGGCCGTCAGCGGGCGAGCCCCGACGGTAACGGCCGGGCCGGCGGCTGTCCCGCCCCCGTCGGTGTCGGAGTCGGCCGTTCTGAAGGTGGTCATCCATATCTCCCTGCGTTGGGCACCGGCCTGTAACCTCAGCAGACACTGTGCCTCAGCAGTCACTGTGCCTCGGGATCTGAGTCCAGCCTAGAGAATCTAGCTCTTCAGGCCGGTCAGCAGCCGCCTTGCGGCCCGCGTAGTGCGCCTAAGACGTACTTGCAACAAGTTTGCAACTAGATTAGCGTGCGAACGGTGACGACCCCGACCGCAGCTCGCAAGCCTCGCGTGAGCCAGCTGATCAGGCAGTCGTTCGCAGCCATGACCCCGGCCGAGCGCCGCCGGGTAACGCTGATGTACGCCTCGATTCTCGCCTTGCACCTGGTCGGGTTCGGCATCTTTATCGCGTTCGTGATACCGGCGCATTACCGCGGCCTCGGGATCGGCGTCAGTGTCCTGGCATACACGCTTGGCTTGCGGCACGCATTCGACGCCGACCACATCGCGGTCATCGACAACACCACCCGCAAGGAAATGAACGAGCGGCAGGGCACCGGACGGCCGCGGCCGTTCTGTTTCGGGTACTTCTTCTCGCTCGGCCACTCCACCGTCGTCGTCGCGATGGGCGTCGGCATCGTGGTGGCGGAGAATGTCGTCTTCAGCCAGGTCCTGCACGCGGGCTCCGGGCTGCAGCAGTTCGGCACGGTATTCGGCACGCTGATCTCGGCCGGGTTCCTGTTCCTCATCGGCGGGCTGAACCTGGTCATCCTGGCCGGCATCATCCGTGTCTTCCGGGCGATGCGGCGGGGCGCCTTCGACGAGGCCGAGCTCGAGCGGCAACTCGACAACCGCGGGTTCTTCTACCGGTTCTTCGGCCGGTGGATGCGGGCGATCAGCAAGGAATGGCAGCTGTACCCGGTCGGCTTCCTGTTCGGCCTCGGCTTCGATACCACGACTGAAGTGCTGCTGCTCGGCACGACCGCGTTCCTGGCCCTGCAGCACATCCCCTGGTACGCGATCTGCTGCCTGCCGGTCCTTTTCACGGCCGGCATGGCACTGATGGACACTACCGACTGCATCTTCATGAACCTGGCCTACGGATGGGCCTTCTTCAACCCGGTGCGCAAAGTGTTCTACAACCTGGCGATCACCGGATTGTCGGTCGGCATCTGCTTCCTTGTCGGCGGAATCGAGACCCTCGGCCTCATCTCCACCGAAGTCAAGGGGCTCAGCAAGGCCGGCGGGTTCTGGGCTGTCATGCGCGACTTCAACATCAACGTGGCCGGCTTCGCGATCGTGGGCCTGTTCATCGTGACCTGGATAACGGCCGTCCTGGTCTGGCGCTATGGCCATATCGAGGAGAAGTGGAGCGCCAGGCTGGTGACCAAGACCGAAGAGTCATAGCTGACCGGCCGCGCCTGATCCCGCCGCGTGCCGTCGTGACCAGGTAGCCTGGTCAGCCGGGCGGGAACGAGCAGCGGGAGGCCGAGCCGTGTCTGTACCAGCTCGGATTGGGCCAGATCAGACAGGGCGAGCTCAGACAGGGCCAGATCAGACAGGGCCAGATCAGACAGGGCCAGTTCAAAGTGGGCCAGCACGGCCCAGCCAGCACCGCCTGATCGCGCCGCGACTGCGGCCCGCTGCGTTCGTCATCGTCGCGGCATGCGTCATCACCCTCGGCGTGCTGAGCGCGCTCTTCTACCACGGCACCGCCCCTGACGCTCTGGACAAGGCCGTATTCCGCTGGGTATGGCCGCACCGAACCGGGCTCGACCCGCTGACAGCGGTGGGCGACACGGTTCCGGTGGCAGTGCTCATGGTGCTGCTGTGCTACTGCTGCCTGGCTCTGCGCAGGTACCGGGGGGCGATCATGGTCGCCCTCGCTGTCCCGATCGCGTCTGGCATCACTGAACTGCTGAAGCACCTCATCCACCGGGTTTATCTCGACTTCCTGAGCTTCCCGAGCGGCCACACGACCGCCACGTTCGCGCTGATCACGTGCATCGCAGTGCTGCTGATTGACCCGCCGGCCACGAAAACCCCGGCCTCGATGCGCGTCGTGCTTGCCGCGCTCGCCGCCGGCTTTGGCGCGATGGTAGCCCTGGCCCTGGTGGCAGCCAGATTTCACTACTTCACCGACACGGTCGGAGGTGCCGCGGTCGGCATCGGCGTCACTGTTGTCATCGCGCTCGCGCTTGACCTAGCAGCGGCGCGCTTTGACCGGAGCGAGGCTGGGCGAGTCAGGCCGGCTGAGCCCGCCCAGCATCGATGAGCGAGCGCACACGCGAGGACCGGGACCGGCTCAAGGTCACCTTCGACACGGTCGCCGATCGCTATCATCAGGCCCGGCCGGCTTATCCGGGCGACCTCTATGCCGAGCTGATCTCTGCGGCCGGGCTGGAAGCCGGTGACCGGCTACTCGAGGTCGGCTGCGGTACCGGCAAGGCGACGGCCCCGCTGGCCGAACGCGGGTTCGCCATTACCTGCCTCGAGCCCGGACCAAGCCTTGCCGACGCAGCAAGGACCAACCTGGCCAGGTACCCGAACGTGCAGGTCATCGGGCAGGCCTTCGAGGACTGGCAGCTGTCCGGGCGGTTCAAGCTCATCTTCGCGGCGACCGCCTGGCACTGGATCGACCCGGCAGTCGGGTACCAGATCGCCTGGCGCTCACTGCGGCCGGACGGCCACCTCGCGATCTGGAGGGCTGATCACGTCTTCCCCGCGGACGGTGACCCGTTCTTTCGCGAGATCCAGGACATCTACGACGAGATCGGCGATGGCATGCCGGCCGGCACCTGGTACTTCGCCCCGGGCGAGCAGCCCGATGACCGCGCCGCGATCGAGGGCAGCGGCCTGTTCACGGTCACTTTGATCCGGCATTTTGACTGGGAGATCAGTTACACCGCCGAGGCTTACATTGCGCTGCTCGAGACATTCTCCAGCCACATCGACATGGCCGGCTGGCAGCGCGAACGGCTCTATGGCGAGATCCGCCGGCGGCTCGCCACGCGCCCGGATGGCAAGCTCCGCCGGCATTGGGGCGCCGTTCTGCAGGTGGCCGCCCGGCGTGACGAGCCAGGCGGGTAGCCAGGTGGCTGTTCAACGGCGGCGATTGCCCTGTTTACCGGGCGTCGCGCGGTTTACTGTGGGGCCAGCGGCGGAGCCTCTGCATTCGAGCAGCCCACCGACCGCGCTGCCGGAGAGAAAGGGTCGAGGTTATGGCCTCAAGTTCGTTAGTTCCGCTGGCCGGAAGTCATCGTGAGCCGCTTCCCGGAGCCGTTCCGGCCGGAGGGGTGGACCCACAGGAGCGGATTGAGCTGACAGTGGTGACGCGGCGCGCCGCTCGCCTGCCACTCGGCAGCGACGGAGCGCCGGCCCGGATATCCCGCACCGAATTGCACGAACGCTACAGTTCCGATCCAGCCGACCACGAGCTGGTCGCCAGCGTGCTGACAAGCCATGAGCCGGCCATTCAAGTGACCGCACGGGATCCAGCGTCCCGCCGGCTCACTGTCGCCGGGCCGGCCGGGGCGCTGGCCCGCGCCTTCGGCACCGAGCTCAGCATGGTCTCCAGCCCCGGCCCGCGCGGAGAAGCGGTTACCCACCGCTACCGCAGCGGCAGCCTGCACATCCCGGCGGAACTGGACGGTGTCATCGTTGCCGTGCTCGGCTTCGACACCCGGCCCCAGGCCAGCCCGCACTTCCGGCTCGCCAAGCCGGAAGCCGTCCAGGTGTCTTACACCCCGCCGCAGGTGGCCGATATCTACCAGTTCCCTGCGGGCACTGACGGCAGCGGCCAGACGATCGGCATCATCGAGCTTGGCGGCGGCTTCTCCACGACCGACCTGGATAGCTACTTCGGCAACCTGGGCATCGGTGTCCCGTCAGTGACGGCGGTTGGCGTGGACGGCGCCAGCAACGTGCCTGACCAGGCACCAGACGGTGCCGACGGCGAAGTACTGCTGGACATCGAGGTCGCCGGCTCGGTCGCACCCGGCGCGAGCCAGCTTGTCTACTTCGCCCCGAACACTGATCAGGGCTTCGTTGACGCCGTCACCAACGCGGTGCATGCCACACCGACCCCGGCTGCCGTGAGTATTAGCTGGGGCGGCCCGGAGAGCTCCTGGACAGCGCAGTCGATGACGGCGCTCGATGACGCAATCGCAGACGGCGTGGCGCTCGGCGTGACGGTCACGGCGGCGGCTGGCGACAACGGCAGCGGCGACGGCGTCAGTGACGGTAAGCCGCACGCCGACTTCCCCGCGTCCAGCCCGCACGTGCTGGCCTGCGGCGGAACCAGCCTGCAAGCGGACCCGGCCACCGGCACCGTGACTTCGGAAACGGTCTGGAACGACAGCAGCGGCGCGACCGGTGGCGGCGTCAGCCAGACCTTCGGCCTGCCCGCCTGGCAGGCGACCGCTGGCGTGCTCGCCAGCCCGGCCGGCAACCCCGGCCGCGGCGTGCCCGACGTGGCAGGCAGCGCTGACCCGGCGACCGGCTACCAGGTCCTGGTCGATGGACAGCAGACCGTCATCGGCGGGACCAGCGCCGTCGCGCCGCTGTGGGCGGCTTTGACGGCCAGGCTCGTGCAGTCGCTCGAGCAGCCGCTTGGCCTGCTTCAGCAGGCGCTGTACGCCGGTGTCGAGCCCGGCCAGCCCGCCACCGGGTTCCGTGACATCACCAGCGGCAGCAACGGCGCATACCAGGCCGGGCCGGGCTGGGATGCCTGCTCGGGGCTCGGCGTTCCGGTCGGCGCTGCGCTACTGGCGAGGCTGTCGGGGACTTCGGCCGACGGCGGGGCCGGCTCAGGCGCTTAACGCGGCTCGAAGAGAATCAGAGCGGCTCGAAGAGAATCAGTCAGATCACCGGCAGCTGCGCCGCCCGCGAAAGCCGGTAAGCCTCTCGTGACCCGTCCGCCCGCTGGTGTCTCGGCCTTAGCTGGCGGGCGGCGTCCCGATGGTGGCCGGAGCGCCAAACCGGCGGAGCACTTCCGGAACTGTCACGGTGCCGTTCTCGTCCTGGAAGTTCTCCATGATCGACAGCAGCGCCCGTGCGGTCGCGCCGGTGCCGTTCAGGGTGTGCACGTACTCGAGCTTGCCGTCGCGGCGGAACCGGATGTTGAGCCGGCGCGCCTGATAGTCGGTCGTGTTCGAGCACGAGGTGATCTCGCGGTAGCGCTGCTGTACCGGGAACCACGCCTCGATGTCGTACTTCTTCGCGGCGGGCGCGCCGAGGTCACCAACGGCGATATTCATCACCCGGTACGGCAGGCCTAGTTCCTGCGCGATCTCTTCCTCAATGGCCAGCAACTGGTCGTGGACCGCCCGCGACTGCTCGGGCACGCTGTAGACGAACATCTCTACCTTGTCGAACTGGTGGACCCTGAACATGCCCCTGGTGTCCTTGCCGGCCGCCCCGGCTTCCCGGCGGAAGTTCGTGGTGAACGCGGCGTACCTGGCTGGCAGATCCGCTTCCTCCAGCCGCTCGTCGGTGTGGATGCCCGCAAGCGCGACCTCGGAGGTCCCGGTCAGGTAGAGGTCGTCGTGCTCCAGGTGATAGAGGTTCGACTCCTCCGTCGGCAGGAAGCCGGTGCCGTACATGGCTCGCTCGTTCACCAGGATCGGCGGTAGCACCAGCAGGAAGCCGCGATTGGTCAGCTTGTCGATGACATACCTGAATAGCGCCATCTCGCTGAGCGCGACATCGCCGATCCGGTAGGCGAACCTGGAACCGCTCAGCCGCGCCCCGCGCGCCATGTCGATCCACCCGCGAGCCGAGGCGATCTCGGTAGAGTCCTTCGGCTCGAACTTGAAGTCCGGGAGCTCCCCGAAGGTCCTGACCAGCTGCGCGTCTTCCTCATCCATGCCATCGGCTGCGGTGGGATCGGGCAGGTTCGGGATCCTGGCCAGGAGCTCGTCGCGCTGCCGCGCGGCTGCGCCGAGTTCTTCCTGTGCCTGGTCGAGCTCGTCCCTGAGCGCGCGGAGCTGTTCGATCTGCTCGGGAGTCGGCTTGCCCTTCGACGAGCTGCGCTGCGCCGCGCGCAGGGCCTCGGCCCGCTCAGTGAGCGACCGCCAGCTGGCGTCAGCGGCCAGCAGCGCGTCGAAGTCGTCTGCCGCGCCGCGCCTGGCCAGGGCGGCACGATAGGTCTGCGGATCTTGCCTGGCGGCCTTGAGGTCGATCACCCGCGCGAGTCTAGTCTGGTGACCCGTGGCGCGCGCTTCGATAACCCGCCAGCCGTTACCTCCTCGCTTCCGACAGCCCTGTCTGGTCCGGTACTGCCCGGTTGGGCGGCTGGGCTGCTGGTCCTGGTTGCGAGCACTGACCCGCCGAGAATGGCCACGAAGGCAACGCCCATGGTGACGGTCAGCCGCTCGCCGAGGACCAGCACGCCGAGTGCGACCGCGACCGCCGGGTTCACGTACGTGATGACGGTGGCGCGGGCCGGGCCGGCCTCGGCGATCAGCGCGAAGAAGGCCAGGAACGCTACCGCAGTGCAAACCACGGCGAGGGCAGCCAGCGCCGCCAGCACTTTCGGGGCCGGCACAGCTGACGGCCAGGTCAGTGCAGCGAACGGCGCATAACCGATCGCCGCCAGGCCAAGGCTGGCCGCCGTCACGCCGAGCGAAGGCAGATCGCTCAGCTTGCGGGCAACGATCAACGGTCCGATCGCGTAGCACACGGCGACAAGCAGCACTTCCGCAACCTGGCCCGCCTGCCCGTGGGTACCGCCGCCGGCTACCAGCAGCGCGACGCCGGCCAGGCCAGCCAGAAGGCCGGCCCATCGGACTGCGGTGAGCCGGTCCTGGCTGCCAGTCACCCGTCCGATCACTGCGACCAGGATTGGCACGGACGCGATCAACAGGCCGCTCAGCGAACTGGACAGCCGCGTCTCCGCCTCGGACAGCAGCAGCCACGGCGTGATGATCTCGACCAGCGCGAACAGCGCCACCCAGTGCCAGCGCGACAGGAGCGGCGCGAGCTCGCGCCTTCTGATGGCAATCGGGAGCAGGAGAGCGGCACCGATCGCGACGCGTGCCAGTACCAGGACCGGTGGCGCCACTCCCCCAACGGCAACCTTGATCAGCAGGTAAGGGATGCCCCAGATCACGCTCATCGCTGCGAACAACCACCAGCCGCGGCGGCTCACCATGACCTCCTCTGCCCGTGCCGGGCAAGCTTCTCTTCCCGCGCCGCCGAGCCGTCGGCCGGATCAGGTTTATCGTCTTCGCCTACCGCAACGATGCCATGCGGCCTGACCGGCCGTCTTGAACGCAATTGCGGGGCCGAGCCTAGCTGCTGAGAACACCAGCGCGCCGCAGGCCAGCGCGGGCCTACCGGCCGGCCATCGGTCAGCTGCCGCAGGGTCTGCTTCGCCGCCTCCGCTGACACGCAGGTCCGCCAGGCCCGGCTACGCTCGCAGGCACCGGGAACACTCACATGCGCCGGAACGTGGCGTTTGTCCGGGGAGGGAGAAAATGCGGCTGCTGAGCACGGACTCAGCCGTCTCGACGGCCGTGACCGCCGCGCGGCCGCAGCCAGGCTCACGCCTGCGGCCGTCGCTGGCGCTGGTTACGGCTCTTGCTGGCGGACTGGGGCTCGCCGCCGCCTTCCCGCCGAGCGGCATCTGGCCGCTGGCAGCCATCGGGCCGGCGTTGCTCACCGTGGCACTGTGGCGGCAGCGGGCCAGGGTAGCGCTCGCTGCCAGCTTCGTCTTCGGCCTGGCCTTCTTTGTTCCGCTGGTGTCCTGGCTGGTCAACGTCGCCTGGTACGTCTGGACCGCACTGGCCGTCGCCGAGGCGGTGATCTTCGCAGTCCTCGCTGCCGGACTATGGCTGCTCCTGCGCCTTCGAGCCTGGCCAGTGGCAATGGCAGGCTGGTGGGTGGCGGCCGAGGCGATACGCGACCGGTGGCCGTGGGGCGGATTCCCCTGGGGCCGGCTAGTAATGAGCCAGGCAACGGCGCCGACGGTGCGCTGGGTTGCCATCGCCGGCCCGCCATTCCTGACCTTCTTGATTGCCCTCGTCGGGGCGTGCCTGGCCTGGGTCCTACTCGGTCCGCTCTCGACGACGCAGGGCCAGTCCCTGGCGAGAGCCAGACTCTGGCCTGCTGCGGCGCTGGCAGCCAGCGCAGCGCTGGCCTGCTCCGGCGCGCTGCTGCCGGCCGATCAGGCGACAGCCGGGGAACGGACCGCGGTGGTCGCTGCCATCCAGGGCAATGTTCCGCACGCCAGGAACCTGCCGGACCTGTGGCGGGCCGCGACTGTCACCCAGAACCACGCCGCCGCGACGCAGAAACTCGCCGCGCGCGTCCGCAGCGGTAGGGCCCCGGCGCCTGACGTGGTGATCTGGCCGGAAAACTCGACCGACCTGGATCCCAGCCAGGACCCGCTCATATACAACACGATCGCTGCAGCCGTGGCAGCTATCCGGCGCCCGGTCCTGGTCGGGGCGGTGCTGCAGAATCCGGTCAGGAACGCCGGACAGCTGTGGCTGCCCGGCAAGGGCCCGGTGGCCGTCTACCTCAAGCGCCGGCTGGTGCCGTTCGGCGAAGTGATGCCGTTCCGCAGCCTGATCAGCAAGATCACGTCGCTGCCGGACTCATTGGAGCCGGTCAACTTCACGCCCGGGCACCGCCCGGTCGTATTCGATCTCGGCAAGATCCGGCTTGGCGACGTGATCTGCTACGAGGTCGGCTTCGACGGCCTGGTGTCATCCGAGATCGCGGCCGGCGCGAACCTGCTGGCCGTGCAGACGAACGACGCAGACTTCGAAATCGACGGGCAGACCGGCGAAACGCTGCAGCAACTGGCGATGGCCCGGATCCGGGCCATCGAGAACAACAGAGCCGTGGTTGTCGCCTCGACCACCGGCGTCAGCGCCGTCATCGCGCCGGACGGCAAGCTCCTGGCCAGCACCCGGACCTGGACGCAGGCGGAGATCGAGGCGCGAGTGCCGCTGCGCACCTCGACCACGCTGGCTAACCGGATGGGCGGCTGGCCAGAGGCGGTGATCGCATGGAGCACGGTCGCTGCGATTGGCTGGGTCATCGCCGAAGAGATCCGGCGCCGACGTAGCCGCAGATCGTCCGCCAGAGCAGCACAATAGGGAAACGTGCGAATCTGGCGCAGCTTGCGACAGCCGAGCCGGTATGCCGCGCTCGTAGCGGGAGGCATCCCGGTCCTAGCGTTCCCGGCGGCGAACCTGGAATTCCTCGCGTGGGCGGGGCTGGTGCCCGGCCTTGTCCTGATGCGCTCAGCGCCGACCCGGCGCGAGGCTGCGGTCCGCGGCTGGTGGTTCGGGGCTGGTTATCTGCTGGCGGCAATGTACTGGCTCGCCCCCAATATCGGCCCCGGCTTGCTGCTGGTCGCCATCGTCATCGGTTTCCTGTGGACCGCGGTCGGCGTAGCCACCTGGTCGTTCCTGCACCCGCCGGTCACCCTCGCGCGCGCGGCAGCCGCGTTCGCCGTCGTGCCCAGCTCCTGGCTCGTCACCGAATGGGTCAGATCCTGGCAGGGCATCGGTGGCCCGTGGGCGGTGCTCGGAGCCAGCCAATGGCAGCACCCGGCGATTCTCGCGCTGGCCGCGGCCGGCGGCGTGTGGCTGATCACCTTCGCGTTGGTGGCGTCGAACACCGGCTTGCTGATCGCCCTGGTCGCGGGCCGGCCTGCCGTCCGGCTGGCCGGGCTGGCCGGGGCGGTGGCTGCGGTCGCCGCAGGCCCGGTAGCCCTCGCGCTGGCCGCGCCCGTGCCGGCCGGCCAGCCGCTCACGATCGCGCTGGTACAGCCAGGTCTGACAAGCGGCCCTGCGGTCAGGGTCCAGCGGAACGAGCAGCTGACGGCCGCCGAGGCGGGCCGGGCCGAGCTGTTCGTCTGGGGCGAGAGCAGCGTCGGATACAACCTGGCTACTCATCCGGCCCTGCTGACATCCATTGAGCAGCTGTCCGGCAGAGCTGGCGCTGAGATCCTGGTCGACCAGGACGCTTCGAACGCGGCCGGGGCCCAGTCCAAGCAGGCGACCTTGATTAGCAGAGCCGGCATTGTCGGCAGCTACGTCAAGACGCGGCTGGTCCCGTTCGGGGAGTACATTCCGTTCCGTCCGGCGCTGGGCTGGCTCACCAAGATCAGCCGTGCCGCGCCTACGAACGTCGTACCTGGTACTGGCGCGCACGTCCTGCACGCGACTCTGCCTGACGGCCGCCCGCTGACGATCGGCGTGCTCATCTGCTTCGAATCCGCCTTCCCTGACATGTCCAGGGTGGATGCTGACCGCGGCGCTCGGGTAATCATCTACCAGACTTCCGACACAACCTTCGAGGACAGCTGGGCGCCGGCCCAGCATGCCGCGCTGAGCGCGGTCCGCGCCGCCGAGACAGGCAGGCCAGTCGTGCAGGCAGCGCTGACCGGCGACTCGGCTGCGTTCGACCCGCTGGGCCGCACTCTGGCGTGGGCCGGGACGAGCTACCGCGGCGTGCTTGTCGTGCACCTGAAGCTGCCGCCCGCGAGCTACCGGACACCGTTCGACCAGATCGGCGACCTGGTCCCGTGGGCGGCAGTGGCGATCGCGGCGCTCGCAGCCCTCGCCGGGTTCGCACGTGCCGCCCGCCGCTGGCGGTCTCGCGGCCAGGGCTCTCGTTCCGCCCCGGTCCTTACCGATACCCGGCTGTCAGGCTGACGCGCTCGGGGGACCTGCCGCGCGCCGGCTGCTATCCCGTCAGGCGCTGCTGACGTGCGCCGTGCAGAGCGGCTGGTAATGGGCCATGTCGATGGAGTAGGACCGGCCAGTGTGCGGGTCACGCCGCTCGTTCGGGTCGAGCCCGTCGTAGCTCCGGTGGGTAGCTGGCTCGCCGCACATAGCGCATGGCGTGACCGGCGTGCTTCCGCCCGCGGTGCCATCGACCTCGTTGCGCCGGACGCGAATCACGATCATGACGACGAACGCGGCGACGTGAATCAGGGTGACGAGAACGATCAGGGTGGTCAGGCTGCTGCTCACTGTGCTCCTCTTACCTGGTACAAGCCGCGCCTGCCACGATTTCGTCCAGCTCCGCGGCGCGATCTACGTCACAGGCCTTGATGACCCTTGGCGCGCCGAAGTCGGCTGGTGCCGGCGCGCTCACCATCGCCGATGCTGTAGAAACTGTGTCCATGACGACCTTCCTAACCGACGCCGGTTACTGGGCCCTGATTGTCTTCGCCTTCGTCCAGGCTTGCTGCATCCCGATCTCGTCCGAGATCACCTTCGGATTCGCGGGCGTGCTGGCCTATCAGGGCCACCTCAACCTGGCGCTGGTGATCGTCATCGGCACGCTCGCCGAACTGGGCGGCTCGTCGGCCGCCTACGGCCTCGGCCGGCTGGGCGGGCGGAGCACTGTCGAGCGCTACCGCAGGTTCCTCCTGATGACAAGGAATGACCTCGAGCGCACCGAGCGGTTCTTCACCGGACGGGGTTCCTGGTCGGTCGCCATCGGCAGGGTCATCCCGCTAGTACGCGCTTTCACCGGGCTGGTAGCGGGCTTCATGGAGGTTCCCGCGCTCCCGTTCGAGGTCTTCAACCTGCTCGGAACCCTGGTCTGGGCAGCTGCGCTGTCCGGGCTTGGTTACGCCTTCGGCAGCGACTGGGGCAAGGTGTCGAAGAACTTCTCCCAGGCCAGTAACTTGCTGGCGGTGCTGGTAGTGCTGATGCTGGTCGTTCTCATCGTGCACAAAGCGCGCCAGGTGCGCAGGGAGCGGCGGGCCGAAGAGGCAGCCGCCAGCGCCGCGGCGGCGGGCGGCATCGCCAACGTAACCGGAGCGACCGGGCTGAGCCAGGACGCGCAGACGACGGCATCGACCTCCTGGCAGGCAACGCCAGGCAAGCCGCACAGTCACCGCCGGAATGACGGATCCTGACCTGAGCGCTGGACCGCCACAGGCCTGGCACCACACGGCTGTGGTGTACCAGGTTTACCTTCGCAGCTTCGCCGATGGCAGCGGCGACGGCATCGGGGACGTGGCCGGGCTCGCTGCTCGCCTGCCGTACCTGCGCGACCTGGGCGTGGACGCGATCTGGCTCAATCCCTGGTACCGGTCCCCGATGGCGGACGGCGGCTACGACGTGGCCGATTACCGGGACATCGACCCGCTCTTCGGCACCCTGCCGGAGGCGGAGGCGCTCATCCGGGCCGCGCACGCCGAGCAGCTCAGGGTCATCCTCGACATAGTGCCGAACCATTGCTCTGACCAGCATCGCTGGTTCACCGCAGCAGTCGCGGCGGGTCCTGGCTCGGCCGAGCGGGCCAGGTTCTGGTTCCGGCCGGGCCGCGGAGCCTCTGGTGAGTTGCCGCCGAATGACTGGGGGTCGATGTTCGGCGGAGCCGCCTGGACGCGGGTAACCGAGCCAGACGGCAGCCCTGGCGAGTGGTACCTGCACATGTACGCGCCGGAGCAGCCGGACCTGAACTGGGACAACCCTGAGGTCAGAGCCGAGTTCGAGGACGTCCTGCGCTTCTGGCTTGACAAGGGCGCCGACGGGTTCCGTATCGACGTAGCCGACTTTCCTTGTGAAGGATCCCGCGCTGCCAGACGTGGCCGGGCTGCCCCCCGGCGCCCGCATGCCGTGGGAGGACCAGGACGGCCTGCACGACATCTACCGGTCCTGGCGGCGGCTGATCGAGTCCTATCCGGGGGACCGGGTACTTGTTGGTGAGATGTGGCTCAAACCGCTGACCCGACTGCGGCCCTACCTCGCGGGCGACCAGTTGCACACTGCGTTCAACTTCGATTTCCTCGGCGCGCCCTGGGACGCCGGGCGGCTGCGGGAGGTCATAGATACCGCGCTCGGCAATATTGGCGCGGCGGCGCCGTGGGTGCTGTCAAACCACGACGTGACCAGGCACCTGACCAGATACGGGCGGACCAGCACCGGCATGGACTGGCGGCCAGATCCAGGCGCCGCGGACATCGCTCTAGGTACCCGCCGGGCCAGGGCCGCCGTCTTGCTGTCGCTGGCGCTGCCCGGCAGTTCTTATCTCTACCAGGGCGAGGAACTCGGCCTCTGGGAGGTGGAGGACATCCCGGACGAGCTCATCGCAGACCCGATCTTCGTGCGCACCGAGCACCGCCTCCGCGGCCGCGATGGCTGCCGGGTGCCCCTGCCGTGGCACCCGGACGCGCCTGGCTTCGGTTTCGGTCCAGCGGGCGGCGCCGCGCCCTGGCTGCCGCAGCCAGCGGCATGGCGCCAGCTTGCGATGGCCGCCCAGGCCGACGACCCCGGCTCGATGCTGGCGCACTACCGCGCCGCATTGCGGGTGCGAGCCGCCCGCGACTGCCTCGGCGAAGACTCGCTGACCTGGCTCAGCTCGCCTGACGGCGTGCTGGCATTCGGCCGGCCCGGCCGGTTCGCCTGCGTCGTCAACATCTCCGCTGCGCCGGTATCGCTTCCTGTCGGCGCCGAGGTGCTGCTCGCGAGCGGGGAACTGGACGACGGCAAACTGCCGCCGGATACCGCAGTCTGGCTGCGCACGAGCGCGGCCGCGAGCGCTGGTCGTTAGCCGACCAGCGCCTGGTAGACCATCTGCCGGAACTGCGGCCGGATCGGGTAAGCGCTGGACGGCAGCAGCTGGGTGAAAAAGGTGGCCGTCACGTGCTCAGCCGGGTCCACCCAGAACGTGGTCGAGGCCGCCCCGCCCCAGTTGAACTCCCCGGCCGAACCGAGTGACTTGGTCGCCAGCGGATCGATCACGACGGCGAAGCCCAGGCCAAAGCCCACCCCGGCGAACACCGTCTCGGCGTAGAGCGGTCGCCCGAAGGTCTCCAGATCCGCGCCGCCGGGCAGATGATTGCTCGCCATGTAGGCAACGGTGCGGGGGCTGAGCAAGCGGACGCCGTCCAGTTCGCCGGCCGGGCTGTCTGGCCGGTGCAGCAGCATCTGGGTGAACCGGTTGTAGTCACCCGCCGACGACACCAGCCCGCCGCCACCGCTAAGGTAGGCCGGCTGCTTCAGTGCCGCGTTGCCCATCGCGTCCATCCGGGTCGCCCTACCGTCCGCGGGACTGCGCGTGTAGAGCGCGGCCAGCCGGGAGTGATCGTCAGGGCTGGCATAGAAGGCCGAGTCGGTCATGCCGAGCGGGCCGAAGATCCGGCTGGCGAAGAACTCATCGAGCCGCTGGCCGGACACGACCTCCACCACACGCCCGAGCACGTCCGTCGCGACCGAATAGCTCCACTCGGCACCGGGCTGGAAGAGCAACGGCATCGAGGCGAACTCATCGCAGATCGCGGCAAGGTCAGCGCCGCGCGGCGAGCCCCATTCGAAACCGCGCGCCCGGTAGATCGCGTCCACCGGGTGATTACGCATGAAGCCGTAGGTCAGTCCCGAGGTGTGGCTAAGCAGGTGCCAGATGCGGATCGGCTCGGTGGCCGGCACCGTCTTGTAACTGATGTCGCTGCCGCCGGCGAATACCCGCACGTCGCGGAACGACGGGATGTAGCGGTACACCGGGTCGGTCAGCTCGAAGCCGCCCTCCTCGTACAGCATCATCGCGGCGACCGAGGTGATCGGCTTGGTCATCGAGTAGATACGCCACAGGCTGTCGGGCTCGACCGGCAGGCCGGCCTCCATGTCTCGCTGCCCGTAGCAGGAAACGTGCGCGACCTTGCCGTGCCTGGCTACCGTGATGAGCCAGCCTGCCAGCTTATGCTCGTCGACGTACCGGGCGAAGTGCGTGTCGATCCGCTCTAGCCGCTTCTGATCGAATCCGACCTCGTCCGCCTCGACTTCGACCTGCAGTCCGCCCATCTATCGCTCCACTCCGGTTACTTCGCCCTCAGCAAGCTTCACACCGATCCTGCCAAGCAGAACCCGGTTCGGTCTAGAGCCTGGCAGGCCTGCGATGGCTGACCTGCGCAGGATACGGCCCGCGGGATGCTGCGCTCGCGCCCCCGCTGAGGGCGTGTTCCTGTCCTCCGGCGACATCGTTATCGTCTGAGTCGAGGGGATTGGCCTTCGGCGAAATCGGGTGAGAGCGGGATGCACGGCGAGCCGTCAGCGCTGGCGGGCGGGAGCGATTCCTGGCCCGCCGCGGTCACGCCAGCGGCGACGATGCGCGCGGTGATCCTGCCTCAATTCGGCCAGCCGGACGTGCTCATGGAAGCAGTCGTAGCGACCCCGGTCCCGGCTGCGGGCGAGGTGCTCGTGCAGGTCGCGGCCGTCAGCGTCGGGCGCGTCCTGGATATAGCCGCGCGCGCCGGGCGGCATCCATATCCCGGCTTTCAGTTCCCGCACGTACTCGGCGCCGAGCATGCCGGCGTCATCGCGGCCCTCGGCCCGGCGGTCACCAGCTGGCGAATCGGCGAGCGGGTCGCCGCGTTCCCGGTCATCACCGACGGTACGTGTGCCTACTGCCTGCGCGGCTACGACGAGGTATGCGAGAACCTGAAGCTGATCGGCATTCACCAGCCAGGCGCTTACGCTCAGTACGTCGCGGTACCCGCGAGGAACCTGCACCCGGTGCCCGCGGACATCACCCCGGCGCAGGCCACCGGGCTGGTGTTGTCCGGCGCGGTCGCGATGAACCAGTTGCGGCGCTCCGGGTTCGAGGCGGGCGACTGGGTGCTGGTGCAAGGCGCCTCGTCCGCTCTCGGCTCGCTGACCGCAAGCCTGGCCGTGCACTTGGGCGGCCGCGTGATCGCGGCGTCGCGCAGCCCGGCCAAGCGCGACCGGCTCGCCGCGTTGCGCGCGGACGCTGTGCTGGACCCGGCGGCCCCGGACTTTGCCGCCCGGGTGCGCTCGCTGACCGGCGGCCGCGGCGCCACCATCGTGATCGACAACCTCGGCGAAGCAGGCCTCTGGCAGACCTCAGTAGACAGCCTTGCGCCGACCGGGACTCTGGTCACTTCCGGCGCATTCCTGGGCGGTGACGTCCGGCTTGACCTCGCCAGGCTCTATCAGCAGGCACAGCGCGTCATCGGAGTCAGAACCGGCAACCAGGCCAGCATCGCCGCCCTCTGGGCCGAGGTCGACCGGGGCTTTCGGCCGGTGCTCGACACCACTTTCCCGCTTGCCGAAGCAGCGAGCGCCCACCGTTACCTGGAGGACGGGCAGAACGTCGGACGGGTCTCGCTGATGATTCCCCACCCAGAAAAGGCACAGTCAGAAATGGCACAGCCAGAAGGGGCACAGTCAGAAGGGGCACAGTCAGAAGGGGC
>Ga0335072_10004182_pt1 | contig 21529 bp, 19 predicted proteins | sample Lox_Sample_21_FD_206725 | JGI IMG/M metagenome (GOLD analysis project Ga0335072, IMG submission 206725) | Soil microbial communities from Loxahatchee National Wildlife Refuge, Florida, United States - Lox_Sample_2.1 | ecosystem: Environmental > Terrestrial > Soil > Wetlands | place: USA...
GCGAACCCAGCCACCGCGCCCGCAACCCCGGTGGCGAAACCGTTGGCGCTGACTACAAGCGCGACGTTGGCGCCGGTGGCGCCCTGCGCGCCGAGCATGCCAATCGAGCGCAGCCGCCGCTGCCCGAGCACCGTGAAACCGCCCAGGCTAACCAGAGCGATGAGCAGCATCCCGAGCGTGGCAGCCGCCAGCGAGATGGTTACCGCGTTGATCCCGTTGCTGTTGCCGGCCGAGGTCCGCGACACCACGTTCGGGCCTAGTGACTGGGGGTTCAGGCCCGGCGCGTCAAACAGCACGGTGACCAGCGTCGGAGCGCTGACCTGGCCGGGCGCCACGAGCGCGAATTCGTCAACCAGATTCTGTGGATTAGTCACGATGCCGACCACGCGCCGGGATGAGCCGCCAGCGCGCCACGTGTCATCGACCCTGAGGTGCAGTTCGGATGCGACTCCGCTGGTCAGGGCTACCTGGCCGGTCCCGCTGGGATAGTGACCGCTCACCAGTGAGAGCATCGGCCCGCCATAAGGGCCGCGCGGGTTCTGCGCACGCAGGCTATAGGTGCTGACCGAGCCCGGCACCGACATCGTCTCGTTCTCGATCACGTCGAGCCTGCCGAACCTGTGAGCGAGCTCCGCGATCTCGGCGGGCAGGTCGCGGCCCGGCCCCAGAGTGGCCATGTCGGCCGCGGTACCGAAGCCGGCGCCCGTCGGAGCCGTGGTGTTGGTGGCCACCGCCGAGCCGACGAAAGTAGCCGCCACCGCCACAGTGATCAGAGCCAGGATCAGTAGCTGCTGGCGCCACTCGTGGCGCAATAGCCGCCAGGCCCAGCGAACGACCGCCCGCCGTGCGGGGACTCCCCCGTTGCTAGCCACTGCGCCGCCTGGCCGCGCTCGCACTGCGACATTCATTGCGACGCGCCGGGAGTGAGCAGGGACTTCGGCGCCGGTGCCGAGGCACTCTGCTGGGCGACCCGGCCGTCGCGCAGGAATACCACCTGGTCAGCCCACGAGGCGAGCTGCGCGTCGTGGGTGACCACAACCGCGGCCGTCCCGCCGTTCTTGCACGCCTCGTGCACTAGTCGCATGACTGACTCGGCATTGCCCGAGTCGAGCGCGCCGGACGGCTCGTCCGCCAGCAGCAGTCGCCGGTCGCCGACCACGGCGCGAGCGATCGCCACCCGCTGCCGCTCCCCGCCTGACAGCTCGTCTGGGTAACGCTCGGCGAGATCGGCGATTCCCAGATCTGCCAGCGCCGCTAGCCCGGCGGTCCGCGCCTTCCGCGCGGGCAACCCGTCCAGTTCGAGCGGCAGGCTCACGTTCTCCGCAGCGGTCAGCCCCGGCAGCAAGTTGTAATCCTGGAACACGTAGCCGATCGTGCGTCGCCGCAGCCGGGCCTTGTCGTTACCTGACATAGCCGCCAGCGCGGCGCCGCGGACGCGTACCTCGCCTTCAGTCGGCGCTTCCAGGCTGCCGGCGATCGTCAGCAGCGTGCTCTTCCCGGATCCGCTCGGCCCCATCACCGCGACCATCGCCCCCTCGTCCACCGACAGGGTCACTCGGTCCAGGGCGTGCACCTCCGCAGCGCCCTGACCGTAGATCTTGGAAACTCGCTGGAGCTCCAGCATGCTCATCCCCGAACTCCTTTGTTTCAGCGCTCGTGCCGCAGCCGCAGGTGGCTGCGGGTTCATGGCTGCCAGCGTCCCGGTCCGGGTGCGGGAGGCACATCACGCGCCGGAGGTAGCACGGGTCCCTCCTTGGAGGGATACGCCGGAGGGTTACGCGAAGGTAGCGTGCAGGTGTGCTTGACCGGTTGCGACGCTGGGCGTGGGGGCTACCAGGCCGGCTGATCGCGTCCTACATCCTCGTCACGCTCACCGTCGTGGTGCTGGTCGAGGCGCTCCTGCTCGGCTTCCAAGTACCGTCGCTGGTAACCGGCGCGCAGCTCCAGGCCCAGGTGGACGCCACTGCGAGGAGCTACGCCCAGCAGCTCTCGCACCGCGTGCCGGCCGGAACCGTGCTCGGTGAAATCGGCCAGCCGGCGTGGCCGGGTCAGGCCCGGCCGGCCCCGGACGGCACGCTGGTCGTTCCGGCGATTGCCGGTCCGATCCACAGCCGGCTGCCAGTCACCGCGGTCGTTGCGGTCTCCGCGAACGGCACGGTCGTGGCGTCCTCCGCGCCATCGCGGTACCCGCCCGGACGGGCAGCCTCCAGCGAGCTTCCCGACCCGGCTGCCCAGGCAATCGAAAGCGGGATCCGGAGCATCAAAGGCAGCACCACTATGGCCACGCCGCACCCCACGCCGTACGGCGGCGTGCTGTACCGGGTGTTGCGGGTAGGCCGCGGCGGCACCGGCAAGCCTCCTGGACTGGTCGCCTACGTCTACGTCCAGGTGCCATGGTCGCCCGGGTTTATCAACCCGGTTCGCGCGTGGCGAGAGCTTGGTCAGCTCGGCGAGACCGGACCGCTGCTGCAAACGGCTCCGTTCGCGCTTCTCATCGCCATCGTGCCGGTCGGCGTGTTGTTCGGGCTGCTGGCCTCAAGACGCCTCGTCCGCCGGCTGCGCCGCCTGGAACGAGCCGCCGCCGCGGTCGCCGACGGTGATTACACAGTCACTTTGCCGATCTCCGGCCGGGACGAGGTCGGCCAGCTGGAGGCAAACTTCACGAGCATGACCAGGCAGCTCGGCTCCGCGCTAGCCGCTGAACGGGAGCGAGCCACCGGTGACGCGCGGGCCGCGGAGCGGGCCCGGATCGCGCGGGAGGTCCACGACGCAATCTCCCAGCACCTGTTCGCCTTGCGGATGATCGCTGCCGGACTGCGGCGGGCCGACCCTGGCAATCAGCAGGTGCAGGCGATTGAGCGCGTCAGCGAGGAGGCCATGCGTGACGTGCAGGCGCTGTTGATCGAGCTGCGCCCGCCGAGCCTGAACGGTGCCGGACTCGCGCCTGCACTGCAGGAGATTTGCGCCGCCTACCATGACCGGCTCGGCGTCACCGTCGAGGCGAGCGTGGACGACATCGCTGTCCCGCCGCCCGTCGAGCATGCCCTGCTGCGTATCACCCAAGAGGCCTGCTCCAACGCCGTCCGGCACGGCAACGCCCGCCGGCTCGACGTGTCTATGACCACAACGGACGGGCACGTCCAGCTTTCCGTCCGCGACACCGGCACCGGCTTCGACCCAGCTGCCCCGCGAGCCGGCTCCGGGCTGGCCCACATCCGCGACCGGGTCGCCGAGCTCGGCGGAACCGTGGACATCGACAGCGCACCCGGGCGCGGCGCGGCGCTCACGGTGCGGGTGCCAGTGCCGTGACAATCCGCGTGGTGATCGCTGACGACCACCGCGTCGTCCGGGACGGACTGCGCTACCTGCTGAGCCAGGAACCCGACGTTGAAGTCGCCGGCGAAGCCGGAGACGGCCGGCAAACGGTAGCCGTCGTCGCCGCTACCCGCCCGGACGTGCTGCTGCTCGACCTGTACATGCCCGAACTGGACGGCCATGCCGTGCTCGCCGCACTGCGCGACGCCCCCCACTGGCCCGCGGTTGTCGTGCTGACCTCCGCCACCGACGACGAGCACCTCGTCCGCGCCGTGCACGCTGGCGCGACCTCATACCTGCTCAAGACCGCCTCGGCCGAGCACGTCATCGCCGCTGTCCGCGACGCCGCTGCCGGCACCGCCAGCCTCAGCCCGATGCTGCTCACCCGGCTCACCCAGGCGCTCCGCCGGCCGCCGCCGCCAGACCCGCTGCAGCCGCTTTCACCACGCGAGCGTGAGGTGCTCCAGCTGATCGCCCGCGGTCACAGCAACCGGCAGATCGCTCGGGACCTGACGATCGGCGAGCAGACCGTTAAGACTCACGTCAGTAGCATCCTCACCAAACTCGGCCTGCAAGACCGCGTCCAGGCAGCGATCTTCGCTCTCCGCCATGAAGCCGATAGCTGGGAGGGCCGACCGTAACATTGCGGCCGTGCTATCCGAGTAGGCCGGCTGGATCCAGCCGCTGTCGCTGACGACAGCGCAGTCAGTTCACGTGCTGAAGTTCCTCGGGCTCGAATACTTCGATGGCGCTGGCCTCAACCTCGTCGATGTTCATCGTCCGGGCCACGGCGAGGGCCTCCAGCCGGCGCCTGATCAGCTGCTGCTGGAACGCCTCATCGAACCCGGCGGCGGCGAGCTGCTCCCGCATTTGCGGATCGGCTGCCGCGTAGCCACCGCCGAAGCCGGCCGTTAGCTTCGCCCAGCGCTGCTCGACCCACTCCCAGAGCTCCGGATTCTCCGCGATGATCCGCCGCCCCAGATACGTGCCGTAGGCGATATGGCGCCGCTCGTCCCGCTGGGTTAGCTTCAGGCCCGCCGCAAGACCAGGGAGCTTGCCGAGCCTGCGGAGGGTCAGATCCCAGCGCCGGTACCCGTCAATGGCCGCGACGCCCTCGACAAGCTGGTTGTAGATCAGCGTCGCGTCCAGGATCGCCTTCGGCGACTGGTCGGTGTCGAGCCTGCGCATCACTCTGGTTAGCCCTCCGTCGAACAGGCCAGGACGGCCCTGCCCGACATCGGCCTGCTGAGCCCGCACCAGGTCGTCAAGCGAGGCCGGGTCAAGGCCGACGGCGTCGAACCACCGGCGGAACATCTCGGTGTGCTTCGCCTCTTCCATGGCGAACATCGAGAGGTACATCGTGTCCTCGAGGCGCCCCAAGTCAGACATGCAGCGAAGCAGCGGGACGATGTCCAGCGTCACGGCCTCCTCGCCGACCATGAACCCGCGGGCCGACATACCGACAAGCACCTTTTCCTCCGGCGCCATCGCCTGCCAGTCGATGGCGTCCTGCGAGAAGTCAATGTCGGCCGGGTCCCAGAAGAGCTTCTTGGATTTTTCCCACAGCCGCCACGGCACCGAGTCATAGTCGAGGCCGCGCGTCGACCGGTAACGGGCGATCTGAGTCTCCCGGATTTTGCCGCCAGCGGCAGGCTCGGTCATCTTCCGCCTCCTTCTCCGATGGCCGCGCCCGGCATCAGGCATGCCCGTCAGTCCGGCACGTGACGCGGCAAGCTCGATGTTGCTGTACGCGTTTTCGCAGGTAGCTGGAGTGCAATTCTAGAATCTCTGGCCAGGGTTAGTTAAACACGGACAACTCTCGGGCGGCTACACGCGCCGCAGCTACTGTGAGCTTGCAAGTGTCTGTTGACGATCATCGGAATCAGCAAACCACCAGAGCGGAGTGGTGATCTGTGCCGTCCGAACCCGCTCTGCGGATAGCAACGCCGCGAGGTTTCGACGCCCTGCACGCCGACGGACGGCAGGCCTTGCGGACCGGTACGTACCGGGTGGAGCGCACACCAACCGACGGCGGCTCGCGCTGGGCAGTAGGAGCGGTGCTGCGCCCCGACTCCCGAGCCGCAAGAGCGATTGAGCTGGTTGCCACGGCTGCCGCGGCTGTAGTGGGTACGAACCACTGGCTCGCCGGTGCCACCAGCAGCTCGCATTTGTCCCTGCGGCGGCACCTCGAACCCTTTCGCAGGCAAATCTCACCCGCCGATCGGCTTGTGGTGCGCTACGCGGCGGCACTGCGCTCAGCGGCAAAGGCGACCGGCTCAGTCCGGTTTACCTTGACCGGCCTGATCCTGACACCGGTATCGGTGATGGCAGCTGCCGTACCGGCCGACTCGGCCGCCGATGACCTCGCCGCGGCGTTCGACACGGCCCTGCGCGCCGCGGGATGCCGCGACGCAGGATCTATTCCCGGCCTGTGGTATCTGAACTTGGCGTACTTCACCGGCCCGGTCCGCGATGCTGACGAACTGATTGGCTGGGTCGAGTCCCGGCGGACAATGCACGTCGCCGACGTGCGGGTTGCCGGCTCGCAGATCGTCCGCTGGCAGTACACCGCCACCGGCATGGCGCCCATCGTGCTCGCCTCGTCGCCAGGGCCGACTGCGCCGTAAGGGCGTCAGTTACGCCCCAAGCTCCGCTCGGAGGCCTCGCCTCGCCATCCCATGGCTGACTGGATTTTTCGTGTCGGCGACGGCACGTTTTATCTCTGGCGGCGGTAGCATTAGCAGCACGTAATTTGGCCAGGCACGGGAGCTATGGAGACCAGCAACGCCTCATCAGCCTGTGCGGCCTGCGGTCGGGTACTTCCGATCCAACAGGGCAGAGGCAGGCGCAGGCAGTATTGCGACGCTACCTGCCGCAGCGCCGGACGTCGCGCGCGCGAACGAAGCGCCAGCACGATAAGCCCGACTGTCAAGGTAACCTTGACACGTGCTTACCGTCAGGATTATCTTGACACCATGCGCGCCGCCGACGACTCGGCCGGGCTGATGGCGGACCGGATCGTGACCGTGGCCGGGCAGCTTGCCGCTGATCTGACTCAGACAGGGGCTGAGTCACCGCTGGCCGCGATGACTTCGGCCCGCGAGTTGGCGACAGCGGCGAACGCGGCGCTGCAGACGGCCGTCGATCGGGCACGGGCGGGCGGCCACAGCTGGCAGGAGATCGGCGATGTACTCGAGACAACGCGGCAGGCAGCGTTCCAGCGGTTCGGTCGGCCGGTGGACCCGCGGACGGGCGAGCCGATGACCAGAACTGTGCCGCCCGGCGCGGCGGAGCATGCCATCGCGATCTTCGCTGACATCGCGGCCGGCGAGTGGGACGCCGCGCGGACTGACTTCGGCCCGAAGATGCTCGAGGCCGTGAGCGCCAGCCGGCTCGCCGATGGCTGGGCCCAGGTAGCCAGCCTGATCGGCCGCTACGAAGGGATGGGCGAGCCGTTCGCGCACGCGCTCGGGGAGCACACGATCGTCGAGATCCCGCTGCACTTCGAGGCAGGCGAGGCCACCGGGACCGTGACCTTCGATGCCGACGGCACGGTGGCGGGCCTGTTCATCCGCCCGGCGGCACAGCAGTAAGCACGAACCGACGCCCGAGGAGGCAGACGGCGATGCGCACTGATCAGCAGACAGGAAACACTGGCTCCGGCTTCAACGACCCGCTCCTTGGCGGTCCTGACTTTAACGGCCGGCGCCCGTGGTTCGGCCGCAACCGCATCGGCTACAGCTACCGGCCGCAGACCTGGCAGGGCTGGCTACTGCTTGCCGCCCTGACCGCGCTGCTGATCACCGTCGGCTCGATCGCGCCCAAGTCACCGTTGTTCTTCGTGGCGCTCGCGGCGATCATCGTGGTCCCGTTCGCGGTCATCGCCGTGCAGCGCCGCTGGTGACGTTCGCCGCAGGCCGCCCCGCTCAGAAGTCCTGATCGAACGCGACGGTGCCGGTGACGCCGACCTGGTAGGCCGAGACCCGTCGCTCGAAGAAATTCGACAGCTCCTGCACGTCCTGCAGCTCCATGAAGGCCAGCGGGTTCGCCGAGCCATACAGCGGCTCGAGTCCGAGCCTGGCCAGTCGCCGGTCGGCCACGTGCTGCAGGTACTCGCGCATGCTGGCCAGCGACAAACCGGGCAGGCCCTGGCCAAGCAAGTCAGCGGCGAACTGCACCTCGCACTCGACCGCATCGGCGAGCATGTCGCGCACCTGGCCGGCTAGCCCGGCATCGAAGAGCTCAGGTTCCTCGGACCTGATGACGTCCACCACGTCGAACGCGAACGCCATGTGCATCGACTCATCACGGAACACCCAGTTCGTGCCGGACGCCAGCCCGTTCAGCAGGCCACGCGAGCGCAGGAAATACACGTACCCGAACGCGCCGTAAAAGAACAGCCCCTCAATGCAGGCAGCGAAGCAGATCAGGTTGAGCAGGAACGCGCGCCGGTCGGCCGCGGTACGCAACTCACGCAACTCGTAGACCGAGTCGATCCAGCGGAAGCAGAACTCAGCCTTGCGCCGGATCGACGGAATGTTCTCCACCGCTGCGAATGCCTGCGCCCGCTCGGTCGCGTCCGGCACGTAAGTGTCCAGCAGCGTCAGGTAGAACTGGACGTGCACCGCCTCCTCGAACAACTGCCTGGACAAGTACAGGCGGCCTTCTGGCGAGTTGACATGCTGGTACAGGTTCAGCACCAGATTGTTCGCCACGATCGAGTCTCCGGTTGCGAAAAACGCGACAAGCCGGGAAACGAGGTGGTGCTCGGCCGGTGTCAGCTTGCGCAAGTCGGCCAGGTCGGAGTGCAAGTCCACTTCCTCGACTGTCCAGGTGTTCCTGATCGCATCCCTGAAGCGGTCGTAGAACAGCGGATAGCGCATCGGCCGCAGCGTCAGGTCCATGCCAGGATCGAGCAGCATGCCCCGGTCGCCGCGCGCGCCTTCCGACGAGGGCGCCGCGTTCACTGACAAGCCTCGCAGGTCTCCGGGTTCTCCAGCGAGCACGCCACCGCAGCTTCAGGGGCTGCAAGCGTGTCCGGCGCGACGGTAGCCTGCGCGATCCTGGTGGCAGGCCGCGACCGCAGATAGTAGGTCGACTTCAGCCCTGACTTCCACGCATGCAGGTACATCGACGACAGCTTGCCGATCGACGGCGCTGCCAGGAACAGGTTCAGCGACTGGCTCTGGTCGATGAACGGCGCCCGCGCGGCGGCCATGTCGATCAGCGCCCGCTGCGGCAGTTCCCAGGCCGTGCGGAACAGTTCGCGGGTCTCCGCTGGCAGGGCCGCGATGTCCTGCACGGATCCGTTGGCGCGCTTGATCGCGTCCCTGATTGTCTCAGTCCATAGCCCGTGCGATTTGAGCTCGGCTACCAGCGCGTTATTGACCTGAATGAACTCCCCGGACAGCGTCTCGCGCTTGAACAGGTTGGACACCTGGGGCTCAATGCACTCGTAGCACCCGGCAATCGAAGCGATCGTCGCAGTCGGCGCGATCGCGATGAGCAGCGAGTTCCGAAGGCCTGTTGCCGCGATGCGAGCCCGCAGCGCGGTCCACCGCTCGGTCTGTATGCCGGTCACGCCCCACAAGTCATGCTGGAGCTCACCGGAGGCGGCGCGAGTCAGGCCGAACGCTGGATGGGGGCCATGCTTGTCAGCCAGGTCAGCAGATGACTCGAGCGCAGTCAGGTAGATCTCCTCGGCTATCCGAGCGGACAGGTCACGAGCGGCCTGCGAGTCGAATGGCAGCCGGAGCGCGAAGAGCACGTCCTGCAGGCCCATCACGCCGAGCCCGACCGGCCGCCAGCGCGGGTTGGAGGCAGCCGCCTGCTCGCTCGGGTAATAGCCGACGTCGATGACACGGTCAAGGAACGGCAGCGCCGTGCGCACGGTCTGCCGCAGCTTCGCCCAGTCGACCGTGCACTCCCCGGCCGGGCCGGCCATCACGTGGTGCGCCAGGTTAACCGAGCCGAGGGTGCACACCGCGGTCTCACAATCACTCGTTACCTCAATAATCTCGGTGCAGAGATTCGAGGCGTGGACGATGTGCTGAGACTCCGCGGTCTGATTGCACTTGGCGTTGGAGCTGTCCTTGAACGTCATCCAGCCATTGCCGGTCTCGGCGAGCGTGCGCATCATGCGCGCGTAGAGGTCGCGCGCCCGCACCTGGCGAACGTAGCGGCCGTCGGCTTCGGCCTGGTGGTAGGCCCGATCGAACTTCTCGCCCCACAGATCCGGGAGCTCGGGCACAACGTCCGGGTCGATCAGTGACCACATGTCGTCGGCCTCGACCCGGCGCATGAACTCGTCCGGGATCCAGTTGGCGAGGTTGAGGTTGTGCGTTCGGCGCGCGTCCTCACCGGTGTTGTCGCGCAGTTCGAGAAACTCCTCGATGTCCGGGTGCCACGGCTCGAGGTAGACACACGCCGCGCCCTTGCGGCGGCCGCCCTGGTTGACCGCCGCGACCGAGGAGTCCAGCGTGCGAAGCCACGGGACGATGCCGTTGGACTGCCCGTTCGTGCCGCGGATCAGCGCGCCGCGAGAGCGGACACGCGACCAGGCGATCCCGATCCCGCCGGAGAACTTGCTCAGCCGCGCGACCTGCGCGTAGCGGGCGTAGATCGAGTCCAGCTCGTCCCGCGGCGAATCGATCAGGAAGCAGGGTGACATCTGCGCGTGCTTCGTCCCGGAGTTGAACAGCGTCGGCGAGCTCGGCAGGTAGTCAAGTGCTGACGTCAGCCGGTAGAAGCTGATTGCCTCGGCAGGGGTGCGCGCCAGCCCGCAGGCGACGCGAAGCAGGAAGTACTGCGGAGTCTCGAGCACTAGCCGGCTCGACGGGTGCCGCAGCAGGTAACGGTCGTACACGGTCTTGATGCCGAAGTACTCGAACTGCAGGTCGGCATCGTCGTCGATGGCGAAATCTAGCTTGCGCGCGTTGTCCTTGACCAGCTTCGCCGTGTCGTCACCGATCACGCCTTCGGCGTGGCCGAGCGCGACGGACTGGCTGAATGACGCGATGCCCTGGCCGCGCACTTCCTTGGCGATGTAGCCGGACAGCAGCCGCGCCGCGAGGCGGGAGTTCTGCGGCTCGGTCGCGATCATGTCCGCCGCCGTCTGGATCGACAGCCGGTCCAGCTCGGCAGTGGTCGCGCCGTCGTACAGGCCGCTGATCGTCTTCGTCGCGACCCGCATCGGGTCCACGTCATCCAGATCGCCGGCCCAGCGCTGGACCGCACGCACGATCTTGTTCACGTCGACAGGCTCACTGTCGCCGTTGCGCTTGCGTACCTGCATGATCGCTGGCATCTGCACTCCTCCGGACGGCCACGGTCGCTGGCGTTGCATGGACACCATATGTAGGAGGTCTGACATTTTGCGGCACCACATGTTGGGCCGGCGTGTCGTGGCATTCCCGCCGACGGTAACGCGGCAGATACCGTGAACCAGTTGCGGCTGCCACAGCCCGCGGATGCCAAACCGCGTTGCAGTCGCCTGGCTCGCGCCATATCGTCGTGTTGTTTCCGGCGCCGATCCGGGGGTCGCAGTGACGGCCGCAAGCGAACATGCCGCGCCTGACAGCGAGCGCGGCACTAGGTGTCGCCGTTGCAGCCCGGGTACCGGTGTTGCTCTGGGGCGCGCCGGGCACCGGGAAGACATCAGCGATCCGGGCGATGGCACGTGCGATGAGCTGGCCGTGCGAGACGGTGATCGCCTCCATCCGCGAGCCATCGGACTTCGCCGGCCTGCCAGTCGTGATCGGCCAGGACGTGCGTTTCGCTCCGCCGGGCTGGGCCCGGCGACTGGCCGAGGCCGGCTACGGCCTGCTCTTCCTCGACGAACTGTCAACGGCGCCGCCCGCAGTGCAGGCAGCCCTGCTGCGCGTGGTGCTCGAGCGGGTCGTCGGAGACCTCGAACTGCCGCCAGCTGTCGCCGTGGTGGCCGCGGCGAACCCGCCGGAGCAGGCGGCGGATGGCTGGGACTTGTCAGCCCCGCTGGCCAACCGGCTGTGTCACCTGTCCTGGGATATCGATCCGCTGGCGGTAGCCGACGGGCTCGCCGCCGGATTCCCGGCACCGCAGGTGCCATCTCTGCCGGACGGCTGGGAGGCCGAGCAGCACCTCGCGCTCGCGCTGGTCGCCGCGTTCCTGCATGCCCGGCCGGCCCTCGCCTCGGCGCCGCCCGCCGACGCCGCCAGCGCCGGCCGAGGCTGGCCGAGTCCGCGGACCTGGGAGATGGCCGCGAGGCTCTGGGCCGCGAGCGGTGCCGCCGGCGTTTCCGGCGAGGCTCGCTCGGCGCTCGTTGTCGGTTCCGTCGGCGAGGGGGCAGGCGCAGAGTTCCTGGCCTGGCTGATGGAGATGGACCTGCCCGATCCGGAAGCGGTGCTGGCCGATCCCTCCTCGTTCCGGCTGCCTAAGCGGGCGGACCGGGCCTATGCCGCAGTCGCCGCTGTCGCCGCGGTGGTTGAGTCCGACCCGACGCCGCAGCGGTGGCAGGCCGGCTGGCAGGTCCTGGGACTTGCGGCGAGCTCCGCGCCTGACGTCGCGGCCGTGGCAGCGCGGGTGCTCGCCCGGTGCCGGCCAGACGGCGTACCGCTGCCGGCCGAGGTGAGGCTGTTCGCACCGGTGCTCCGCGATGCCGGGCTACTGCGCAACTGAGCCGGGCATTTGATCGCCCCGCCAAACGGTGATGACAGGGGCAGCCAGCCGATGACAGCACCGGAAGCCAGCAGCGCGGTCCCCGGGCTTGCTGCCGCCCGGCTGTGGGCCGCTGCCCGCTACCCGTACCTGGCCAGCGGGGTTTTCGGCGCGCGAGTGGTTGCCGCGCCCGGCATCGCTACCGTCGCGGTTGACCAGGGCTGGCGGCTGTGGGCGGACCCGGAACTGACGGCACACTGGACCGCGGCGGAACTCGGCAGCGTGCTCGTGCACCACGTGTGCCACCTGCTGCGCGATCATGGCCAGCGAGCCGGGCTGGCGGGTGTGCGGCCGGACGAAGCCAGGACCTGGATCCGTAGCGCTGACGCCGAGATCAACGACGATCTCGTCCCGGCCGGGCTGACGCTGCCCGGCGACCCGGTACTGCCGCAGCATCTCGGCTGCCCGCAAGGTCAGCTAGCCGAGCAGTACTTCACCGCGTGCCGGGCGCGCGTGGCCGGGCCGGGGCATCAGGTCGCGAACGGCGGAGATGAGCAGCCCGGCGACGGCGGCGACCTGGACTGCGGCAGCGGCGCAGACGGGTTCGGCCGTCCGTGGGAGGCTGACCAGCCCGCAGTGCTGCCACCCTGGCAAGCGCGCCTGCTGCAGCGCCTCGTCGCGCAGCAGGTCGTGCTCGCCGGCAAGCAGGCGGGCAACGTGCCAGCCGGCTTGCTGCGCTGGGCGGATGACGTGCTCGCGCCGAAGGTCGACTGGCGCCGGGCGCTGGCCGGTGAGCTTCGCAAAGCGGTCGCCGACACTGCGGGCGCGGTTGACTACAGCTACCGCCGTCCCGTCCCGTCGCGCGGCCGCCGTCGGCAACGTCGTGCTGCCGGCCTTGCGTCGCCCGGTACCGGAGGTCGCGGTCGTGTGCGACACCTCAGGCAGCATGTCGGACGACCTGCTGGCAGCCAGCCTCGCCGAGGTCGAGGGGCTGCTGGGCGCGCTCGGCCTGGCGCGGCGCCTGCGCGTGCTGGCCTGCGACACCGCGGTCGGCCCGACCCAGCGCGTGACTTCTGCGCGGCAAGTGGAACTCGTCGGCGGCGGCGGCACGGATATGGGTGCCGGCATTGCTGCCGCCGCCGCGCTGCGGCCCCGGCCTGCCGTCATCGTCGTTCTCACCGACGGCTACACACCCTGGCCCGACGGTGCACCACGCGGCAGCAAGGTCGTGGTCGGCCTGCTCGGCGACGATGCGCCCGACGCACCGGACTGGGCCCGCGCCATCCGGGTCCCAGGGTGAGGTCACGCGGTGTGCTGCGCTTGCGGTCAAGCTGCTCAGGTCGAATGGTCGCTGCTACTGCCACCGACACAACATTCTTGTGTTAGGCCCTGCAAACATTGAATAGGAGCGGTGCATGGGACGTCTAAAGCAGGTCGTGATCGATTGCGCGAAGCCGTCTTCGCTTGCCCGGTTCTGGGCGGCTGCGTTGGACGACTTCGATGTCCGGGCCTACGACGACGAGGAAGTCGCTCGGCTGGCGGCGCTCGGCTATACGCCGGAGACGGACCCGGCCGTTATCGTCGATGGGCCTCACCTCGAGATCTGCTTCCAGAAGGTCGACCTTGAGCCCCGATCGAAGACACCCGTCCACTTCGACATCGAGTCAGCCGACTGGCTTGCGGAGATCGAACGCCTGACGAGCTTGGGAGCCAGCGTCAAGGAGCGGTTCGAGGCTCATATCTGGATGCGGGATCCCGAGGGCAACGACTTCTGCGTAGTTGCCAGCGATCGCTGAGGGTATACGAGCTCGAGCGATTTTAGCGCGAGAGTTCAGGGGGTCGCGGGAGGTGGTGTATGGGATGGCCGTCGCCCCCGGGTCACGGCCTCTCCTCGGCAAGTCCGGCCCACGACGGCCGGGCCGCCATGTACTCAAACACCAGCGCGACAGCATCGTCTCCGCGTCCTGCCGGAAAAGCGCTGACCACAGCGGTCGCCGCGCCATGCTTCGCTCTGTTGCGTGGATAGGTCATGCCGATCCGTCCCGGGGTTTGCGCTCGCGGTCTAGCGCGCCCACTTCCCACAGCGCGCTGATCGGCATCGCACGGAACCGGGGGCCGAATGGCAACGTCTGATGCCCGGTGTAGAGCACCAGGCCTACGATCAAATCGTCGCCGAGGCGGGCCGCGAGGTGCTCGAGCCCGCGGAAGTCCTCCGCGCGCACTGTCGAGGCCGCTTTGACATCGATGGCGACGACCTGCCTGCGCCGGTTCTCGATGACAAGGTCGACCTCGATCTGATCTTTGGTGCGGTAGTGGTAGAGCTCAGCACGTTGTTGCGACCAAGTGAGCTGGCGCGCCAGCTCCATGGCGACGAAACCCTCAAGAAGCGGGCCTAGCGGACTTGTCGGCTTGCGGAGGCTGCTGGCGTCGAGGTCCAGCAGGTTGGCTGCGACACCAGAGTCGACCATGGCAACCTTCGCCGTTCCGACAGATCTGGTGCTGAGGTTGCGTGACCACGCAGGGACTCGCTTAACGAGGAAAACCTCTTCGAGCAGACTCAGATAGCGCCTGACCGTCGGCTGAGCCAGTCCGAGCTGGTTAGCCAGCGAACCTGGAACTAGGAGCTGCCCAGATCTCGCTGCGATCAGACCGGTAAGCGCCCGCATCTCGGCACCACGTTCAATCTCCGACAGCTGGATGACGTCTCGATTGACGATGTCGGCGAGGTACGAGTCGAGGAAACGTTCGCGGCGGGCGCCCTCGCGGGCGACCGCCTCAGGAAAACCGCCCCGCACTACCCTTTCGATATAGCTAGACCGATTCTCACCGGAGCCGTGAACTAGGTCGGGTCCGAGTTGAAAGACAGCGTCGACGAACCTGTCAGGCGCTTCATCGATCTCCCCTTGTGACAACGGCCAAAGCTCGATCGTCTCCATCCGCCCTGGCAGCGCATCCGGCAGTCCGCGCATACCGAGAACACGGGCAGACCCAGTGAGCAAGAACCGACCAGGGCGGGGATCAGCGTCTACGACCGCCTTGATGGCCAGGAAAAGCTCCGGCACTCGCTGGACCTCATCGATCACCATCAAGTCCGCGTCCGCCACGAACTCCTCTGGATCGAACTCCGCTGCCTGCCGTGTTGCGGCCTGGTCCAGGTTCCTCCAGTCCGTTTCGCGTGTCCGGGCGATCTCCGCAACCAGCGTGCTCTTACCGCATTGCCGTGCACCGTTGACCAAGACCACCCGCGTGTCGGCTAGAGCCGCCTCGATAACGTGGGCGGCGTGCCGCGGAAGAATACGGCCCAGCGGCGAGCGGGGAGCGTGTGGCATAGGATCATTATGCCTGCCAGGTATTCATCTGGACGTACCAGTGCTGTTCATCTGGCCGCCCAATGAGTATTCATCTGGCCGCTAGCGGAGGTCACGGCTTGTCCTCGGCAAGTCCGGCCCACAGCGGGCGGCCGTCCGGCGGCGTGACGTTGGCGGCGAGCCGGCCCAGCAGGCTCTCCAGCGTGGTGATCTCGTCATCGGTGACGTTCTGGCGAAGCCGGGCGTCGAAGGCGAAGGCCGCCTCGCGCAGCCGCCCGAACGACTCCTCCCCCGCCGAGGTGAGCTCGACCACGTGGATCCGCCGGTTCGCCGGGTCACGCCGCCGGGTGATGAGGCCGGCTGTCTCCATCGCGTTCAGGTGATGGGTCAGCGTGGCTTCCTTAATGCCCATGGCCTCGGCCAGCTCACGCTGGCTCGCCACGCTGCGCATCTTGAGATTGACAAGCACGAGCCATGCCGGGAGCGACCCGCCGGCCGCGGCAAGAGCGTCATCGAACGCGCGGCTAATCGCCCTGGACGCCTGCGTCAGAAACAGACCGATCGGCGTGCGCTCTGGCCGCATAGCAGCAGCTTAGCACAACAGATTGAGGTCTAATGCTTAGAGGATAAATTATTGTCCGATGCAAACTCCGATCTAACTTCGACGAGGGGAACGCGCGAGGGGCCCTGCCCGGAGGCAAGACCCCTCGCCCGGAACGACCTGCTGTGATCGTCCGCTTGCTAGATGCGGTTGCGTCGCGACGGCCGGCTGTGCCGACTGGCGCCTAGCTTCCGCCGGCGGTCAGGGTGGAGGTGATGACGATGCCGGTCGGCTCCTCACCGTCGCCCGCGTTAGCCTCGCCGCCATAGCCGACATTGAAGCTGCCGACGGAGCTGCCGTCGGCTGTCTTGAACACCGTAACGATGCCCGAGGTGAGCCCGCCCACCCACAGCTCGCTGCCGTCGGGAGTCAGCGCCAGGCTGACCGGATCGCCCGGGTCGGGAATCGAGTTCGTGACCCGGTCCGAGGCCGTGTTAATCACCGAGATCTCGTTGGAGTCTCCGTCGGCCACGTACAGAGTGCTGCCGTCGGACGAGAGCACGAGCTGCCACGGCATCTGGCCGACCTGAATCGTGCGGGTGACACGGTTAACGGCGGCACTGATGACGTCCACCTTGCCCTCGACGGTGTTGGTCACGTAAACCGTCTTGCCGTCCGGAGAGACCGCGACGCCCTCGGGGTTGCCGAGGCCGCCGATCACGGTGACCACCTTGAGGGTAGCGGTGTTGATGACGTAAAGACCTTCGCCCGTGGTCACGTACGCAGTGCCGCCCGATGGCGAGAACGCGATGTTCCTGGGATCGGTCTGCAGGCGCAGCCTCGACGTTACCGTGTCGCTGGCAGTGGATATCACGCTGATCCCGCCTAGCGACGGCTCACCGGTCTGAGGGCCCGTCTCGGCCACCCACACCTGGCTGCCGTCAGGGGTCACGGCCAGATTCTGCGGGTCGAACCCCACGTGGACGAGCGTCTCGGCGGGGTTCTCGTAGTTCTTCACGCTGAGCGCAGTGGTGTCGAGCACCCCGACCGTGTCGTTGCCGGTGTTGGCGAAGTACAGCGTGTTGCCGTACATCGCCACGCCCTCGTCGGTGGAGTCGTAGTTGGTGTCTGAAGTACCAGTACCGGGCACGTCCCCGTCAGCCTCGTTGTACTGCTGCACGAGGTAGCAGTCGTCGGTGTTGACAGCGTCAAAGGCCTGATAACCAGGCAGCGCTATGTAGGCGGCGCCCTTTGGTCCGGTGCAGGCTGACGCGGCGAGCCGGGCTTTGACCGTGTGATGGTCAGCCGCGACATGACGAGCACCAGAGTGGCCAACGGCCAGTGCCGTAGCCGTACCACCGGCAGCGAGCACGACGGCCGCCGCCCCGGCTATGATCACGCGCCGGCTGGCCCAAGCGGGACCGGAGCTGGATGATTCGCGCGGTGCCATCTGATCACACCCCCACTACAGCCTTGGCGGCTGTTGCGTTGCGCACCGGTTTGAACCCGGTCGGCTGGACGGGCGGAGTCTGGGTCGATCCAGGGTAGGGCGGGAGCTGGAACTGGATTACTTCTTCCTCGGCACGCTCGAGTTGATGCTTGGTGTCCGGCAACCGCGGGAAGCGCCCGCTCGGGAACAGGCCAAGCGCCGAGGAGAAATCGCCGACGGTCTGGCGCCGCCAGGCGGTGATGTTGGGATTGACCACGCCAGTCACCAGTTCGAGCAGCCGGGTAACCGATGTGTGGTCGAACGTGTCGTGGGAGACGTAGCCGCCCACCGTCCACGGGGAGACGAGGATGCACGGGACGCGGAAGCCCAGGCCGATCGGCCCCGGTGCGGATGTCGTTACTGACGTGGGGATGTACTCGCCTGCCGTGCCAGCCGGCGCGGTAGGCGGAACGACGTGATCGAAGTACCCGTCGTTCTCGTCGTAGATAAGGATGAAGAGCGTCTTAGCCCAGACATCGGGATTGGCCGCGATCGCGTTGACCTTGCTGGCCACGTAGTCCGCGCCGGCCGCCGGCATGAAGTCGGGGTGCTCGGACTGGTAAGAGGTCGGAAGGATGTACGACACGGTCGGCAGCCGGTCATGCATGGCGTCGTACTCGAACTGGCCGGCCTGGTAGAACTTCATGGCGTTCTGGTACAGCGGCGACGAGGTCGGCGCGTTCTGGTACTGGTCGAAGTACTCAAGCACGTTGAAGCCGTAATTGTCGGTCTCCTGGTAGACCTTCCAGGACACGCCAGCTTGAGTCAGCAGCTCCGGGTAGGTCTGCCACGAGAAGCCCTCCGTCGGCACGTAGTTGCCGTACGTCGGGCCGCCGTTGGTACCCATGGGATCGATCTGCCCGGTCATGAGATAGAGCCGGTTGGGCCAGGTCGGTCCCAGCACCGAGCTGTGGTAGCCATCGCAGATGGTGAATGCGTCTGCTAGTGCCCACTGGAACGGGATGTCGTCGCGCTTGAAGTACGCCATGGAGTACTGCGCAGCGAGCCCGTCATACGTGTCAATCGGCTTGCCGTTGTAAAGCGCGGTGGGGAGTCGCGCGGTCACGAAGCCGTCCATGGCGCCGTTGTCCCACGAGTCGTGCTGCGGCAGCCAGCTGTGACTGGTCGAGGGCAGCGCCTGGGCACTCGAGCTGTGCGTGTCGGCGTGGAACGGGTACAGGTAGCCGTCAGGATTCTTCGGGTCCGTCTGCTTGAAGACGCCTGAGATGGCACTTGGATCGTTGAAGCCACGTACGCCTGGCATGGCACCGAAGTAGTGGTCGAATGACCGGTTCTCCTGCATCAGCACGACGACGTGCTTGATCTCTGAGATGGGCGCGGTCTTCCGCGCCGAGTTCAGGCGTGCCGCTGGCACGCCGTCGATGATCTTCCGCAGGTTGGATGGCAAGGCGAACGACGCCAGCACCATCCCGCCTGCCGACGCCATGAGCTGACGCCGACTCACCTCAATCGTCACGCACGATCTCCTAACGCCGAAGGGCAGGTACCACGCGCGCAACGCGAAACCGTTCTGGGCGAGCAACGCGGCCGCATACGTGGCACCCCAAACGAGGACTGCATGTCCGCCATCCGATGTTTAGCCAAGCAAAGCAACTTGCAGATGACAAGGGAGTGAAGAATGTCATCTGCCCGCCTTGCACAATGGCGTCGAGCCATTTGCGGCCCTGACCATGATCACCAAAACTGAGATCAGGGAGATGTCTGCGTATCAGCGCAGCTAGCCAAGCGCGTCACGCAAGGCCGCGCACAGACGGGCGACGCACGTACTGAACGCATGCCCTGGCGGCGTGGCGTAACCGACGATCAGGGCCGGACCCAGGTCCGGCCCGCCCATCCGGCCGGCATCATCAGCATTGTCGGCCCGGCAGTCGGCCAGCCCCTGCAGCGCGAGGCCGCGGCCCGCCGCACGAGCGATGACGTCATCCTCCGCGACCTCGGCCGGCAGTCGCACCAGCACGTGCAGGCCGGCCGCGATACCGGTGACACTGACACCCGGCACTTGCCTGCGAAGCTCGCTGACCAGCCGGTCCCGACGCCTGCGGTAAGCCAGCCTGGCCCGGCGCACCTGCCGGTCGTAGCCGCCCGAACTGATGAACTCAGCCAGCGTGAGCTGGTCAAGGCTGCTGCTCAGGCGGCCCGTCTCGCGCTTGATCGCGGTGAGCTCTGCTGCCAGTTCGTCGGGAACGGCAAGCCAGCCAAGGCGCAGGCCGGGAATCAGGCTCTTGCTCGCCGTTCCGGCGTAGACCACATGATCAGGCGCCAGCGACTGGAGTGCGCCCACTGCCTGCCGGTCGTAGCGGAACTCGCCGTCGTAATCGTCCTCAATGATCAGGCCGTTGCCGGCCGCCGCCCAGTCGACGGCCTGTCGCCGGCGCTCGGGCGCGAGTGCGACACCCAGCGGGAACTGGTGCGCCGGAGTCAGCAGCATGGCAGCCGCGCCGTCAGGCGGCGGCGCGCCGCCGGCCAGCGCGCCCCGGTCATCGACCGGGACCGGAGACAGCCTCATGCCCGCCGACATGGCAACCTGCCGGTGTGCCGGATGGCCGTAAGCCTCAATCGCGAGCGTGCGCTGTCCCCTGGTGCTCAGCAGGTCACAGAGCAGTTCCAGGCCCTGGGCAAAGCCGGCGCACACGAAGATCCGGTCCGGCGACGCACTGACTCCGCGGGCGCGGGCGATGTACTCGGCCAGCGCCGTGCGGAGCACCGGCAGGCCGCGCGGATCGCCGTAGCCAGCCAGTGAGCGCGCCGGCGCGGCGGCTAGCGCCCGCCGGGCTGCGGCCAGCCACGCGGCCCGCGGGAATGCGGACACGTCCGGATAACCAGGCCGCAGGTCGTACCGCAGGCCATCGGGCGCGTCGCGCGCTTGCGCGCGCCAGGCGGCCGGTGCGAGTGCCGCCTGTTCGGCTACCCAGGTCCCCGAACCGTGCCTGGCCGCGAGCCAGCCCTCGGCGACGAGCTGGCCGTAAGCGTCGGCAACCGTGTTCCGCGCCAGGCCGAGATCGGCGGCAAGTGCCCGTGACGAGGGCAGCGCTGTCCCGGCCGCTAGCCTGCCACTGCGCACAGCCTCCCGCAGCGCCGACTCAAGTGCAGCTCGTGGCCGGGTGCCTGACAACTCGATGTGAAGGTCGAGACTAGCCGAAGTGGCCCACGTTTCCACCATAGAACTGGATCTTAATCCTGACCCTCTTTCTCGCTAGCCTGAAATTGACAGCCAGCACAAGGAGGATCCGATGACCACGGTTCAGCCCAGGATCGACTTCGACAAGCACGCAGCAGGCTTCTACCGCGCCATGGCTCAGCTCGACCAGGCGGCGACCAAGGAACTCGACAACGCCGGAATCGACGTGCTGCTGCGCGAGCTTGTCCGCATCCGCGCCTCGCAGCTCAACGGTTGCGCCTTCTGCATCGACATGCACACCAAAGACGCCCGCGCGGCCGGCGAGACCGAGCAGCGCATCTACGCGCTCTCGGCCTGGCGGGAGACGCCTTTCTTTACTGACACCGAACGTGCCGCGCTCGGGCTGGCAGAGTCCATCACGCTGATGCCGGAGACGCATGTGCCTGACGCGGACTTCGCCCAGGCGGCCGAGCAGTTCTCCGAGACCGAGCTCGGCGCGCTGATCAGCCTGATCGTCACGATCAACGCATGGAACGCGATCGGCGTCACCACGCACGCCTGGCTGCCCGGCTCCTACCAGCCCTGATCTGGCAGGACGGGCGAGCCCAGGCTGTGCAGGCCTAAGCCGGCGCCGCCGAACCCCATTGCAGTGGCAGCGACTCCACTCCGTAGATGCCCTCGATGCCGCCGAGCACGGCCGGCCCGGCGGCTTCCAGGGCAGGCATCCGCGGCGCGAGGAACGCGATGGCCTCTTCCAGTTCAGCTCGGGCCAGATTCGCGCCGAGGCAGAAGTGCGCGCCCGCCCCGAAGGTCAGCAGCCGCCCGTCCCGCGGTGCGGTGATGTCGAAGTCCTCGCCGCCAGGCTGTTCACGGTTGCCTCGCTCGGCGGACACCGCCACGATGGTGCCGGCCGGGAACAAGACCCCTCGGTGCTCGACGTCTTCCAGGCAGATGCGGGCGGTGAACGGAGTGATCGGCTCCGCGCGCAGCACCTCTTCGACTGCAGCCCCGACGAGATCTGGCCGCTTCCGCAGCGCAGCCCACTGATCCGGGTGCGCGGCGAATAGCCGGAACGCGTGACCCAGCTGGGCCTGAGTAGTATC
>Ga0335072_10004183_pt1 | contig 21529 bp, 22 predicted proteins | sample Lox_Sample_21_FD_206725 | JGI IMG/M metagenome (GOLD analysis project Ga0335072, IMG submission 206725) | Soil microbial communities from Loxahatchee National Wildlife Refuge, Florida, United States - Lox_Sample_2.1 | ecosystem: Environmental > Terrestrial > Soil > Wetlands | place: USA...
ATCCAAGCAGGCGATATCGGCCCGCGCATCGCGGGTAAGCTGCGGTACCTTTGCTCAACTGAAACCGGCGCGAAACTTAGCCTCGATCCCCTGAACCCCGTATCGCAACATGACGGCATCATTGGTCCGCCGCGTGTCGCCTCGGTTTCCGCTCGAGCTTGCGATGCTTCTCCCGGACAGGTGGCGAACTATGCGGCACCTTGTGGTTCTGCAAGAACCACAAGGCCTGGTCGGCGTGCACCGATGCGCGCAGCTCGCTGGAGACGACCTTGAGTACGGTGCGGTCGGTGTCGATGACGAATGTGGTCCGTCTGACCGGCAGCAGTCGGGCCAACAGCCCGCGGCGCCGAGTGTGCCGGCCACGCCGGGCCGCCTGACGCGCCGCGACGGAACTACCCAGCTTGACGAGCCTGCCTCGGCGCACCCCGAACAGCTCGGACACCGCGCCGCCCGCGTCGGAGAGCAGCGGATAGTCGAACGAGCGCTGTTGGGCGAAGTGGGCCTGCTTGTCGACGGTATCGGTGCTGATGCCCACCCGCTGGGCGCCCACCGCGGCGAATTCGTTGCTCAAGTCCCGAAAATGACAAGCCTGGGCTGTACAGATCGGTGAAGACGCTATTGGGAAGAAGAACAGCACAACTGGCCCCTCGGAAAGGAGCCCGGACAATGTCCGAGGCCGAGCGGTGTGATCATACAAAGTGAAGTCGGGCGCCTTCTCACCCGCGATCATCGACAAAGAGTAACGCTGGGAAGCTTCTGCCCGACACACGGCTCGGATAACTCCGTCATTGTGGAAACGCGCCTCTGTGCTTTGTCGCTCAATTACTCAGCGGCGCGAATATGAGCGCGGGATCAATGCCGAGTTGCTGAGCGACGTGGGCGGTGTCCCAATACTCACGCCAGTGCGTGATTGCTCCGTCGCGAACCTCGAAGATCGCCGTGACGTAGAACGTGACTGTGACGCCATTCATGGCGTTCACGTCGACTCGCTCGACGACGACCGTGTCGCTGTCGGACACGATCGTGCGGATTTCGCTCCCCTCGATCATGCCCGTCGAGAGTGCGCTGTGCTTCTCGAGTTCTACGCGTGCGGCGTCGCGTCCGCGAACGACCGGCGAGAGAGGCACGTGGAGTTGCCAAACAAAGTTGTCGGCCATGAGCGCAGTCATCGCGTCAATGTCCATGCTCTCGCCGTAGGCCGCATGCAGAAAATCGACCACGATCTTCTCGTTGTCGTTCTTGGTCGCAACACTTTTTGCCATTTGTGGAACTTTAGATGGCCGCGATCGTTTATGCACGAATGCAATATCCGCCGTCACCAGAACAAATACCGGATATTGCCTTAGGCGAATCAGCAAGCGCCTCCGTGCCTCACAACGGTCGCGCCCGCCCCTATCTCTGACGGATGAACGCGCCGCGCCCTGGCTGGCGTCGCTCGATTGCTTGCGTTTCACGACGTTGGCGCGCCCACCATGCCCGCAAGGTTTGGGCATCGATCGGCGTAGTGGGCTCGTCAAACGGCGATGGTGCGGTGTACATGATGCCTTTGTTCCGCGTGCTCATTTGTAGACGTTTCCGTTCACTATCTTGGAGGAGCATACTCCGGTCAGTGAAGGAACGCGAGCGGCTACTAAGAGATCTTTCGGAAGGCACGTGACTCCCCTAGCCGGCCGGCGGTACGAGTGGCGGACGGCATACGTTGGCGCCTGGATCCCACCACTCGCCGTTGTCGCATGCCAACGGTTGCGGCCCGACACCCAGCGGGCGGCATACGTTAGCCGTGGGATCCCACCATTGGCCCGGATCACATGCCAAGGGTTGTGGCCCAACGCCTAGCGGCCGGCACACCTTGCCCGTCGGATCCCACCACTGTCCGGGGTCGCATTCCTGAGCTAGCGGGGTTCCGGGGGGCCGCACGGCGGCCATCAACCCCACCGTGACAATTGCTACCAAAACCAGCTGGCGAACGAACGTTCTCATTGCAGGCCTCCCCCTGTGCCGTATGCATTATCGAACCGAGTCCAGGAGCACAGGTCAAGAGTTGGCAGTATTTGGCAGTTCACGGGGTGGTCCTGGCAGCAGCCGTTGAGCTTCGATTTGAGGCAGGGGTCGATACCGGATGCTAAGGAGGAACAACCGACATGACAGAGCTCGCACTCCAACAGGCCACCATCGAATATCAGGAGTTCGGACCGCAGGATTCACCGCATCCGCCGGTACTGTTCGTTCACGGCATCCTGGTCGACGGGCGATTGTGGCGCGACGTCGCTGAAGGACTGGCGCGCCGTGGTTTCCGCTGCATCGTGCCAACTTTGCCGCTGGGCTCACACACCATCCCGGTCAAGGAGGCCGCCGCACTCTCGCTGCCCGGTGTCGCGGAGATGATCAACGACGCGATCGTCGCCCTCGACCTTTCCGATGTCACGCTGGTCGGCAGTGACACCGGGGGTGGGCTGTGCCAGCTGGTTGTCGACGCCTACCCGGACCGGGTTGGCCGTTTGGTGCTCACCAACTGCGACGCCTTCGACAAGTGCCCGCCCTTCCCGTTCGGCATCGTGTTCGGGTTGCTTCGTGGCCCCATCTCGATCAAGACGCTCTTCGCACAAATGCGGTTGCGGATGCTGCGTCACTCGCCGCTCGGCTTCGGCCTGCTCATCGCCCGTCCCGATCCGGATCTCACGGCCGCCTGGCTGCAACCCTGCCTCGTGGACTCGCGCATCTGCCGCGACCTGGCAGCGCTGCTGCGTCGGGTGGCCACCGCCGATCTCACCGACGTGGCCACCCGGCTACCCCGGTTCACCAAGCCGGTCACGCTGGTGTGGGGACAGCGGGACCACTGCTTCACCCCGGCCTTGGGCCGGCGCTTGGCCGGTTTGTTCAGCAACGGCAAGCTGATCGAGGTGCCCGACGCGAAAACCTTTGTCTCCCTTGATCGGCCAGATATGGTCGTGAACGCGATAGCGGAAATCACCGCCGGGAAACCCGGGGCTGGGCGTCAAGTGTGAATGGGTAGTACCCCTGTCCGCCGATGAATTCGGGGCGCGCCACCGGTCATACCTTCGGACCGGACAAAATCGATAGCTCCAGAAAAAGAGGTGGATTCCATGTCCAATGCCCTGCCGCCAGTCGTCGATCACCAAACATGGCGCGCCGCGCTCGATGAACTGCGCAAGCGCGAGAAGGCAGCCACCCGTGAACTGGATGCGATCGCCGCACAGCGCCGCCGGCTGCCGATGGTCGAGTTACCGGACTACACTCTGATCGGCGCCGACGGGCCGGTCCGGTTGGCCGATGTGTTCGATGGCCGTTCGCAGCTCATCGTGTACCACCACATGTGGTCCGACGGCGCGCAGTGGCAGTGCGGCGGGTGCACCGGCTTCACCTCGCAGTTCACCCGGCTGGAGTTCCTCGATAATTACGACGCGCGCTTCGTCATCGTCACCAACGGACCGATCGACCAGGCACTGGCCTACAAGCGCAAGGTCGGCAACCGCATGGAGTGGTACTCGTCATCGCAGAGCCCGTTCGGGGCCGACATGGACGCACCCCCTGACGGGGGCTTCGCGGTCAACGTGTTCCTGCGCGACGGCGACGCGGTGTACCGCACGTGGCACACCAACGGGCGAGGTACCGAGCAGCTCAGCCACAGCTTCGCGCTGATCGACATCCTCCCGTGGGGCCGCCAGGAGGAATGGCTCGATTCGCCTGAAGGTTGGCCCTCGCGTCCCACATACTCGGGTTGGCTCGACTCCCCCGACATCGCCCGCGCTTACGGACCCAAGGACAACGCATGACCACGACCACCGAAAGCTACGCCGTCACCCGCACCATCGCCGCGACGCCGCATGAGATTTTCGCCGTCCTGGCCGACCCCTGTCGGCACTGCAACACCGAGCCCACCGACTGGGTCCGCGACGCGGTGGACACCGCACCGATCACCGGGACCGGTCAGATGTTCGCGATGAACATGTTCCTCGAACAGGCGGGCGGCCATTACGTCACGCACAACCTGGTGAACGTGTTCGACGAGGACCGTTCCATCGGATGGGTCCCGGGCGCGCAGGACGACGCGGGCAATCACTCCCCCGGCGGCTGGTTCTGGCGCTACGACCTCGTCCCTAACGGTGACGGCACGGACGTCACCCTCACCTACGACTGGAGCGCCACGTCGCAGGGTTTCCGCGACCAGGTCGGCGGGATGCCGCTGTTCCCGGAGGATTACCTCGCCGATTCGCTGGCGACCCTGGAGCGGTCCGTCGTGGGGCTGACCCCATGATGGCGGTGCCAAGCGAAAATCATTCGGTTTGGGTAATAGCCGCGTTAGGCTCCTCGATGTCACGGTCACCATCGCAGATCAGCAGATCAGGAGCCCAATATGAAGGTCGATGCGCAGGGACACGAAGGGGAAGACACCCGTCGGCTACGTCAATTCACCGCATTCGACAAGTTTTCGGATAACGAGCTGGAGCGCCTCGTCAAAGCAGCACATCACATTTCGCGGTCCGTGTCGTGGCCGCTGATTCGTGAGCAGACTCCGTCGGACGACTGCTACATCCTGCTCAGCGGGGAGGTCGGCGTGTATGTCGGCGAGGACCGCATTGCCGTGTTGGGGCCGGGCGAGGTGATCGGCGAGTCTGCCATCCGCCGCGGGAAACTGCGTTCCGCGACCGTAACGACGATGGGGCCGGCCGAGGTGCTGCGGATCGAGCGCGATGATCTCGCCCGCTTGGTCGACGAGATACCCGCACTGCGGGAAACCATGGACGCGACTGCCGCGCGACACGTGCCGGTGACGCCGCCGCCGAAGCCGAAACCGGACCGCAGCAAGGTGAACGCGTCGGTCCCGACGGAGTTGGTCGAACGGTTCGAGCAGGCCGCCGACAGCGCCGGTGTGGGCGTCGCGGCCGCGCTCGAGGATGCGCTCACCCAGTGGATCGAGCGAAGCGGCGCACAGCAGTAGTCAGGAACTGCCCATGACGCACCAAGAGGCATTAACGATGCCGCTGGAAGAGGCGATGCGTACTCAGCGCGCCATCCGGCGGGTCAAGAGTGACCCCGTCGATGACTCGCTCGTGCTGCACCTCCTCGAACTGGCGATGAAGGCGCCGACTGGTTCGAACGCGCAGAATTGGGAGTTCATCGTCGTGAAGGACCGCAAAGTTGTCGCGGAACTTGGTCGCTTGAATCGCCGTGCCTTCAACGTGTATGGCACGGTCGGCACACGGATACTCGAGCGCCGCGGCGACGACAAAATGCTGCGGACACTGAAGGCCGCGAAATGGCAGGCAGACCATTTCGACGACATTCCCGTCGTCGTTGTGGCATGCCTGAAAGGTGTCATTGCGCCCTGGCCGTCGGCGGCGACGAGCAGCGCCTACGGGTCCATCTATCCAGCCGTGCAGAACCTCTTACTGGCGGCACGTGCGGTCGGGCTCGGTGCGGCACTGATCACCCTGCCCCTGTGGAGCAAGCTGCTGGCCAGGCGCGCCCTGGGCCTGCCGTGGAATGTCACTCCGTGCGCGGTAATCCCCCTCGGCTGGCCGATCGGAAAATACGGTCCCACGACGCGTCGGCCGGTCGGGGAACTCGTCTCGCTCGACCGATACGGCAATCGAGCGTTTCTATAGGCGGCTTGAGCGGCGCCTGGTTCGCGACGAGTTACTGAGGGTGGGTTGCCAGGTAGTCCGCGACCGGGATCGGTGACGCCGCGGCGTAGCCAATGGGTAGCAGCACGTCGCCCGCCGTCGTGTAGCAGTAGACGTCCCATCGGTAGTAGCCGGCAAAGGCCGCGGGATCCGCGCCGATCAGAGCCGCATACTGGTCGACCGCGCGCACATATTCGTTAGCGTGGTTGTACCCGTAGATGGCGTGATCTCGATTGCCGGCAAAGCCATTAGCGGCGAGGTAGCGGCCCGCTGCCATGATGCTGTCGCGGGGCGAGTTGATATCGCCACCCTGCCCGTAACTGGCGAATGTCGACGGCAGGAACTGCATGGGCCCCTGCGCGCCCGCGGTGCTCAGGCCGACGATGCTGCCCAACCGTGTCTCGATGAGGTTGATCGCGGCCAGATAGTTCCAGCCGACACCGGATTCCGACTCCGCCTGGTGGTAGTAGCCGAGCAGCTCGTCGGCCGGAGGCGGTGGCTCGATGCGCCACGCCGGCAGCGTGGCTCTCACGGCTGTCATCGCGGTGAGCTGCCGACGAGCGTCGACATTGCGGTCATAGACATCGAGCAACGACGGCGGGATTCGCGGTCGTGTGGTCGCATCCCATTCGGGATGACGCCCGATGGCGCGATAGGCCGCCTGCTGGCGGTGCGCCGCCGCCGTCAGCGCTGCCTCCCCCGTCGATAAGTCACGCAGCGCGCGCTCATCAGCGACGAGGTCGTCGGCCAGCTGCGCGGGGTCTGACGCCAAGCCAGGCTGTGCGCCGCCGGGCGTGCTTGACGCAATTGGTTCGGTAGACCCGACCAGTGCGAACACTATCGCGGCGACGCTCGCGACGGCGATCAAACGGTTACGGCCCACGGTGATCACTTCCGTCGAAAGTCGGTGTACGTCCAACGGTAGCGATACCCGCCTACTGCCCCGTCAGTGCGTCTACCCGGTAGCGGCTGGCAGTCCAGAGTGGGGTGTCAACGATTGGTGTGAGGGTGACGGTGATGCGGGTCTTGCCTGCGGTGAGCGACTCAGGCACCAGGTAGGTGTCATCGAGCCAACGGTGAAAAGTATTGCTGCGCGGCTGCAACCAGATCCCGGCACGCACGCCGTCAATGGCGACGTCAGCTGATTGATAGCCCGCTGCTTGGTCGGACGTCCGGCGCAGGAGGACGCCGTGGTTGTCCGGGCCGATTTCGGCGTTGAAAGTGATCGCGGACTGCGTGGTTCGGACTAACCCAGCGACGCTTCGGGCGTCGTCGCTCCCCTCGAATGTGCCGATCAGCATTTGATCGGTGGCGGCGGCGTCGGTATAGATGTGCAGGATTCGGCTCACAAGATCGGAAGGGGTGATTTCGTCGCTGCGTGTGATGGTGTCGTTCGATTGTGTGTAAAGGAATGCCGTTGAGCTGTAGTCGGGTTGGACCATGTTCCGCTTGCCGTGCTCGATGCCGAATCGGATTGCGGAGTGGTAGCCAATGGCGTCAGCGAGCATGAGCCGATAGGTAGCGACACAGTAGTCTGCACATCCCCCGGCCGCCGTGCGCTGATCGGGTTGACCGGTGAACGGGTCGCTGAAGTGCGTGCCGTTCTTGAAGTACCAGCCGCCCTCATAGAAGTCCTCCGTGCCGGTGCCGTACCACTGGGGCGACGCGGACCCGTCGGTGTACACCCGTTCGGCGCCTTCGAGAAAGTACGGGGCGTCATCGCTGAACGCCGTTTTCATCCGCGAACCCCTGATGGTGTGGCTGACGCCGACGAATTTGCCATGGCCCGATTCATCGGCGAACAACCAGTCCTGACCGAGAGTCGTCGGCCCGGCATGCGAGCGTGCGGTGAAATACCCGGCGCGGCCGCTGCCGAGCGCGGATGCCCACTGGGGATCGGGTGCGGTCACGACGTCGCTGTCGACCCCGGCTACGGGATCGGGGGTTGTGTTGACGAGGGTGACGTGGGCGCTTTGCGCGAAAGGCATCGGCCACCACTCCGACAACGACAACGAACCCGAGGGTTGCGGAATCGCCGCGAACATCAGCGATCTCACGGTGTTGGTGCCCAGTCCGGCGCCGAAGAATTCACCGAGCGGCGAGTCGACCATGGTTCGGCCGTCGAACTCGATCTGCAGCCGCAGCCCGGTCAGGAGTTGATCCGTCGGTTGTGGCAACTGCAAGCGCAGCCCCGAGATCGTCGCCGACCCAGTCGATTCCGCGATCGTCAGCCCAGCGTTGGCGGGGACCTCGACGACTCGATTGTTATGCGCTGTGGTAGCTGCCGCCGGTTTGGGATCGATGGTGCCCGCGGCGCGCAGCGTGGCGATCACGTCGAGCGCGGGATCGGTGGGCGAGAAAGTGGTCACGCCGTCGGCGGTTGAAAACCGGCGATAATCGACGTGGTAGTACTGCAGATTCTTTGCGACGCTGATCCGCATCGATTGCCGATACGGCATCGGAACCTTGATGTAGACACCCCCCGGCGACTGCGCAGCGTTGGCCACCAGGGGCCACACGAACGGCGCACCCCGCTCACCATCAACCAGCGACTGCAATGGCGCATCTATCACCGTCTGCCCATCCAGATCGATGCGGATAGTGCCCATCCGGGTGACATCGCCGCCGTCGCGGGTGAACCAGATCGAATCAACCTCGCCGGCACCGCGATCCTCCGCGATGACACAGCCGGCACCACCGGACGCCAGACATCCACCGCTGCCGTTTTGATTACCGGTGGAGATGTCGAAATCGCCGCCGCTGCGATCGAAACTCGACACCTGCAAGGTTTGCGTGTCAGCGCTCAGATAGGGCAGCCGATCCAATCGACGGTAGGTGTCCCAGCCCACCGCCCTTTCGCCGGATCCTGTGCTAAGCGGCTCAGCTCGCGCTGTCCCTGCGGCGGTAAGACCGGCAATCCCCAACAGTAGTAATGCGCACATCGCCGACAACGCCCGCGCGGTCACGATTCCTGTTGGGCAACAGTCCATCCCGGCCGCTCCTTGATGGGTTGGCACTCGACCGCTTGGTGCGTCAGGCCTGGGGGCCCTCCGACGGCGGCCAGTGCGAACCCGGCGACGCATCGCCGGGTTCGGTGTGGTCGCCCCGGGACAGCGGCACCCACTGCTCGCTCGGAGCAGGCTGCTCGGATGACGGGAAGTCACGTAGCTTGCCCGACGGCTTGGCGTCCCACTTGGCGAACGTCAACGGTGTCTGGAGCCAGGCGTGCAGGAGGTTGTACGCCGCTGCCAGCGAATCGATGTGGGTGCGCTCCCAGCCATGGCTGCCGTCGAGCCCGAAGCCGACGAGTGCGGCCCGCGTGCCTGCACCGGCCTCGATTGCCGCGGCGGCATCGGACCGGTAATAGCGGAAGATGTCCCGCGCGAACGGTATCCCGCGCTCCTCGGCGAGCCGGCACAGTTTTCGGGTCAGGTGGTAATCGAACGGGCCATGCATGTCGGCCATCGGGATCGTCACGCCGTCTTCGATGGAGTGCTGGCCGGGCGCGCACACGGCATTGTCCACCGAGACCAGCTCGGCGACGTCCGCCGGCAGGCCGTGGCTCGCTCCGTGGCCGACCTCCTCGGTGATGGTGACCATGATTGTGGTGCGGTGCGGCAACACCACCTTGTTCTCGGAGAAGTTCTTGGCCAGCGCCAGTGCAATCGCGACGCCCGCCTTCCCGTCGAGGTGACGGGAGACGATGAAGCCGTCGGCGGTGAGCTCGGGGCTGGTGATCAGTGCGACGAAGTCACCGACTTGCAGGCCGAGGTGGACCAAGTCCTCCCGCGAGGACACCCTGCGGTCGATGCGGACCTCGACGTTCTCCCAGTCGGTGGGTTGGGTGTCGATCTCGTGGCCGAAGGCGTGCCCGCTGGACTTGAGCGGCATGACGGTGCCGGTGATGAATTCGTCGGGGTCGTCGATGAAGATGCGCACCCGGGCGCCCGCGGCGAACCGGGCCGAGAAGGTGCCGATCGGAACCAGTTCGAGACGGCCGTTGTCCTTGAGCCTGCGCACCATGCAGCCGATGGTGTCCGCGTGAACGACGAGTGCCCGGTCGGTGGTTGCCGACTTGCCCGCGAGTTCGGCCGTGAGCGCCCCCCGGCGGGTCAGTGTGAATGGAATGCCGAAGTCATCGAATGTGTCGCCGATCAGCTGCATCACCGCGTCCGTGCGCCCCGACGGGCTCGGGGTCTGCAGCAGCGCGAGCAGCGTGTCGATCATCCACGCGCGGTCGGCCTCGGACATGGCCGCGGTTTGGCGCACGGTGTCTCCCTCCGGGGTCGTGTGGAATCGCGTTCAACCTACCGCGTAGCCGGCCCTCGTTGGCCGGCCCGGGGCTGTCACACCAACGGCAGTCTAGGAGGCGGATTCCATTTCGGAGATGAGGTCAGCAAGGGCGAGGATCCGCTGGGCATCTCGTACATGCAAGCTCTCGATCATCCGACCGTCGACCGTTATGACGCTGTTCCCCGCGGACTGGGCCTGCTCGTAGGCCGACACGATCTTGCGGGCGTCGGCCACCTCTTTTTGCGACGGGCCAAACAGATCGTTGGCCGGCGCGATTTGGTTTGGATGGATGAGGGTCTTGCCGTCGAAGCCCATCTCCCGGCCTTGCCGAGCCTCGGCCCGGAAGCCGGCTGCGTCAGTGATGTCGTTGAAGACACCATCCAAGATGACCTTTCCGGCCGCCCTTGCTCCCAAGACGGCCAGTGACAACGCCGTCAGCGCCGGTGCCCGTCCGGGCACGTGCAATCCGTGCAGATCGTTCACCAGATCGTTGGTGCCGACCACCAATCCGGCCAAGCGATCGCTGGCCGAGGCGATTTCCTCGGCCCTCAAAAAGGCCCCGGGCGTTTCGATCATCACCCAGAGCTGCAAAGCCTCGGGCGCGTCGAGCGTTGCGAGCACGGCGCCCAACGCTTGGACCTGTTCGCCTTTCTCGACCTTCGGCACGAGCACGCCGTCGGCGGCCGAACCACTTGCGGCGGCCAAATCGTCGTCGTGCCAGTCGGTGCCCAAGCCGTTGATGCGCACCACGAGTTCGCGAGGCCGGTAGGCCCCGGACGAGATCGCATCGCACACCTTCGCCCTCGAATCGTCTTTCGCGTCGGGTCCAACCGCGTCTTCAAGGTCGAAGATCAGCACGTCTGCCGGCAGTGTTTTCCCTTTCTCCAATGCCCGGGCGTTGTTGCCGGGCAGATAAAGGGCGGATCGGCGCGGGCGCAGCGTCGGTGCCATGACTTCATCGCTTTCTGTCGTCAAGCCGTCGTGCTTGTCGCGGACACGTCATCTTCTCGTAGACCGATTCCTGTCACGTGGGGCGGGTGCGGCATAGGCAGCCGCTCCCGGCGGGATAGGTGGATGATTTCTTCTAGCGGCGCTAAGGCTCGCGCTAAATGGGAACTCCAGGTCTACGGCAGGGAGGAGCGGCTCGTGCAGCGACAGGAAATCCGGTCACTGGCAGACCTCGCGGGCCAAGGCACCCGCATTCTGACCACTCTGGTACGTGACACGCACAGCGGCATCGCAGAGCGGGTCTTCGGCGCCATAGGACCGGTGTCCAAACCCGTCGAGGTCGTGCACAACACGATTGCCGCGGTGACTTACTACGCCGTCGACCGCGGGGTGCGAGCTTCGTTGCGCGGCGCCGGTGAACTGGCTGCTGAGGCGCGCGGCAGCGATGATGACGACACGGCCGAATCCCATCCCACGGTCGCCGGCGTAATCGCCGCGCTCAATGGGATCTACGGCGACGAGCTGACCAACCGCGGCAACGAGTTCGCGCTAACCATGCAGGTGCGCCGGCTCGGGAAGCCCGTCGCGATGAATGCCGCCGCCATCAGGGCGGCGTTCCCCGAAGCCACCGGCCGGATCGCGGTGTTCGTCCATGGCTGGTGCATGACCGAAATGTCGTGGCGGCGGCCGCCGCGTGACGGCGAAAGTGTGCTCCCCTACGGCACCCGGCTGCATAGGGACCTCGGGTTCACGCCGGTTTACCTGCGCTACAACACGGGTCTGCACATCTCCGATAACGGCAAAGCCTTAGCCGCGTTGACAAACGAGCTGCAGGCGCTGTGGCCGGTGCCGGTCGAGGAGATCGCGTTGGTCGGTCATTCGATGGGCGGCCTCGTGGTGCGCAGCGCCTGCCACTACGCGGCCGAGCAACAGCAGAGCTGGCCCGACACCGTTCGCCACGTCGTCTGCCTGGGTTCTCCGCACCTGGGGGCCGACCTGGAAAAAGGAGTCAATGCCGCATCCTGGGTGCTGGCCCGGCTGCCGGAGACACGGGCCGTGTCGTCCTTCCTCAATGCCCGTAGCTCCGGCACGAAGGATCTGCGGTACGGCGCACTGCTCGACGAGGACTGGAGCGAATGCGACCCGGACGAGTTCCTTTGGGACCGCTGCCATGAGGTGCCGTTCCTCCCTGGCGCCGTCTACCACTTCGTCGCGACCAGTGCGGGCCCGCGGGCGGTCGGGGTCATTCTCGGCGACCACCTGGTACGGCCCCAGAGCGCGTCCGGTGTGGGTAGGTCTCGACAGGTTCCGTTCGAGCCGGCTCACGGGCTGACGCTGACCGGCCTGCATCACTTCGACTTGCTCAACCACGCGGCTATCTACGCGAAATTGCGCGAGTGGCTCAGTCAGTCGGGGCGGGAGACCGAGTTCACGGTCTAGGCTCGGGTCCTCTCAGCCCTTGGACTCGCGCCATCCCCGCTCGAACGGCAACCGCCACGCGTTGGGCGCGATCAATTGATGGATGGCGTTCGGGCCCCACGTACCGGGCTGGTACATCTTGGCCGGCGGGGGGTCGTCGAGCAGTTCCTGCGAACGCTGCCACAACGATTCGATGCCCTCGGCGGTGGTGAACAGTGTGTGGTCGCCGCGCATCGCATCGAGGATAAGGCGTTCGTAGGCCTCCAGCACATCGACAACTGTGTCGATCTCCTTGGAGGAGAACTGCATGGACAACTTGTCCAGCTTCATACCGGGGCCGGGCCGCTTGCCGTAGAAGGACAACGAAACCTTCGAGTTGTCAGCAAGATCGAACGTGAGGTGGTCAGGACCCTGGGTCCCGACCCCCGACCCCGGCGGGAACATGCTGCGCGGAGCCTCTTTGAACGCGATCGAGATGACGCGGATGCCCTCGGCCATCTTCTTGCCCGTACGCAGATAGATCGGCACGCCGGCCCAGCGCCAGTTGTCGATGCCGACCTTGAGCGCGATGAACGTCTCGGTGTCGGAATCCTTTGCCACTCCATCCTCTTGGCGGTAGCCGTTGTACTGGCCGCGCACCACATGTGAGGGCTCGACCGGCAGCATGGACCGGAACACCTTGTTCTTCTCTTCGCTGATCGCATACGGCTCGAGCGCCGTAGGCGGTTCCATCACGACGAACGCCATCACCTGGAAAAGGTGGGTTACGACCATGTCCTTATAGGCGCCAGTGCTTTCGTAGAAGTTGGCGCGTTCGTCCAGACCCAAGGCCTCGGGAATATCGATTTGGATGTGGTCGATGAAGTTGCGGTTCCAGATCGGCTCGAACAGGCCGTTGGCGAAGCGGAACGCCAGGATGTTCTGGGCGGCCTCCTTACCCAAGAAGTGGTCGATCCGGAAAATCTGGGATTCGTCGAAGGTTTGGTGCACGAAATCGTTGAGCGCCACTGCGCTCGCCAAGTCGGTGCCGAACGGCTTCTCCATCACCACCCGGGAGTGCTCGACAAGGCCGGCGTCGCGCAGCGTGGTGATGACGTCGCGCGCCGCTTTCGGCGGCACCGACAGGTAGTGCAGTCGCCGCGTTTTCGGTCCCAGGTTGATTTCGGCTTCAGCGACCGCGGCGGCGAGTGACGAGGCTCCGGCACCCTGCGGAACGTAGCGGACTATTTTTGCGAAGTCGTCCCACTGTTCGGGCGTGAGCTTGTGCGTGCCGAACGAATCGATTGCCGTCTTGGCCAGTTCCCGGAACTCGTCATCGCTGAGGTCTTCCAGCGACGTCGCGACGATTTGGATATCGGGGGCAAGCTCGGACTGATCCAAGTAGGCGAGACCGGGAATCAGCTTGCGTTTGGCCAGATCCCCCGTCGCGCCGAACAGGACGATGACATGGGGGTCGAGCCGCTCCTCGCCGTGGCGGCGCGGGCGTGCGTCTGGTGCCGGGTAAGAGATCGTTTGCGCGTTCTTAGTGGCCACTCCTGCGATACTTCCACCGCCGCGCCGTGTCCGCAGCGCTGACGTCGCATCGGCCCTGCTGTAAACCGCATGTTCATCTTCGACCGGTCACAATGCCAAGGGCGAGGCGGGCGAGCCCGACTAGCGTGGCCGGTGTGACCGATCGTCTAGAGCGCGCGATGTCCTTCGGATCAATTGCCGAAGACTACGACGGGCTGAGGCCGCAGGCACCGCAGGCGGCGGTGGGTTGGCTGCTGCCGCCGGGTTGCGAGGTGGCCGTCGATGTGGGCGCGGGCACCGGATTGTTTACCCGGATGCTCGTGGGCAGAGCGGCGCAGGTCATTGCTATCGAACCCGATGTACGGATGCGGAAGGTGCTGACGGCGCGGTCCCCGGGGGTTCGCGTCGTCGAGGGCCGGGGCGAGTCGATTCCACTTCCAGACGCCGCCGCGGACGCGGTGTTCGTCTCCTCGGCGTGGCACTGGATGGATCACGAACGGGCCGTTCCGGAGATTGGTCGAGTGCTGCGCGACGGCGGTCGGTTCGGCCTGATCTGGACGAGCCGCGACCGGGAGGTGGACTGGCTGCGCGACCTCGACCGGTTGCCGGGCTCGGACGCGTCCGAGGCGGAACCGGCCGATCGACTCCGGAGGCATTTGGACTTCGCTCTCCCGGAGCCGCAGATCTTCCACAACATCACGCGTGAGACGTTCGAATTCGTGCGGAAGATGACGCTCGAGGACGCCGTCGCGATGGTGGGCACCTACAGCAGAGTCATCGTCGCGTCCCCGGATGAGCGCGCGCAGAGACTGGCTCATGCACGCGCCGCCTTGGAGTCGCGTTTCTCTGGGGCCGACGTGATAGACATCCCGATGCGGGCGCGCTGTTGGCGGGCCGATCGGATCTCACGCGACGACGAGCATTAGACACCGCCCGCGCCGCCGTTGCGGGCCGTATGTCAGGATGCCGACATGAGTGCACGCAGAGTTGCTCGCATTGGTGGTGTCCTGGTTGCGACGACGTGGGCGATGCTCAGCGTGCCCATCGGCAGTCCTGCCGCATCCGCCGATCCCTGCTCGGACGTCGCGATTGTTTTCGCGCGCGGCACCCATCAGGAGCCCGGTGTCGGCAACATCGGACAGGCATTCATCGACTCGCTCACCTCGCAGGTCAATGGGCGGTCTGTCGCGACCTACGCGGTGAACTACCCGGCCAACGACGACTACCACAACAGCGCCAACGCCGGCTCCAGCGATGCGAGCGCTCACATCCAGGACACGGTGGCGAACTGCCCGAACTCGCGGATTGTGCTGGGTGGATACTCGCAGGGGTCGACCGTGATCGATCTGGCCACTCAGGCGATGCCCGCTTCGGTGGCTGACCATGTCGCTGCGGTGGCGCTTTTCGGCGAGCCATCGAGTGGCTTCTCCACCATGTTGTGGGGTGGCCAGCCGCTGCCGACAATCAACCCGCTCTACAGCGGCAAGACCATTAGCCTGTGTGCTCCTGACGACCCGATCTGCTCCGGCGGCGGGAACATCATCGCGCACGTCTCCTACATTGAGGACGGGATGACGAACCAGGCCGCCACATTCGTGGCCAACCACCTCAATCAAGGGACTCCGCGCACGTAGCGACTGACCGTGGCTGCGGCGTTGCCCCTTCGGATGCTTAGGTCGGGATTGTGAAATCCCTAGTTACATCCTCGCGCGACACTGTCGCGGTTCGGATATTGATTGCCGTGGTGCTCGGCGTTGCCGTCGCTCTGGTGGTGGGTAACACGGTCGGCTGGCGATTCGCTCTGGTCGGTTGGGTCGCGACCGCCGGGGTGTATGTGGTGTGGACGCGGCTCATCCTGGGCGGAATGGATGCCGACGAAACCTGCACCTATGTGACGCGGGAAGATCCCACTCGGTGGGTCGCCGACGTAGTCGTCGTGTCGGCGAGCGTCGCGAGCCTGGCCGGGGTCGGCTACGTTGTGGCCGCCGGGTCGCGCACCGGCGCCGGCGCCATCGAGGCCGCCATTCTCGGCATCCTTACCGTCGCGGCGTCCTGGTTTGCCGTCCACACCCTGTTCACCGTGCACTACGCGCGGCTTTATTACTCGGATCAGCCCGGTGGAATCAACTTCCACGACCCAGAGCCGCCCCGATTTCGGGACTTCGCGTATGTGGCCTTCACCGTCGGCATGACCTACCAGGTGTCAGACACAGAGATCGGATTGACATCCATCAGGGCGACGGTGTTACGCCATGCGCTGTTGTCCTACCTGCTCGGCGCGGTTGTACTGGCGGTCACGATCAATCTCATCGCCGGGTTGGGCTCCAAGCTCTGATCAGCCCGACCGCGGCGGGGCGGTTAATCTGGCTGGCATGGCAATCGAGTCCACCATGCTCGCCCTCGGAACCCCCGCGCCTGACTTCACGCTGCCCGACCCCGCCAGCGGCGCCACGGTCAGCCTCGAGGAACTCACCGGTTCCGCACTCGTCGTGACCTTCATCTGCAACCACTGCCCGTACGTTCAGCACGTCGCCGCTGGGCTCGCCGCGCTCGGTCGAGACCTCGCCGATCAGGGCGTCGCGATGGTCGGCATCTCCAGCAATGACGTCGTCAACTACCCACAAGACGGGCCCGACCAGATGGTCGACGAGGCCCGTCGCCACGGCTGGACGTTCCCCTACCTCTACGACGAGACCCAGGACGTCGCCCGTGCCTATTCCGCGGCCTGCACGCCGGACACATTCGTCTTCGACGGCGAGCGTCGACTCGTCTATCGCGGCCAGCTCGACAACTCACGACCCAAGAACGAGCTACCGGTGACGGCTGCCGACGTCCGAGCGGCGGTCGACGCGGTGCTCGCCGGGCGACCCGTCGATCCAGACCAGCGGCCGTCGATCGGGTGCGGGATCAAGTGGCGTTGAGCCGGGCTTACCTGCGCCGATGAAGGTTGTGGTTGTCGGCTACGGAAGTCGGGGCGATGTCGAACCACTCGCCGCCGTCGGGCGGGAGCTGCTGCGCCGAGGTCACGACATGTGCATGGCCGTCCCGCCCGATATGGTCGGCTTCGCGGAGTCGGCGGGGCTTGCCGCGGTCGCCTTCGGTCCGGACACGCGCGAGACGATAAACCCCGCCTCGGCATTGGTCCGCGACTTCGCGACGAGGATGCACGATCAGGTCAGGGTGTTGACCGAAGCCACTGAGCGCATTAGCCGGGTCAAGGCGGATAAGACCGCGACGCTGATGGCGGTGGCGCACGGGGCTGACCTGCTGCTGGCCGGCTTCAACGAACAGGGGCTGGCCGCCAATGTCGCGGAGCATTACGGCATTCCGCTGGCTGCGCTGCATCCGTTCCCCACCCGGATTTTGTCGTCGATGTCGATGGTGTCGGACATCACAAAGCAGACCGACGACGCGCAACGCCAGGCGCTTGGCCTGCCTGAGGCAACCGAACCGTCGCCGCGAAAGTCGTTGGAGATCCAGGCTTACGACGAGCTCTGCTTGCCCGGGCCGGCAGCCGAATGGGTGGATTCGGATGGCTGCATGCCCTTCGTCGGCGCGTTGACGCTGCAGTCGCCGACGGCTGTCGATGACGAGGTCTTGTCATGGATTGCCAATGGAAAGCCGCCGATCTACTTTGGCTTCGGCAGCACGCTCATCCCATCGCCCGCTGACCTGGTTGCCGAGATCAGCTCGGCGTGTGCGCGGTTGGGCGAGCGGGCCCTGATTTGCGGCGGCCCGAATGACTTCACCCACATGCGGCATTTCGAGAACGTCAAGGTTGTGGACGCGGTGAACCATGCGGCGATCTTTCCGGTTTGTCGCGCAGCCGTCCACCACGGTGGCGCAGGCACCACGGCCGCGGCTATGCGGGCCGGCATCCCGATGTTGGTGCTCTGGTTTTGGCTTGATCAGCCGATCTGGGCAGCTGGCGTTGAGCGCCTGAAAGTCGGTTCTGCGCGGGAATTCGCCGCCAGCTCCGTGGACTCGTTGGTCGCGGACCTGCGTTCCATCCTCACTCCGCAATGCTTCATTCGAGCACATGAGGTGGCCGCCCAAATGACCAAACCCGCCGAAAGCATTGCCCGCGCCGCAGACCTTCTGGTAGACGCCGCTCGGCGCGGCATTGCGCCGGGAGCTACCGTCGACGGTATGTCTGAAGTCTCCGGTAGCGACCGAATTGACGACGTCACCCCAGGTGACATCATCGCCGTCGACCGCGGCTCGGGTCAGCAGCCCTACAAAGTGGTGTTCAAGGACGCCACAGAAGCGGGGTATGTGGTCACGCTTGAAGGCGGGGGTGAGACCTTTGACCTCGACCTGGCCGCTGGCACCACGGTCGTCAGATCACTGGCGTCGAAGTGGGAATCCACCCAAAGCCCCACACCGCACTCGGAGTGAGGGCGCGGCATCTAGCGCCCTCTTATTCCGCTTTCGACAACCTTCACCGGTTTGTGCGGATACCGTCGTTCGGCGTGCGCCTTGGCTCGCGAGTTCGGCAATACGTATAGGGTTTCCTTCTTGTCCTGCAACGGTTTTAGCACCAGGTCCATGAAGCTCTTGCGATCATCGAGGTACGGCTCGATAACCTCTTCGCCCGCCGGACACACCGCCAGGCAATGAGCGGCCTTGTAGTTGGGCTTGAACGACAGGCTCTGCCACATCGAGGCGTTTTCCGAATCGCTCACCCGCGAGCGGAAGTCGGCCGCGTCGGCGCTGTCGGCGATGGTCTGGACCCAGTCGGTGAACCCGCCCATGAACTCGCGATAGTTGTGCACCGAGCAGGCCACGAAGTCGAAATCGCCATCCTTGCCGATAGCGCCGACTGGGCACGCCGCCACGCACAGCTTGCATTCCAGGCACGGGCTGTAGTCGAGCGGCTGGCCATAGCTGCTGATCGGTGCGTCCACCAGGATTGTGCCCAGCAGGATGAAATTGCCAAACTTCGGGTGAATGACGTTGCGGTGTATGCCCATTACGCCAAGGCCTGCGGCCACGGCGACCGGCTTGTGCGCCACCACCCAGATCCGCCCCGGAAAATTGTCCATCTCCATCGGGAAGGTCGCCGACGGGTTCAATGCCCGATAACCTGCGTCCTGCAGTAGGCGCACAATGCGGTCGGGTGCTGGGCAAGTCGCCGGGAAGTTTGTCGGCCATGCTGAGTACAGTACACAATACTCAGAAATCTGGGCCTTCTGCTTTAGGCGGGAGCCGGTTTAGCCTGCGTGTACCGCGACTCGGCACAATCCAGGGGAACGCTGACCGCGCGATTGGAGAACGCATGCCCCGGGTGGCAATACTCGACGACTACGCGGGCGTGGCCCTCGAGCTCGCCGACTGGTCGCCAGTGCAGACGAGATCCGAAGTCACCGTCTTCGACCGGCACCTCTCCGAGGCCGAAGCCGCAGAGGCACTGTTGCCGTTCGATGTGGTTTGCACCCTGCGCGAGCGGATGGCGCTTCCGCGCACGCTCATCGAGCGGCTACCGAACCTGAAGCTGATCACTATTGTCGGCAGGAGCCTGCCGAACTTGGACATGGGTGCGGCAACCGAACACGGCGTACTTGTCGCCCATTCGGATTTCGCCCATCCGCGATTCAGTTCCGTCCCCGATGCCACTCCGGAACTGGCCTGGGGGTTGATGATCGCAACGGTGCGCAATCTGGCCGAGGAACATCGGCGCATGCGTGGGGGTGGGTGGCAGTCGACCACCGGTCTTACGTTGTCCGGTAAGACTTTGGGACTTCTTGGCCTGGGCAGGATCGGCGAGCGCATGGCCGAATACGCGAAAGTGTTTGGCATGGAAGTCATTGCGTGGAGCCAAAATCTCAGCGAGGAGGCTGCCGCGGCGGCCGGCGCTCGCCGGGTCGAGAAAGCGGCACTGTTCGAAGAATCTGACATTGTCTCCATCCACCTGGTGCTCTCGGAGCGCACACGAGGCCTGGTCGCCGCACCCCAGCTGGCCCTGATGAAGCCGCACGCCTACTTGATCAACACTTCGAGGGGCCCGGTCGTCGATGAGCAGGCGTTGATCGACGCACTCGGGAACGGCCGAATCGCCGGAGCCGGGCTCGACGTCTATGACATCGAACCGCTCCCCCCGGATCATCCGCTGAGACGCCTCCCGAATGTGACGTTGTCTCCCCACCTGGGCTATGTCACCCGCGAAATGCTAGGTGCCTTCTACGCAGACACCATCGATGCGGTGGTGGCCTGGTTGAACGGGACGCCCATTCGGATCGCCAACCCTGAAGCGTTGCAGCGGCAAACTTCAAATTGAGCGCGATCTACCACTCTCGTTAATCGCCGGCGCAGAATTCGGCCGCGAGTTCGCCAACCGTAAACCGCAACCCCGTGGCCAGGCTCCCAGCTGGCCACGGGGTTGATCGGCGGAATTTCCGGACTAACCCGGGCAATACGTCGATTCTGCGGCGCTCACCATGGATGTGACGTCCGCGAACGTAATGCCTTTCGCGCCCAAGGTCGAGTGAATGTCCGCCGCGATTGCGTCCGGCGTTTTACCAGCCATGCGATCGGCGCAGATTTGGTGGCCCATCGCGACGATGTCGGAGTCGTCTCCGGAAGGCCACGTAAAGCCGAGGGTGTGCATTTTGCCGAGGAATGTGTCATCAGTGGCATCCGCGACCGCAATCGCAGTGCTCGTAAGCAGGGCAGCGCCAACCATCATGGGGATGGATAGTCTGGCCAGCCAGCGAGGTGAGGGCATTTGAGGCGCTTCCTTTCTTCGGGGCATTGACGATGTTCCAGTATGAGCGTTCAGAGAGGTGAAAATATGAAGAATAGCGAAAGCTGTGAGAAAGCTTCCGAAAAGCTGAATAGGCCAATTTTTAAGCGCAATTTGTGTAAATCCGGACTTACCTTCGTGTACCCCGACGCACGCACTGCTTCGGCAGGATGAATTGGTTGATGTCGGCCTGGCGCCGACTCTGCCTACAGGCCCAGCGTGACCCGGTCGCCGATGCGGATGATGCCCTTCGTGACCACCTCGAGGTAGACCCCCGCACAGGGCTGCGCTCCGGAACCGCCTGCCTGCACACGATTTTCGGCCGCGGGCGTGCGAAGCGCGTGCGGAGCCCGCCCGAGCGGCCCGTGCTCGAGGGTGGGCACCACACACCGGGAGGTCGGTGCCAGGACACGCAGCCGTACCTCGCCGACGGTCAATTCCCGCTCGACCCAGTCGTCTTCGGCATATGGCGGGTAATCAGCTGGCGTAGCGATCACCAGGTTCGGTCGGTAGCGCAGAGCCTCGACGCCGATGTGCTCCACAGTGGCCGTGGTGATCGCGTGCAGCGGGGCATCGTCGGTAAACGAGTCGCCCGGGGTCGCCTGACCAATCGTTAGGATCCGGCCACCGACCTCGGCGTCCACCCCAAGCTCGAGCAGCTGCTCCGGATCCGGGCGCTCCAGCGTTGCGCCGTCCGGCCGTTCGCGGATCAGTCGGACCGGCCGTCCCACCAGCAGCGAAAGCTGTTCATCGACGCCAGGGTCATCGGCCGCGACGATCGTTCCGTCGGGCAGCCCGATACTCACACGCCCAGCACTTCCGGTCGCAGTGCACTTGAGCAGTCCACGCCATAGCCGGGCCTGCTTGGCGCTGGCCACATGCCCGGTCAACGCGTCGAGAAGTGCCAGCCGCCGGTCTCCTTCGGCGCCTCGCTCGTCGACGAACATGCTGTTCACAACTTCGCCGAGCA